>Ga0073899_10005675_pt1 | contig 10801 bp, 7 predicted proteins | sample KloWWTmetaKNB5Ph_FD_88975 | JGI IMG/M metagenome (GOLD analysis project Ga0073899, IMG submission 88975) | Active sludge microbial communities from Klosterneuburg, Austria, studying microevolution and ecology of nitrifiers - Klosterneuburg... | ecosystem: Engineered > WWTP > Aerobic digester >...
GACGACTAGCGCCGCGCGAAACCACGGGCGCCTGCGCAGCGAGCCGCTGTCCATCATCGACTCGACCAGGGTGAGCGGGCGCGGGCGCAGGGCGTCGGGCAGCGGGCGGTTGATGGCGACCAGGCCCGAGATGTCGGGGCCGCCGGTGGTGATGACGTCGACCAGCGCCTCCTCGCCCTTGCCCTTGCCGCCGCCGAGCGACTCGCGGTAGCGCTCGAGGGCGATGCGGACGGTGCGAGCGTCGGGGTAGCGCTGCTCCTTCGCCTTGGCGAGCAGGCGAAAGATGATGCCGGCGAGCTCCTGCGGGACCGAGGGCGGCAGCTGCGGCGGGTCGGTGCTGACCTGCATGCGGATGAGCGCGACCGGGTCGTCGCTGTTGAAGGGCAGCCTGCCGGTGACGATCTGGTAGAGCAGCACGCCGGCGGCGTAGAGGTCGGCGCGGGCGTCGATCTCCAGGCCGAGCGCCTGCTCCGGGCTCATGTACTGCGGCGTGCCGAACACCATGCCCGCGCGGGTCATCTGCTCGAGCGCACCGTCGCCGCCGATGATCTTGGCGATGCCGAAGTCGACCAGCTTGAGCACCTCGCGGCCCTCGTGGTCGCGGGTGACGAAGATGTTCTGCGGCTTCAGGTCGCGGTGGACCACGCCCTGGCCGTGGGCGTGCTCGAGGCCGCGGAGCACCTGCAGGATGAGGCCGACCGCGCGCTCGGGCGGGGTCGGCCCGTCGAGCACGTTCTGCAGCTCGGTGCCCTCGAGCAGCTGCATCACGAGGTACTTCATGCCCTCTTCGGTGGAGCCGAACTCGGTGACCTGGATGCAGTTGGGGTGGTTGAGGCGGGCGGCGCTCTGGGCCTCGCGGTCGAAGCGCTTGACCAGCTCGGGGTCGCGGGAAAAGTCGGGGTGGAGGACCTTGATCGCGACGTCGCGGCGCAGGAGCACGTGGCGGCCGCGGTAGACCGCGCCCATGCCACCCTCGCCGATGAGCGCGTCGAGGCGGTAGGTGCCCGCGAGGACGGTGCCAACCATCCCGGTCAGATCGTTATGGACCTGCTGCTCGTCGCTCATGGCGGCACATCACGGATCAGCTGAAAGATAGCCGGTTTCACCGCAGCTCTTTGGTGCGCACGGTCTCTTCGTCGGGGGAGGCGGTGGTCGACTCGGGCTCCTCCGGGGTCTCGATGAACGAGGTGCCGCGGTCGCGCTCGATGCGGCTCAGCGCCTCCTGGGCCCACTGCGCGAGCGACAGCTCGCTACTCGACTGGAAGTCGGCGAGCATCTCCTCCAGCTCGCGACGGGCGCGCGGGCTCTGGCCGACCATGTGCGCGACCTCGGCGTCGAGCAGGCGCAATTGGTGCTGGCCGAACTGTTCGTTTTGGACCTGCATGAAGCCGCGGCGGGCGTCGGCGAGCATGGCCGCGCCCTCCTCGACCTTGCCGAGGCGGGCCAGGGTGTAGCCGAGGAAGCCGGCGTTGAGGTGGATCTGGTAGGTGAAGCCGTGCAGGCCGGCGAGGCGCAGCGCCTCGCGGAAGGCCTCGGCGGCGGCCTCGAGGTCGCCGCTGCGCAGCTGCAGGTCGCCGAGGTTGTGCAGCGGGCCAATGAGCATTCGGGTGATGTTGGCGGCCCGCAGCTGCTCGATGGCCTGGCGGGTCTCGGGGATGGCGCGCTCGGGCTCGTTGCCGAGGACGGCCAGGTAGGCGATGCCGGAGATGTAGCTCTGGCGCTGCAGCACGGACACGCGGGCGGCGATCGGCTTGGCGACCTCGTGCAGGCGGCGGGCCTCGGCGAGCTGGCCGGCGAGCGAGAGGCCGCGCAGGCGGGTGCCGATGATGTGACAGGTGTGCGTGTCGTCGGCCTCGGGGATCTCGAGGATCTCCATCGCCTCCTTGGAGCAGCGGACCGACTGTTCGATCTCGCCGGCGCCGAGCAGGACCTCGGCGCGGCGGTTGGCGATGCGCAGCTCGAGGATGCGGTCGCGGGCCTGCTTGGCGGCCTGGGCGGCCTGCTGCAGCCGGTGCAGCGCGACCTCGACGTCGACGTTGCCCTCGACGGTGTAGCGGTCGACCAGGCCGAGCCAGAACAGCGCCTGGGCGCGGTGGTCGGCGAGCAGCTCGGCGACCAGGATGCCGGCCTCCAAGTGGGCGGTCTCGCGGCGCGGGTCGTTGAGGGCGCCGGCCGCCCGCTCGACCAGGTTGAGCTGGGCCTTGAGCAGGCGCGGGAGGCCGGCGACGCGGCCCTGGCGGCGCAGGCGGAGGATGATGCGCTCGAGCACGTGGGCGGCCAGCTGCGGCTGACCGGCGGCGAACAGCGCGTCGGCGGCCTTCTCGAGCTCGGCGATCGCCTCGAGCGACTCGGCGGCGTCGTCGAGCAGGCGGGCGCGCAGGTAGACGAGGCTCGGCTCCTTGCTGTCGAGCTCGGCGATGCGCTCGGCGAGGTCGAGGCGGGTCTCGCTGAGGGAGTCGTCGTAGCGGATGCGGACGGCCTCGCGGACCGAGGCGTGGGCCAGCGCGACCTGGCCCTTGCCGGAGATCGCGCTGCACAGGATCAGGCCCTCGCCCTCGAGGCGGTCGAGGGTGCGGCGGAAGCGTTCGCGGCGGAGGTCGGTGAGGGCGGCGAGCTGCTCCTCGTCGATCGGCGCCTCGATGAGGTAGAGGATGCTGACGATCTCCCAGGCCGAGACGCCGAGGGTGTCGAGGCGGGCCTCGCTGCGCTGGGCGAGGGTCTTGTGCAGCTGCTCCGCGGCGATCGAGGCCGAGCGCAGGACCCAGGTGTCGTTGTCGCGGACCAGGATCGACTCCTCGATCAGCACGCGCAGGGTCTCGCGGAAGCTCAGCGGGTGGCCGCCGGTGAGCTTGTCGAGCATGGCCACGAGGTCCTTCAGGGCCGGGGCCTCGCCGAGGATGCCGCGCAGCACCTCGAGCATCTCCTTGGGCTGGAACGGCCTCAGGTTGAACAGCTCGGCGATCTGGTCGCGGCGCAGGGCGTCGAGCGCGGGCCGCAGCTTGGGCTGCGGCTCGGTGCTGACGCACAGCAGCACGCGGGCCTCGTTGTGGTCGATCGCGCGGGCCAGCTGGTCGACCAGAGTGCGCGTGAGCTCGGAGCCGCGGGCGAGGTCTGAGAGGTGCAGCACGTAGGAGTGCTCGCCGCTGCAGCGGATTAGGAACTCGAGCAGCTGGGCGGCGGCGGCGGTCTCGTGGCCACGCTCGCGGGCGGCGCGGACCAAGTCGCCGTACTGCTTGACGGTCGGTGAGCGCTCGCCGAGCGCGGTCGCCAGCTGCAGGACCACCGGGGCGAAGGGGCCGAGGCCGTCGCCGTCGCTGGTCCAGCAGTTGCCCTCGACGAACAGGCCGTCGCCGAGCTGGACCTCGCGGCGCATCTCCGACAGCAGGCGGGCCTTGCCCATGCCCTCGGGGGCCTCGACCAAGATCGTGCGGATGAGGTGGCCGCGCTGGCCGGCGCGGCTGGTCTCGGAGTGCAGCACCTCGTAGGCGCGGACCAGCAGGATGTCGAGGTAGTCGGCGCGGTCGACGAAGGGGAGGTGCTCGACGAGCACGCGGGCGAACTCGCGGCGATCCTGGGCGGTCTTCTGGCGGTCGCGGATGTGGACCGACTCGCGGCGGAGCAGCTCGAGGACGATGCTGCGGGCGCTCTGGGGCCGCAGGTTGGGGTCCGGCGAGAGCATGCGGCCGACCAGCTCGGCGACGACGGGGCCGCAGCTCTGCAGCAGCGCGCCGGCCAGCTCGGGGCGCCAGTCGAGCTGGTTGCGCAGGGCCTCCTTGAAGGTGCGCGAGGGGAAGGGCCGGCCGCCGCGGACGGCGGTGTAGATCGTGGCGGCGAGCGAGTAGATGTCGCTGCGCGAGTCGGTGGGCTCGCCCTTGACCTTCTCCGGGGCGGAGAAGCCGGGCGTGCCGAGGACCTTGTACTCCTCGGGGTCGTCGATCTCGCTGGCGGCGATCTTGCCGCGGCGGAACAGGCGGGCCAGGCCGAAGTCGATCAGCTTGGCCTGCGGCTGGCCGCCCTCGCTGTCAGGCTGACAGACGATGACGTTGCTCGGCTTGATGTCCTCGTGGACGAAGCCCAGCGCGTGGATGTAGTCGAGCGCGCGCGCCAGCTGGACGAAGATCTCGACGATGGTCTCGCGCGAGGCGCCGCGCAGGAAATCCGCCAGCGACTGACCCGACAGCAGCTCCTGCGTGAAGTAGACGACGTCGCCGTCGCAGCGCCCGAAGTCGTAGACCGCCGCCAGGTTCGGGTGGTGCAGCTGCGTCAGCAGGCGAAACTCGGCCTTGAAGTTGTCCATCACCGTGTCGACGGCGAGGCCCTGGGTGTTGCCGAAGCTGCGGGTGACCTGGGTCTTGCGCAGGCCCTCGAGCGCGCGGCCGCTGCTGGCCGCGTGGGAGACCGGGGCGATGGTCGCCGACGGCATCTCGCTGGAGCGCGAGCCGGGCGGGTCCATGCTGGCGTCGCGGCGGATCACCTTCAGCGCGACCGGCCGCTCCTCGAGCTCGTCGTAGGCCTCGTAGACCGCCCCGAAGCCGCCGCGCCCGAGCAGCCCGCGGATGTTGTAGCGACCCGCGATGCGCTCCGGCATCGGCGGCAGCGCGTCGTCCCCCGGCGTGGACTTGTTATGCGCGTCGGGTAGGTTCATGAGGGCTCGGACGAGGTCTGGCCCGGAGGCGGCCGGACTGTAACGGCGAACGCACACGGCGACAACGGGCCGCGCCTGGCCTCGTTTTGCGCGAATGGCGAGTATTCCACAGGGCTCCTCGAGGCTGTGCGAAAAACTGCTCGGCCATTCCTCGTGCTCCTGGCGGCGATGGGAGTGCGGGCGTGCGAAGCTTGCAGGTCGCGAGACGTGGCGAATCTCGCGTGCACGCCCGGGGTTCATGCGCTGAGGCGCGCCGAAACGGGCCGCGTTGGGCCGCGCCGGGCAGTGCGCTATCGGGGGGTTTCGAGGCGACGGGCGCCCCACGGCGCGGGCGCGGGCGATTCGCCTGGCGCGCGCCTTGCGCTGAAGCTGGCCCGACCGATCGCGGCCTCACCGGTGTCGACACAGAGCTCGTAGGCGTCGCGCTCGATCGCCAGGCGCTGCGCCTCGGGTTGGCCGAGGGCCGCGAGCAGGCCGCGCTTGTACGCGGCGACGGCGGTGGGCGAGCGGGTCGCTAGGCGCTGCGCCAGCTGCTCGACGCGGGCGAGGCCGGCGTCGAGGTCGGCGACGAGCTCGTGGACGAGGCCGATCTGCCGCGCGGCGTCGGCGTCGAGCTCCTCGCCGGTGCAACCGAGGCGCAGGGCCTGGGCCGGGCCGACCTGCAGCGCCAGCTCGGCGGTGCCGCGGGCCCCCGGGACGATCCCCAGGCCGGTCTCCGGGAGGGCGAAGCGGGCCGTCGGCGTGGCGATGCAGTAGTCGGCTGTGAGCAGGAACTCGGTGCCCCAGCCGAAGGTCACGCCGTGGGTCAGCGCCACCGTGAACAGCGGCGCGTGTCGCAGGCGGCGCATCAACTCGCGCTGGCGGAGCACGTGCTGCTTGACCCGCTCGTCGCTCCAGCCGACCCGCTCGCTGACGTTGGCGCCGGAGATGAAGATCTTGGTGCCCTTCGCGCTCTCTCGCCGGCTCGTCGTGCACAGGCAGCGGACCTCGTCCTGCTGCTCGAGCAGCTCGCACAGCGCCTCGAGGGCGCCGAGCTCCTCGCTGCCGATCTCGTTGGCCTTGCCGTGCTCGAGCTCGAGGCGGAGCAGGCCGAGCGCGGGGTCGAAGTGCGGGTGGAGGGGCGCGACGCGCTGGAGGTCCATCGGTCGCGCAGCCTAACCGATGTCAGCGCAGGCGGGCGAGGTCCTCGGGGTGGTCGAGGTTGTCGAGGGTCGCTGGGTCGTCGACCGCGAGGCCGCGGCGCAGCGCGGCGTGCTCGCGCAGCAGCGGGCGCGGATCGCCGCTGGCGGGCAGGGCGGCCAGCGCGGGCAGCAGCGCCGCCGGGTAGATCAGCGGGTGGCCGCGGCGGCCGGCGTGCTCGGGCTGCCACACGCACGCGGGCGCCTCACGGAATGCGGCGACCAGGGCGCTCACGGTGCTCGCGCGCAGGTGCGGTCGGTCGACGGTGAGCACCAGCACGCCGCTCGGCTCGCCGAGCTCGAGCACCGCCGCGAGCCCGCGCTGCAGGCTGCTCAGCTGTCCAATCGGCCAGGCCGGGTTGTGCACGCGCGTGGCCGCCAGCGGCTCGGCGATCGGCTGCGCCCCGGTGACGACCACGATCGGCGCGCAGCCGGCCGCCGCCGCCAGCTCGACCGCGCAGGCGACGAAGCTGCGCTCGCCGTGGCGCAGCAGCGCCTTCGGACGGCCCATCCGCGTCGAGGCGCCGGCCGCGAGCACCACCGCGGCGGGCGCGGCGATCATCGCTCGCATGGCCCCCAGGACATGTCCATGAGGACCGACCTACCACCTGGCCCCCGGGACATGTCCGCGAGGACCGGTCTACCACCTGGCCCCCGGGACATGTCCGCCGGGCCAGGCCTCACCGCAGCAGCCCCTTGGGGCCGCTGAGCGGCTTGTCCTCGACCGCCGGGGCCGGCGCGACGCTCTCCCACAGCTTGCCGACCTGGGCGGCGTCGGCCGGCGAGAGCACCAGCAGGCTCTTGCTCAGGCCCGCCGCGATGGCGCCCTGCTTGGGGTCGAGGCGGACGCCGACGCCGAGAGCGCCGCCCAGGCGCGTGACCACCGCGGCGGCGTCGTCGAGGTCCTTGAGGCGCTTCTTGTCGGCGCGCATCTTCTCGTCGGCGAACAGGGCGACGCGGGCGAGCGCCGCGGGGTCGATGCCGACGCAGAAGTGACAGCCCTGGCTGGCCGTGCGGGCGAGCGCGAGGCCGCCGTCGCCGGCGAGGCTGGACTTGCGCGCCCCAGACTTGAGACCGCCGGCGACCTCGCTGGCGAGCTTGCGCGCGTCGTGGCCGAGGGTGAGCACGGCGCTGCCGCCCGCGGTGACCGTGGCGATCTCGATCTGCTGCTTGTCGTTGAGCAGCGGGAGCGCGTCCTCGAGGTCGTTGCTCATGTTCTTGGGCATGCCGAGCGTGAACAGCTCGCCCTCGACGCCGCCGGCCTTGATGCCGTTGGCCTTGAGGCTGACGCTGAAGCTGGCGTCCTTCTTGTCGCCGCCGAGGGCGTTGAAGGTCGTCACGGCCGTGTTGGCGGTGGCGAGGACGTCGTGCACAGCTTTGCGCGCGGCGACCTCGTCCTTCACGTCGGCGGCGATCAGCACGGTGAGCTCGCCGCGCGGACCAGGGTAGACCGCGATCACCACGTCGTGCTGGACCTGATCGAGGATCGTGTGCGCGGCCTGCATCACCGTCTTGACCGGCCCCTCGAAGCCGGCCGCGCTCTGGCTGACGCCCTTCTCGATGTTGGTGAGCAGCTTGTGCAGCAGCTCCGGGCTGCCCCACGGCAGCGCGACCACCAGCGCCGGTGCGGGGGGCAGCCGGCCCTCGAGCGCGCTGGCCTGGCTGCGCGGGGCACCCAGCGGGCTGAGGCCCAGGCGATCGAAGGGCGCCTCCGCCGACACCGCCAGCACGAGGTCGCGGTCGGTGCCGGCGTCGAGCTCGAGCGAGGCGCGGGTCGTCTCGCGCAAGATCGCCGACAGCTGCCTGCGCAGCCCGGCCGGCAGCCCGAGGTAGCCGTCGGCCGACAACAGCCCCGGGGGCAGATCGCTCGCGTGCACCTCGAGGCGACGGCCACCCGCGGCGGCCTTCGCCACCGCCGCGGCGCGCTCGAGGTCGGCCGGCGAGAGCGCAAACTCGAGGGCCCGCGGCTGCTCGCGCAGCAGCACCCGCAGGTCGCCCTGCACGAGCTCCCACAGGCCGTTGCCGAGCGGCTGCGGGCGCCGCCCCGACGGCATGCCGTCCATGATCCCCTTGGCGCTCAGCGCCGCCAGGCTGCCGGTGAGACGCAACCCGTTGGCCGGGTCGTCCGGGAAGAAGGTGCTGTCGGCCGCCATCACGCCGCCGAGGTCGAGGCTGCTCCACATGCCTGGGCCATAGCCGAACTGCAGCAGCGCGGCCTGGATCCACGCGTTGGCGTCGATCGGGTTCTTCGGGGTCCACGCGGTGGTCGCCTGCTTGACCAGCTGCAGCAGGTCGCCCAGACCCTCGACGCTGGCCCGCAGCTGCACCGGCTTGCCCTGCGGCAGCGGCCGGCCCTTCGCCGGCTCGGCGATCACGCCGCTGTCGACCGGGCCTGCGCCGCCGCCGGGCTGGTCCTCCACCACCGTCACCGCCGGCGGCGGGGTCTTCTTGGCGCAGGCCGGAGCGGCGAGCAGCAGGGCCGTGGCGGCCACGATCTTCGCGGGGAGCAGACGAGACATCGGCCGCGAGTGTAGTCGACCGGGCGCGACCCTGTCGCCGAAGAAGGTCGGCGAGGCCAGGGGTCGACCCGGGTCACCCGCCGCCGACCGCGTGCCAGCCCTACGCAGGCCGCGCACGCCGACGCGCCTCACTCCGCGGCGGCATCAGGCGCCCCGCTGCCCCCGTAGCGATCGGCCAGCGCCTGCGAGGCGACGTTCATCGGCGCCCCGCTCCCACCGTGGCGATCGGCCAGCAGCTCGGCGACGATCGACACCGCGATCTCGGCCGGCGTGCGCCCGCCGAGCGCGAGGCCCACGGGGGCGTGCAGGCGCGCAAGGTCGGGCGCCGGCCGCCCGAGCGCCTGCTCGCGGCGGACGATGCGGGCCAGGATCGCGTGCACCTTCCTGCGGCTGCCGATCATCCCGATGTAGCGATGCGGCCGGGTCAACAGCTGCGCGAGCGCCTGTTCGTCGCGGGCGTGGTCGCGGGTCGCGATCACCAGATAGTCGCGCTCGTCGAGGTCGCGCAGCAGCACCTCGAGCTCGTCGACGTCGCCCTGCTCGCGCTGGTCGGGGACGAAGGCCGGGTGGGCCAGGACCTCCTCGCGGTCGTCGATCACGACCACCCGAAAGCCGACCCCGCGGGCCACCGGAGCGAGCGCCTGAGCGACGTGTCCGCCGCCGATCAACACGAGCCGCGCCTGCGCATCGAGATACTCCACAAACACCTCCATGGCACCGCCGCAGCACATCCCAAGGTCGCGCACGAGGTGGGCCTTGACCACCTGCGGGCTGCCGTCGCGCAACGTGGCGCGGCAGGCCGACAGCACCTGCTGCTCGATCGCCCCGCCGCCGACCGTGCCCACCATGGTGCCGTCGGCCCGAAGCAACAGCCGCGCCCCGACCACCTGCGGCGCCGAGCCAGTGCGGGCGATCACCGTCGCCAGCGCGGCCGGACCCCCGCTGCCCGCGAGCACCAAGGCGGCGGCGCGCAGGACCTCGAGCGTGGCGGCGGCGCTGGACATCGCGGCGCGCAGTGTAGCAGCCAGCCCCGCCTCGCCGATCGCCCCGTCCCGCACGGACCGGCGCCCGCAGGCCTTGCCGCACGCCACCAGCCACCGTACAACCGCCGTCGCAGCGAGCCATGCGTCGACCCGCGACCCCACTCGCCCTCCTGGCCGCGACAACCCTGCTCAGCAGCTGCGCCGAGCCGGCCGCCCCCAGCTCGCGCCCACAACCACTCCGCAGCGAGCCACCCGCGCCGCCGCCGATGACCCCGGAGGAGCTCGCTGAGGCCCGCCGCAAGGCCGGCTTCCGCGACGACGACCTCGCCGGCGAGAAGGCAATCGCCCGCGAGCAGGGCGGCCGCCAGTACGTGCGCGAGCACCTCGCCGCCTACCGCGGCCTGGTCAAGGCCCTGCGCCGCAGCGTCGACGACATCGACCGCTCGGCCCGCCGCTGGGCCCGGGCCCGCGACCCTCAGCGCGCCTACCGACGCTGGCGCGACGCCCGGGACCACGTCGTCGCCGACCTGACCCAGCGCTACCGCGAGCTGCGGCGCGAGGGCGTCGACGCCGGCAGCACCCAGGCGCTGGTCGAACGCATTTACCGGCAATGGGAGGACGTGCACAACGACCTCGGCGGCGACGCGGCCGAGCAGGAGCGCTTCGCCGCCCTGATCTCGGAGCTGAGCGAGGGCCTCGACGCCGCCGAGCTGGCCCTCGACGAGATCGAGCGCGACGAAGACCTTGCGCCGCGCTAGTCCGCCTCGGAGGGGTCCCTCACCCCCACGGACCCAGCAACAGGCCGGTCCGAGGCCCCAGTTTCACGCCGGTCGCAGGCGGTCCCTGCGCACCATTCACGCGGCTCTGGCAATTGCCGCGAAACTGCGGTACTTGGCTGATCCCGCTTCGTCGCGGCCCCTCTTGCGGGGCGCCATTCCCGAAGGGGTGTCCAGGAGATCGTTCATGAAAAAGGCCACCATCGCGTTTGTGTTCGCTGCGCTCTCCGTCGGCACCATGGGCTGCAACAAGTCCAAGGCCGACACCGCCAACCCCGAGGAAGTCAAGCAGGCTGATCCCACTCCGCCCGCCGAGACCCCCGCCGACGGTGAGGCGCCCGCCGAGGGCGAGGGCGACAAGGCTGCTCCCGAGGGTGACGCACCCGCCGAAGCGCCCGCTCCCTGAGTCGCTCGCCCCGCTCAAGGGCTGAAGTACAACAAGTCACTGGGCCAGACCGGCACGCGCCGGCTGGCCCATTCTTATTGGTTCGAACGATCGCCACGCCTGTCCGCCGCGCGTCGGCGTGCTGTATGTTCTGCGCCCCCGCCCCGTGAAGCTCGTCCTGCGATTCTTCAAGCGCTACGTCCGGCGCAACATCCCCCAGTACGCGCTCGGGTTGGCGATGCTGGTCGCCACCAACTACGCGGTGGTCCGCGTCCCGACGCTCATCGGTCGGGCCCTCGACGCCCTCGGACCCGC
>Ga0073899_10005676_pt1 | contig 10801 bp, 12 predicted proteins | sample KloWWTmetaKNB5Ph_FD_88975 | JGI IMG/M metagenome (GOLD analysis project Ga0073899, IMG submission 88975) | Active sludge microbial communities from Klosterneuburg, Austria, studying microevolution and ecology of nitrifiers - Klosterneuburg... | ecosystem: Engineered > WWTP > Aerobic digester >...
CGCCAGGACCTCGCTGCGCTCGGTGTCCTTGCCCTTGCGCCGCATCTCGGCCTTGCGCTCGGCCTCCTCGGCGAGCTCTTTGGCCCGCTCGCCGTAGTCGAAGGAGCGCTCGTACTCGCTGTAGCCCATCAAGATCTTGGACTGCTCCAGATAGGTCACGGACCCCCAGTACTCGTAGGGTGCGTTCTCCTCGGCGCCGGCGGCCTCAGCCTTGGCTACAGATTGGCTCGACTCCTTGGCCACCTTCTTCAGGTAGCCGAAGGGCCCACAGCCTGCGCTGAGGACGCTGAGCGAGCAGAGCGCGACCGTGACGAGGACGGGGAAAAGCTGACTTGGACGCGTTCTTCGCAACACCAGAGGCTCCCTGGTTCGAGATCGTGACAGGCACGGCCGAGCCTCGAGGCCCGAGCGAAGCTGCCGAAATCGGCGCGACGATACCAGGGGGGCCCGCGGGGGGTCAACAACACTGCCGGACAGGCGTCACCGCGGCGGCGGACCGGGTCCGGGGCGAGAACCCGCCCCGTAGGCCTGTCAAGCGTGGGCAATAGGGCGGCCTCGCGCGCCGGGCATGCACCTGCAACGCTCGAGCACAGGGCCGGCAGGTGGCCGCTGCATGGCCGTTGGAGGGGTCTGGGCTCCGGTCTGAGGCGGGCCCCGGTGGGCCTCGGCCCCCGCGGCTGATAGGCTCGCCGCATGACCCCCCCGAACTTCGCGCGGACCGCAGACTGCGCTCGCAGGCTCCCCGGGCCCGGTCTCGGGCCCGCGGTCTGCATCTTCGCCGGGATCACCCTCACCGCGTGCACCCGCGTCAGCGACACGCAGCCCTATCCTGTCGTCTCCGAGCGCCTCACGATCGTCCGCACGATCCCCGAGCCGGACGCCGTGATCGCCCCCGACGCCCAGATCGACTTCTGCTTCTCGGGCTACGTCGACCCGCGCGCCCTCGACGACTTCGACGTCAGCGTCTCCTCCGGCGTCCCCGAGTTCGACACCCGGCTCGAGCTCCAATTGTTCGCCTGGCGCCCGCCGGGCGCCGCCACCGGCGACGCCGACTCCGCCTGGTGCCCGGGCAGCGTCCTATCCGTCCGACCTCGCGTCCCGCTGCGCCCCGGCCTCCCCCACCGCGTCCGCATGCAGCCCTCCGCCGTCGGCTGGGCCGGTGAGCAGCTCGACGTCACCACCCCGGGGTGGGTCCAGGACGAGGCAGGCCCGGCCTTCCTCGTCGAATTCACCGTCGACCCCACGGCCCAGCTCGGCGACACCGATACCGACACCGATACCGACACCGATACTGGCGGCGACACCGACACCGACGGCGACACTGAGCCCCCGGGACCGACGATCGGCGACCTGTTCGCGCCCGGCCAGGTGTTCGCGCCCGACAACCCCGCCTGCAGCTGTCATCGCGCGGAAGAAGAGGATGCGCTGGCGCGGGCCCGCCTCGACCTCTCGGACCCGGACGCCGCCTTCGCCGGGCTGGTGCTACCGAACCGCCTGATGTCGACCGGCTTCCTGATGGTCGCGCCGCGACGCCCGGCCGAGAGCTACCTCGTACAGGTGCTGCTGCGCGACGCTGGCGGCCACGCGCTGCTCGGCGTGCTCGGTGAGCCGATGCCGCCCGACGAGCCGCTCGCCTACGCCGACATGGTCGCGCTGGTCCGGTGGATCGAGGGCGGGGCGCAGCGCTAGCCGCGTCACCCCATCAGGGCAACGCCGGCGACGGGTACTCCGGTCGCTCCATCTCGCGGACCATCTTCAACATCCCCTCGAGGCGCTTGTGCCGGAGCTTGGCCACCTCATGGGTGCGCACGAAGTCCGCGCTCTTGAGCCCGAGCGCGGCGGCGCGTTCGTACAGCGCCACCGCCTCGCCCTGCATCTTCAGGCAGCTCTGCACCTGGTCGCCGCTCAGGACGTTGGCCCCCTCCTTCTCGTCGTAGAGCAGCTTGCAGGGCCCGCGCTCCGCGTCGCCCTCGACCTTCATCCCGGCCGTGAACAGGTCCTGGCGCGACTCGCCGCAGCCCGACGTGAGCGTCACAACCATGAGCGCCGCGAGGACCTGGCGAAGCATCCACCCACCGTACACCCCGCCGTCCCCGCGGCCAAGCGGCCCACCCTCGCCCCGCCCGCGGCCGCACCGCGTGAGCCACCCCCCGACATCGACGCCCGCCCGGTCTCCCGCGCGTGATAGCTTCCCCCCGCGCCATGCAGGTCCTGCGGCAGCCCGTCCCTCTCCCGCCCGCCACCGCCGCCTGCGTCGGCGCCTTCGACGGCCTGCACCTCGGCCACCAGGCCCTCCTCCGCCGCGCCCGCGCCCGCCAGCCGCGCGTCGCCCTCGTCACCTTCGACCCTCACCCGGCCGTCATCCTCGCCCCCGAGCGCGCCCCCGCGCTGTTGCAGTCACCCGCCCAACGCGCCCGCGTCTGCGCCGCGCTCGGCCTCGAGACCCTCGTGCTCCTGACCTTCGACCGCGCGCTCGCCGACACCAGCCCCGAGGGCTTCGTCGACCGGCTGCTGGTCAACGGGCTGCGCCCCGCGACCGTCGTGGTCGGCGCGGACTTTCGCTTCGGCGCCGGCCGGCAGGGCGGCGTGCGCGAGCTGGCCGAGCTGCTGCGCCCCGCCGACATCGCCCTCGAGGTGGTGACGCCGATACCTGTCCCCTGGGACACCTCCGACGCCCCCGCAAAGCTCAGCAGCTCGGAGATCCGCCTCGCCGTCGCGGCCGGCGCCGTCGAGCGCGCCGCGGCCATGCTCGGCCGCTGGTACAGCGTCGAGGGCGTCGTCGTGCGCGGCGCCGGCCGCGGCCGCCAGCTCGGCGTGCGCACCGCCAACGTCCACGCCCCCACCGCCCTGCTCCCCCGCGCGGGCGTCTACGCCGGCGCCCTCGGCCTCCCCGACGACCCCGCCGCCGGCCCCTGGCCCGCAGCGATCAGCCTCGGCCGAAACCCCACCTTCATCGACGACCCCGCCGCCCCGCTCGTGCTCGAGGTCCACGCCCTGAACCAGGACCTCGGCGACAGCCTCTACGGCCGCACCGTCGAGGTCGCCTTCGCCGCCCGCCTGCGCGACGAGCAGCGCTTCCCCGGCCCCGCGCAGCTCCTCGCCCAGATCGGCCGCGACCTCCAGGCCATCCCGCCCGCGCTCGACCCAGCCGGCCTCGCATCCTTCGCGGCCTGCCTGTCCCCGAGAACATGACCCAAAAGCCATCCGCACCGACGCTGGCGAGCGCCACCCTCGCGCAGGTGTACATCCAGCAGGACCACCTCGAGCAGGCGCGCCGCATGCTCGCCCGGGTGCTGCACGCCGACCCGCTGCAGGGCCACGCGCTGGCCCTCTCGGCCCGTCTGCAGGCCCGCTCCCGCGCCCGTCTCTACGCCGGCTACCGCCCGGGCCGCGGCCTCGCGCTGCGCTGGCACGACGCCCCCGACCTCCCCGACCTCCACCTCATCGCCACGATCTTCCGCCCGGTCTCCGAGATCTCCGCCACCACCGTCTACGTGACCTCGGCCCCCTGCCGAACTCCCGGTGGTGAGCACAGCTTCGCCATCCCCGGCGACCCCGGCGGGCCCGCCACCGCCAGCCTCTGCCTCGCCCGCTGGGACGGCGCCCGCCTGCAGCCCGTCGCCGTCCACGAGCCGCTGTCGTGGTAAGGTCGCCCGCGCCCATGTTCCGCGGAGCCTACACCGCCCTCATCACGCCTCTGCGCCACGACCGACTCGACGAGCCCGCCCTCGTCCGCCTGGTCGAGCAGCAGCTCTCCGCCGGCATCGACGGCCTGGTCCCCTGCGGCACCACCGGCGAGGCCAGCACCCTGTCGATGAGCGAGCACCTGCGCGTCGTCGAGCTCACGGTGCAGACCGCGGCGGGCCGCGTCCCCGTGCTCGCCGGCGCCGCCGCCAACGACACCCGCAAGGCCGTCGAGCTCGCCCGCGCCTGCAAGCAGCTCGGCGTCGCCGGCACGCTGCAGGTCACGCCCTGGTACACCAAGCCGACCCAGGACGGCCTCGTCGCGCACTTCAGCGCGATCGCCGAGGCCAGCGAGCTGCCGGTGGTCGTCTACAACGTGCCCGGCCGGACCGGCGTCGACCTCCTCCCGGAGACCGTCGCCACCCTCGCCCGTCACAAGCACATCGTCGGCATCAAAGAGGCCACCGGCGACATGGTCCGCGCGTCCCGGATCCGCGAGCTGCTCGGCCCCGACGATCGCTTCACCCTGCTCTCCGGCGACGACTTCACCCTGCTGCCCTTCCTCGCGCTCGGCGGCCACGGCGTCATCTCGGTGACCAGCAACGTCGCCCCCGCGTGGATCTCCACGATCTGCCGCGCCGCCACCGCGGGCCGCTGGGACGAGGCCCGCACCTGGCACTACAAGCAGCTGCCGCTCGCCCGCGCCCTGTTCGGCCAGCCGAACCCGATCCCCGTCAAGTCGGCGATGGCGCTGCTCGGCCGCTGCTCCGCCGAGATGCGACTCCCGCTCATCTCCATCGACCCACACAGTCGCGACGGCCAGGCCCTCAGCGACGCCCTCCAAACCCTGGGACTCCTGTCATGACCGACCGCCTGACCCCCATTGTCATCGTCGGCGCCCGCGGCCGCATGGGCAAGACCCTCCTCCGGGAGATCATCATCAGCGACAGCATGGTCCTCGAGGCCGCCGTCGACCGCACCAGCGGCCCCGGCCTCGGCCAGGACGCCGGCCGTCTCGCCGGCCTCCACGACCTCGGCCTCGCGGTCACCGACGAGCTGCGCCCGCGTCGCAACAGCGTCGTCGTCGACTTCTCGCTGCCCCAGGCGACCGACGCGAACCTGCGCCGCTGCCAGGAGGCCGGGGTCCCGCTGGTGCTCGGCACCACCGGCCTGCACAAGACCACCCGCGACCTGCTGCGCGCCGCCGCCAAGGACATCCCGATCGTCAGCGCCGCCAACTTCAGCGTCGGCGTCACGCTGCTGACCCGCATCGCCGGCCTCGTCGCCCACGCGCTCGGCGAGCAGTGGGACGCCGAGCTGCTCGAGATCCACCACAGCCACAAGCGCGACGCCCCCTCCGGCACCGCCCTGCGGATCGCCAAGTCGATCGCCAGGGCCACCGATCGCGACCCCGAGACCAGCCTGCGCCACGACCGCGCCGACCCGCACGCCCGCCCGCGCGAGCCCGGTGAGATCGGCGTCTCCGTGATCCGCGGCGGCGACTCCGTCGGTGAGCACACCCTCATGTTCCTGACCGACGGCGAGCGCCTCGAGCTCACCCACCGTGCCACCGACCGCGCAATCTTTGCCCGTGGCGCCTTGCGCGCGGCCCGCTGGGTCGTCGACAAGCCGCCGGGTCTCTACACCATGAGCGACGTGCTCGGCCTCGCCGGCCTCAGTTGAGCGGCGCTCCATCACACGAACATGACCACGAACACGGACGCGCTCGAGTTTCGCCTCGTCGAGCGAGGCGCCACGCCGCGAGGTGAGCTCGCCACCTTCTCCGTCCGCCTCCCCGCGGCCCTGCTCGCCTTCCAGGGCCACTTCCCGGGCGACCCGGTGCTGCCGGGCATCGCCCAGCTGCTCGACCTCGTGCTCGATCGCGTGCACAGCCTGTGGCCCGAGCTCGGCCAGCCCCGTCGGGTCACTCGCCTCAAGTTCCGCCAGAAGCTCGTCCCCGGCGACGAGCTCGAGGTCCGCCTCGAGCGCGACGCCGCCGCGGTCCGCTTCGAGCTCCACCGCGGCCCCGAGCTGTGCACGCAGGGCGCCCTCGACTTCGCGGTCCCCTCGACGCCCGTGTGAACCGCCCGCAGTGAGTCCTGCCGCATGGCCGCGCCGCTCGCCGGGTGTCAACGCCGGCCAGCTGCGCTAATCATGGACCCCGTGGACCAAGCAGCTCCTCGCAGCGTCGACATCGCGATCCTCGGCGGCGGCCTCGCCGGCAACCTGCTCGCTCGCCAGCTGCGTCGCACGCTGCCGCAGCTGTCGGTCGCGGTGTTCGAGCGCAGCCGCGAGACCAGCTTCAAGGTCGGCGAGTCGACCGTGGAGATCGCCACCAACTATCTCCTGCGGCGGCTCGGCCTCTCGACCTATCTCTACGAGAACCAGCTGCCGAAGAACGGCCTGCGCTTCTTCTTCGACACCCCGACCAGGGACGCCGCGATGGTCGACATGAGCGAGATCGGCAGCGACCGCCTGCCGACCTTCCCCTCGTTCCAGATCGACCGCGCCCGCCTCGAGGCCGACCTCCTGCGCATGAACGCCGCCGACGGCGTCGACATCCACCTCGGCGCCCGCGCCCACGACCTCCACCTCCACGAGCAGGACGGACCGCCCGAGCAGCGCACCGCCAGCGGCATGCACGAGTTCACCGTCACCGAGGGCGAGCAGCGCTACCCCGTGCGCGCGCGCTGGGTCGTCGACGCCAGCGGCCGCGCCAGCGCGATCGCCCGCCTCAAGGACCTGCGCGTCCCGGTTGCCGACCACGGCATCGCCGCGGTCTGGGGCCGCTTCACCGGCCACGCCGACATGGACGCCTGCGGCCCCGACAGCTGGCGCGCCCGCGTGCGTCACACCGCCCGCACCCTCTCGACCAATCACTTCTGCTACCCCGACTACTGGATCTGGTTTATCCCGCTCGGCCGCGGCGTGATGTCCGTCGGCTGGGTCGGCGACCGCGCGATCTTCCGCGACGAGATGCGCAAGCCCGACGGCTTCCTCGAGTTCCTCCGGGGTCACCGCGCCGCCTGGGACCTGCTCAAGGACGGCGCCGAGCTGGTCGACGTCCTCGCCTACAAGCAGCTCGCCTACGGCACCCGCCAGTTCTTCGGCGGCGCCGACCGCTGGTTCCTCACCGGCGAGGCCGCCGCCTTCAGCGACCCCTTCTACAGCCCCGGCAGCGACTTCATCGCCCTCGAGAACGACTTCATCACCGACATGATCGCCCGCGATCACGCCGGCGAGTCGCGCACCCAGATCGCCGAGCGCTCGGCCGTCTACGACGAGTTCATGCAGTTTCGCCTCCAGGCGACCATGCTGCTCTACCGCGACCTCTACCCCGTGCTCGGCAGCTACGAGCTCCTCAAGCTCAAGTGGGACTTCGACATCGCCTGCTACTACAACCTCTGGGCCGCCCCCTACTGGCACGACGAGCACCTCGACCTCAAGCTGCTCCAGGGCCAGCTGCGCCGCAAAGACTTCATGCTCCAGGGCCTGGCGAACTTCTCGAGCCTGTTCCAGCGGCTCGAGGCCGGCTTTCGCGCCCGTGGCCTGACGCACCGCGCCAACCTCGGCCGCTATAGCTGCGCCCTCGACATCGTGAACTTCGCCGAGGAGCTCGCCGCGCCGCGGCCGCGGCGGCAGGTGATGCGCACCACCGAGGCCATCTTCAACACCATCCGGGAGCGGGCGCTGGACCTCCTGGCCGACCTCGGCGAGACGCCGACCCCGGCCGAGCGCAGGCTGCCGCTCTACGACTTCCTGCTGGCGTCGCCGCTGGCCTGACTGGACGCGGAGCCGCCCTCTCGCTACCATGCACCCCCCCAATGACGCGCGCGGAAATCTACCAGCGGGTAACCGGCATCCTGGTCAAGTCCTTTGAGCTCGACCCCGCCGATATCCGGCCCGAGTCTCGCCTGTTCGAGGACCTCGACCTCGACAGCATCGACGCGGTCGACATGTTCGTCGAGCTGCACGAGATCACCGGCCGCCGCATCGACCCGCAGGTCGCCCGCAAGATCCGCACCGTGGACGACATCGTCACCATGGTCGAGGCCGAGCTCGCGGGCGCTCCGTCGGCGGGCGGCGCTCAAAGCTAGAGGTCGCTTGGTCTACCCCGCCCTGGGCACGATCCTCCCGCACCGACCGCCGATGATCCTCATCGACGAGCTCGTCCACTTCGACGAGCGTGAGGTCGTCTGCTCCGTCACCATCCGCGACGGCGCACCCTTCGTCGCCGACGGCCGCGTCCCCGCCCTCATCAGCCTCGAGTACTTCGCCCAGACCGTCGCCGCCTACTACGGCTACCTCTCCCGCAACACCCATCAGTTCACCATGGGCATGCTGCTCGGCACCCGCGAGCTCGAGCTACACACCGACTTCTTCCGCGTCGGCGACGCACTCACCGTCACCGGCAACGAGCTGTGGAACGGCGGTCAGCTCGCCCAGTTCCGCTGCGAGCTCCTCCGCGGCCCCGAACTCCTCGCCCTCGCCTCCATCTCCGTCCTCCACGCAGGAGCACCCGTATGACCCCCAGACGCGTCGTCATCACCGGCGTGGGCGTCGCCTCACCGATCGGCAACTCCCTCAACGAGGTCTGCCGCTCGCTCCAGACCGGCCGCCACGGCATCGTCGCCATGCCCGCGTGGGACCGCATCGCCGACCTGCGCACCCGCCTCGGCGGCGTCGTCGACCTCGACCTCGACCACCGCTGGCCGCGCAAGAAGACCCGCACCATGGGCCGCGTCGCCCTGCTCGCCACCTACGCCACCGAGCAGGCCCTGGCGATGGCCGGCCTCAGCGACGACCCCGCCATCAGCGGCGGCAACCTCGGCCTCGCCTACGGCTCGACCTCGGGCTCCTCGGAGGCGCTCGCCGAGTTCTGCGGGACCTTATTCGTCAACCTGAACATGCGCGGGCTGCAGAGCACCGGCTTCCTCAAGTTCATGGCCCACACCTGCGCGGCCAACCTGGCCCAGTTCTACGGGGTGCGCGGTCGCATCATCCCGACCAACTCGGCGTGCACGAGCGGCGCCCAGGCGATCGGCTTCGCCTACGAGTCGATCAAGTTCGGCCTGCAGGACGTGATGATCGCCGGCGGCGGCGACGAGATGCACTACACCACCGCGGTCACCTTCGACCTGATGTACGCGACCTCGGCGAACTTCAACGACCGCCCGGACCTCAGCCCGCGGCCCTTCGACGTCCGCCGCGACGGCCTGGTCGTCGGCGAGGGCGCCGGCACCCTGATCCTCGAGGCCCGCGACCACGCGCTCGCCCGCGGCGCGAACATCCTCGGCGAGGTCCACGGCTTCGGCACCAACTGCGACGGCATCCACATGACCGCCCCCTCGGAGCCCGGCATGCGCGCCGCGATGGCGCTGGCGCTGCGCGACGCCGGCATCGGCCCGGAGCGCATCGACTACGTCAACGCCCACGGGACCGCCACCGACATCGGCGACATCGCCGAGGCCGCCGCGACCCGGGCCGTGTTCGGCCGCCCCGTCCCGATCTCCTCCTCGAAGAGCTTCACCGGCCACACCATGGGCGCCTGCGGCGCGATCGAGGCCGTCTTCTGCCTCGGCATGATCAAGCACGGCTTCCTCGCGCCGACCCGCAACCTCGAGGAGGTCGACCCCCGCTGCGAAGGCCTCGACCACATCCGCGAGCTCCGACGCGAGCAGCCGCGCACCATCATGACCAACAACTTCGCCTTCGGCGGCGTCAACACCTCGCTGATCCTCGGCGAGCACGACTAGCCCGCCGACCCGAGCGCGCCCGTGCCGAAGCTGCTGCGCATCCTATTGACCGGCTCGGCCTTCCTCGGCTTCTTCATGATCGGCGGCCTGCTCGGCCGCCTCCTGCTCCCGCTCATCGTCGCCTTCCCCGGCAGCCCCCGGCGCAAGCAAGCCCGCCGCGAGTACTTCTTCCTGGCGGCCAACCGCGTGTTCGTCGTCTACATGGGCCTCCTCCGCCTGGTCCTGTTTCGCCGCCCGCCCCCACCCGCCGACCTCCCGCCGCCCGGCCAGGGCTACATCGTCATCGCCAACCACCCCTCGCTGGTCGACGTCATCCTGCTCGGCGCCACCCTCCCCGGCCTCACCTCGCTGGCCAAGGCCTCGTGGTACCGCTCCTGGCTGCTCGGCCCGCTGCTGCGCCACGGCAAGCACCTCCGCGGCCCCGAGCCGCGCGCGCTCGGCCAGGCCGGCGCCGCCGAGGCCTCCGAGGACCCGGACGACGCGCCGGTGCTCGATCGCATGGTCGAGCACCTGCGCGCCGGCCATCCGCTGCTGGTGTTCCCGGAGGGCTCGCGCTCGCACGAGCGCACGATGCGACGCTTCCGCCGCGGCGCCATCGAGGCCGCGATCCGGGCCCAGGTCCCGATCGTCCCGGCCTTCATCTCGGTCGCCCCGCCGATGCTCATGAAGCACCAGCCCTGGTACGAGGTCCCGCCGCGCGGCGGTCGCTTCACGCTCGAGTTCTTCCCGGTCATCCCCACGGCCGGTCGCGAGCTCGACGCCCGCACCCTCAACCGCGAGCTCAAGCAGCGCTACGAGGCCCGCCACCAGCAGATGCTGCGTGAACGCGACGCCCTGATCGCCCCGCCCGCGCCCGCCGCCCTGCCCGGCGCCTGAACAAGGCCCGGCTGTGGTCTCCGCGCCGCTATGCCCGCGAGCCTCGTCCTGGCAGACTGCGACGGTCCCCAGCCTGGCTGCTTGGAACCCGGGCTTCGGGCCCGCTCCAAGCTAGCCCCGAGGTGCCCATGAAGATCGTTCCGTTCTCGAGCCTGCTCGCCCTCCTCGCCCTCTCCGCCTGCGACGCCGCCCTCTCCGCCAAGGCCCAGCAAGACGCCGAGGCGCAGGCCGCCGTGGCCGCCGAGGCCGCCGCCAAACCCGCGCCCGACGGCCCCACCGTGATCGCCAAGGCCGACGCCGACACCAAGGCCGACACGAACGTCGAAGCCAGCGCCGCGATCAAGGCCGACATCAAGACCACGCTCGAGCCCGCCGCCTTCGACCTCGAGTCGGTGAGCTTCCTGGTCAAGAAGGGCAAGGTCAAGGACGCCAAGCAGCTCGAGGCGCAGATCAACGACCCCAAGGAGAAGATCAACAACGTCGAC
>Ga0073899_10005677_pt1 | contig 10800 bp, 13 predicted proteins | sample KloWWTmetaKNB5Ph_FD_88975 | JGI IMG/M metagenome (GOLD analysis project Ga0073899, IMG submission 88975) | Active sludge microbial communities from Klosterneuburg, Austria, studying microevolution and ecology of nitrifiers - Klosterneuburg... | ecosystem: Engineered > WWTP > Aerobic digester >...
CTACTCACCGCGGCGCAGGCGCAGCCGGCCTGCCGCGGTTTTCGCGCGGCCCTCTCCGGTCGGGACCGACTGGCCGTGATCAGCGAGATCAAGCGCAGGTCGCCGTCGAAGGGCGACCTCAACGCCGGTCTCGACCCTGCCGTGCTGGCTGGAGAGTACGAGCGCGGTGGGGCATCGTGCCTTTCGGTGCTCACCGACGAGGAATTCTTCGGTGGTTCGGTGGCGGACCTTCGAGCAGCACGGGGTGCGTGCGCTCTGCCCGTGTTGCGCAAGGACTTCACCGTCAGCGAGCGCGATGTGCTCGATGCCCGCATCATGGGCGCCGATTGTGTGCTGCTCATCGCCGCTGCTCTTGACCGCGGCGAACTGATCGAGTTCCACCGCCTGGCCACCGAGATCGGCCTCGACGTGCTGGTCGAGATCCACGATGAGAACGAACTCGAGGTAGCTCTCGCCGCCGGGGCGACCCTCATCGGTGTCAACCAGCGCGACTTGGTCACCTTCCGCGTAGACCACGAGCGCGCCCTGCGCATGGTCGGCCTGATGCCGGCTGATGTGGTGAAGGTCGCCGAGAGCGGGGTGAGGGGAGGAGCCGACGCCGCCGCCCTATGGGCCGCCGGTTACCAGGCGGTGCTGGTGGGCGAGGCTCTGGTCACCGCAGACGACCCCGCCGCCGCCATCTCCGCCTTGATCGACTCCGAATGATGCGGTCGCCACGTGCCCGGCGCGGGTACCGTGGGCCTGCATGTTCGTGAAGATCTGCGGGATCACCAATGAGGACGACGCCCTGCTGGCGGTCGCCATGGGCGCCGACGCGGTCGGGTTCGTCTTCGCCCCATCGGCCCGCCAGGTGGCGGCCCAGCAGGTCTACGACATCACCCGGCGACTACCTCCTGAGATCCTCACCATCGGGGTGTTCCGCGACGAGCACCCCTCACGGGTCATCGACACGGTGCACCGCGCGGGCTTGAAAGGGGCCCAACTCCACGGCCACGAGACCCCGTCGATGGTCGCCGACGTGTGTGAGCAGATCCGCTGGGTGATCAAGTCGGTGGTGGCCGGCTCACCCGACGCTCGCCACGCCAACGAGTTCGGCACCGACCTGATCTTGGTCGACGCACCCTCACCGGGTTCGGGCAAGGTCTTCGACTGGACCCTGGTCGACGAGGTTGCCGAGGGGCCGCGCCTCATCCTCGCCGGCGGTCTGGACCCCGACAATGTCGCCGAGGCAGTGCGCACCGTGCACCCCTGGGGTGTCGACGTGTCTTCCGGCGTCGAGCGTTCGCCCGGGCGCAAGGACGCGCTGAAGGTGAAGGCCTTCATCGAGAGGGCCCGCGCCGCAGCGCCGCCGCGCCACCTCGGGCCCGACACGATGCCCTACGACTGGGCCGATGACGAGGAGTGAGACGATGTCGCTGATGGCCCAGCCGTCGGCCAGCGGACGCTTCGGTGAGTTCGGTGGTCGATTCGTCCCCGAAACTCTGGTCCCCGCGTGCCAGGAGCTCGAGGCTGCCTTCACCGCGGCCTGGGCCGACCCGGGGTTCCGCGCCGAACTCGACCATTCCCTGCGCACTTATGCCGGCCGCCCGTCGATCCTCACCGAGTGCAACAACCTCGGTGGCCGGTTGGGGATTCGGCTGGTGATGAAGCGCGAGGACCTCAACCACACCGGCTCGCACAAGATCAACAACGTCCTCGGCCAGGCCCTGCTGGCCAAGCGGATGGGCAAGCAGCGCCTCGTGGCCGAGACCGGCGCCGGTCAGCACGGAGTGGCCACCGCCACCGCCGCCGCCTTGTTGGGGATGGAGTGCAAGGTCTACATGGGCGCGGTCGACGTGGAGCGCCAGGCGCTGAACGTTTTTCGGATGAAGCTGCTGGGCAGCGAGGTGGAGGCCGTGCAGAGTGGCAGCCGCACCCTCAAGGACGCGGTCAACGAGGCGATGAGGGACTGGGTGGCCACCGTCGAGTCCACCCATTACTGCCTCGGCTCGGTGATGGGCCCCCATCCCTACCCGTGGATGGTGCGCGAGTTCCACCGGGTCATCGGCGACGAGGCCCGCGCCCAGTGCCTCGAACTCCTCGGCGACGTGCCCGATGTGGCCGTTGCCTGCGTCGGCGGTGGCTCCAACGCCATCGGCCTGTTCAGCGGCTTCATCGATGACCGCACACGGCTGGTGGGCGTCGAGCCCGCAGGTGGGGCGGCCGTTGCTCGCGCCCAGCCCGGTGTCGTACACGGGATGCGCAGCTACCTGATGCAGGACGAGTTCGGCCAGGTGCTAGAGGCGCACAGCATCTCCGCCGGGCTCGACTATCCGGGGGTGGGCCCGGAGCACTCGTACCTCGCTTCGATCCACCGCGCCGAGTACCCCAACGTCACCGATGCTGAGGTGATCGATGCGTTCCAGCTCCTGTCTCGGTCCGAGGGCATCATCCCCGCCCTCGAGCCGGCTCATGCGCTGGCCTGGATCGTCAGGGCCGCGCCTTCGATGCAGGGCCAGACCGTGCTGATGAACCTGTCCGGTCGCGGCGACAAAGACGTCGCCCAGATGATGGACGTGTTGAAGCTGTGAGCGCCGAGCCGGCGGGCTGGGGGCGGATGGAGACCGAGTTCCGCGCCAAGAGGGCGGCGGGCCGCAAACTGCTGGTGCCCTACGTCACCGGTGGTCTTCCCGGCTGGCAGGATGCCTTGCGCGCCTCTGTCGCCGCCGGGGCGGACGCGATCGAGATCGGCATCCCCTTCAGCGATCCGGTGATGGACGGTCCCGTCATCCAGCAGGCGTCGCAGTTGGCGCTCGAAGCTGGTGCCACCCCGGTGAGCATCCTCCACGAGGCCCGTTCACTCGACGTCGGCGTGCCCCTCGCGGTGATGACCTACTACAACACGGTGCACCATGCCGGCCACGAGCGCTTCGCCGCCCAGCTCGCCGGTGCGGGGATCGTCGCCGCGATCGTGCCCGACCTACCCCTCGAGGAGTCCGGTCCGTGGTGCGAGGCGGCCGACGCCGCCGGGATCGAAACGGTGATGCTGGCGGCTCCCACTGCTCCCGACTCGCGACTGCCGCTGATCGCCGCACGGGCTCGTGGCTTCCTCTACTCCGTCGGGCTGCTCGGGGTAACCGGGGGGCGCGACCACCTCGCCCACACTGCGAGCGAACTGGTCCGTCGCCTGAAGGCGATCACCGACGTGCCCGTACTGGTGGGCGTAGGGGTGTCCAACGCCGCCCAGGCTCACGAAGCGGTGCAGGTGGCCGACGGCGTGGTGCAGGGTGCGTCTGTGGTGAGGCGTCTGCTCGACGGGGGGGCCGAGGCGGTCGGCGCCTATGTGGCGCAAGTGCGCCGGGCGATCGACGCCTGACGGGCTCGGCGAGTTGCACATGCCCAACCCCAAGCCCGACCCCGACTGCGAGCTGTGTCAGGCGCAGAGGATCACCGAGTGGTTCTACGAGGACGACACCTGTTGGGTCGCCGAGTGCGAGGCGTGCGACGTGCCGATGGTGGTCTGGAAACAACACGACCCGAACCCCACGGATGAGGTTCGGGTCGTTCTAGAGGCTCTGTTGAGCGAAGTTGTGGTTGAGCACTACGGGTTCGAGTTCTGGGTTGATGCGAAGATGCGGAGCATCCCTACGCATTGGCACGCCCATGCTCGACCCCGTGGGAGCTTCTATGGGACAGGCCGATCACGACGCCTCGGCTGAGGCGGCACAACCCTTCACGGAACCTGTGGTGGATTCGGGAGCCACGGTCGATGCCGTGGTTGGCGTCACCTGACGCCGCCAATGACCTTGATCATGCCGTCCGCCTTTCACGGGAGAGTGTCAATGAATGTCGTAGCCTTTGTGAGGTCACCCTCAAGCCCGACCACGCTCCGAGATACTACCACGAGTGGTGGTGGGTCTTGCAAGAGTCTTGATAAAACTTCTTTCCGTGGTTGTTTTCGGTGCTGGGGGGCTTGCCGGGCTCCGAGTAGGCTGAGCCGATGTTCACGCGCGGTCAGCAGGGCCCTTCAAGTTCCTTGACAGATCCGCCCGACCGAGGCTCGCGGCCCACCGCTTTGGGTGGCAACTCCTTGGGCGGAAACGCTTTGGGTGGCAACCTGGCAAAGGTGTTCGAGGTGTCGGACCGATGAACCGGCTACCGCGCCCCGAGGACGTGCTCGCCCACCGCCCGCCCTTCCTCTTCGTCGACGAGGTCGTCGCCCTGGAGCCCGGCGTCAGCGGTACCGGCCTGTGGCACCTCCGTGGCGACGAGTGGTTCTTCAGCGGTCACTTCCCCGGGCGGCCCACTCTCCCCGGGGTGCTGATGTGTGAGGCCATCGCCCAGATGGGCGCCATCACCGTGCTCAGCGACCAACGCTTCGCCGGCAAGCTACCCCTGTTCGGCGGTCTCGACCGGGCCCGGTTCCGACGTCAGGTGGTCCCCGGCGACACCCTCGAACTCATCGTCGAACTGGGTCGTATGTCGGCGCGGGCCGGCAAGGGCTCGGGTCGGGCGATGCTGAACGGTGAGGTGGCCTGCGAGTGCGAGTTGATGTTCGTACTCGTCGACGCCTGAGCCGGCTGAACTGATTCGACCTGGGTCGGGGTCAGGCCCCGGGGGCGAGGATGATCGAGCCGTTGTGGCCACCGAAGCCGAGGCTGTTCGACATCGCCGGTCCGGGGGTCCAGGGACGGGCGGCGCCCATCACCAGGTCGATCTCCATGCCTTCGTCGAGCACCGTGGTGCCCGCGGTGGGCGGGATCAGGCGGTGCTCCATCGACAACAGCAGCGCCACCGCTTCTAGGGCCCCAGCGGCGCCGAGGGCATGGCCGGTGACGCCCTTCGTGGAGGTAACCGGCACCCCGCCAGGACCGAAGACGGCGGTGACCGCCGCGGCTTCTGCCGCGTCGTTGAGGGGGGTGCTGGTGCCGTGGGCGTTGAGCTGCTTGATGTCGCCGGGTGACAGGCCGGCATCGCTGAGAGCCGAGTTCATGCACACGATGGCGCCGGTGCCGCCTGGGGCGGGGGCGGTGATGTGGTGGGCGTCGGCGTTGCTGGCAGCGCCGAGCACCTCACCGAGGATCGTCGCGCCACGATCGGCAGCGGACTGCCACTCCTCGAGCATCAGTACGCCCGCGCCTTCGCCGAGCACGAAACCGTCGCGCTCGGGGGAGAAGGGGCGGCTGTGGCCGACGGTGCTCAGGGCGGTCATGTTGCCGAATGCTGACTCACCGATGCTGCAACCGGCGCTCTCGCTGCCGCCGGTGACACAGGCATCGATCATGCCCCAGGCCACCAGGCGGGCGGCGTAGCCGATGGCGTGGGTGGCCGCCGCGCATGCGGTGACGACGGTCTCGTTGGGCCCCTGCAGGCCGTAACGCATCGAGATGGCCGCGCCGGCGGCATTGGCCATCATCATCGGCACGAGGAAGGGTGAGACTCGGCGCTCGCCCTTTTCGAGCAGCACCTCGATCTGTTCCTGGGTGGAGCGCAGGCCGCCGACACCGGTGCCGAGGATGACACCGAAGCGGCCAGGCTCGGCCGTGGGCCTGCCGGACTGGATGAAGCATTCGTCGGCGGCGGCGAGGGCGAACTGCTCGAAACGGTCGGCCCGCCGGGCTTCTTTGGGGTTGGCGAAGTAGGGCAGGGGATCCCAGTCGGCGATCTCCACGGTGCGGCCACCGGTGAGCGATGGGCCGTTGAGACCGTTCCAGAAGGCCTGCTTACCGAGGCCGCAGGGGGCCACCACGCCATAGCCGGTGATGGCCACGCGCCGTCCGCGCGTAGCCATCGGGGGGCTGGCCGACATCAGAGCTTGCCGACGACCAGGTCGTACGCCTGACCGACGGTCTCGACACCGTCGAGGTCCTCTTCGGGTACCTCGACGCCGAACTCTTCTTCGAGTGCCATTACCAGCTCGACGAGGTCGAGACTGTCGGCATCGAGATCGTCACCGAACTTCGCCTCGGGCACGACCTGGTCCTCGGACACCGATAGCACCTCGACGGCGCACTTGCGGAAGCGGGCGAACAATTGCTGATCCACTGAATGTCTCCTTGATGGGATTGCTGAAAGGGGGATGTTAGTGACCCATCCCGAGACCGCCATCGACTGGGATGACGGCACCGGTGATGTAGGCCGCGTCGGCGGAGGCCAGGAAGGCCACCACACCGGCGATCTCGTCGGGGGTTGCTGTGCGGCCGAGAGGCACGGCAGCTGCGAGTTCGGCAAGACGCTTCTCGCCGAGGGCAGCCGTCATGTCGGTGGCCACAGGGCCCGGGGCGACAACATTGCAGGTGATACCCCGAGAGCCGAGCTCGCGGGCAACGGAGCGGGAAAAGCCCACGAGGCCGGCCTTGCTGGCGGCGTAATTGGCCTGGCCGGCCGAGCCGAGCAGACCGACCACCGACGACATGAGCACGATGCGACCCTTGCGGGCGCGCAGCATGCCCTGGGCGGCCCTCTTGGTGACGCGATAGGCGGAGGTGAGGTTGGCGTCGACGACGGAGGTGAAGGCGTCTTCACTCATCCGTAGCAGGAGACCATCGTGGGTGATGCCGGCGTTGGAGACCAGCACTTCAACCGGCCCGAACTGGGCCTCGACGGCGGTGAAGGCGGCGTCGACCGATTCGGCGGAGGTGACGTCGCATTGCACGCCGAACAGGCCCTCGGGTGGGGGAGAGGTGTTGTAGGTGACGGCAACCTGGTCGCCGAGGGCCGCGAAGCGGCGGGCGCAGGCGAGCCCGATGCCACGCGAGCCGCCGGTGACGAGTACGACGCGGCTCACGCAAGCACCTTCTGTTCTCCGGTGCCGCCCCACCGCAGGACGGCGCTGGCGGCGGTCATGCCCGCACCGAAGCCGACGAGCAGCACGAGGTCGCCCTGTTTCACCCGACCGGCGTCGAGGGCGTCGCCGAGGGCGAGGGGGATGGAGGCCGAGGAGGTGTTGCCGGTGTGGGCGAGGACCGTGGCCGCCTTTTCTATGGGGATGCCCAGCCGGTCGCACGCCGCCTGGATGATGCGCAAGTTGGCCTGGTGGGGCACGACGAGGGCGAGCTGGTCGGCGGTGATCCCAGCCTGGCGCAGGGTCTTCTCGCCGGAGTCGACCATGATGCGCACGGCTCGGCGGAAGACCTCCTTGCCGTCCATCTGGATGAAGCCACCGATCTCGCTGTAGAGGAAGCGCTCGGCGGAGCCGTCGGCGTCGATGTCCCAGGAGAGGAGTTGGCCCGGCCCCTCGACCGCTTCGAGCACAACAGCCCCGCTGCCGTCGGCGAACAGGATGGCCGTGTTGCGGTCGGTCCAGTCGGTGATGCGGGCCAGGGTGTCGGTTCCGATGACCAGCACCTTCTTGGCCCCCATGGCGATCATCCCGTGGGCCTGCACCAGACCATAGACGAAGCCGCTGCAGGCGGCGTTGACGTCGAAGGCCCCGCAGCGCAGGCCGAGCTCGTTCTGCACCGCCGCCGAACTGGCGGGAACACAGCGATCCGGTGTGGTGGTGGCAAGGACAAGGGCGTCGATCGAGGCGGGGTCGACGCCCGACATGTCGAGTGCCTTGCGGCCGCTCTCCACCGAGAGCCCGACGGTGGTGCCGCCGACGTGGCGCTCGCTGATGCCGGTTCGTTCGATGATCCAGTCGTGGGACGTGTCGATGGTCTGTTCGAGGTCGTGGTTGGTGAGGACTTTGGGCGGGAGGGAGGTTCCCCAGCCGGTGATTACAGCACCGCGGACGTCTTGGGGGATGGTGGGCATGTCAGACCGTCCTCAGCCAGGCGATGGGTTGGCGCAGGGTGACCCTTTCGCCTTCGACGGCGATGTAGCTCTGCACGATGCCGGCGAACGGTGAGCGGGCCTCTGTCTCGCCGACGTGGCCGAGTACCTCACCGACGGCGATGCGGGTGCCTTCCTTGATCCCGCCGATCGGGGTAAACACTCCGGCGGCAGGGCTGACGACGAGACGCTCGACGGCGAAGAGGTGTTCGCCCTCGTGTTGGGCAGCGCCCGGCCCGGAGCCGGCGCTGAGCCATTCGAGCAGCTTGTCGAGATCCTCGGGGGTCGACACCGAGATCGTGCGGGCGCCCTCGACGGTGCGCTTGGCCATCCCGGTGAGCACCCCGCCGGGGCCGAGTTCGGCGAAGCCGGTGACACCGAGTTCGGCGAGGGTGAGAAGGCAGTGCTTCCAGCGCACAGGGCTGCTCAGTTGGGCGGAGAGCAGGCTGCTCCACACCGAGCCCTTGTCGTGGGCGAGGGCGTCGACGTTGGACACCACCGGCACCTCGGTGTCGCGCGGGTTGGCGTCGGCGATCGCCTTGCGCAGCCGGTCGCGGGCAGGTGCCATGAACGGGGTGTGGAAGGCGCCCGACACCGGCAGGGGCATGACCTTCTTGGCGCCGAGCTCCTTGGCGACGACGCCGGCCGCAGCGACACCCTCGGGTGAGCCGGCGATAACCACCTGGCCGGGGGCGTTGAAGTTCGCCACCCACACCTCACTGTCGGCACGGCGGCAGGCCACCTCGACCTGGTCGTCGTCGAGGCCGAGTACCGCGGCCATCGTGCCCGGGTTGTCGGTGCCGGCGTGGTGCATCGCGTCGGCCCGTTCGCACACCAGGCGCACTCCTTCGTCGAAGCCGAGAGCGCCGGTTGCCGCGAGGGCGGTGTACTCGCCGAGGCTGTGGCCCGCGCAGTAGCTGGGTTCGAAGCCCAGTCGCTCGGCGGCGTCGAGCACGATCAGGCTGGAGACGAAGGTGGTGAGCTGGGCGTTGCGGGTGTCCTTCAACTCGTCGGCGTCGGCGTCGAGGAGGAGGCGGGCGATGTCGCGTTCGGCGACCTCGGATGCCTCGTCGACGAGCTCCCAGCTCTCGTGTTCGGCCCAGGGGCGGCCCATGCCCGGCCGCTGAGAACCCTGGCCGGGGAAGGTGAAGGCAAGCATGATTCCGGAAGGCTAGACGGTTACCCGCGGGTACTCACGCTGCGGGAAGAACACTTTGGTCAGCAGCCACAGCTCTTGCGGATGATCAGCTCGCTCTCGATAACCACGCGCCGGCGCTTGGATCGTTGGTGCGATAGAAGGCGCAGGATCATCTCCATCGCCTCGGTTCCCATCTGCTGCGACGGCAGTCTGACGGTCGTCAGTGGTGGGTCGATCAGCGCGGCGAGCTCTACGTCGTCCTTGCTCACCACGGCGACGTCGTCAGGAATTCGCTTTCCGGCCTCTTTCAGGGCTTGGATGACGCCTACGGCCATCAGGTCGCCGGAGACGAACACCCCCGTGGGCGGCTCGGCGTGTGCCAGCAGGCGTTGGCCGGCCGAGTAACCATCAGCGAGGGAGTATGCAGGCATCTCGATCAACAGATCGGGTCCGATGCCGGCCGAGGACTGGACAAGTGCACGCTGGAATCCCTTGTAGGTGTCGAGGAAGTTTGGCCAGGCCAACGGTGGGGTGATGAAGGCGAGACGTCGATATCCATGATCGATCAGATGTTGCCCGGCGAGAAAGCCAGCCTGCTCGAGATCGAGCAGGACAGCCGGCTGAGGGAAGTGCGGTGAATCGACGTAGACGATTGGTGGGCTGTCGGGTGCGGTCGGAAACCGCAGCTTCAGATCATCGCCGTTGAGCGAAACGGCGATGATGCCGTCGACCCTCTTGGCGATCAATTGTTGGAAGAACTGGCAGGTGAGGTCACCTCGCTCGCGCATGATGCAGATGATGATCATGTAGCCGGCGCACCGGGCGGTCTCCTCGAGGCTGCTGATGAACGGGCCGTAGAAGGAGTGGTTGTTGGGTACCAACACCCCGATCATGTGCGACGGGGTCGATGATTCGGCAGTCACCAGCGTGTCGAGCTCGAAGGGCTTGACATGGGTTCCGCGGCCTCGTCGGGTCTCCACAAGGCCGTCACCCTCGAGGCTGTGGTACGCCTGACGGACGGTGTGCATATGAATGCCAAGCTGCTCGGCGAGCTCGCGCATCGGCGGGAGAGGATCGTCGGCCGCCAGTTCGCCGCTGGCGATCAGCCAGGTGATCTGTTGCCTCAGCTGGGCGAAGTAGGGCAGGTTCGACTGGGTGTCGATGTGTATTGGTAGGCGGGGTGTGGGACTCACTGGGGATCGAGTCTGGCAGACGAGGATGTTCGGCTTGACCTGGCGCGAACAATGTTATATTAATACGTAATAATATCCATTTACCAGACGATGGAAGGCTGAGCGATCGAGTCGGGTGGCCGCAGTCGTCGCAGGGATTCCGGGTGGGAGGAGAATTGACATGAAGAAGTCCCTGAGTTCGGGTGCACTGATGGTGCTGCTGATCCTGCCTCTCGCCGCTTGTGATGACTCATCCTCATCGGGCCCCGACGCGGAGGTGACTTTCGTCGACGACGGATGCACCTACAACGGACCCGACGGAACGGTCGACAGCCCGCTCGAGTTTCGGTTGACGAACAAGACCGACCATGACGAGTACGGAGTTGTGATCGCCACCTTGGATGACGGTTACGGGCGCGCTGACCTCGAGGCCTATGAGCTACGCGATCCACCCGGCTTCGCGCAGATGCGAGACCTGCTCTTCAACAAACCCGGGGAGACGACGACCGCAGAGGTGAGCCTCGAAGCCGATCGCGAGTACTTCGTCATCTGCAGCCGCGAGACAGAAAGAGCCGTCCTGGAAGTGCTGGCCGTGGTGACCGGCAAGTAGCCGTCGCGCCTGCCTCGGGTGTCGCTAGCCTGACGCTGTCACTCGCCCGAGTGGCGGAATGGCAGACGCGACGGACTCAAAATCCGTTGTCCGAAAGGGCGTGTGGGTTCGAATCCCACCTCGGGCAC
>Ga0073899_10005679_pt1 | contig 10798 bp, 9 predicted proteins | sample KloWWTmetaKNB5Ph_FD_88975 | JGI IMG/M metagenome (GOLD analysis project Ga0073899, IMG submission 88975) | Active sludge microbial communities from Klosterneuburg, Austria, studying microevolution and ecology of nitrifiers - Klosterneuburg... | ecosystem: Engineered > WWTP > Aerobic digester >...
CTTTGATGAAGTTTTCAGAGCCGTCGTCTCGAACTATCGGCTCGGGTTTGATGATTTCGAAAAGGCACGAGCCTCCCGCGATCCCGAAGAATGCCACGACTGGAGGAAGCGGGCCAAATCGCTCTCCTATCACCTCTCGCTCCTGACCTGCCTCGACCCCCTTGAGATGGGCGAATGGGCTGCGGCCACGACCGAATTGGCCTCCTGGCTGGGCGAACATCACGACCTCGCCGTCTTCGAAACCGCCCTCGGTGACGGATCCGATTACGGCATCTCCGCGAAGGCCGCCGGTTCGATTCAGGCCCTATCCGAAAAACGCAGGACAGAGCTCGAAGACGCCGCCTTTGCCCGCGGGACGACGATCTACCGCGAGACTCCCGAGGACCTCCACCGGAAGTTTGCTGCTCTGGTCGGAGCGCTCGCCTGATCGGCCTGAGATCCCTTGCTCGCCGGGAGCAACGAGTCCTGAACCGGACGCCGGGACAGCGAAGAGACCTTTTCAATACCGTGGGCCGGCGTGGCCATTTCGAGTCGGTAAGGCTTGACGTGATTCAGCGAAGCCATTTTGATGATTCCGGAGTATAATCCATGAACATGTTCCCATTCCCACCTGCTTGCGTCGCTGTTCTGGCTGTTCTCGTTTCTATTCTTAGTGAACTGAGCGGCCAGGAGGGAAGCGCCTACCACCAGTTCTCTGACAAGAAAGGGCAGAAGGTTTCCGCCCTGGTTCTCGGGGTTTCAGCGGATAATCAGAAAATGAAGATCCGCCGGGAGGACGGGCAGGAGTTTGAAATGGTGATTAACCTTCTGTCGCTCGATGACCAGCAATACCTCAAAGACTGGATGAAAACGAGGCCTTTGGCCCAGACGGCGCCCCCGGTCAAGTCTGCTTTCCGGCTCCAAACGGTGATCACCCGTCAGGCGGGTGCGACCGAGAAACACGCGGGAGAATCCAGAAATATGGAGGAGAAAGCGAATTTTTTTCGTGTGGTTGTGCGGAACCTTTCGCGGGAGACACTGGAGGGGGCGGAACTGGCGTATGCCGTGGTCTGGGATGATCGGGCGATTATTTACAAGACCAGCGAAGGGCAATGGACCTATACGTATCCTGACGAAGACGAGCCGGTCCGGGTAAAAATAGAAGGAGTGCTCCCCCTGGGGCCTCTCCGATTTAATGGGGAAGCTTCATTGGAGACAGCGCCGGGCAATATTGACACGGTGTTTCTGGATGGAAGCGAAGTCTACCGGCAGGACGAAATGATTGGAATAAAAGTGCGGGTTCGGGCGAAAGACGGCACGGTGATTCACGAAGCCGATTACGGGAGTGCGTCGATCGCGTCAATGGGATGGGATGAGATCGAAGCGCTAACCGCACCGCAGGTAATTAACTGATGGAATCCTTCGGGACGGCAATTTCGGCTTGCGGCTTCGGCGATACAGTCTTTGGTCTCGCTCAATGAGCGAAGCCTATCAAATTGCTGTCCTTCCCGGTGACGGGATCGGTCCCGAGGTCATGAATGAAGCCCTGAAGGTCCTTGACCGGATCGCCGGGCAGCACGGACTCACTTTCAACTTCGTCAAAAAACTTGTCGGCGGGGCTGCACTCGATGATTGCGGCCACCCGCTCCCTGATGACACCGTGAAGGCCTGTGAAGCGGCGGACGCGATTCTTTTTGGATCAGTCGGTGGTCCGAAATGGGAGACCTTTCCGCCCGATCTTCAACCCGAACGAGGCGCGCTGCTCCCGCTCCGCAAGCACTTTGGTCTGTTTGCGAACCTTCGCCCTGCGGTGTGTTTTCCGGCGCTGACCCATGCTTCACCCGTAAAAGAAGACAGGATCGCGGGTGGATTTGATGTGCTTTGTGTCCGCGAACTGACCGGCGGTCTCTATTTCGGTCAGCCCAAGGGCATCGAGATGCGAAACGGGGAAGAGGTCGCGGTCGACACGATGGTTTATGCGAAGAGCGAGATCGAACGTATCGCCCGGGTCGCTTTTCTGGCGGCGCAAAAGCGTGGTGGCCGTCTCACTTCAATCGACAAAGCCAACGTCCTCCAGAACGGCATCCTCTGGCGCCGCACCGTCGAGGAAGTGGCAAAGGACTTTCCGGATGTGAAGCTGAGTCACCTCTACGTCGACAACGCTGCGATGCAGCTCATTGCAAGGCCGAAGGATTTTGATGTCGTCCTCGCGGAGAATCTCTTCGGCGATATTCTCAGTGACGAAATGGCTATGATCGCCGGGTCCCTCGGCATGCTCGCGAGCGCCAGCCTCGGCGAAAGCAAAGGAGACGGGCTCTACTTTGGTCTTTTCGAACCGAGTGGCGGCACCGCTCCGGACATCGCGGGAAAGGGCATCGCGAATCCGATTGCCCAGATCCTCTCGGCCGCGATGATGCTGCGTTTTGCCTTCGGTCAAAATGCCGCTGCAGATGCTATCGAAGCCTCGGTCAAATCAGTCATTGATGACGGGTATCGTACTGGCGATATCTACACGGGTGGCCAGGGACAGAAAAAAGTCGGTACCGTCGAAATGGGCGATGCTATCGTGGCGGGGCTTTGACCAGACCCTATTGAGTCACTCGCCAGACCCTCCTGAGTCCGATTCTTCAATGATGACCTACGCCGAAGCTTTGCAAGAGCGAATCGCCGTGACCGGGAGCGCCCTCTGTGTCGGGCTGGATCCTCGACTCGATCTGCACGACTCGCCGGCGTCGATTCAGGCCTTTTGCGAGGAAGTCATTGGCGAGACGGCACCGTATGCCGCGGCATTTAAACCGAACATTGCCTATTTCGAAGCGCTCGGTGTGGCCGGATATCAAATGATGGAGGTCCTCATCGAGCGTATGAAGGCGACCGGTGTGCCCATTATCCTTGATGCGAAGCGCGGCGATATCGGCACGACACAGGAACACTACGCGAAGGGCTATTTCGGAAATTGGGATGTCGATGCGGTGACGCTCAGTCCCTACATGGGCTTCGATTCCGTGGAGCCCTTTCTTCAGTATCCGGGTAAAGGGGTTTATCTCCTCGCGGTGACCTCGAACCCGGGAGCGGCAGACCTCGAATTGCATGAGCTTTCGAAGGGGCGCTTCGTTTTCGAACTCGTCGGCGACATGGCGGGTCGCGCCGCCTCCACACCGGCCGGGGAGGGGAGTATCGGACTTGTCCTCGGTCTGACGAATGTATCCGCCGATATTCTCGCCCGGTTGCCCGATGTGCCACTGCTCATCCCCGGGCTCGGGGCCCAGGGAGGTGATCTCGAAACCCTGAACGGGACGCGGAGAAAAGCGCCCGCAGTCGTCAACGTCTCTCGAGGCATCCTCTACGCCGACCAGCACCTCTCCTTTTCCGAAAAAGCCAAAGACTATGCGAACCGAATTGCCAGCATCACCTGACGAAGCCATCGAATTACTTAAGGAATACGGGGCGATCGAGCAGGGCCACTTTGTTCTTGCGAGTGGAAAGCACTCTGCCTATTACGTGAAAAAGGGCAGGCTGGTCCAGCATCCATGGGAGTTGCAGCGCATGATCGAGCAGCGGGTTCCCGAGATGCGGGCCCTCGGGCCTATTGATGTGGTGCTCAGTCCTGCGATGGGTGGAGTCCCGGTCGGCCAGCAGGTCGGCCTCGCCGTCCATGCCCGGACGATCTACGCGGAGCGAAATCCGGAGAACAATCAGCTGGAGCTAAAGCGAGGATTTGAAATTCGTCCCGGTGAGCGGCTCCTCCTCGTCGAGGATGTTATCACCACAGGGGGCACCCTGCTCGAACTGACGGATTTTATTGAATCGCAAGGAGGAGAGGTCGCGGGGGTTTTTGTGGTGGTGAACCGTTCCGGGAAAACGACGGTGGGAGATTATCCGGTTGTATCCTGTATGGAGATTCAGTTTCCGGTCTACGAGGCGGGAGAGGTTCCGGACTCGCTCCAGGCTATTCCGGCGGTGCGACCGGGGACCAAGAAGGTCGAGTAACGTGGCGTATTCTCCGTGAACCGGTGCTCTCCGGAACCCTTTTCTCCTTTTGGACAGGGGAAATGCGTCGGCTGACCAGGCTCCGCAAAGGTCGCTCCCCCGAATAAATTCGACGGAATTTTTGGTAATTTTCTATTTTTTTCTTTACACTTTTCTCTAAATGCATCAATAACGGTGTCCTGACAATTCACCTAAGAAAAACCAACCTACTGATGCCCTCCAACATGTCCTTTATTCGAACCAAGCGTCATCTTCTGGCTCTGCTCGTCGTTTTGCTTCTTTCCCTCTTTGCTCCCGTTCTCTGGTCCGAGGACGCGGCTCCTGCTGCCGCTCCAGCTGCGGCTGACGCGGGAGGTGACGGTGAGACGAAACAACCCACGACGCTGATGGACATGATCATTGGCGGTGGAATCTTTATGGTTCCGATTGGCATTCTCTCGCTCTGGGCGATTACCTTGGCGGTATTTGTCGCTCTCCAGTTGTCCCGGAAAAAATTCATTCCCGTGGGCCTGAAACAGGATCTGCTTGCTTACATGGCAGATGTCCGGGTTCGGAGTGCTATCGATGCGGCGGCAGTGGATACTTCTTATCTTGGACGCATGATTGCCTGCTCGTATCCCAAGGTCGATGCGAGCGATGCGGAGACGCTGGGACGCGGCAAGGTGGAGGATGCGATGGCTGATTTTTCGGTGAGGGAGAATCTTGGTTTCATGATCTTGATCGGCTATTTCTCCGTTATTGCCCAAGGCTCGACGATGCTCGGTCTATTCGGGACGGTGGCCGGCATGGTCCTGGCCTTCGACTCGATGGGCCTGAGCGGCGGTTCCGACCCGGGTGCGCTGGCGGGAAACATTTCGCTCGCTCTAATCACGACAGCGGGCGGTCTTGTCGTGGCGATTCCGAGTATTTTCCTTTATTATTACTATAAGAACCGGTTCAACCGCCTCGTCAGTGAAGCACAGCACATCGGGATTCAAGGGCTCGAGCTGGCGGTCGAAGCCGTCAATGCGGATCAGATGCTCGCCCGGGTGCCCGAAGGTATCGCCGAGACTTGATCCGGTTTCTTTTCCCCCTTAAGTGAATTTAAGAATTAAATCCCCATGCCGTCAGAAAAACTGAGAGAGGCCGCCACCGGAATGGATGAGGATCTGGAGATGGACATGTCGCCCATGATCGACCTCACCTTCCTGCTCCTCGTGTTCTTCATGGTCAGTTCGCACCTGATTAGTGTGCAGATCGACAGGAGGGTAAAGGCACCGATCGCAAAGAATGCTCAGGTGGCCAAGGATGCCTCGGGACGGGTCGTTGTAAATATTCTGGCGGATGGAACGGTCTGGGGCTTGGATGAAATTGAGTTGACCAGTTCCGAGTCGATCACTGCGTACATTGACGCGGCCCGGGTCGCTAATGAGCAAAAGACTATTCCGACCCGGCTCAATCTCCGTGCGGACAAGGAAGTTGACACCCGCATCATTAAAAAAGTGGTCCAGGCTGCCGCAGAGGCCGGAGTGGTCGAAGTGATTTTCGGCAGTTATTCGGTGGAAAAGTAATTTTAGACCCTTCAATTCTATGGCTCGTCGTAAACCCATTCCTGTACCGGATCCTGTCTTGGACATGTCTCCAATGATCGATCTCAGCTTTCTTCTGCTCGTCTATTTCCTCGTGACATCGACGCTTGAACCGGTTGAATCCGATCTCGCCATGACGATGCCGTCTTCCAATTCAGACGGTGGCGCCCAGGTCGAAATCGATCAGATGACCGTTCAGGTGAATTCCGCCGGGAACATCGTTCTGAACGATGAGATCCTTGATACCGATCCGACGACGCGTGAAGTGCCTCTTCTCCTTGATCGACTTCGGACTTATGCTGAAAGCGCCAAACTCACGGATTCTAAACCGATGGTCATTATCGCCGCCGACGATGCGGCGAAGGGACAGCGATTTATCGATGTGTTGAATGCGCTTGCGGATCAGACAGTGAACATTCGCAACGTGACGATATCCGGGTTTAAAGAGGAGTAGGCGGCTGACCGAGTCGACCTAATCTGCCATGGAACATGATTGAGAAGACGAGCGGGAAGTATCACGGGGTTCGGTTCTCCGGGCCGGTTGTCTCCCGGTTCTTGGAGGTGTTTTCTTTACCCGAGGCGTGCTTATTTTCTTCCCCGGGGCGGCGCTGGTGCAACGATGACCGGACCCGGTCTTTATCTTCAGGCAGAGGCTTTGCTGGAATTGCCTCGTTGACTTCCCATTCAAGATTTGAATGAAATTAGGCTCGAACAGAGGCCATTGAGTACGTTAGACTTTTTCAGGATGAAAATAGATTGTTTTAAATACACGAGTTCCCGCGCAATCGCTGTAACTGTTTGGATTGGTATGGCATTGGCGACAGTGCATTCCGCTTTTTCCCAGGCTGAAGAAGATGCCAGCGTTGAGGGCTTATACCAAAAAGCTGTCGAGCAAAACATGTCGGGGCAGCCCGCAGAGGCCTCAAAAACTTTTGAGCGCATGTTCGATCTTTCAGGCGGGCTCGATACGCTGTTTGAAGATTATGGCGCTCAGGCCGGCGGTATTCTTTTTGACTACGGAATGACCCTGCTCCCCCAGGAAAGGTGGGAGGATGCGAAGAAGGCGTTTACCGATTGTTTTAATGCCGAAGAGACAGCGAAAAGAGTTGAATCCCCCGTGAAAACCAAGAACCCGCGGGACAAGATCGCCAAGTTCCAATTGGGATTTTGTGAGGCCCAGCTCGGTAATCCCGGAGAAGCCATTCGTCTTTATGATGAGTATGTCGCTTCGAAGCCGGCGGCCGAGGAGATGGCTCAAGTGAGAAACAGTTTTAAGCTGCGTTACGGGGGGGCGCTCATGAAGCTCGGACGTGTCGAAGAGGGTATTGCGTCGATTCAGGAGCTTTTTGATAATCGTGAGGCCTGGAAGGTGAGCCCCCAGTTCCTGATGCAGGGCGTTCTTGAGTTGGGCCTCGCCTGGGTGAGTCAGGCCATCGCAGCTGGTGAAGACGAGGCCGCTCTCGAGAAGCTTTCCGATCGGGGACACGCGTTCCTTGACAAGAATGGGGATCTCATTCACCTGGAGCCTCTTGAGCAGTTCCGTTTCGGTTTTGTTGACCGTCTCCGCAAGTTGGGGTTCGAGTCCACCAAGGCTGGGCTGCACTCGCTCGCGCTTCGCTATTTTTCCTACGTGCCGACGATTCAGGACATCCGTGATGATTTGAATCTCAGCCTCGCTCGCCAGCCGACGGGGGCGGGGATACCTTCACAGTTTCAGGCTATCCTTGATCAATTGGCGGAGCGGGAGAAGGCTCCGGTGCATCCCGATGCCGAGACTCTTCGCCTTATGGCGAGTTGCTACGAACGAATGGGCAATCTCTACGCACCCCGGGTCATTTACTGGAATATTGCGGAACAGTATCCTGAGATGCCGGCAGCGACTCGCGGGGAGATCCTTCACGAGGCGGCGCGCCTTTCAGCCCTGCTTGCCGACTATCCTGCGGCTCAGTATTTTGGCGAAAAGTTCGCCACGGAAATGCCTGAGGACCATCCCCTTCGCAGCAATGTGTCGACCTTCATGTTGCAGTCGTTATTCACCGCAGGTGCCTACGATGAAGTGATCAATATCTCTGAGAAAGTGAGGGCGCGGCATCCGGCCGGGGATCCGCAGCGTGAACTGGCCGATTCGCTTTATCCGTTGGCCCTGTATTCGACCAAGAAACATACCGAGGCAGAACCGGTTTTTGCCGAGTACGTCAAAGCCTACCCAACAGGGGGGAACCGTGAGATTGTTCTTTTTCACCGCGCGAGCAACTCGTTGATTCTCAGAAAAATGCGGGAGGCAGCAGAGCAGTATGAAGATTTTCTGAAGGAGTTTCCGCAGTCCGAGCGATTGCTGGACAACGTCCTCGCTGACTTGACCGTCGCCCGGTTCAATCTGGAAGATTATCCCGCTGCTATCACCAATGCAGACCGTCTTGTCGCGGCCCGGCCTGCATCGATTCAAGTGGGACGTGTTCAAAATGTGAAGGGGGATTCCCTTCTCATTCAGTCGGACCGGCTTGGTAAAGAACAGAAGGATCTAGCGGTGGAGATGCGTAAGCAAGGGCTTGCCGCTTACTTGGCCGCTATCGACGCCTCGAAAGCGTTGCAGACGAGCGATCCGGATCGTAGTGAATTTCATAAGGAAACGGTCGCTGAGGCGATTTGGAAGTCGGCCGATATCTATTATACCGATGGTGAGGTCGAAAAGGGGCTCGCCCAATATGACGCTTTCTTTCCCGATTACGCTGGGACTTACTTTGAGCCTCAAATTTCGGTTTTCTCACTTGAACATCTCGAATCGGCAAAACGTGGCGAAGAAGGACTCCTACAGACGGAAAAGATGATTCTCTTCCTTGGCAGTAAGCCTGCCGAAGAGCAGGATCTCACACTTCTTCGTCAGGCAATTGGTTCCTATTCCGAGGCATCGGTGCGTATTCGGGGATTGGAGAAAACCGCCGCGAATCTCGATAAATTCCCGGGGATGGATCCGGCGAATCAAGGCCTGCTTACCTGGTTGAAGATTCAGAAAGTCATCGTCCTTCAGGAATCGCGGAAGGCCATGGCAGCGGAGTCAGCCGAGTATGCTGCGGTAGAGGCTCAGATCGGTGCCGTCTTCGAAGAGCTTCGTCTCTTTGAAAAGAAGAACCTTTCCGAGTATGCCCTTCAGCAGATTGGAATCTATTTCTCGGGAACGGATAACCCCTTCCTCGGGGTTCCTTATTTCGAGGAGTTGCTGGCCCGGACAAATCCTGAGGCGGATGCCTTCAAGGGGCCGGCCGAAATGGCTCTCGGGAATATCGAAATGCGTGCCGCCGACCCGGCTAAGGTGACGTCGGCGCGGGAGCGTTTCCGCCGTATCATCGATAAGTATCAGGATCCGGCGCTCGTACCTCAGGCCTACCTGAGCCTCGCAAACCTGCATATGCAGAGCAAGGAATGGAAAGATGCCCTGGTCGCTCTCGATAAGATTAACAAGGAAAAGAGCTATTTCGGGAAAGACCGTCCGAAGCGCGCCGAAGCTCTCTTCAAGATGGGCCTCGTCCTGGACGAGTTGGGTCAACCGGCGGAGGCGAATCAGGCGTATCTCGGGGTCGTATCAACCTACGCGGGCTATTATGACTGGGTGACGCAGGCCTGGGAGCGATACATCCCGAACAGTGTGGCCGATTTTGAGAAAATGCCCCTGACCGACCCGCTTACGATCGCGTTGAAGCGCCAGAAACAGTTGAAGCTCTACGAGATTTGTCAGAAATACCTCTACCAGTGGCAGAAACTGGATGAGAAGAAGCATTCTCCGTCTGGTGCCCTGACCCGCCTTCGCCGGGGTATCACGGAGTTGAAGGGAGAACTCAAGATCACTCCGGAGGAAGAACTCAAGGTGTTCAAGGATCTGGGAATCACACCGAAGCCATAGATTTTCCGGGGCAACGAATTAGCACAATGAAACAGATATTTTTCACTTTTCTTTTGGGAGCCGCTATTTTTCCGGCAGGTCTCAAGGCTCAGGTCAGGGAGACACCCGTGACTCTCGGACTGGTCGAGGGTGGCAACCCGCAGGGGTATATCCAGAATGCCAATGACCAGGGCATTTCCTTTGCTACAGCGCCCGGTGGTCCCGGTCAGTTAGTGACCTATGATAAACTTCGGGGGGAAGGGCTCGACAAGCTGATTCGATTCGAGGAGCGGAATGAAGTGCTCGGGACACCCCGTGCCCTTTTCGCTGCCGGGCGTTATGATGAAGCGGCGGCGGCTTTTGGTAAGGTAGTAGCGGATTACGCCATCATACTTGCGGCACCCCAGAACTTTGCTTCCGAGGCGCTTTTTTACCAGATCGAGAGTATCAAACGCTCGGGCAAATACACACTTCTCGCCGATCTCGTGAAATTACCTGCGGCAGTGACGATTACTACGAAGCTGGTTGATACCTACAAACGTCCGTTTGAGTTCCAGAAGTTGTGGGCCCTGCTCGGGGCGAACGACATGGCCGGTTTGAAGGCGGCGCTGGAGGCCTACCAGGAGCCGGTGACCGGCGAAGCCAAGTTGTTGAAGACCCCGAACTTTAAGAAGCTTCCGTCCAGTGAACTGGCACAAATCGCCTATTTACGAGCCAAGGTGTACGATTCGGAGGGATTAAAGGAGAAGTCCCTCGAAGACTATTATCGTGCCTTTACGCTGGGGCATGGAAGCGATGTCCTGCTCGCCAAGCTTGCGATGGGCGCGGCGATGGTGATCCAGAAAGAAGATCCAAAAATCGCCAAAGAGAACCGCCTGGCATTGACCCAGATGCAGAGCATCGCCTATCTTTACAGCAAACGTTTTGGCAAAGACACGATGCCGGCCGATTTCCAGGCGTTCGCGGTGCGTCCGGTCATTCCTAAGGAAAAGCCTGAGCCAAAGCCTGAGGAAAAAGGGGGAGCGGCAAAACCTGCGGACGGGGCAGCGAAACCTGCGGACGGGACAGCGAAACCTGCGGACGGGACAGCGAAACCTGCGGACGGGGCGGCGAAACCTGCGGACGGGGCGGCGAAACCTGCAGACGGGGCGGCAAAACCTGCGGACGGAGCGGCAAAACCCGCGGACGGAGCGGCAAAACCTGCGGACGGAGCGGCAAAACCTGCGGACGGAGCGGCAAAACCAAAGGCCGAATAAGCACCTGAAAATCTTTGGCGGGTTGGTGGGGGCGGCAAGCCGATGTGATCAGCTCGTTGGCGGTGTTTGATCAGGGATTCACTGGAGTTTCCCGCTAGCGGGAAAGGGGGCGGGCTCGCCTCAGATTC
>Ga0073899_10005680_pt1 | contig 10796 bp, 12 predicted proteins | sample KloWWTmetaKNB5Ph_FD_88975 | JGI IMG/M metagenome (GOLD analysis project Ga0073899, IMG submission 88975) | Active sludge microbial communities from Klosterneuburg, Austria, studying microevolution and ecology of nitrifiers - Klosterneuburg... | ecosystem: Engineered > WWTP > Aerobic digester >...
AGACCGTGCAGGTGATCCCGCACGTCACCAACGAGATCCAGGATTTCATCCGCCGCGGTGCGGCCGACGTCGACGTGGCCATTGCCGAGATCGGTGGCACGGTGGGCGACATCGAAAGCCTGCCCTTCCTCGAGGCCGTGCGCCAGATGAGCCTGAAGCTGGGCCCGGCCAATGCCGCCTTCGTGCACCTGACCTACGTGCCCTGGATCGCCGCCGCCGGCGAGCTGAAGACCAAGCCCACTCAGCACACGGTGCAGAAATTGCGCGAGATCGGCGTGCAACCCGACGCGCTGCTGTGCCGCGCCGACCGCGAGATCCCCGACGACGAGCGCGAGAAGATCAGCCTGTTCACCAACGTGCCGCTGCACGGCGTGATCTCGATGCCCGACGTTGACTCGATCTACAAGGTGCCGCGCATGCTGCACGAACAGGGCCTGGACGAGCTGGTGTGCATGAAGCTGCAACTGCTGACGCGCCCGGCCGACCTGCGCCGCTGGGACACCCTGGTACACGAGGTCGCGCACCCGCAGAGCACGGTGACGATCGGCATGTGCGGCAAGTACACCGATCTGTCGGACTCGTACAAGTCGCTCAACGAGGCGCTGCGCCACGCCGGCATCCACAACCATGTCAGGGTGGTCATCGACTACATCGACGCCGAGACCCTGACGCCGGGCAACACGCAGCAACTGGCGCACCTGGACGCGATCCTGGTGCCCGGCGGCTTCGGCAAGCGCGGCATCGAAGGCAAGATCGTCGCCGCGCAATACGCACGCGAACACCGGATACCTTACCTGGGCATCTGTCTGGGCATGCAGGTGGCGACGATCGAGTTCGCCCGCCACGTGGCCGGTCTGGAAGGCGCCAACAGCACCGAGTTCGACCCCGAGTGCCAGCACCCGGTGATCGCACTGATCGAGGAATGGCAGGACCGCGATGGCTCGATCCAGAAGCGCAGCGCCAGCTCCGACCTCGGCGGCACCATGCGCCTGGGCGCTCAGAGCAGCGACATCAAAGGCGGCACGCTGGCGCACCGCATCTACGGTCCACTGGTGACCGAACGCCACCGCCACCGTTATGAGGCCAATGTGAACTACCTGGACCAGCTGCAGAAGGCCGGCCTGGTGGTCAGTGCACTGACCCAGCGCGAGCAGCTGACCGAGATCGTCGAACTGCCCCAGGACCTGCACCCCTGGTTCGTCGGCGTGCAGTTCCACCCGGAATTCAAGAGCACACCCTGGGACGGCCACCCGCTGTTCAACAGCTACGTGAAGGCGGCGCTCGAGCACCACGCCGAGCGCTCGGTGCTGCCGACCAAGGCGATCGCATGAAGCTGTGCGGCTTCGAGGTCGGTGTCGACCGGCCCTTCTTCCTGATCGCCGGGCCCTGCGTGGTCGAGAGCGAACAGCTGCAGATGGACGTGGCCGGCCAGGTGAAAGAAACCACGGCCGCGCTGGGCATCCCCTTCATCTTCAAGAGCAGCTACGACAAGGCCAACCGGAGCAGCGGCAGCAGCTTTCGCGGCCCCGGCATGGACCGTGGGCTGGAGATCCTGGCCAAGGTGCGGCGCGAGCTGAAGCTGCCGATCCTGACCGACGTGCACGACGCGTCGCAGATCGGCGCCGTGGCCGCCGTGGTCGACGTGCTGCAGACGCCGGCCTTCCTGTGCCGGCAGACCGACTTCATTCAGGCGGTGGCGCAAAGCGGCAAGCCGGTGAACATCAAGAAGGGGCAGTTCCTGGCCCCGGGCGACATGAAGAACGTGATCGCCAAGGCGCGCGCGGCGGCGCGTGACAAGGGCCTGAGCGAAGACCGGTTCATGGCCTGCGAACGAGGCGTGAGCTTCGGCTACAACAACCTGGTGTCCGACATGCGCAGCCTGGCGATCCTGCGCGAAACCGGCGCGCCGGTGGTGTTCGACGCCACGCACAGCGTGCAACTGCCCGGCGGGCAGGGCACGAGCAGCGGCGGCCAGCGCGAGTTCGTGCCGGTGCTGGCGCGCGCCGCGGTGGCGGTGGGCATTGCCGGGCTGTTCATGGAGACGCACCCCGACCCGGCGAACGCGATGTCCGACGGGCCGAATGCAGTTCCCCTGAAACACATGAAGGCGCTGCTCGAACAGTTGCTGGCGCTCGACCGCGTGGTCAAGTCGCAGCCGCTGCTGGAAAACGACTTCAACTGCTGAGCACAACGATGAGCGCCTACATCATTGCCGAAGTCACGATCACCAACCCGGCACAGATGGCCGAATACCGCGAATGGAGCACCAAGGCCATGCACGAGCATGGTGTCGAGGTGGTCGTGCGCGGTGGCGACATCATGCCGCTGGAAGGCGGTTGGGTGCCGCAGCGCGTGGTGGTGCTGAAGTTCAAGGACCTGGCCGCCGCCCGCGCCTACTACGACAGTGAAACCTACATCCACGCGCGCAAGGTGCGCGAAGGCGCCGGCACCATTCGCATGATTGCCGTCGAAGGCGTCTGACCACTTTTCAACTTCAGAGAATCGATCCAGCATGAGCGCCATCGTCGACATCGTCGGCCGCGAGATCCTAGACAGCCGCGGCAACCCCACCGTCGAATGCGACGTGCTGCTGGAAAGCGGCACCATGGGCCGTGCCGCCGTGCCCTCGGGCGCATCGACCGGCAGCCGCGAGGCGATCGAGCTGCGCGACGGCGACCAGGCGCGCTACGGCGGCAAGGGCGTGCTGCGCGCGGTGGAACACATCAACACCGAGATCAGCGAGTCGGTGCTGGGCCTCGACGCCAGCGAACAGGCCTTTCTGGACAAGACGCTGATCGACCTCGACGGCACTGACAACAAGGGCCGGCTGGGTGCCAACGCCACCTTGGCGGTGAGCATGGCGGTGGCGCGCGCCGCAGCCGAAGAAAGCGGCCTGCCGCTGTACCGCTACTTCGGTGGCATGGGCGGCATGCAGATGCCGGTGCCGATGATGAACGTCATCAACGGCGGCGCGCACGCCAACAACAACCTCGACCTGCAGGAATTCATGATCCTGCCGGTGGGCGCGCCCAGCTTCCGCGAGGCACTGCGCTACGGTGCCGAGGTCTTCCACGCGCTGAAGAAGATCATCGACGCCAAGGGCATGCCCACCAGCGTCGGCGACGAAGGCGGCTTCGCACCCAACGTGGCCAGCCACGAAGCGGCCATCCAGCTGATCCTGGAAGCGATCGACAAGGCCGGCTACACCGCCGGCGAACAGATCGCGATCGGCCTGGACTGTGCGGCCAGCGAGTTCTACAAGGACGGCAAGTACCACCTGGCCGGAGAGAGCCTGACGCTGAGTGCGCCCGAGTGGACCGACATCCTGGCCACCTGGGTCGACAAGTACCCGATCATCAGCATCGAAGACGGCATGCACGAAAGCGACTGGGACGGCTGGAAGCACCTGTCCGAGCGCCTGGGCAAGAAGGTGCAGCTGGTCGGCGATGATCTCTTCGTCACCAACACCAAGATCCTGAAGCGTGGCATCGACGAGGGTGTGGCCAATTCCATCCTCATCAAGATCAACCAGATCGGCACGCTGACCGAGACCTTTGCTGCCATCGAGATGGCCAAGCGCGCCGGCTGGACCGCCGTCATCAGCCACCGCAGTGGCGAGACCGAGGACAGCACCATCGCCGACATTGCGGTGGGCAGCAACGCCGGCCAGATCAAGACCGGCTCGCTCAGCCGCAGTGACCGCATCGCCAAGTACAACCAGTTGCTGCGCATCGAGGAAGACCTGGGCGAGGTCGCCAGCTACCCCGGCCGCTTGGCGTTCTACAACCTTCGCTAGCGCGCTGAGCCATGGGCCTGCGGGTGGTCAACCTGACGCTGGCAGCACTGCTGGCGCTGGTGCTGGGCACCCTGCTGCTGGGCAAGAGCGGCCTGCCCTACGTGATCAGCCTGCAGTCGCAGTTGAACGATCAGCAGGCCGCCAACAGCGCCGCCCGAACGCGCAACCAGCGCGTGCTGGCCGAGGTCAACGACCTCAAGGAAGGCCTGGAGATGGTGGAAGAAAAGGCGCGCAGCGAGCTCGGCATGATCCGGCCCGACGAGATCCTGGTTCAGGTGACCCGGCCGAAATGACGCCCGCGAAGTGACCCCAGCAAAGTGACCCCAGCAAAGTGACGCCCGCGAAGTGACCCCCGCGACGCACCTTCGGCGCCTGCCTGGGCGTGCCCGATGCATGCGGTGCAGGTGACGCTGGCCGCTGCCCTCACACCCTGGTTCACGCTGCTGGGCAGCCCGGTCACCGGGCTTGAGTTGCTGGCCTTTGTGCTGTCGCTGTGGATGGTGGCCTGCAACTTGCGCGTCAAGCCGCTGGCCTGGCCGCTGGCGATGCTGGCCTCGCTGCTCTACGGCCTGCTGTTCCTGGACAGCAAGCTGTACGGCGAAGCCAGCCTGCAGCTGCTGTTCATCGTCGTCGCCGGCTGGGGCTGGTGGCAATGGCTGCGCGGCACCGGCAACGACGGCTCGGCGCTGCGCGTGCACCGCTTGTCGACGCGGCAGCGCGTGCAGCTTGCGCTGGCCACGCTGGCGGCCTGGCCACTGGTCGGCCTGCTGCTGCGCCACGCCACCGACAGCGACGTGCCCTTTCTCGACGCCCTGCCCACCGTGGGCAGTGTTGCCGGGCAGTTCCTGCTGGGGCGCAAGCTGGTCGAGAACTGGGCCGTGTGGTTGCTGGTCAATCTGGTCAGCATCACCCTCTTCGCCGTCAAGGGCCTGTGGCTGACGGTGCTGCTGTATGCGCTGTTCGCTGGGCTATCGGTGGTGGGCTGGCGGGCCTGGCGCCGGCTCGAGACACGCGGTGGCTGAGCCGCTGATCATCGCCGTGCTGGGCGCCGAAAGCACCGGCAAGACGCGCCTGGCGCACGCCCTGGCCGAGCAGCTGGCCGAGCGCACGGGCCTGCGCTGCACCTGGGTGCCCGAGTACCTGCGTCAATGGTGCGACGAGCACGCGCGCACGCCGCGGCGCGACGAGCAGGCCGCGATCGCACGGCGGCAGACCGCCTTGATCGACGCCGCGGCCAGCCGCCACGACGTGGTGGTTTGCGACACCACGGCCTTGATGACCGCCGTGTACAGCCACACCGTGTTCGGTGACACCGCGCTCGACGCGATGGCGCTGCAGGCGCAGTCGCGCTGCAGCCTGACCTTGGTGACCGCGCTCGACCTGCCCTGGGAGGCCGACGGCCTGCAGCGCGACGGCCCGCAGGTGCGCGAGCCGGTGGACGACCGCCTGCGCGCGTTGCTGGCCGCAGCCGCCCTGCCCTGGTCGCTGGTGGCGGGCCTGGGGCCGGCGCGTGTGCAGGCCGCGCTGTCGGCCTGCACGCCGCTGCTCGGGCCGGCCGCGGCGGCCGTTGCCGACCCGGGCAAAGGCCTGTTCACCCGGCTGTCGGCCAGCACGTCCAGCGACGCCGGCTGGCGCATCGATTGCGAGCGCTGCAGCGACCCGGGCTGCGAACACCTCAGCCTGCTGGCTGCGCGCTCGATGCGCGCGCTCAGTTGACCTGCGCCGACCCCGGCGGCTGGTTCTGACCGGGCGTGAACATCTCGCCCACGTCGACCGCATCGAAGCGGTACTGCAGGCCGCAGAAGTCGCAACCCACCTCGACCAGCCCGCGCTCGGCGATCAGGCTCTCGCTTTCTTCGCGCCCCAGGCCGCGCAGCATGCCGCGCACGCGGTCACTGGAACAGCGGCAGGCAAAGCGCGGGTGCAAGGGCTCGAAGCGCGTCAATCGATCTTCCCAGAACAATCGATGCAGCACGGTCTGCGCGTCCAGCGTCAGCAGTTCGTCACGCGTCAAGGTGCCGGCCAGCAGCGCGATGCGGTTGAAGGCCTCACTCAGGCCGATGTCGTCCTCGTTGCGCGCGGCACCGGGCCGACCTTCGAGATTGCCCTGGCCCTGCATCGGCAGGCGCTGGATCAGCAGGCCTGCGGCTTGGCTGTCGTCGGCGGCCAGAATCAGCCGCGTGTCCAGCTGCTCGGACTGCAGCATGTAGTGCTCCAGCACCTGTGACACCTGCTGCAGCGGCTCTGGCTGATCGCCATGCGTCACGTTGAACAAGGGCACCACACCCTGGTAGGGCTGTTGCCCGGGAAGGCGGTCAAGCGGGTCGAGCGTGATCGCGCAGCGGCCCTGCCCGTGCAGGTTGAGCATGGCTTCGAGCCCGGCGCCGGGCGGCACCTCGCCCACCACCTTGGCGGTACAACGAAAGGCCAGATCGGGCTGCACCTCGGCCACTGCCAGCTTGACCGGGCCGTCGCCGAAGATCTGCAGCACCAGCGCACCGTTGAACTTGATGTTGGCCTGCATCAACACGCCGGCGGCGGCCATCTCGCCGAGCAGCACACGCACCTCGGGTGCAAAGGCGCCCACCGTGGCACGGCGGCGCAAGGCCTCTTGCCAGCTGTCGGTCAACCGCACCAGCATGCCGCGCACGGGCAGACCATCGAACAGGAACTTGTGCAGCTCCGACATCAGCCGATGCGCTCGATCTGCGTGCGATGGCGTGCGGCCTGCTGCACGTAGTGCGCCGAACTCCAGGCCAGGCGTTCGATCTCCTCGGGCCGCAGCGGCCGCACCACCCTGGCCGGGCTGCCCATGATCATCGATCCGTCGGGAAAGTCCTTGCCCTCGGTGACCAGCGAGCCTGCCCCCACCAGGCAGTGCCGGCCGATGCGTGCGCGATTCAGGATCACCGACTGGATGCCGATCAGGGAGCCGTCGCCGATGCTGCAGCCGTGCAGCATGCACTGGTGGCCCACGGTGACGCCCTCACCGAGGGTCAGCGGGATGCCGCTGTCGGCATGCAGCACACAGCCGTCCTGCACGTTGCTGTTGCGGCCCACGCGCATCGATTCGTTGTCGCCACGCAGCGTGCTGCCATACCAGATGCTGACCCCGTCGGCCAGTTCGACGCGGCCGATGACACTGGCGTTGTCGGCCACCCAGGCAGTGGCTGACACCTGCGGGGCATGCTCGCCCAGTCGATAGATCGCCACTGCAGCTCCTTCAAGTTCAAAGTCGATAATTGTAGGAATGGAACTGCGCCAACGGGCCTGCGAGGCCTTGTGCATCGCCGACCCCGCCGCCAAGGCGCAGGCCGCGCGGGCGCTGTTCGACGCTGCGCAGGCCGGCGCCACGCTCGACACTACATGCGTGATCGGCGAACCGGCGGGCCTGCCAGGCCGCCCCGCGCTGCCCCGGCTGGTGGCCCCCGCCACGCTGGCGCGCCGTTCGCCGTTCACGGTCGAGGGTCGCGCCGCCTTGCTGCACGCGGTGACGCACATCGAGTTCAACGCCATCAATCTGGCGCTGGACGCCGCATGGCGCTTTGCGGGCATGCCGGCCGAGTACTACCGAGACTGGCTGCGTGTGGCGGCCGAAGAGGCGCGGCATTTCGAACTGCTGCGCGAGCATCTGCGCAGCCTGAGCCGCGACTACGGTGACTTCGATGCCCACGACGGCCTGTGGACCATGGTCGAGCGCACGTCCCAGGACGTGGTGGCCCGGATGGCGCTGGTGCCGCGCACGCTTGAGGCTCGCGGCCTGGACGCCACGCCCCCCATGCAGGATCGCCTGCGCCGAGCCGGTGACCTGCGCGCGGTCGAAATCCTGGCGATCATCCTGCGCGACGAGGTCGGCCACGTCGCCATCGGCAATCACTGGTATCGCTGGCTGTGCCAGCGCGACGGACTCGATCCGGTGCAGACCTACGACCGGTTGGCGCGGGAACATCATGCGCCGCGGCTGCGCGGCCCCTTCAATGTCGAGGCCCGGCTGGCTGCGGGATTCACGCCGATCGAAGTGGATGCATTGACTCGGGCGTAGCTGCCCGAGCGCCAGCGCTCGCAGCGCCGGCAGCTTTCGCACGTATTGCTGCCGATGGCCTCATTGAAATGCTGGTGGCAAGGCTGACATCGGCTGCAGCGCTGTTCAAGAACCGGGTCTACCAGATTCCATGGTCACGATGCGCCGTGGAAGCCGTCCACGATTTGGAAGTGCGCCCATGCGAACGCGAACTCACCCTGGGCGACCCCGACCGCTCGACGCCGCGCAAGGCGCTCGAGTCCCTGTACCGGTTGCGCGCCCTGCTGCCGTCAATTGGCACTGCGGGCATGCCCACCAGTTGCACGGCCCGCGATTCCACCGGCGTACCCGAATACGATGCACCGCATCGAACCTCGGGGGTCGCGCAGGAAGGCTCAGACACTACTGTTAAGGGCCGATGGCCTGAAGAAGGCATACGGCGTACGTGCCGAGGTGATCGACGTCTCGTTCGAAGTGGCGGCCAGCGACGTTCTGGGGCTGCCGGGGCCCGAGCGGCGCCGGCAAGTCGACCACCATCGCCATGGCTTGCGGACTGACCCCGCCCGACGCCGGCCGCGTGCGCGTGGGCGGCACGGCGCTGGCGCGGGACGATGCCGCAGACAAGCACCGCATCGGCCTGGTAGCGCAGGACCTGACACCATTCATGGATGTGCCGGCGCAGTCGAATGTCGAGTTGTTCCGCACCCTCTACGGCCTACCCCAGGACAGCGCCAAGAGCCGCGCCAGCGAGGTGCTGCTACTCGACGAGGAGACGGCTGGACGGCGTAGGGTAAACCGCAGCTTTTGCATACCGTCACAATCGTTACCATCTGGACGGCCATTTCCCTGGGTGGAGGCACGATGAAGCGGCGCGGCGTCCCGATCGACTTCGAAGAGGGTCTCGCGGTGACCTGCCTGGCACTGCTCGTCGCGATCACGCTGCTCAATGTGGTCACGCGCTACCTCACCGCGCAGTCGTTCGCGTGGACCGAGGAGATCTCGATCTTTCTGATGGTGGTGATGACGCTGGCCGGCGCGGGCGCCGCGGCGGCGCGCGATCGCCACATCCGCATCGAGTTCTTCTACGAGGGTGGCAGCGCCAAGCGCCGGCGGACGCTGCGCATCGTCGCCTGCTGCGTGACCGGGATGCTGTTCGCCGCGCTGGCGCTGTTGTCGGCGCGCATGGTTGCCGACGAGTTGCGCTGGGGCGAGACGACGATGGGACTCGGCGTGCCGCGCTGGTGGTACACCATCGCGATCCCGCTGCTCAGCGCTGCGGTCGCGGCACGCTGTCTCGCGCTCGCCTGGCGCACCGCACGCACAGAGCCCGGCGCATGATCGGCGCGACACTGTTCGCGCTGTTCACGGTGCTGATGCTGGCCGGCGTGCCGATCGCCGCAGCGCTGGGCGTCGGCGGGATGGTCGCGATCGCACTGGCGAACCCCGACACGCAGTGGTTCGGCCTGCTGGCGGCGCCGCAGAACATGGAGGCCGGCGTGTCGAAGTACCCGCTGCTGGCGCTGCCGATGTTCGTGCTGGTCGGATCGATCTTCGACCGCGCCGGTGTCGCGCAGCGAATGGTCAACTTCGCGCTCGCCTGCGTCGGCCGCTCGCCCGGCATGCTGCCGCTGGTGGCGATCGCGGTGGCCATGGTGCTCGGCGGCATTTCCGGCTCAGGGCCGGCCAACGCTGCCGCGGTTGGCGCAGTGATGATTGCCGCCATGTCGCGCGCAGGCTACCCGGCGCCGTTCTCGGCCAGCATCGTCGGCGCCGCGGCGGCCACCGACATCCTGATCCCGCCGTCGATAGCTTTCATCGTCTACAGCGTCAATGTGCCGGGCGCGTCCGTGCCGGCACTGTTCGCCGCCGGCGTGTTTCCCGGACTGCTCGCCGGGCTCGCGCTCATGGTGCCGGCAGTCTGGCTGTCGCGCCGGCGCGGCTACGGCGGGCGCGAGCGCGACCTCCCGCGGCCGCCCTTCTGGCACTCGCTTCGCGAGGCGAGTTGGGGCTTGGTGGCGCCGGTGCTGATCCTCGGCGGCATGCGCGCCGGCTGGTTCACGCCGACCGAGGCGGCCGTCGTCGCCGTCGCCTATGGCCTGTTCGTCGGCCTCGCGGTGCACCGCACGATCTGCTGGCGCGACCTGTACGGAATCTTCCGCGAAGCAGCCGAAGTCTCTGCGGTCATCATGACGGTGATGGCGCTGGCCGGAATCTTCGCCTACTCGGTCAACACACTTGGGATGGCCGACCCGTTGGTGCAGGCGGTGCAGGCCGCAGGTCTGAACAGCACCGGTGCGCTCGCCGCGCTGCTCGTCATCGGCCTGATCGTCGGCATGTTCCTCGACGGCGTGTCGATCTTCCTGATCTTCCTGCCGCTTCTGTACCCGCTGATGATGGTCTATCGCTGGGACCCAGTGTGGTTCGGCGTGCTGCTGACGATGGTCGTGGCGATCGGCCAGTTCACCCCGCCGATGGCGGTCAACCTGCTGGTCGCATGCCGGCTCGCCGGCGTGCGCATTGAGCAGACCTTGCCGCATGTCGGCTGGCTCGTGCTCGGGTTCGTTGCGGCGGCGCTGCTGGTCGCCGCGTTCCCGCTCCTGGCGTTGTGGCTGCCCAGTTCCATGGGCTTTTGAAGGAGATCGTGATGAAGCGTCGAGACCTGATTCTCACTGGCGGCGGGGCCGCCGCTGCGGCGGTGCTACCGCGTTTCGCACACGCGCAGGCTGCCTATCGGGCCGAGTACAAGATGAGCACCGTTGTGCCGCCGGCCTTCGCGTGGGGCAAGGGCGGCGCGATCTTCGCCGATCTGGTGCGCGAGCGCACTGCCGGCCGCATCAACATCAAGCAGTACCCGGGCTCGAGCCTCGTGCAGGGTCAGCAGGACCGCGAGTTCGCAGCGATGCGCCAGGGCGTGATCGACGTGCTGTGCGGCGCGCCGATCAACTGGGCCGGCACGGTGCGCGAGCTCGGCGTGTTCAC
>Ga0073899_10005682_pt1 | contig 10795 bp, 7 predicted proteins | sample KloWWTmetaKNB5Ph_FD_88975 | JGI IMG/M metagenome (GOLD analysis project Ga0073899, IMG submission 88975) | Active sludge microbial communities from Klosterneuburg, Austria, studying microevolution and ecology of nitrifiers - Klosterneuburg... | ecosystem: Engineered > WWTP > Aerobic digester >...
ACGTAGTCCGACAGACCGAAGATCTCGTGCACCACGACGACGCCGGGACCGGCACCTCCCGGCGGCAGGCAGCGCAGCACGGGCATGGCGCCGGACTCGGACTGGATGGTGAGCGTGTCGGACATGGCCACAGTCTGGCCCCCACGGACAGCGGCGTGGTGCCTGTTTGCCGAAGTGGCAGACTGGTCTGCCGTGACCACGATTCTGTCGATCCAGTCCTCTGTTGCCTTCGGGCACGTGGGCAACTCCGCCGCCACGTTCCCGCTGATGCGCCTGGGGGTCGAGGTCTACCCCGTCCTGACCGTGCACTATTCCAACTCGACCGTCTACGGCTCGTGGTACGGGCCGGTGCACAAGGCCACGGAGGTGTCCGACATCGTCAAGGGCATCGACGAGCGCGACGCGCTCACGGGTGTCGACGCCGTGTTGACGGGCTACCAGGGCAGCCAGGAGATGGGCGCTGCCGTGCTGGGCGCCGTGGCGCTCGTGCGCGAACGCAATCCCAGGGCCCTGTACTGCTGCGACCCGGTGATGGGCGATGTGGGACGCGGCTTCTACGTCGCCCCCGGCATCCCCGAGTTCCTGCGCGACGAGGTGATCCCTGCGTCCGACATCGTCACGCCGAACCAGTTCGAGCTGGAGTACCTCACCGGTCGCGCGACCAGCACCCTCGCCGGGTTGCTCGAGGCCGCCGACGCCCTGCGCGCCACCGGACCGGGCACGGTGCTCGTCACGAGCGCGGTCACCGAGGAGGAGGGCGACGACCACATCAGCATGCTCGTCGTCGCCGACGAGGCCTACCTGGTCACCACTCCGCGGTTCGAGCGCAGCTTCACCGGCTCGGGAGACCTCACGGCGGCGGTGTTCCTGGCCGGCACGCTGGCCGGCGACAGCCTCTCCGACGCGCTCGCCCGGACGGCCGCCGTCGTCTACTCCGTCCTCGACGTCACCGCGGCCTCCGGCAAGCAGGAACTCCAGCTCGTCGCGGCTCAGGACCGGATCGTGGCGCCCTCGTCGACGTTCACGCCGGTCCGGGTGCGCTGAGGAAGCTGCCTGCGAGGATCACTCCCGAAACGTCTCGATCTGCGCGCCGAGGGCGGCGAGACGCTGAGGCAGGTCCTCGTAGCCGCGGTTGATCACGTAGATGTCGCGGATCACCGACTCGCCGCGGGCGGCGAGAGCCGCCAGCAGCAGGCACATGGCCGGGCGGAGCGCCGGGGGCGACATGACTTCTTGGCCCCGCCAGCGCGTCGGTCCGGTCACGATCACGCGGTGAGGGTCGAGCAGCTGCACCTGGGCGCCGAGCTTGTTCAGCTCGACGAGGTGGATCGCGCGGTTCTCGTAGACCCAGTCGTGGATGAGCGTCGACCCTTCGGCCGTCGCGGCGATGACCGCGAAGAACGGCAGGTTGTCGATGTTGAGCCCGGGGAAGGGCATCGGGTGGATCTTGTCGATGCTCGCCTTCAGCTTCGACGGGTGCACCGTGATGTCGACCAGTCTGGTGTGGCCGTTGTGGGAGGCGTACTCGTCGGACAGGTCGAACCGGAGACCCATCTCCTCGAGAAGCGCCAGCTCGATCTCGAGGAACTCGATCGGGGCCCGTCGCACGGTGAGCTCCGAGTCGGTCACGATCGCCGCGGTGAGAAGGCTCATCGCCTCGATGGGGTCCTCGGACACCGCGTAGGAGACGTCGGACTCCATGCGGGCGAGTCCCTCGATGCGCAGCGTCGTGGTGCCGATGCCGGTGAGCTTGACGCCCAGCAGCTCGAGGTAGAAGCAGAGGTCCTGCACCATGTAGTTCGGGCTGGCGTTGCGGATCACCGTCACGCCGGGGGTGTTGGCGGCCGCCATGATTGCGTTCTCGGTGACGGTGTCGCCGCGCTCGGTGAGGGTGATGTGCCGCTCCCGGCCCTCCACAGGCGGCGTCACCAGGCTCTGGTAGTAGCCCTCGGTGGCCTGCACGTTGAGACCGAAGTTGCGAAGGGCCTGCAGGTGGGGCTCGACCGTCCGGGTGCCCAGATCGCACCCGCCCGCGTAGGGGAGCCGGAAGGACTGGGAGCCGTGGAGGAGGGGGCCCAGGAACATGATCACCGACCGGGTGCGACGGGCGGCGTCGGCGTTCATCGCCGCCAGATCGAGCACCTCCGGGCGGCGGAGCGTGAGGTCGGCGCGGTCGGCGCTCCACTGGCAGTCGACCCCGATGGACTCCAGCACCTCGAGCAGCCGGTTGACCTCTTCGATGCGGGCGATGCCCCGCAGGGTGGTGCTGCCGAAGTTGAGCAGCGACGCGCACAGGAGAGCCACCGCGGCGTTCTTGGACGAGCGCACGTCGATGGCACCGGACAGCTTGCGGCCTCCCATGATGCGCAGGTGGGTAGCCCCCTTGCCCGTGGAGAGGATGTCGCTGTCGAGCGCGGTCGCGATGCGGTTGATCATGTCGAGGGACAGGTTCTGGTTGCCGGCCTCGATGCGGTGCACGGCGCTCTGGCTCGTGTTGAGAAGCTCGGCGAGCTGATGCTGGGTGAGTCCGCGTTGTTTACGAGCCCCGCGGATCAGGGCTCCGACGCTGCGTGGAGTGGTAGACACAACGGCACAATACCTCACATGAGAGATAGCGGAGGAATCCAGGGGGTTCCCACGCCTCTTCCGGGGGTACCCGTACCCAGAAGGGCGGCGATCAGCTCCCGCTCTTCGGCGTCGGTCAGGCCCGCGCCGTGGGGTGGCGGGTCGACGCGGCCGAGCTCGTAGGTGAGGGCGTCGGCCAGCGTCACGCGCAGGGGTCGCCGCCGCAGCCCTGCCGCCACAGCCGGCCCGCACGACGTGATCGCAGGCTGCAGGTCGTCGCCCAGCCACAGCGGCAACGAGCGGGGGCCCAGCCAGGGGATCACCCCGTGGTCGAGCAGCCAGGATGACGATGCCGGCAGGGGAGCGGCACCGCCGCCCGCCACGCGCCGGCTCAGCCCGAGCGTCTTCTGCACCGTGGTCTGCACCCCTGCCGCGTTGAACGCGCCGGCGAGCCGACGCTCGCAGATCGCGACCAGCCAGTCCGCCAGGTCGCGCACGTCCAGGATCTGACACGGCTGCGCGGGGACGTCCGGCACGAGCACGCGCGGGCCCGTGGGGTGGGCGAAGCGCCAGGGCCAGTAGCCGCTGCGGCCGGACACGTCCCCCGGGCCCCCGATGAGTGCGGGCCTGACCAGGGTGACCCGCGGCGGTGCGAACGCGGCCGTGACCAGGTCCTCGCAGGCGACCTTGGCGGCGGCGTAGGCCCCCGGGCCCGTCCAGTCGCCCCGCAGCGGGGCGACGCGCGTCGACGACTCGTCGTCGCTGCCCCCGGGCCACCCCGCGTAGACGTTGACCGTCGAGACGAAGACGTAGTGGCCGGTCACCGGTGCCAGATCGCGCACGGCCCGCGCCACGTGCCGCGGCTGACGCGCGACGTCGACGACCGCGTCCCACCGCCTCGCCGCCACCTCGGCCAGGCCGTATTCCTGGTCCCGGTCCGTGGCGACGAAGGAAGCCCCCGCTGCGGGTGCCCCGGACACCCCGCGCGCGGCGCACGTGACGTCGTGACCTCGCCCGACAGCCGCCAGTGTGGCGGCCCGGCCGAGGAAGGAGGTGCCACCGAGAACCAGGATCCGCACCCGATCCATGCAACCAGGCTGCTCGCGGAACCGCAGCCGTTCGGAGCACCTCGGACCCCCGCCACGATGGCTAAGGTGATCGTCATGACCGCACACTTCGACGTCCTCGTCCTCGGCGCCGGCCCCGGTGGCTACGTGGCCGCGATCCGCGCCGCCCAGCTGGGACTCACGACCGCCATCATCGAGAAGAAGTGGTGGGGTGGGGTGTGCCTGAACGTGGGCTGCATCCCCACGAAGTCGCTGCTCCGCAACGCCGAGATCGCCCACATCGTCACCAAGGAGGCCGACGTCTTCGGCATCCAGGGTGACGTCACCCTCGACTTCGGCAAGGCCTACACCCGGAGTCGCGCCGTGAGCGACCGCATGGTCAAGGGCATTCACTTCCTCATGAAGAAGAACAAGATCACCGAGCTCGACGGCTGGGGCACGTTCCAGGACGCCCGGTCGATCCTCGTCACCGACGACGCGGGGGAGCAGCAGACGGTCACGTTCGGCAGCTGCATCATCGCCACCGGCTCCACCACCAAGATGCTGCCCGGTGTGCAACGCAGCGAGCGCGTGGTCACCTACGAGGAGCAGATCCTCTCCGACTCCCTGCCGGCCTCGATCATCATCTGCGGCGCCGGGGCGATCGGCACGGAGTTCGCCTACGTGCTGCGCAACTACGGCGTCGAGGTCACCATCGTCGAGTACCTCGACCGCATGGTCCCCCTGGAGGACCCGGAGATCTCGGCCGAGATCGCCAAGGCCTACAAGAAGCTGGGCGTGAAGGTGATGACCGGCCACGGCGTCAAGACGATCGCCGAGAGCGGCGACGGGGTGACGGTCACCGTCGCGCCCGCCAAGGGCGGCGCCAACGTGGAGCTCAAGGCCGACAAGGTCATGCTCTCGATCGGCTTTGCGCCGCGCACCGAGGGTTACGGGCTCGAGAACACCGGCGTGGCCCTCACCGAGCGCGGGGCCATCCAGATCGACGACTTCATGCGCACGTCGGTGCCCGGCTTGTACGCCATCGGCGACGTGACCGCGAAGCTGATGCTGGCGCACACCGCCGAGGCTCAGGGGGTGGTGGCCGCCGAGACCATCGCCGGGGTGGAGACCATGCCTCTCAACTACGACATGATCCCGCGGGCGACCTACTGCCAGCCCCAGATCGGGTCCTTCGGCTACACCGAGGCCCAGGCCAAGGAGCGCGGCTACGAGGTGAAGGTGGCGAAGTTCCCGTTCTCCGCCAACGGCAAGGCCTGGGGCCTGGGCGACGGCACGGGCTTCGTCAAGATCGTCGCCGACGCTCGCCACAACGAGATCCTCGGCGCCCACATGGTCGGTCCCGACGTGACCGAGTTGCTGCCCGAGCTCACCCTGGCCCAGCTGTGGGACCTCACCGCCGACGAGGTCGCCCGCAACGTTCACGCCCACCCGACTCTGTCCGAGGCGTTGAAGGAGGCCGTCGAGGGCATCAGCGGCCACATGATCAACTTCTGAGGCCGCAGGTCGGGCGACGCCCGATCGTCAGACCCGAAGCTGAACGGTGACGGTGGTCCAGTCGCCGAGCCCGAGTCGCTCGGCCCGGCGCACCTGGTCCTTGATGGGGATCACGTAGGCGTTCGCGCGCGGCCAGAGCGACGTCGTCCAGACCGTGTCGCCGATGCGACACGTCACCGGCACCATGCCCCAGCCATACGTCACGGCGGCCGCCACGTGGGCGATCCGGTCGGCCTCGTCGTCGGGGACGACGACGAAGTGGTAGGGGGCGGGACCTCGCCACTCGACGATCGGCCCCGAGACGTCCACGCGCATCGGCATAGTGTGCCGGGCCGCGGGGCCTTGCCATCGCGCCGCCGCGCCTTCATAGTGGTGTCGTGTACCCCGGCTAACCCCGGCGTACCAAGCAAAGACAGTAGTGGTGCCCACGGGCACCAGGCTGACACCTGCTGCGGGGTCGGCGGGGTAACCCGCCGGCCCCGTCCTACGTGGGGACGGCGTCCACTGGTCAGAAGGCGTGACTGATGCGCGCCCCGCGCGCCGCGGGGGAGTCGTCCTCGTCGGGGTGGCCGGGGTCGGGGTGCTGGGTCCGTCCGCCGCGGTGACCTGCGGGACCGCCGATGACGACCGCGCCGTCTGCTGCGGTGGGTGGCCGCAGCACCACCTCGGTCCAGAGTCCCTCCGGATGGCGGCTGAACCGGGCGTCCGGCGGCGGCTCCTCGTCGGGACGCAGCAGGGTGCGCGCCGCACCGGCGAGCGACTCGACCAGGTCCTCCTGCGGAATGGCCTTCCAGTCGGCCATCTCCTGGAACGACATCAACGAGACGAGCGACTCGTCGAACACCTCGCCGGCCAGCGACCGCGGGGTGCCGTTGTGGCTGCCGTGATGCCCCACTTTGTAGAGGTCTACGCCTGCGAGCAGGGCCCGCGCGTCCGGATTGGTGAGGATCGACTCCCAGACGCCCCACTGGGCGTCGCCCGGGAACAGCAGCCGCTGATCTCCCACTTCCAGCACGAACACGATGCTGGTGTTGTTGAGGGCCCGGTCCAGCCACGACGCCGCCACGAGGGCGTCGCCTCCGACAGGCGGGGTGAAGCTGGCCCACAGCTTCTCGCTGACGCTGAGGTCGGTGAAGACGGCCTCGTACTCGGCTCGGGTCGCCGCGCGCGACGTGGCCCCGTCGCGAACCCGGACCTCGTAGGCGTCGCCGAAGGGCGACGGCTCGCTGCGCAGCACCGATCCCGCCTCCTCGGTGGTGAGCCAGCGCTCGGCCTTCGTCGGCTCCATGCGACGGATCGCGGCTTCGTCCCGGGTGGGTCCGAGCACGTAGATGCGACCGCCGCGAAGGCCCGGCAGCTCCGTGCGGACCGGCCGATCGGCCGACACGTAGGTGCGGGTCGCCTTGCCGGCGAACCCCTGACGCAGGGTCGTCATCGCCTTCTCGTTGGTGAGCGAGTTGAGCGCCAGCTGGGCCGAGTCCGGGTCGGACGCCGCGAACCTGAGGGCCAGGGTCCGGGCCATGGCGTCCAGCCGGGTCCGCAGCCGCTGCGACACGGGATCGGCCGGATCCTCGCACCAGGGCAGCCACACGTCCGCGACCTCGACCGTGTCCCAGAGCGGGTCGGTGAAGCCGGAGATGTGGTCCTGGTGGCGGTGGGTGGCGACCACGAGGTCGATGCGCGGCGTCCCGTCGACGGTCACCTCGCTCACGATGTCGGCGACCACCGACGAGAGCGGGTGCGCGCTGCGGCCCTTGAAGTGCACGCCGCAGTCCACCAGCATGCGCCAGGGCTGCTCGCCGGGCCTGCCGGCCGTGACGAGGAAGCAGTCCCCGAAGCCCACCGTGTACATGCGGACGGTGACGGTGGCGTGATCCCCCGTGTGTCCGGCGTCGTCGACGAGCAGCTTCACCATCCCACCCCCGTGTCGAGTCGTCCCAGCGTGAGTCCGGCCGCGACCCGCTCGGCGATGTCGTTGCGCGAACCCGCGGAGCCCCACGGCTCGCCCGCCCCCTTGGGCCGGCGCCAGGGTCCCGGAAGGTCGAGGGTGTCGAACGCGTCCACGAACGACCCGACGGCGGCCAGGCGGGCGATTCCGGCGGCCGTCGCCTGAGGCGATCCCGCGGCGGTCGGCGTCGGCTTGGAGATGACGTGCAGCACCTGCCCGTCGGCGTCGGCCACGATGGTCGCGCCACCCTTGAGGGTCACCCCGCCCAGGGCGACGTCGGCCAGCTTCTGCAGGTCCGGGGAGGCGGGCTGCACGAGCTGGCACACGATGTTGACCCGGTGCAGGCCGCGTGCTCCCATGCCCAGGGCGGCGTGGCAGCCGGCCACGTTGATGCGCAGGTCGGGCTGGAGTCCGAGAGCTCGCGCGTGCTGCTTCGCATAGTCCGAGAGCCACCGGACGGCGGGTTTGAGCGACGGTTCCAGGTGGTCGGACGACGCGCCCGCGACCCGGTAGCCGAGCGCCGTGTCGTAGACCAGCGGCTGCACCACCTTGACCGAGTCGAGCGGAGGCAGGTCCGGTGCCGCCGGCCAGGCCACGGCCTCGTCGGCGAGGCCGCTCACCCCCTCGGGGTGGACGCCGCGCTTGCGGAAGGCCTCGACCAGCGCCGACCTCATGCCGAGGTCGTCGGTGATGATCGCGTCGCGGTCGGCTGTGACCGCCGACCGGAGGAAGTCGCCGAACGTGACGTCGACCGGAGGCAGGTACTGGAACGCGCGGATGCACATGGCGAGCACGCGTTGGGAGACGCTCCGCGCCTCCCCGGCGACCCGGCCCACGAGGTCGGTCTGCAGCGCCCCGGCCGCGAGCACGCCCGTCCCCGAGGTCGCCATGCGCAGCAGGTCGGCGATCGCGGCCTGGTAGGACGTGAAGAAGGCGTCGAAGACCGCGGCCACGAAGATCGACCCTCGCGCGTGGGGTTCGATCGTCTGGGTCAGGGCGGCCGGGTCCGGTTCGTCGCCCAGCGCCGTCCGGAGCGCCCGCCCGCGGCCCGTGGACTCCCCGAACTGCTGCGCCAGTTCGACCAGGGGAGTACGGGCGGTGAGGTCCGTCCGGGTGAACTGGATGTAGCGCGACAGCAGCTCCGGCATGGCGAAGTGCTGGAAGAGGGCCACGATGTCGGCGAAGCCTTCGTGGAAGGCGTAGACGTCGACGTTGCTCGCCTCCTTGTAGTGCGGACGCAGGCGGTCGACGATCGCGTGGGCGGTCTCGTGCACGATGATGTCGGGGGAGAGGCAGCTGAAGACGTACTGGCCCGGCAGGTTGCGACCCGGGTCCTGGGGGTTGGTACGGAAGTAGCCGAAGCGCACGGACCCGTGATCGGTGGGGTCGTAGAAGGCGTTCTCGCCCCGGAACGCGTGCGGCAGCACGACGAGCGGGCTGCCCCCGGACCTCCCGCGCCAGCGGAAGCGGTAGCCCAGGCCGTGCTCGAAGCTCTCGAGCAGGGACGACGTCACCGCATACACCATCTGCTGGTGGAACCGAGGATCGCCCTCGCTGGGGGAGAGGCCGTCGTTGGCCAGGAGCACGGGGTCGTCGAGGTCGACGGGTGCGTAGAAGACCCCGCGGCTGGCGTCGTGGTCGACCACGCGGATGAGGTTGCCGGTCGGTCCCGGGTCGAGCTTCTCGTAGGGGACAGTGATGCTCACCGTCTCGTTGCCCGACAGCCGCGACACCATCGGGTCGACGGCGTAGATCTTCAGAGCCCGTCGCTCGGGGGTCGGGTAGACGGGCAACGGCTCCAGGAGGGGCGCCAGGGCGGGCGGCAGCGGCTCAGGCATCGGAGCCGTGCCTCGGGTCGCCGGAGGCGAGGCGTAGCTCGGGCGCCGGCGAGGGCGCGCCGTCCGACAGCGCGCCCTCGGCCGCAGCCCACGCCGCGGCCTCGGTGCGCAGGGCGGCGAGCCGGGCGCGCAGTGTCCCCAACGCCGTGACGCCCATGGCGTAGGACGGTGCCTCGGCATCGGCCAACAGCTCGGCGTAGGTGGCACCCGGCGGAGCGTCGGCGTCGTAAGCGTCGGCGAAGTCGTGCAGGTAGCGGGCCAGGGCGGCAGACGTGGACCGGAGCCTCAGCCAGCGGTGGTTCCGCCAGGCCCAGGGGGCTACGGCTCCGGGCTGGTCACCGGCGAAGGCGGTGACGACCTTGCGAGCGGCGAGCCGTCCCCGGAGGGTGAGCCCCTCGACGACCTCCTTGGGCATGGCGAGGTTGAGGCCGCCCTCGTTCTGGTCCTGGTAGACCGTGACGACCCGGTCGCGGTAGCCGGGACGCACGAGCTGCGCCTCGTCGAGCCACACCCGGGCCGTCTCCAGCAACGACGCCGCGAACGCGGTCAGCGCGCCGAAGCCGCGCTTGCCCGTCCAGTCCGCCGAGCGCCGGTGGAGCCCGGAGCTGTTGCGACCGGGCATGAAGCTGTTCTCGGCCTCGTCCGCGCTCTTGGTGCGGTCGGACGAGAAGGGGGCGAGATCGATGGCGAACGTCGGCCGCACCGGGAGGGCGGAATCGAAGAAGTGCACCGGCAGGTTCGCGGTGAGACCCCCGTCACTGAACCAGTTCGTGTCGAACGTGGGCCGGACGACGGCGGCGGCGCACTCCTGGGGCGTGCCGGCGGGGTGGCCGGTGCGCCAGGTGGCGACGGCTTTCGATCGTGCCCGGTTGGCCGAGGAGGCGTAGTCGACACGGTGCAGGGGGACCGCGGTGATCAGCACCGGGAAGCTGAGCGACATCCGGGTGGCCACGATGACCGGGAGATCCCGGGCCTGCGGCCAGGGCACGAGGGGGGCAGCCTGAGCTCGGAGCGTCTCGACGGCGAACCTCTCGGCGGGGGCGTGCGGCAGGGGAGGGGCGATCATCGCCGCCACCACGGCAGGAGGGAAGAGGCGACCCATCTCGATGGGGTCGTAGAAGTACTCGGCGCCCTCCCACGGCATGGTGAGCGGCTCGCTCCGGCTGAGGTTGGTGGTCATGATGCGAAGGGTCACCCCGGCGTCGGCGCAGTCCCCGAACGTCAGGGGCGCGTCTCGGCCGCTCCGTCCGGCGCAGGACTGCAAGCGTTCGAACAGCCAGGGTGTCAGGGCCAGATCGGTGGGCCGCTCACCCATCCCGCGCGTCAGGCCGAAACCCTGGTCGCCGATCCGTCCCACGTCGCCGGCCAGACCCACGGCCGCTCCCACGACCAGTCCGGCCACCACCAGGACGAGGCCGACGACGACCACGAGGAGTCCGGCGACGAGGACGAGCGGATTGAGGCCCTGACCCCTGGCCGCAGCCATGAGCACCCCGACGCTCACCAGCAGCAGCACCCCCGGTAGCGCGGCGGCCAGAGCGGTCAGCGTGTAGGCCGCCACGACGGACACCAGGGAGCGCATGATCAGCGCGGCTGACGACAGACGTCCGGCCTTCACGTCCGCCACCCCGTCCAGCGTGCCGGTGATCACCCGGAACAGGGTGCGAAGGGAGTCCTGCGGGCGGAACAGATGGAACAGCAGCGGCTTGCCGTCGGACTGGGGTGCAGTAAGTGCGGACGGCATCGTCGCCAGGTTCAGGAAGCCGACCTGGTCGAGCGGGACGCCGGGCGTGATGTCACCGGCCGCGAGCCTGGCCCGCCCGACTTCGGCGGCTGCCGCAGCGGCCGCGGCGATCGCACCGGCGGAGGCGCCGCCCACC
>Ga0073899_10005683_pt1 | contig 10795 bp, 11 predicted proteins | sample KloWWTmetaKNB5Ph_FD_88975 | JGI IMG/M metagenome (GOLD analysis project Ga0073899, IMG submission 88975) | Active sludge microbial communities from Klosterneuburg, Austria, studying microevolution and ecology of nitrifiers - Klosterneuburg... | ecosystem: Engineered > WWTP > Aerobic digester >...
CGAGCATTTTCATGCGAATGTCCCCGGGGACGGTCGCGCGGGTTGCCCGGGAGACGAGGATCATGAGTCCGATCGCGAGCGGCACGGACCAGATCGCCGGTTGTTCGGCGAGGATACGAAGGAGAGGGTGACCTATCCAGAAAGCATTCAAGCCGTCGGGCACCCAATCTACTCCAGCCTTAGCCGCCGCCGCTTTCGCAGACTTGGCCGCAATGTCGCTGATGCTGGTGAGCGAGACGCAGACGAGGGCGCAGAGTCCTCCGGTTAACATCCCTGTCGCCGCCCCTTTCATGGTCATGCCTCGCCACCAGACGCTCATGAAAAGGAGCGGGAAATAGCTGGCCGCCGCGATCGCAAAAGCCTGGCCGACCATGAAGTTGATATCGAGCAGCTCTACCTGTGAGCCGAGGAGCACGGAAATCCCGCCAACGAGGATCGCGCACCATTTAAACATACTCATGCGCTGGGCAGCGGTCGCCCCGGGCCGGAGCATGCGTCCGTAGACATCGTGAGCGAGGGCTCCGGTCATTGAGACGAGGAGGCCGGAGAAAGTGCTCATGAAAGCGGCGAAGGCTCCGGCGCAGGTGATGCCACTGAGGATAGAACCGAGCATACCGTATTTTTCCCGAATCAGAACGGGAAGCTCGAGGACGACTTTGTCAGGTCCCTTTGAACCCGTTGCGGCATAGAGTTCCGGCAGAAAATTGCGCCCGAGAACACCGAAAACCGGCGGAAAAACATAGAATACACCGATCAGAATCATGACCCACATCGTCGTTTTCTTCGCGGCGACGCCGTCGGGATTGGTATAAAAACGGACGAGAATGTGCGGCAGACCGGCGGTGCCGCAGACAAGCGCGACGATGAGTGAGAAGGTATAGAGCAGCGAATAGGGCTTCGATTCTTCCGGAGAAAGACCGGCGGCTTTCGCGGCCTTGGTCGTGAGCGGGCCAAAAGGCGCGATCCAGGTCTCATCCGAGGGCGCCTTTTCGGGAAGCGCGAGGCGTTGAATTTCACCCGGTTCGACCGTTTGCACGATGGCCGGCGGGCTTGCGACATCGGAAGCGGTCTTGTTCAGGGAGAGGTTCTTGCCGTATCCACCATAGACTGAAAGCAAAACAAAGACCGGCACCGAAATCGCGAACATTTTGATCCAATATTGAATAGCCTGGACGAGGGTGATGCCCTTCATGCCGCCGAGCGCTACGTTGAGCGTAATGACCGCACCGACCACGGCGACGCCGACCCAGTAGGGCAGCCCGGGGAAGATGTAGGCGAGCGTGGTGCCCGCCCCTTTCATCTGCGGCATGGTGTAGAAAAAGCCGATGAAGAGCACGAAGCAGACCGCAATTTTCCGGAAGACCGGGGAATCATAGCGACCTTCGGCGAAATCGGGAATCGTATAGGCTCCGAAGCGACGCAGCGGACCCGCAATGAAAAGCAGCAGGAAAAGGTAGCCGCAGGCATAACAAACAGGGTACCATAACGCATCATACCCTGATAACATGACCATCCCTGCCACGCCCATAAAACTGGCGGCACTGAGGTATTCGCCTGAAATAGCCGAGGCATTCCACCCGACGGAGACAGACCGGCCTGCCACGAAAAAATCGGAGGCAGACTTGGAGGTTTTGGCCGAGCGAAATCCCATCCAGATCGTCGCAATGACGGTGATGGCGGAGAAGGAGAGAATCCAGTAGTCGAAAGAAGCGGCAGCAAGCATGATGAGTGGAGGGTCGGGAATGGATCAGGCTTTTCGTTTTTCGTTGCCGGTAGCGGCATGGGTTAACTCCGCCTCCTCGAGGGCCATGGAGCGGGTGATGAAAATACGGGCGATGACCCATACGAAGGGAAAAAAGAGCACTCCGAGGATGAGCCAGGTCAGGGTGAATCCACCGACGCGCTGCCCCATGAAGCCGGGCGCAAAATAGTTCGCGAGGGGAAGGCCGAAAAGCAGGATCAGGAAAGCGGCGGCACAAGCAATAGAGAGGCGGAGCTGGCGACGCATGAGGTGATGGAGGAACTCTTCGCTGTGGATGTAATCGTCGTGAGAAGGATGTTGATGGGACATGAGGAGAAGGTGTAACAGAGTCCGGACGGATTCGCCAAGCGAAATCCTTAGGATTTACAATCGTTTTCGGGCCGGCGGTGACGAGAGTGGGACGGCAGTTGATTCAACCCCACTCCTGAACAACAGTCTCCCCTATGCCGAAGGTCGAACCTTTTCCTTTTTCCAACGAGCTTTACCCCGAAGACTGGTTCACCCGCCTTGATCGGTGTGATCTCTTTTCCGGGGACAAACCCATTGAACTCGATCTTGGCTGCGGGGACGGCTCCTTTCTCATCCGGATGGCTGAGCAGTTTCCGGAGCGGAATTTCCTCGGGGTTGAGCGACTTCTCGGACGGGTTCGCAAAGTGAGCCGTAAGGCCATTCGCGCCGGGCTGGAAAACGTCCGTGTCCTCCGGGCAGATTCCAACTATTCGGCGAACTGGCTGCTCCCGACCGGATTCGCGAGCCGCATTCATTTCCTCTGCCCTGATCCCTGGCCGAAAAAAAAGCACGCGGCCCGTCGTCAGATGTGCCAGATGTCTTTTCTAAAGGCCCTCCACGGGCTGCTCGAAGAAGGCGGGGAACTGCTTTTTCTAACCGATGCGCTGCCCTACTATGAAGAGGCCCTTGAGGTACAGAAGGAGTGCGATTTCTTTCTGCAGGAGACCTGGAAGGAAGGTGATTTTTTCTACCCGAAGACCGATTTTGAAGAACAATGGCTCGCTGAAGGTCGGACAATGAATCGACTGCGGTTGCGAAAGGTCGAACCCTAACCGATCTCCACCTCGGCCTTGCGGATCACGACCGGATCTTCGTCGCCGCCGGCTTCATAGACAAATCCGCAGCGAAGCGTTTTCACGATTACGGTTCGACCTTCTCCCGCCTTGCCCTCGACGATCTGAATCCGGCTGCGCATCGCGGAGTCGATGATCGTTCCCGGCGCGTAGTCGAAAGGACGGAATGAACAGTTACCGAGGAGTCCCTGGAAGTCATCTTTCACGAGTCGCACTTGCTGGATGAGACTTTCCTTCGTCTGCTTGTCCCCGCTTTTGAGAACAAATTCCAGCAGTTCGATTTTTTTCACAATGGCATTCCCCACCTCGAGATCGCGGTGACGATCGTGCGGAGAACGCGCCATCGAGACCATCGGAGAAATGGGGGCGGTGGGATCGTCCACATCCTCATCCGGCTTTGGAGGTGACTTGCTCGGCTCCGGTTCCGGCAGCGGCCCGGTTCGGCGGTTTTTAGCAAAGAGAAAGCCACCAGCGGCACCGAGCGCCAACATGCCTAACGCTACCCCGACAAGGAGCATGGAGCTGAAATCGTTTGCGGTGTGATCCATTGTGTCTCAAGAAAATTCAATTATTCTGTCGAAGTCCATCTCGAAGATAGGGATTTTCGGTAACATTTTCCCCAGGATCCTGCCATTGGATTTACAGGAAAGATCCGGAGATGGATCGAGGTCGTTTAAAAAAACGCCCTGACAGATCAGGCCGGAGTTCTGAATGGCCCGGACGGTAAGGAGCGTGTGGTTCAAGACCCCTAGCCGATTGGCGGCGACGATCAGAACCGGAAGCCCCAGTTGAATCGCCAGATCCGCCATGGTGCGCCTATCGTCGATCGGCACGAGCCATCCGCCGGCCCCTTCGACGATGACGCGGTCAAAACGGCAGGCGAGGTTTTGGTAGCAGAGAAAGATTTCATCCAGGTCGATGTGAAAAGGAGCTGTCGCCGCCGCAGGTGCGAGAGGCTCGGGGAGAGAGATAGGATTTACCTCGTTGAGCGTGAGTCCTGCGGCGGTGTCCCCCAAGGCGGTGAAGATTGCCGTGGCGTCCTCGCGGCCTCCACACTCGATCGGCTTCATGCCGGCGGCATTGACTCCGGTAGCGCGAAGGCGATCGATGAGACGAGTGGCCACCCAGGTTTTTCCAACGCCGGTATCGGTCCCGGTGATAAAAAGCCCGTTTGTTTTCATGCCCCGATCTCAGCCCGGATTTCTTCGGCGATGATATCCGCTTCGCGGTTGATGTAATCCGCGTCACGCCCCTCGATGAGGAGGCGCAGGAGCGGTTCGGTTCCTGAATAACGCAGGAGCACCCGGCCGGCGCTGCCCAGCGTTTTCTCAACCTCCACAAGTCGGGCGGACGCGGCGAGGTCTTCTTTTGCAGGTTTCCGCGAGACGCGAATGTTGCGCTGCGCCTGGGGAAATTTGGTCATGACCCGTCGCAGTTCGCTCAGGGGTTTGCCGCTCGCTTTCATCATGCTCAGCAACTGAACGGCGGCCATAATCCCGTCGCCCGTCGTGTTGAAGTCGTGAAAGATAAAATGACCGCTCTGTTCCCCGCCGAGATTGAAACCGCCCCGTCTCATCGCTTCGATGACGTAGCGGTCACCGACTCCGGCACGAACGACTTTGCCACCGGCCGCCTGGACCGCCTCGTCGAGACCAGCGTTACTCATGACCGTGGCCACGAGCGTGTTCTCCCTGAGGGTTCCGGATTGGATCATGGAAATGGCGGCGATGGCCATGAGTTCATCGCCGTCGAGGACAGAGCCGGTTTCATCGCAAAGCAGCACCCGGTCCGCATCCCCGTCGTGAGAGACACCGACGTGGGCGCGGGTTTCGTTTACGAGCGACTCGATCACCTCCGGATGAGTGCACCCGCAGTCGAGATTGATGTTCATGCCGCTCGGGTGATGATGTACGGGAAGCACCTTCGCTCCAAGGGCGTGGAGGATTGCTTCGCTCGTGCGGTAGCTCGCTCCGTTGGCCGCATCGAGGGCCACGACGATGCCGGCGAGGAGGTTTTTGTCATGACCTGCACTGGCACAGACAAACGTGATGTACCGATCCACTGCGTCCGCGAGCACCGAGATCCGGCCGACGGCCGCAGACTCCGCCGGTATTGCCTGAGAGAGGATGCGGTCTTCGATCTCCTGCTCGAGAGCGTCGTCAAGTTTATACCCGTCGGGACCGAAGAACTTGATTCCATTGTCTTCGAAAGGATTGTGCGACGCCGAAATGACGATGCCGAAAACAGCCCCTGATTCGCGGGTCATCATCGCAACGGCGGGAGTGGGGATGACGCCGGCCAGTTGCACATCGATCCCGCGCGAGGTCAATCCGGCGGCAATGGCGCTCTCAAGCATGTCGCAGGACTGGCGAGTGTCCTTCCCGATGATCACGGTCGGCCAGGTTCTCGTGTCCCCGCGACGGGAGAGAAAAGCATCGGCAGCAGCCTGTCCTAACTTCACGACAAAATCCGGCACGAGCGGGTAAAGATTCGCCTTTGCCCGAATTCCATCAGTGCCGAAAAACTGTCGTGTTTTTTCACTCATATTAAAGGGAGAGGGACCCGAAGGCCGCGGAGGCAGGTCGCCTAGCGGAGGCGCCAAAACTTCTCAGCCTTTGACGTCCCCCCCGGGCACTGGAATCGGTGCCGGCATCGGAATCAGGGGGCCCAGAAGGGTGTCATCAAGAACGGGACCCGGGACCCGCCGGATGGGTGTGGTGGTTCCAGTTCCAGGTACAGGGGGAAGCTGGACGGCCGAGTCGAGATGAGATTTGATCAAATACCAGATCGACACCGCGATAAAGAGTGAGACGAGTTTGCTTCTCCAGTTGTCAAAAAAAAAATGTTTAAGATTCTCCATCTTCTCCCTCCTCTCCGTCGTCGGCATCCTGATTGCTGAGCAGGCCATTAAGCCTTTCCCGAAGCGCCTTTCCTCCCAAATCACGCTCCAGCTTCCCGTTGATCGCCAGGGAAATCGCCCCGGTTTCCTCCGAGACGACCAGTGCGATCGCATCGGACTCTTCGGTGATCCCCATCGCGGCACGGTGCCTGAGCCCGATGCTCTGATCGCTCAGTTCTCTCTGGATGAGGGGAAACACACAACCGGCCCCGGCGATGCGCTCATCCGACATGCCAACAATCATGCCTCCATCGTGGAGGGTCGTACCGCTATGAAAAACTGTGTAGACGAGCTCCGGAGTGAGCTGCGAATCCATCATCGTGCCCGTCTCCAGATACTGCTTAAGATCGATCCCCCGCTCAATCGCGATGAGAGCCCCGGTCCGTTTTCGCGAAAGGTTTTCGACGACCTCGATGAGGAGATCGGCAAACCGTGCCCGGGTCTTTTCGGTCATGGATGAGAAGAGCCGGTGGCTTCCCAGTTCGGCAAGGGCACGGCGCAGTTCCGGCTGGAAAATGATGATGAGGGCGATCGCGAGAATGACCGAGACATATTTGAGAAGCCAGCCGATCACGGTGAGGTCGAGCCATCCTGAAAGCAGGGTCATTCCAATGTAGATGCCGACGAGGGCCGTAAAAATCCTCGCCCCGCGGGTCGCCCGGAAGTAGCGGTAGGTGTTGTAGAAGATCCCCCAGAGAATCGCCACCTCGATGACCTGCCGCCAATGCTGGCTAATAAATTGGACCGTCTCTTGCATTTTCCAGGGCCTCCGCCCGCAGGATCGGGCAGAGACGCGTCCAGTTTAGCACCCCCCGGCGCTTTTGCACCCGCAAGGGTGGGGAAAAGTTCGCGCGGAATTCCGAAGTAACGCCCAAAGACCATCGATAGATCTCCTGGTGTCTTTCGGCAGAATTCGTCCGGCAATCGCCCGGGGAACAGACTCAGTCACAGCCATCGGAGGGAGTTGCGGGAGGGTGTCACCCGCGCTCAGGCATTGCCACGGAAGCCGAAGCCAGCGCCGCAATGCCCTCGCGGCGACCGATGAATCCCATGGTTTCATTTGTCGTTGCCTTGATCCCGATATCCGCCGCCCCTATCCCGAGTGCCCCGGCGATTGCTGCTTTCATCGCAGGAGCGTGCTTCATGACCCGGGGCTCTTCGGCAATGAGGGTGGAATCGATGTTCTCAATGCGGCCTCCTGCTGCGCGGACCAGTTCGGCGGCCTTTTCGAGAATTTTCAGACTACTGATGCCTTCGATCGAGTTATCAGTCGGGGGAAACCAGTAACCAATGTCAGGCTGTCCGATGGCACCTAGAATGGCGTCGGCAATGGCATGAGAAAGGACGTCGGCATCCGAATGTCCGGCGAGACCCCGGTCGTGGGGAATCGTGACCCCACCGAGGACGAGAGGGCGTCCTTCGGCGAATTGATGCACATCGTATCCGATTCCGCTGCGGTATCTCATGACTCAGGCGATGTCAGAGAGATCGAGTTTCCCGTTGCTGGAGATAATGCCCGATTTGTCGGCATTCAGTTCCGAGGTGACCAACGTGACAACTCCGCCTCCGCGCTCGACCATGATCTGCCCGGCGGCGATGTCCCAGATGCTAATCATTTCCTCAATGTAGGCGTCGAGCCGACCACAGGCGATATAGGCGAGGGCCAGGGCGGCGCTGCCCATCATACGCGTTTTCCGGACCCGGTGGGCGACCTCCCGGTAACGGCCGAGGCCGGCGTCGATGGCTTCTTTGGATTTTGAGAATCCGATCGTGACGACGGCCTCACCCAGGGTAGCGCGGCTGCTCGGGTGAATCGGCTTACCATTGCGTGTCGCCGGCCCTTCAAAATCGACGGCAAACATTTCGTCCATCATCGGATCGTAAATCGCCCCGATCTTGAGTTCACCTGCTCGACGCATCGCGATGGAGACGCAAAAATGGGGGATGCCGTAAAAGTAATTCACGGTTCCGTCAATGGGATCGACGATCCACTGGGTATCGCTGCTTTGATCTCCGGCGATGCCTTCTTCACCATAAATGGCGTGTTCGGGAAAGGTTTCAAGGATGCGGGACTCAATGAGTTTTTGACTTTCCACATCGAGGGCGAGTTTGATGTCGTGAGCAGCCAGTTCATTGACCTCGAGGGTGCTTTCAAAATTCTCACGCAGGAGGACCCCGGCTTCGCGGGCGGCGTGGATGGCGAGTTCAAGTTCAGGGGACATAAGGGAATCAGGGCGTCGTCAGGTCAGTGTTGCCGATTGGCAGGGGAGCGAATGTTACAGACAAAGCCGCATCCGTCGATGGGGAATCCCCACTTCAAGAAACCAACCTCCCTCGGCAATATAACCGAGTCTTTCATAAAAACCGCATACGGTCTCTCTCGCGTTCAGCACCAGTTGCGTTATCCCCGCTTCGCGGGCTTCGGCTTCGGCGGCTAACATCAGGTCTCTGCCAATCCCTTTTCCCTGCCACAACGGCTCGACCGCAACCTGGCGTATTTTCCAAACTCCCGGTTCCTGCTCCCTTTCCTGCACCAGGAGTCCTCCGATCAGAGTTTCCCCGTCAAAAGCGACAAGATGCCGGTCAGCCCGTTCGGCGGCAAGATCCTCTTCTAAAAAAGTCAGTCCCAGTGGCTCACGAAGAATACGCTCACGCAAAGCGATCCACATCGCTAACGTCGGGTCAGCGCGGTCTCCACCGGCTATCCAGAACGTTTTCAAGGAAGGCTTCTCAATGAGAGTGACAGAATTCTTCGAAACGATCCAGACCCTTTTTGATGATATCGAGACTAGTCGCGTAGCTGAGACGGATTGACATGTCGTGCCCGAAGGCGAGACCCGGAACTGCAGCCACCTGGTAACGGGAGAGCAGCTTCTCGGTCAGATTCATCGAGCTAAGGCCCATTTTTGATGTTTCGACGAGGAAATAGAAAGCACCATCCGGCTCGACCACTTCGATATTTTTGATCTTCTGGAGGCGGCTCAACATGTACTGGCGGCGCATGTCATACTCCTCGACCATGTCATTGACTATAGTCTGAGGCCCCTGAAGCGCGGCGAGGGCTCCGTATTGAGCAAACGACGTCGCATTGGATGTCGTGTGTCCCTGGATGATATCGATGACATCGGCAATCTCCTGCGGAGCCGCCGTGTAACCAAGACGCCAACCGGTCATGGAATAGACCTTGCTGAACCCATTGATTGTGATCGTGAGATTCTTGGCCGCCTCGCTCACAGAAGCCGTGCTCACGTGCTTCTTGCCGTTGTAAATAAGCTTTTCGTAGATCTCATCCGAGAGAATGATGATGTCTTCCGACGCTGCCACCTCAACGATTGCTTCCAATTCCGCTTTGGTGTAGACGGCGCCAGTCGGGTTGTTCGGGCTGTTGAGGATAAGCATGCGGGTGCGACCGCTGATGGAGTCTTCGAACTCTTCGGCGGTGAACTTCCAGTTGTTCTCACGCTTGGTGTTTACGAAATACGGGTCCGCCCCGACGAGGCGAACCATGTCCGGATAGCTGGTCCAGTAGGGGGAGGGAATGATGACTTCGTCTCCGGGATTGCAACAGGCGAGAATCGCGTTGTAACAGGAGTGCTTGGCTCCGCAATTGACGGAAATCTGGCTCGGCGCATAATCAATGCGGTTATCCACGCGGAGTTTTTCAGCGATGGCCTTCTTGAGCTCCGGAATGCCGGTCGTCGGGGTGTATTTTGTCTTCCCGGCGAGGAGAGCTTCAATCGCCGCATCTTTAATGTGCTGCGGGGTATCCATGTCCGGTTCTCCGGCACCGAAACTGGCGATATCCTGGCCTTCCGCCTGCATTTTCTTCGCCGTAGCGGTGATAGCAAGGGTTTGCGAAGGGGCGATTTGGGAAAATTTGTCGGCTATGAAACTCATGTCTGGTGGGATGCTTTTTGGGGTTCCTGCCCGGTCCCTGCTGGACTCCCTCCCGACTGACTTAATGTCACCCGACACGGAGTGCGTCGCAGAACCCTGGGCCTTCACGATACAACTCTCCCGCAGTGACGGGGATTTGGTGATGGCTCGACCGCAACTCCGTGAACAATGCGGATGGTTCCCCTAACCGATCTGAGCCGAGTTTCAAGCGAAATGCTTGGGCTCGGGCAATTTGTGCGGATGAAAGTGCATCGATGGGGAGACTTCAAGGCTTGCAGATCGGCCCGGTGCGCCTTATTTCTCCTCAAGCAATGCCCGCTTCAACGAACATTTTTGCCTTTTTCGGCACCGACGAGGCTCTCGTGAAAGAGGCCGCGACAAAACTTTCCGCGCAGATCGCCCCAAAGGACAATGAGTTCGGGCTCGAGATCATCAGCGGTGGTGCTGACAATGCGGAGCACGCCTCGCAGATCGTCTTTCGCACGATCGAGGCGATCCATACCCTTCCGTTTTTCGGCGGAGACAAGCTGGTCTGGTTGCAGGGGGCGAATTTCTTCGCCGACAACCAAACCGGCAAGGCGGAGACCACGCTCTCGGCGATTGAGGCCCTGGTAGATGTCCTGTCCTCGAATCTGCCCCCCGATATCAAAGTGATCATCAGTGCCGGCGAAATCGACAAACGACGGACCTTTTTTAAGTCCCTCAGCAAATGCGCCAAGGTGCAAATTTTCGATAAACTCGACACGAGCAAGGCCGGATGGGAGACACATGTAATGGGTCACGTCACGGATCGGGCTAAGTCTCTAAAGCTCACTTTTGAGCGGGGCGCTCTGGAGCGTTTTGTTCTGATGGTCGGCGCGGACACCCGGGTCATTGACAGTGAGCTCGAAAAGCTCTCTCTATACTCCGGGGGCAGAGCCGTGACTGCGGAGGATGTCAGCCGCATCGCGGCGGTCAGTCATGCCGGCGTCGTTTTCGAGATCGGGGAGGCCATCGCCAGGCGGGAGCTCCCGCGAACGCTGAACCTCATCGACCAGCAGTTGCGCCGGGGTGAAAACGCGATTGGCATTCTCCTCGCCGCCATCGTTCCGAAGATACGGGGACTCCTCCACGCGAGGGACCTCATCGAGAGTCGCGGCATTTCCGTCGGAAGGA
>Ga0073899_10005684_pt1 | contig 10794 bp, 9 predicted proteins | sample KloWWTmetaKNB5Ph_FD_88975 | JGI IMG/M metagenome (GOLD analysis project Ga0073899, IMG submission 88975) | Active sludge microbial communities from Klosterneuburg, Austria, studying microevolution and ecology of nitrifiers - Klosterneuburg... | ecosystem: Engineered > WWTP > Aerobic digester >...
ATGATCCCCAGGATCTCCAGAAAGGATGTCACACCCCCCCACCCGGTGGCCCCGCGGATGGGTTTGTCAAAGACTAACGGCCACCGCTCGGGATGGCCGAAGGGCGCGATTGTACGCGTGCGCCACCCGGTGACCTGCGGGGTCGCAGTGCGGGCGACTAAAATCAACACCTTTCCCCGAACGGACCGTATCCCACATGCCCGCACCCGATCCAGCGGTGCCGATCCTCGCCAGTGCCGATGCCAGCGAAAGCTACGAGCAGGCGTTGGCAGAACTCGAGCGCCTTGTACAGGCCATGGAGACCGGTCAGATGCCGCTCGACCTTCTTCTGGACAGCTATCGCCGCGCGGCTCGGTTGCTGACGGTTTGCCGCGAACGCTTGCAGGCTGTCGAGGCACAGGTCAAGCTGCTCGACGAGGATGGCCAGCTCAAGGACTACACCGCGCCATGACGCCGTCTCCCGATTTCGACGACTGGATGCGCCAGACGCTCGATCAGGTCGAGCGTGCCCTGGAGCACTGGGTGCCGTGCGATGCACCGGCCGGGCTGGGCGAAGGCATGCGCTACGGCGTGCTTGACGGAGGCAAACGCCTGCGACCCATGCTGGTGCGCGCCGCCAGCGAGGCTGTGCAGGGGCTGCCCGAAGCGGCGTTGCGCGCAGGTGTTGCCGTCGAACTCATCCATGCCTACTCGCTCGTCCACGACGACATGCCCTGCATGGACAACGACGTGCTTCGACGAGGCAAGCCGACAGTGCACGTTCGCTATGGCGAGGCCAGTGCCATGCTGGTGGGCGATGCCATGCAGGCGCTGGCGTTCGAGGTACTCACGCCAGACGGGCCTGAGGTGCCGCACGCGCTGCAGGCGCGCCTGTGTGGCTTGTTGGCAAGGGCAGCCGGCCATGCGGGCATGGCTGGCGGACAGGCCATCGACCTGGCGGCAATAGGCCGTCGCCTGGACGAAACTGCCTTGCGCGACATGCACCGCCGCAAGACGGGCGCCCTGCTGCAGGCCAGCGTGATGATGGGCGCGGCCACGGGCAAGGCCGGCGCACAAGCCCTGGCCGGGCTTTCTGCCTTTGGTGCTGCGCTCGGGCTGGCCTTTCAGGTGGTGGACGACATCCTGGACGTCACCCAGGGCTCAGACAAGCTGGGCAAGACCGCCGGCAAGGACCAGCACCAGAACAAGCCCACCTATGTCAGCGTGCTCGGCTTGCAGGCGGCGCGCGACGAGGCGCTGCGCTTGCACCAGGCCGCCCTCGTGGCACTGGACGGCTGCGGACTCCCCGATGCGACCCACCTGCGCCAGTTGGCCGATCTGGTGGTCGATCGCGAACACTGAGGTTCCATGAGCACCGCGTTGCTGAACACCATCGACAGCCCCGCCGACCTGCGCCGGCTGTCGCGTCCCGAACTGCGCACGCTGGCGCAGGAACTGCGCGCCTTCGTGCTCGACAGCGTCAGCAAGACCGGTGGCCACCTGTCGTCCAACCTGGGCACCGTGGAGCTGACGATCGCGCTGCACTACGTGTACCAGACGCCGCACGATCGCATCGTCTGGGACGTGGGGCACCAGACCTATCCGCACAAGATCCTGACCGGGCGGCGCGATCGCATGGGCACGCTGCGCCAGCTCGGTGGGCTGGCGGGCTTTCCGCGCCGCGACGAGAGCGAGTACGACACCTTCGGCACCGCGCACTCGTCGACCAGCATTTCGGCGGCGTTGGGCATGGCACACGCCGCGCGGCTCAAGGGCGAGAACCGGCGCGTGGCGGCTGTGATCGGCGATGGCGCCCTCACCGGTGGCATGGCCTTCGAGGCCTTGAACCACGGCGGAGCCGATGGCGGCGCGGGGCTCGCTGACATCCTCGTGGTGCTCAACGACAACGACATGTCGATCTCGCCACCTGTGGGGGCGCTGAACAAGCACCTGGCGCGCCTGATGAGCGGCACCTTCTACAGCGCGGCGCGCGAGGGCGCCAAGAGCGTGCTCAAGGGTACGCCGCTGTACGAATTCGCCAAGCGCTTCGAGGAGCACACCAAGGGCATGGTGGTGCCAGGCACCATCTTCGAAGAGCTCGGCTTCACCTATGTCGGGCCGATCGATGGCCACGACCTGGATGCCCTCATTCCCACGCTGGAGAACCTGCGCGGCAAGCGCGGCCCGCAGTTCCTGCATGTGATCACCAAGAAGGGATACGGCTACAAGCTGGCCGAGGCCGATCCGGTCAACTACCACGGCCCGAGCAAGTTCGATCCGGCAGTGGGATTGCAGAAGCCGGCCACGCCGCCTCGCCCCACCTTCACGCAGATCTTTGGCCAGTGGCTGTGCGACATGGCCGAGGCCGACGAGCGCCTGGTGGCCATTACGCCGGCGATGCGCGAGGGCTCTGGTCTGGTGGAGTTCGAGCAGCGCTTTCCCAAACGCTACCACGACGTCGGTATCGCCGAGCAGCACGCCGTGACCTTCGCCGCGGGGCTGGCCTGCGAGGGCCTCAAGCCTGTGCTGGCCATCTACTCCACGTTCCTGCAGCGCGGCTACGACCAACTCATCCACGACGTGGCGCTGCAGAACCTGCCGGTGGTCTTTGCGCTTGATCGTGCGGGCGTGGTCGGCGCCGACGGCCCCACCCATTGCGGCGCCTATGACCTGGCGTACCTGCGCTGCGTGCCCCAGCTGAGCGTGCTCACGCCGGCTGACGAGGACGAGTGCCGGCGCGCTTTGACAACGGCGTTCCGCCGCGACGGTCCAGTGGCCGTGCGCTATCCGCGCGGTGCGGGCGTGGGCCGGGTGACCGCCCCGGGTTTGCATGAGCTGCCCTGGGGTCGAGGCGAGGTACGCCGCCACAGTGGTCTGGCCAGTGGCCAGGGCCGGCGCGTGGCGATGCTGGCTTTCGGCACGTTGCTGTACCCAGCCCTCGACGCCGCGCAATCGCTGGACGCCACGGTGGCCAACATGCGGTTCGCCAAGCCGCTGGACATCGAACTCGTGCATGAGCTGGCACGCACACACGACGCCTTGGTCACGCTCGAGGAGGGCTGCATCGCCGGTGGTGCCGGCAGCGCGGTGGGTGAATGCCTGCATGCGGCTGGTCTGGTGGTGCCTTTGCTGCAACTGGGTCTGCCCGATGCCTACACCGAGCACGGCGATCCAGCCAAGCTGCTGACGACGCTCGGCCTGGACGCTGCCGGCATCGAGCAATCGGTGCGCAAGCGCTTCGGCGTGCCTCTGACACTGGTGCGGCCTGCCGTCAATGATTGACCATTGCCCGACAAACCGGCCGCTTGCAGACCTCGACGACTTCGCCTGTGCGTGGCAACAGCACGGCACCTGACAATGAACCACCTGACCGACGCCCTGCACATTCCTGATACGCAAAGTGAGCGCGATGAGCGTCACCTGGCGATCCAGCGCGTGGGCGTGAAGGATGTGCGCTGGCCACTGGTGCTCAGGGTCGCCGGCCAGGCACAGCACACCGTTGCGCAATGGGATCTGGACGTCGCGTTGCCAGCCGAGAAGAAGGGCACGCACATGTCGCGCTTCGTGGCCTGGCTCGACACCTTGCCCGCGCCGCTGGACACCGAAGCGCTCGCCCAGGCTCTGGGCCTCATGCTCGAGCGGCTGGGCGCGATCGAGGGCCGCATCGAGGCCCGGTTTCCGTTCTTCGTGCGCAAGCGCGCCCCGGTGTCGGGTGTACAGAGCCTGCTCGACTACCAGGGCCGATGGATCGCCGAGCGCCGCACGGGCTCCACCGTCATCTGGATGGAAGCGGCCGTGCCGGTGAAGAGCCTGTGCCCGTGCTCGAAGGAAATCTCCGACTACGGCGCGCATAACCAGCGCTCGCAGGTGACGGTTCGTGTCGAACCACTGGCACCTCTGGCCTGGCACGAACTGGTACGTCACGCCGAGGAGGCCGCCTCCAGCGAGATCTGGGCGCTGCTCAAGCGCCCTGACGAAAAATGGATCACCGAGCGCGCCTACGAGAACCCGAAGTTCGTCGAGGACCTGGTGCGCGACGTGGCGTTGCGCCTGAACGCCGATGGGCGGGTGGGACGCTACAGCGTGGACGTCGAAAACTTCGAGTCGATCCACAATCACAGCGCTTACGCGCGCATCGAGCGGCTGTAGCAAACAGTTCATCGGCGCGCTGCGTGGCGGTTCAGCGCACCCGGCGGCGGCGCGGTATCGTTGGGGCGATGTCGCACTCCACTTTCCAGCCCGTAGACATACACGATCCGGTGGCCATGCGGCGGGCCGGGCCTGATGTGCTGTCGCTCGCGCTGATGGACGCCCGAAACCGCACGCTGCAATGGCTGGGTGCGGTCGAAGCGATGCCGACGCGGTTGTCACCACCGCTGGAAGCGGATCCACCGGTGTGGCTGGTCGGTCAAGCCGGGCGGTTCCAGGAGCTGTGGATCGCGCGCAACCCGCAGCGCGCCCGCGGCAGTGACTGCCCCAGTGATTCCGTGCGACTGGCGTCCATCGATCCCGTGCTCGACTGGTGGCTCGATCCACTGACCCAGCCCCGGGCGCAGCGTTGGTCGGGCAGCGTACCGGCAGGCGAGGCCATGCGCGCCTACCTGGCCGCCACCCTGGAGGCCACGCTCGAGTTGCTGGAGAAGGTCTACGGCGACGACGACGAGGCGATGTACTTCTACCGCATGGCGCTGGTTCACGAGGACAGGCTGGGCGAGACGCTGGCGGCCACCGTGCAGGCACTGGGGTTCGAGATCACGGTGCCCGAGTTGCGTGGGCGCCCGATGGCCGCGCGCGTGAGGCGCGAACCACTGGGTTTTGGCGCGCAGAAGGTCATGCTGGGCACGCCACCAGGCGGCTGGGTGCCCGAGGCCGAGCAGTTCGCCCACGAAACGGCGGTGCCTGAGTTCGAGATCGACGCACAGCCGGTGGCCTGGGCCGAGTTCGGCGAGTTCGTCGACGATCGTGGCTACGACGATCCGACGCACTGGAGCGCGGCCGGATGGGCCTGGGTGGAGGCCACCGGACGACGGGCGCCCCGCTATGTCGAGCAGTTCGCACACGGGGTGCTGGTGCACCGGCAGGGACGCCTGCAAAAAGTCCCGTCGGCACAGGCTGCGGTCCACGTGTGCTGGTACGAGGCCGATGCGTGGTGCCGCTGGGCCGGGCGCCGCCTGCCCACAGAGGCCGAGTTCACCTTGGCGACACGCCAGGGTCGGCATCGTGGATTCGTGTGGGGTGACGTGACCGAGTGGATGGCGCAGGCCGCATGGGCCTATCCCGGGCATCGCAGCGCGCCGGTGCGGCTCGATCCGCTGGCGCCCCATCCCGCCGCCCGCGTGCTGCGCGGTGCCAACTGCATGAGCGTTGCGCGCCAGCACTATGCCGATCGTCGCCGCTTCGCTGCGCCAGCGTCCGACGAAGGGTTCTGCGGGTTCCGCAGCTGCGCCATCTAGGAGTTTGCGCGAGGCAGGCGTGGCGCCCTGAACTGCCATGGCCGGCGTGGGCGCCGGCGTCAGTCGTGGATGAGGCCCTCGCGCACCGCCAATCGCACCAAAGCGGTGACGCCGTTGACGCCCAGCTTGGACATGAGTCGGCTGCGGTAGGTATCGACCGTCTTGGGCGACAGATGCAGCTCCTGGCCGATTGCCGCGCTGCTCATACCGTTGACGACCATCGTGACGATCTGTCGTTCACGCGGCGACAAGGTGGCGATTGGGCTGGGCGGCGCATCATTGGCCAGGGCCTTCAACGCCAGCTCGGACACCTGCGGGCCGAAATAGCGGCGGCCGGCGGCGACCGAGTCGATGGCGGGCAGCAACTCGGCCGCTCCCGCGTCCTTCAGCACGTAGCCCGCTGCGCCCAGGCGCACCGCCTCGGCCACGTCGCGCGGCTGCGACGACATCGTGACGACCAGCGGCCGTACTGTCGAGCCGCGGCGGCGAAGCTCCTGCAAGACCTCAAACCCGGAGCGTTCGCCCAGCCCCAGGTCGAGCAGCATCACTTCGGCCTGGCGCTGTTGAGCCTCGGCCACGGCCTGGGTGGGGTCGCTGCCCTCACCCACGACCTCATGTCCCGCGCCCAACAGCAACGCATGCAGGCCATCGCGCAGCAACAACTGATCATCGACCAGGTAGATGCGCGCCATCAGGGAAGGCTCCAGGCATCGGGTATGGGCAGGGCAGCAGTGAGAGTCATGTCGGGGCGCGATCCGGTGCGGCCGACGGTCGCCAGTGGCGTGGGAAACCCGTCGCGTGCGCCGATGAGGGAACTGCGTTGCCGCGGGGCGGCCGGCCTGCATCGGCATGCACGGGGCAGATTCTGCCCGAGGCCCAGCGGTTGGAATGGAACCGGCTCAAGTTGCTGTAGCGCATCTGCACCGAATCATCAATCCAAACGATTCCTAGATGTTGCAGATGGCGCTGACTTCCGACATGGTCGTCAGCCCGGCCAGCACCTTCTCGATCGCGTCCTGGTGCAGCGACAGCACTTCGGGTGTCGTCGTCGGTATCGGCCGCCACGCCAGGTCGGACCCCGGTCTGGCCCGAAGCCACTGCCGCATCTGCCGATCGACGTCCAGCCGCTCATGGATTGCAATGTTCCCGCTGTACCCGGTGCCAGTGCAATGAGGGCAACCGACTGCAGTGGGTAGCCAGATCGCGCCGGCATGCCCGTACCGCTGCACCCAGCGCGGCAGCGGATCGTGTTCCGGCTGGATGACCTCTGGCGATACGGGTGGGTGCACCGCGGTGGACCAGGCATCCAGCAGCGATCGGATCTGCCCGGAATCGGCCGGCGATGAGCGTTTGCAGTTCGGGCACAAGCGCCGGACCAACCGGTGAGCAAGCACCGAGACCAACGCATCGGCCAGGCTGTCTCCGTCGACACCCATGGTCCACAGGCGAGAAATCGCTGCGCGAGCACTCGTCCCACCCATGCTCGCGAGGACCAACACTCGGGACGTTGCCAAGTCGACCGCCATTTGTGCCAAGCGAGTGTCGTCCAGTTCATCGATCATCACCACATCGGCGTCGGCATGCGCAACTGCCTGCAAGGCCCGCAACGCGGTGGGCTCGCCGTTGCGATGCACCTTTACCTGGCGCAGCCCCCTTTGAACGATGTCGACCGACCCCTCGACGGTCCAGATCTTGCGCTCGGGTGTGTTCAGGTGGGCCAGTGCCGCATGCATCGTCGTGGTGCGTCCGCTGCCTTGGGGGCCTGCGCACAAGATCAATCCGCTGACATGCCCGATCGCCGCGGTGAAGGCCAACAGGTTGTGCGCCGTGAGCCCAAGGTCGGTCAGCACTCGCAGCCGCGGGCGGCCCTGGCGTTGCACCACCACTTCTTCCTGACCGCCGACGGTGGGAATCGTGGTCACGCGCAACGGCGGGCACACATCCGCATCGGCGGAATCGATCAGGCCGACCTGGGGCTGTGCCCGTTCATTTCGATCGAGCTGGGCCATGGTCTTGAGCTGTTCGACCAAGGGTTCCCGACAGCCAGCCGGCAGGCGGGCATAAGGCCCCAGAACGCTGCCGCGCCGGGCGCGCACGGTCACCGGGGCTTCAGGGTCATCCGATTCCACATGAACATCGGTCACCGCACCGGATCGGGTGTCCGCGACGATGCGTTCAATCAGTCGGCTCGCGACAGCGCCGGTCGGTTGGTCGACGCCTTCCTCGGACGGGGGCTGCGCCGCGGGTCGTGCTGGCGCTGCTGCGGTGTCTGTGTCGGCATATGCCAGGGCGATGGCCGGTCGCAGTGTCCCGGCCAGCGCCAGCACGGGCACGACCTTGAGTGCTGTGCAGTGCTCGAGTTCGTCGATGGCCACGCGCGCCATGAGGGGCAGCGCGCCAAGTCGGTGAGCCAGCGCTGCTGGCACTTCGCGGGTGGCGTTGGCCTCCACCGGAAAGCGACCCGCATCCACCACCGGAAACCCCATCTTCTGCACCAGCGCTTGTTCCAGCTGCTGACGGGTGATGGCCTGGCTCATCACCAGCAATTCACCCAGTGGCAGGTGGCGCTCCCGGGTTTGGCGGGCCAGCGCATCGCCAAGCTGGCGCTCGTCGACAAAGCCCAGCGCGAGCAGCGCCTCGCCGATGCGCACCACCGGCATGCGCGACTGCAATGCGAGCGCCTGCTCCAACGGCTCGGACGCCGCGAGCGGCTGGGCCGAGGCTTGCAGGCTGTGATCGGACATGGTGCGCGGATCTCCCCGGGGCACCGCCCTGCCGCCGTGCAATCGGGGGCGGGGCAGTGGCCGATGCTAGCGCGGGCCCAGGCGCGCAGTACGCCAAATTGGTGAGCCAGGGCTTGCAGCTCAACCCGACATGCGCTGCGGCAGCCACGTCACGATCTGCGGGAACACCCAGATCAGGAGTACGGCGATGGCCATCAGACAGAAGAAGGGCAGGGTCACGCGCGCAATCCAGCCGATCTCGCGCCGGGTCATGCCCTGCAACACGAACAAGTTGAATCCCACCGGCGGTGTGATCTGGGCCATCTCGACCACCAGCACGACGAAGATGCCGAACCACAGCGGATCGATGCCGGCCTTCTGTATCGTGGGCAGGATGACGCCCATGGTGAGCACGACCATCGAGATGCCATCGAGGAAGCAACCGAGCACGATGTAGAACGCCGCCAGGATGACGATCAGGCCGAACGGCGACAGGCCCAGCGAGCCTATCCATTCGGCCAGGTGCCGGGGCAGGCCGATGTAACCCATCGCCAGCGTGAGAAACGACGCGCCGGCCAGAATCAGCGCGATCATGCAATACAAGCGTGTGCCGCCCATGAGCGAGTCGCGAAAGGTACGCCAGTCCAGTGAGCCCTGCGCCGCGGACAAAGCCAGCGCGCCCACCACACCCACCGCGGCGGCCTCGGTGGCGGTCGCCACCCCGCCGTAGATGGAGCCCAGCACGCCCGCGATCAGAAGCAGCACCGGGATCAGGTGTCGCGACTCATGAAACTTGTGCCGCAGCGACTGCGGCGGATCGGCTGCTGGCACGTGCTTCGGATGCAGCAGAGCCCACAGCACGAGGTAGCCCGAGAACAGCGCCGCGAGCAGCAATCCTGGAAATACGCCGGCCATGAACAACTGCGCGATCGAGACATCGGCGGTGACACCGTAGACGATCATGATGATCGAGGGCGGAATCAGCAGCCCCAGCGTCCCCGCGCCGGCCAGCGAGCCGACGGTGATGTCTTCGGGATAGCCGCGGCGGGAGAGTTCGGGCAAGGTCATCTTGCCGATGGTGGCGCAGGTGGCCGCACTGGAGCCGGATACGGCCGCGAAGATGGCGCAGCCGATCACGTTCGTATGCAGCAATCGTCCGGGCAGCCATTGCATCCAGGGAGCCAGCCCGCGGAACATGTCTTGTGACAAGCGGGTGCGGAACAGGATCTCCCCCATCCATACGAATAGCGGCAGCGCGGTGAGCGTCCAGCTCGACGCCGAACCCCAGACGGTGACTGCCATCGCGTCGCCCGCCGGACGCGCACTGAACAGCTGCATGCCGATCCAGGCCACGCCCGACAACGTGAGCCCAATCCACACGCCGCTGCCCAGAATGAGGAACAGCGCCACGATGAGCAAAGCGGTGATCGACAGGTCGCTCATGGGCTACTCGTTGTGCGCCGATTCCGCGCTCCGCCCGTCCGTGCGCGTGCCTTGCCACTCGAGCACCAGCTCGTCGATGAAGGCGATGAGCATCACCACCGTACCTGCGGCCATGGCGAGCTGCGGAATCCACAGCGGCGAGGCATCGCTGGCGGTGGACACGTCATGCAGCAGGTGCGATTGCCAAGCCAGCCTCACGCTGTAGAACGCAAACAGCCCGGCCAGCAACGTGGCTGCAACCAGCGCCCACAGCTCCAGCGTACGGCGCGGGCGCCCGCGCAGCGCCCCAAGCACCAGCGTGACGCGGATGTGCTCACCCCGCTTGAGCGTATGGGCCAGCGCCAGGAAGCCGGCGCCGGCCATCAGGTAGCCGGCATAGGCGTCAGTGCCTGGTACGTGGAACGCCAGCTGCCGGCTGACGATCGACAGCAGCACCATGATCAGCAGCGCCACCATGCACAGTGCAGCCAGCCCGGCGCTGATGTCGTACAGCGCGTCGAGCGCACGTCGCAAGCCGCCGGGTGACGGCGCCGGTGTGTCGACTTCCGTCGTCACTTGGCGTTGTATGCGTCGACCAACTGTTTACCTTCTGGGCCGGCCTTTTCGAGCCATTCCTTGAGCATGGTGTCACCCACCTTCTTCAAGTCTGCCTTGAGCTGGGGAGAAGGTGGTGCGATGGTCATGCCGGCCTTCTTCAGCAGATCGATGTACTCGCCGTTCTTCTGCTTGGACAGTGCCCAGCCGCGTGTCTCGGCATCGGCCGCGGCCTTCAGCAGCGTCGTCTGTGTTGTCTTGTCCAGCGCATCGTAGGCGGCCTTGTTCATGATGACCGCGTTCTTGGGCAGCCAGGCCTGCGTGTCAACCCAGTACTTGATGTGCTCGTAGGTCTTGGTGTCATAGCCGGTTGCCCCAGAGGACATGTAGCTCTCCACTACGCCCGTGGCCATGGCCTGCGACAGCTCGGCGGCCTGTACGGTGACCGGCTGTGCGCCCACCAATTCGGCAATGCGCGCGGTGGCCGGGCTGTAGGCGCGCCACTTGACGCCCTTGAGATCGGCGGCCGATGTGATGGGCTTCTTGACGTAGATGCCCTGCGGCGGCCATGGCACCGCGTACAGCAGCATCATGCCCTGATCGCCCAGCTTCTTCTCGAGCAGCGGCTTTTGCGCCTTGTACAGCTTGGCCGACTCTTCGTA
>Ga0073899_10005685_pt1 | contig 10794 bp, 4 predicted proteins | sample KloWWTmetaKNB5Ph_FD_88975 | JGI IMG/M metagenome (GOLD analysis project Ga0073899, IMG submission 88975) | Active sludge microbial communities from Klosterneuburg, Austria, studying microevolution and ecology of nitrifiers - Klosterneuburg... | ecosystem: Engineered > WWTP > Aerobic digester >...
CGACGACGATGCAACGCCGACGCTGTCGATCGGTGATGTCACCGTCAACGAGGCTGCCGGCACCGCCACCTTCACGGTGACGCTGAGTGCCGCCTCGGGCCTGCCGGTCTCGGCCTCGTTCGCCACGGCGAACGGCTCGGCCACCGCCGGCGCCGACTACACGGCAGCCTCCGGCACGGTGAACTTCGCGCCCGGTGTCGTCTCGCAGACGATCACGGTGCCGATCACCAACGACGTGATCTACGAAGGCTCCGAGTCCTTCACTGTCGCGCTGTCGGCGCCCGTCAACGCGGCGATCGGCGATGGCAGCGCCGTCGGCACGATCACCGATGACGGTACGGGCAGCGGCGGTGGCGACAACGACACGCCCACGCTCATCGTATCGAGCCCCGTCGTCCCAGAGAGCGGCGGATTTGCCGTCTTCACCGTCGGCCTGTCCAACGCCTCGACCCAGGACACCACCGTCAGCCTTGCCACGACGGCAGGCACGGCAACCGCCGGCGCCGACTACTCTGCCCTCGAAGTCTCCATCGACGGCGGCAGCACCTGGTCTGCCGCATCGTCGGCCACCCTCGCCGCAGGCAACGCATCGGTGCTGGTGCGCGCCCCGATCGTCGCCGACACGCTCGATGAACTCGACGAGGGGTTCAGCCTGACCGCGACCCGTACCACGGGCGCGACCAGCAACGCCAGCGCCACCGGTTCGGCGACGATCACCGACGACGATGCGACGCCCACGCTTTCGATCGGCGACGTGACAGTCAACGAGGCCGCCGGCACGGCCAGCTTCACCGTGACGCTGAGCGCCGCCTCCGGGCAGACGGTCGGCGTCAACTTCGCGACGAGCAGCAGCACGGCGACCGCGGGCAGCGACTACACGGCGACGACCGGCTCGCTCACCTTCACGCCGGGCGTAACCTCGCAGACGATCACGGTGCCGATCACCAACGACGCAATCTACGAAGGCAGTGAGAACTTCACCGTCACGCTGAGTGTTCCGACCAACGCCACGATCGGCGCCGGCAGCGCCATCGGAACGATCGTCGACGACGGCACGGGCAGCGGCGGCACCGACAACGACACGCCGGCTCTGGCGGTGTCGAGCCCTGTGGTCGCCGAAGGCAGCGGCTATGCCGTCTTCACGGTGAGCCTGTCCAACGCTTCGACGCAGGACACCACCGTCAACCTCGGCACGACGGCCGGCACGGCGACTGCCGGCGCCGATTACTCGGCCGCGCTCGAAGTCTCCATCGACGGCGGCACGAACTGGTCCGCCGCATCGTCGGCCACCATCGCCGCAGGCAGCACCTCGGTGCTGGTGCGCAGCGCCGTCACCGCCGACACGATCGACGAACTCGACGAGGGCTTCACCCTCACCGCCACGCGCACTGCAGGCACGACCAGCAACGCCAGCGCCACCGGTTCGGCGACGATCACCGATGACGATGCAACGCCGACGCTCTCGATCGGCGACGTGACGGTCAACGAGGCTGCCGGCACCGCCACCTTCACGGTGACGCTCAGCGCGGCCTCGGGCTTGCCGGTCAGCGTCGGCTACGGCACGTCGAACGGAACGGCGACCGCCGGCAGCGACTACACCGCGACCGGCGGCACGCTCAGCTTCGCGCCCGGCGTCACGTTGCAGACGATCACGGTGCCGATCGCCAACGACGCAGTCTACGAAGGCTCGGAGGGATTTACTGTCACGCTGAGCGCGCCGACCAACGCGACGATTGCCGACGGCAACGCCATCGGCACGATCGTCGACGACGACGCACCGCCGGTGCTCGACCTCGACGCGAACAACTCCAGCGGCGCGGCCGGTTCGCACTACGCGGCGAGCTACACCGAGAACGGTGCCGCCGTGCGGATCGTCGACACCGACGTGACCGTGACCGACGCCGATTCGGCCGCCCTGATGGGAGCCACCGTCACGCTGACCAACGCCCAGGTCGGTGACGTGCTCGCAGCCGGCGCGATGCCGGCCGGCATCACGGCCACGGTCTCCGGCAACACGGTCACACTGGCTGGCGCCGCCACTGCGGCCGCCTACCAGACGGCACTGCGCGCGATCACGTTCGCCAACGGCAGCGACACGCCGTCGACGACCTCGCGCACCATCACCGTCAGCGTGACGGACGGCGCCCAGACCAGCAACGTCGCCACGACGACGATCGCGGTGACCGCCACCAACGACGCGCCGACCGCCATCGTCGACGCGGCCTCGACGATCGAAGACACGGTGCTGACGATCCCGCGCAGCACGTTGATCGCAAACGACACCGACCCCGAAGGCAACACGCTGACGATCACGTCGGTGCAGGGTGCCGTCAACGGCAGCGTGGCGCTGGTCGGCGCCAACGTCGTGTTCACGCCGAACAGCCACTACAGCGGCCCCGCGTCGTTCAGCTACACGGTGAACGACGGCAACGGCGGGACTTCGACGGCGACGGTGAACGTCACCGTCGTCGCTGCGGCCGACACGCCGACGCTGACGGTCGACGCGGTTGCGCCAATCGTCGTCTTTCAGAACAGCTGGGAAACGGTGACGAACAGCGATGACACGAGTGAACAGGTCAATGCCACAACGCTCGAAGGCTGGACCCGTATCGATACGCCGCAGAGCAGTGGGGGCGGCACCAACCGCTTCGAAGTGTGGACGACGGGCGACGAACAGCAGAACGAGGACGAGAACTACAACATCGTCACTGCGTCGGTCGGCAACGGCCAGGATTTCCTGGAACTTAACGACGCCTCGAACAATGTGCAGACGATCGGCATCAGCCGGTCGGTGAGCACAGTGGCGGGCATGGTCTATGAGCTGTCGTTCGACTACGCAGGGCGCCCAGGCTTCAACGCCAACTTCACTCGTATCGGCGTCTACCTCGACGGAACGCTGCTCCAGCAGTACGCGGCGACGAGTCCGCAGACATCCATCGACTGGGACAACCTGAAGTTCGCGTTCCAAGGCGACGGCGGCGCGCACACGTTGTCGATCCGCACCGACGCGACGCAGTTCGACGACAACGGCCGCGGCGCCTTCATCGACGACCTGCGGCTCACCGCGTCGCAGGGCGTCGTTGCGGGCAACTCGGGCGCGACGACGAGCATCGCGCTGGCGAACTACGTCGCGGCCTCGCTCGTCGATGCCGACGGCTCGGAGGCGCTCACGCTCGCCTTCTCCGGCGTACCCGCCGGAGCGACGATCGTGACTGCAGGCAACCCGGGTGGCTACGTCGCCAGCAGCGGCACGATCACGATCTCCGGCGCCGAACTGGCGACGGCGCAGTTGCGCTTCGGCAGCAGCGTGACCGGGCACCTGAGCCTCGGCGTGACGGTCACCAGCACCGAGGCGTCGAACAGCAGCGCGGCCTCGACCAGCGACATGTTCGAGATCGATGTTCGACCGCGCTTCGTTTCCGCCGATCTGGGCGGCGACGGACTGAACCAGATCATCGGCACCAACGGCAACGACACCAGTGTGCTGAACGGCACAGGCGGCGCCAACTACATCGCTGGCCTCGACGGCGACGATCGCCTCAACGGCACGAGCGGCAGCAACGGCAATGACGTGCTCGACGGCGGCGCAGGCAACGACACGCTGCGCGGGGGCGCAGGCAACGATGCGCTCTATGGCGGCGCAGGCAACGACTCGCTCTCGGGCGGCGCCGACGCCGACACCTTCGCCTGGACCCTCGCCGATCGCGGCACGCCCGGCGGCGCGCCCACCGACACGATCACCGACTTCGCCAACGGCGCCGGCGGCGACGTGCTAGACCTGCGCGACCTGCTCGTCGGCGAGCACACGGCCAACCTGGCCGACTACCTGCACTTCACGACGGCGGGCAGCACGCCGACGAGCACGACGACGATCTCGATCAGCTCGACGGGCGGCTTCGCCGCCGGCTATGCGCCGGGCGCCGTCGATCAGGTGATCCAGATCAGCGGCGTCAACCTCGTCGGCAGCATGTCGAGCGACACGCAAGTCATCGCCGACCTGATCTCGCGTGGCAAGCTGTTGGTCGACAACGGCTGAGCCAACGAGAGAGCGGCGCGGCGCCGCCGCGGATCAACCGGCGGCGCCCGCCGAGCTGGCCCACGGGCCGGTGATGCCGTCGACGCCCTGTTCCCACAGGCGCTCGGCATCGGCGGCCGTCGCCACGCCCTCGGCATAGACCTGCAGCGACAGGCCGTGCAGCAGCGTCACCGTGTTCTTCACGAAGCTGGCGCGCTGCGCATCCTCGGCGACGCCGCGCGTCACGGCGGCGTCGAGCTTCACATAGTCGAGCCCGGCCTCGAACAGCAGGTCGATCTGCGTCAGCCGCTCGCCGGCATGCTCGAGACCGAAGCGCACGCCGAGCGGCCGCACCTGGCGGCCGAACGCCTGCAGCATGCGGAACGCCTCGACCGCCGCCGACTCGGCGACTTCGAGCCACAACAGCCGCGCGGCTCGCGGCTCGCCCTGCAGCAGCTCGCGCAGTGCGGCGACGAAAGCGCCGTCGGCGAGCGACGCCGGCGCGATGTTGACGCAACGCGCGCGGCCGTCGGCCTGGATCTGCTGCAACGCCAGCGTCACGGCGTGCGAGTCGACACCGCTGGTCAGGCGGCTGCGCAGCGCCAGCGGCAGCCAGTGCGCCGCCGGCTCGAATTCGCCGCCGGCGTCGAGCTGCAGGCGCAGCGGGCATTCGAGGTGCAGCACGCCGCCGACGCGGTCGATCACCGGGAACTCGACCAGACGGGCCCGCTGCTCCGTCAGCGCAGCCTGGATCTGCGCGCGCCAGGTGCGCTCGCCGCGCGGCGCGACGGAGGGCATCTCGCCGACCGCCGACTCGACGGCGAACGGCGAGCGGCTCTCGGCGCCGGCCAGCGCCACGTCGGCCGCGCTCATCACGGCGGCGGCCGGCACCCCGTGAGCGATGGGCACGACGCCGATGCGCACGTTGACGCCCGAGCCGAACGCGGGCAGCGTGATGCGCAGCGCATCGGCGAGCGCCTGCGCCGTCTCGTCGGCGGCGCGCGCCACCGGCACGCACAGCGCGAAGTCGGAGCCGTTGAGCCGCCCGAGCAAGCAACCGGCGACGCGCCGCGGATAGACCTCCAGCGCCTGAGAAACGGCACGGATCACGCGATCGGCCACATCGTGGCCGAGCGTGCGGTTGATCTCGGCCAGATTGGTCAGGCGCAGCAGTATCAGGCCGCCGTCGGCGCGCCCCTCCTCACCCTCGAGGCTGGCTTCGAGTTGGCGCATGAAATGGCTGCGGTTCGACAGCCCCGTCAGCGGATCGCAGTGCGCCTGCTTGCGCAGCGCCTCGACCTGGGCCGCCTGCGCCTCGAACAGGTTCTTCACCCGGTGCACCATCGTATTCATCGCGCGCGTCAGGCGCTGCAGCTCGGGCACGCGCGGCTCGGGCACCGTGACGAAGCGGCCGTCGACGAGCGCCTGGGCCTGGTCGACGGTCGAATCGAGCGGCCGGCGGATGCGCTGCACGGCCAGTGTCGCGACCGTGCCCGCCGTCACGGCGACGAGCAGCAGCAGCGCGATCGACTCGACCGTCGCCTGCCACAGGTCATCGTGCGCAAACGAAGCATGGCTGACGACGGTCACCTTGCCGAGCGCGCGCCAGCCGTCCGACACCTGCGCGAGGCCCGGGTCGGAGCGCACCGGCAGCCAACGCACGAACCAGGCCGGCGCCTGCCGTGGCCGGCCCTCGGCATGGCGCTCGAAGGCGACGTTGCCCAGCACGTCGATGAACTGGATGTGGCGATAGAAGCCGGTATCGAACTGCGCCGCCATCAGCAGCGCCATCAGCTCGCGGTCGCCCTTCTGCTGCGACAGCGCCAGCGCCAGCGACGCGGCGTTGTCGTTGTTCTTCATCCGCAGCTGCGTCTCGAGCGTCTCGCGCGTCGAGACGACGTTGACCGTGACGCTGCCGGCGAGCGCCAGCAGCACCGTCGCGATCAACAGCAGCCAGACCTGGCGGATCAGGGACATAGGGCCTCCAGCGTACAGGAGAAGAGTCGCGGCGATGCGTGCAATACGGCCGCCTCGTTATGCACATTCACCCGCGAATCGTTGCGTGCGTTCACTGGAACCCCTCCTGCCGGGCCTTGGCGAGCACCTCGCGCCAGCGCGACAGCCGGATCGCCGGGTCGCCGGCGGGCGCGCTCCCGACGCCCTCCCACAGGCCTTCGCTGTTGAAGCTGAACACCGGCTGCAGATCGGGGCGCCGCGACGCGGGCCGTACGTCGGTGATCAGGTTGTCGAGGATCAGCGGCTCGGCACCCGGCGCCGCATAGTAGGCGAGCACCATATGCGCCTGCGTCGGGCCGCCCGGCCCGCCGGTCTGGGCGCGCACGTAGACCAGGCGCAACTTGGCCTGCGGCACGTCGACGGCGAGCAGACTGAAGTACTTCGCGATCGCGAAGTCCTCGCAGTCGCCCTGGCCGCGCTCGAGCGATTCGAGCGGGCTGGCCCAGTAGTCCGTCTGCCCCCACGCCTCGACGTCATCGCGAAACAGGATGCGCCGGTTGAAGTACTGGTTCACGACCGGCAGGCGCTCGGCCTCGTCGAGCGCGCGCGCAGCCATCAGTACCGGCACCAGCGCCTGCACGCCGGCCACGGCGCGCGCACCCAGCCGCTGCGCCGCGGCGAGCATGCGCTCGGCGTCCCAGGCGCGCGGCGTCAGGCTGACCAGCAGCAGCGCCGACACGAGCAGCAGGGAACGAAGCTTCAGCACATCGGCACGCGGTGGGGGCCCATCGTTGAACTTCGTCAGACGCCGGGCCGACTTGAGCGACGAAAGAACCCCCCTGCGGCACCGGCGATGCTGGTGCACGGCAAGCGTGAAGTTCCGCATGCACTCGCTGGGCAATCGAGCCGCGCCCACCGCTTCGAGGGCCGCATTGCACGGCCGCACATGCATGGGAGCCCTACACTCGCGTCCGCACCATCAAGAGCGACGAAAGCGAATGAACGAGATGCGACTGAAGCCGACCCTGATCGCCGGCGCCATGTTCCTGGCGCTGGCCGCGACGGCGCACGCTCAGGGGACCGACCTGCTGCGCGACGCGACGCAGAAGGCGGTGTCGTCCAACCCCGACGTGACGGCGCGCTACAACGCGCTGCGCGCCGCCGGCGACGCTATCGACGCGGCGCGTGGCGCCTGGCTGCCGCGCGTCGACCTGCAGGCCGGCGTCGGCCGCGTCGACGACCGCATCACGACGCGCACGCCGGCCAGCGACGGCATGACGCACAACGGCGTCGCGCTGCAGGTCGTGCAGACGCTGTGGGACGGGCTGGCGACGCGAAACGACGTCGACCGCCTCGGCCACGAACGGCTGGCGCGCTGGTTCGAGTTCGTCGAGGCCAGCGAACAGGCCGCGCTGGAGGCCGCGCGCGCCTACTACGACGTGCTGCGGTACCGCCGCCTCGTGACGCTGGCCGAAGACAACTACGTCCAGCACAAGTACGCCTTTACGCAGATCCAGTCGCGCGTGCGCGCGGGCGTCGGCCGCGGCGTCGATCTCGAGCAGTCGGGCGCGCGCGTTGCGCTTGCCGAGTCGAACCTGACGACGGAAATCGCCAACCTGCACGACGTCGTCGCGCGCTACCAGCGCATCGTCGGCGAGGCGCCGCCGGCGAGCATGCCGCTGCCGGCCGCGATGCGGGGCGGCGTTCCGGCGACCGCATCCGAGGTGGTCGCGGCCGCGACCGTGCGCAGCGCCGCCGTCAGCGCCAGCATCGAGAATCTGCGCGCCGCGCGCTCGGCCGCAACGCTGCGCGAGAGCGCGTTCCAGCCGCGCATCGAGGCGCGCGCGCGCACCGGCGCCGGGCGCAACTTCGACACCCTCGCCGACCAGCGTCGCGAGACCAGCGCCGACCTCACGCTGAGCTGGAATCTGTTCAACGGCGGCGCCGACCGCGCGCGCGTGCGCCAGGCCGCCAACCTGCTGAACCAAGCCGCCGACCTGCGCGACAAGACCTGCCGCGACGTGCGCCAGACCGCGCTGATCGCCTACAACGACACGCGCAAGCTGACCGACCAGCTCGCGCTGCTCGACCGCAACGTGATCGCGATCGAGAAGGCGCGCGACGCCTACAGCCAGCAGTTCGAGATCAACCAGCGCAGCCTGCTCGATCTGCTCAACGCCGAGAACGAGCTGTACACGGCGCGGCGCGCGCTCGCCAACGCCGAGTACGACCAGGGCGTCGCCCACCTGCGCACGCAGGCGGCGCTGCAGCAGTTGACGGTGCAGCTCGGACTGCGCCGCATCGACGCCGACCGCCCGGTCGTCGACACGTCGACCTGGGGCGCCGAAGGCGACGCGCCGGCGCGCTGCCCGGCAGGTGCCGTCGACTTCCCGACGACCGACCGCAGCGAGCTCGACGCGCGCGCGCAGCGCATGGCGACCAGCGCACCGGCGCCCGCCGCGCCGGCCTCGGCGCCGGCGACTGCCCCGCGCCGCTGAGCGTCAGCCCGGCCGCCGCACCGGCGGCAGGTCCGTGCAGACGCCCTCGAAGGCCTCGGCCGCCATGCCGATGCTCTCGCCGAGCGTCGGGTGCGGATGGATCGTCTTGCCGATGTCGACGGCATCGGCGCCCATCTCGATGGCCAGCGCGATCTCGCCGATCATGTCGCCGGCGTGCGTGCCGACGATGCCGCCACCGACGATGCGGTGCGTCTGCTCGTCGAACAGCAGCTTGGTGAAGCCTTCGTCGCGGCCGTTGGCGATGGCGCGGCCCGATGCCGTCCACGGGAACAGGCCCTTCTTCACCTTCACGCCGCGCGCCTTCGCGTCGTCTTCCGTCACGCCGACCCAGGCGATCTCGGGGTCGGTGTAGGCCACGCTCGGGATCACGCGCGCGTCGAACTGCGCCTTGGTGTCGCCGGCCGCGACCTCGGCCGCGACGTGGGCCTCGTGCACCGCCTTGTGCGCCAGCATCGGCTGGCCGACGATGTCGCCGATCGCGAAGATGTGCGGCACGTTGGTGCGCATCTGCACGTCGACCGGGATGAAGCCGCGCTCGCTCACGACGACCCCCGCCTTCTCGGCGCCGATGCGGCGGCCGTTCGGCGTGCGGCCCACCGCCTGCAGCACGAGGTCGTATCGCTGCGGCTCGGGGGGTGCGCCTTCGCCTTCGAAGCGCACGACGATGCCGTCGGCCGCCGCCTCGGCGCCGACGGTCTTCGTTTTCAGCATGAGCCGGTCGAAGCGCGGCGCGTTCATCTTCTGCCAGACCTTGACGAGGTCGCGGTCGGCGCCCTGCATCAGGCTGTCGAGCATCTCGACGACGTCGATGCGTGCGCCGAGCGTCGAATAGACCGTCGCCATCTCCAGGCCGATGATGCCGCCGCCGATCACGAGCATGCGCTCGGGGCGTTGGCGCAGCTGCAAGGCGCCGGTCGACGTGACGATGCGCGGATCGTCCTTCGGCAGGAACGGCAGCTTCACCGCTTCGGAACCCGCGGCCACGATCGCATGGGCGAAGCGGATCGTCTGCGCCTGGCCGTCGGCGGCCGTCACGCGCAAGTGGTGCGGGTCTGCGAACTCGCCCGTGCCGGTGACGACTGTCACCTTGCGCATCTTCGCCATCGCGGCGAGGCCGCCGGTCAGCTTGCCGACGACCTTGTCCTTGTGCGCGAGCAGCTTGACGAGGTCGACCTTCGGGTCGCCGAACTCGACGCCGAGCGCGGCGAAGTGACGCGCCTCGTCGATCACGGCAGCCACGTGCAGCAGCGCCTTCGACGGAATGCAGCCGACATTCAGGCACACGCCGCCGAGCGTCGGGTACCGCTCGACGAGCACCGTCTTCATGCCGAGGTCGGCGGCGCGGAACGCCGCCGAGTAGCCGCCGGGGCCGGCGCCGAGCACGAGCATGTCGCATTCGAGATCGGCGCTGCCGCTGTACGTCGCCGCCACCGGCGCCGGCTCGCCCCCTCTCCCGCTTGCGGGAGTGAGCTGGGGTGAGGGTGAAGGCGCTGCCACCGCCGAAGCCGTTCCGGCAGCAGCCCCGCCTTCCGCCTCCAGCGTCAACATCACCGACCCCTCGCTCACCCTGTCGCCGACCTTGACCTTCAACTCCTTCACGACGCCCGCATGCGACGACGGGATCTCCATCGACGCCTTGTCGCTCTCGACGGTGACGAGCGACTGCTCCGCCCGCACCCCGTCACCCGGCTTGACGAGCACTTCGATGACGGCGACGTCCTTGAAATCGCCGATGTCGGGGACCTGGATCTCGATGGCGGCCATGTTCAGTCTTTCGTCTTGATTCGCAGCGTCTGGGACTTGATCGGCCCGGCCGAGTTCTTGTCGAATTCGCAGCCGGCGCGCACGCCCAGCTCGGCCAGCTCACGCGAGGTCTTCGCGCGGTCGAACTGCGCATACATCGCGCCGAGCGCGAACGCGCGGCCCGAGCCGATGGCCCAGAAGCGGTCGAACTCGAACACCTCGCGGTACGAGTAGACGCCGTAGATGCCGCTCGGGTTGGCGATCAGCGCCGTGAACTGCGAGCTTTCGTAGGGATCGGCGTCTTCCTCCTTCGGGTTCAGGAAGAAGGTCTCCTTGAGCTTGGGATGCAGCTTCAGGAAGGTGTCGAACACGTGGTCGCGCGTGCCCAGCCGCAGGTCGTCCTTGGGCAGCTCGGCGAGGGCGCGGCGCAGCACGGGAAAGTGCGCCGTCGTGCCGGCCATGCCGATCCACGAATCGCCGACGCGAAACAGCTTGTCGTTGTCCTCGTAGCCGTGGGCCAGCCGGGTGTCGCCGAACGTCACCAGGCTGTCGGTCGCGATC
>Ga0073899_10005686_pt1 | contig 10793 bp, 7 predicted proteins | sample KloWWTmetaKNB5Ph_FD_88975 | JGI IMG/M metagenome (GOLD analysis project Ga0073899, IMG submission 88975) | Active sludge microbial communities from Klosterneuburg, Austria, studying microevolution and ecology of nitrifiers - Klosterneuburg... | ecosystem: Engineered > WWTP > Aerobic digester >...
CGGGGAACTCGAGCTGCGGCACATGCGGCAGAAACGCCGTCGCGTCGAGGAACACCGCGTGCCCACCGACGGGCTTCACGATGGGGATCCCCTCGCGCGCGAGGCGCTCGCCCACGTACTCCACCTGCCCGATGCGCGCCCGCATGTGGTCCTCGGAGACCGCCTCCTCGATGCCGATCGCCATCGCCTCCATGTCCCGCCCCGCGAGCCCGCCGTACGTGTGCAGGCCCTCGTAGAGCACGACGAGGTTCCGCGCCTCTTCGAAGGTGTCGTCGTCGTTGAGCGCGAGGAAGCCTCCGATGTTCACGAGGAGGTCCTTCTTGCCGCTCATGGTCGCGCCGTCCGTGTACGAGCACATCTCGCGCAGGATCTCGGCGAGGGAGCGGTCCGCGTAGCCGGCCTCGCGCTGCTGGACGAACCAGGCGTTCTCGACGGCGCGCGTCGCGTCGAGGATGACCCTGATCCCCTTCGCGCGGCAGTACGACGACACCTCGCGGAGGTTCCCCATGGAGATCGGCTGACCGCCGGCCATGTTGACGGTCGCCGCGACGGACACGTACGGGACCCGCCGCGACCCCACGCTCTCGACGAGCGCGTCGAGCCTGGCGAGCGACACGTTGCCCTTGAACGGGTGCTCGTTCGCGGCGTCGTGGGCCTCGTCGATGATCACGTCGACGAAGGTCGCGCCCGCGAGCTCCTGGTGCGCCCGCGTGGTGGTGAAGTACATGTTGCCCGGGACGAAGTCACCCGGGCGGATCAGGCACTTCGACAGGATGTTCTCCGCGCCGCGGCCCTGGTGCGTCGGGATCAGGTGCCTGTACCCGTAGTGCTTCTGCACGGCGCGCTCGAGGCGGTAGAAGTTCGCGCTCCCCGCGTACGCCTCGTCGCCGAGCATCATCCCCGCCCACTGGCGGTCGCTCATCGCGCTCGTCCCGCTGTCGGTCAGCAGGTCGATGTAGACCTCCTCCGAGCGAAGTAGAAACGTGTTGTAGCCGGCGGCGTGCAGCGCCCGTTCGCGCTCCTCGCGCGTGGTCATCCGCAGCGGCTCGACCACCTTGATCTTGTAGGGTTCAGCCCACGATCGCTGTTTGGACATGCTCGAACTGAGCTCCCGTCTCTCCTGCCACAGTCGATGACCCCCGGCGGTCAGTGCACCCGACGGCCGCCGATGATGCACCGGCGCGCGCCCTGGTCGAGGTCGCACACGCGGGTCACGCCATCGTCGCCGTCGCACGCACAGTCGCGGTGGCACTCGTCACGGGCCGTGGTGCACGCAAACGCGGCGCGGTTGGCGTTCACGGGGAAGTAGCGAGCGCAGAGCTGGCCCGACCCGCACTCGGCGTCGGCGCGGCAGCTCGCGGACACGCAGCGCCCCGCCCCGTCGCCGCAGACGCAGAGCTTCCCGGAGCCACAGTCCGCGTCGGCGGCGCAGCCATAGACGCAGGCGCCGATGCCCAGCTGATTGGCGGCGTCGCAGGACCCGTAGGGCCGCTGGTTGCAGTCGGCGTCGCGATCGCAGCGAGCGCCCTCCGCGCGTCCGCCAGGATCGACCGGGGCCGCCCGCAGAGCCGGAGGCGCGGCGCATCGGGCGGCGGCCGGACGATGCACGCGGCCGTCGCCGTCGACCACGAGCCCCGACGCGGGCTGAACGGTCTCCATGGACTCCCACCCGTCGCAGGGAGCGGGCGCGGACGACGCGGTCCTCGGATTTGCGTGCGGTGCGGCCCCTGCATCGCCCTCCGGGCGAGCCGCGGCGGGGGAGCGCGTCGCGACCGACGTCGCGCCCGTCGCGCGACACGCCTGCAGCGAAGGGACGAGGACGTACAGAGCGACCGCAGCGAGTCGCATCGAAGGTTCTTTCGTGTACATGGCATAGGCGTAGGCGCCGTGCCGCACGCGCGGCTTGTCCCTCGACAAGGAATCCAGTGTCCGCGTCCGCCCGCTACTTGACGCCGATCAAGCCGCGCTCCCATGCGCCGGGCAGAGTCCCGCGCCATGTCGTCCCCCGAGATGCCACCGGCGCGCACGCTGATCCTCGGCGGGGCCGGCTTCGTGGGCGTAAACGTCGCCGACGCGCTGCGCCTCGCGGGCCACGACGTCGCCGTCACGCACCGAGGGCAGGCCCCGCCGTTCTACCTCCGCAACCGGGTCGACGAGTGGCTCCGCGTCGACCTCGCCGACGTCGACGCGCTGCGCGAAGCGATGCGAGGGCGCGACGTCGTGTTCCACGCGGCGGGGCACTACCCGCGCTACTCGCTCGACCTCGACGCTGCGGTGGCCACCGGCCTCGCCGAGATGCGCAACGTGCTCGGCGCCGCGCGCAGCGTGGGCGTACGCCGCGTCGTGTACACTTCGTCCATCGCGGTGCTCGAGCGCGGCGACGGCGCCCCGGCGACCGACGAAGACGTGGGCTTCGCGCCGCCGTCCGAGTCCGCGTACCGCGCGGTGAAGTGGCACATGGAGCGCGCCGTTCGGCACGCGCGCCGCGCGGGCCTCGACGTCGTGACGCTGCGCCCCGGGGGCTGCCTCGGCCCCTGGGACCTGCGGGCGGGTACCGGCGCCCTGGTCGTGGCGGTCGTACGGGAGGCGCTCCCCTGGCGCGTCGACGGACTGGTCCACATGGTCGACGTGCGCGACGTGGCCCGCGCCCACGCCGCGGCGATCTGGGCCCCAGCCGGCCGGAGCTACAACCTCCCCGGCCACACGGTGGGCGTCGGCGCGCTGCTGGAGCGCGTCGCGTCGCGCTTCGGAGGCGCCGCGCCGCGCCTGGTGTTGGCGCCGGACGAGGCCCGGGCGAGGGCTGACGCGGACGAGCGGGCCGCCGCCCCGAGACGCGAGCGCGTGCCCCTCCCCCGCGAGATGGTCGACATCGCGCTCTCGGGGGTCGCCGTCTCCGACGACCTCGCCCGCCGCGAGCTCGGCTTCGACCCGAGGCCCCTCGATGACGCGCTCGACGCGTCCGTCGCCTGGTTCCGCCGCACGGGACACCTGCCAGAGGCGCCCCACCCCACCCCCCCCCAAGAGGACACCCCATGATGCAGCCGAGCCCCCCAGTGAGCCCCCGACCCACCGACGCCGGGCCGTCCGACGACGAGATCCGCGCCCGTATCGTCCGCCTCCTGGCGGGCATCCTCGAGCGCGACCCCGCGACGGTCGTCGGAGCGCAGCACCTCCGCGCCGACCTGGGCATGGACTCGCTCAACGCGCTGGAGTTCCTCTCGTCGCTGAGCCATGAATTCAAGATCGACCTCGAGATCGAGGAGGCCTTCGGACTCACCACCCTCGACGAGGTCGTGGCCCTCGTGGCGACGCGGGCGCGGGGATGAGCGCGGCGGACACCGCCGCAGAGCGCGACACCCTCGGCGCCCTGATCGACGCGACGCGACGCTTCCTCGCGCGCGAGGTCGACCCCGCCGCGATCGAGGCCGCGGGGCGCCTCCCAGATCGCGTGATCGCCGCGGCCGCGGACGCCGGCCTCTTCGGCCTCACCATCCCGGCTGCGTACGGCGGCCTCGGGCTGTCACTCGGCTCCGCGTGCGCGCTCGTCGCGGAGCTCGCGCGCGTCGACCGCTTGGTCGCCATCACCGTGGGCCTGCACGCCGGGCTCGGCACCTACGCGCTCGTGCGTCACGGCTCGCCCGAGCAGCGCGCCCGATGGCTCCCCGCGCTGGCCTCGGGCGAGCGCGTAGCAGCCTTCGCCGCGACAGAAGCGGGCGCAGGCTCCGACCTCCATGCGATCCGGACCGCCGCCATCCCCGAGGGGGACGCGCTCCGCGTCGACGGCGAGAAGGCGTACGTCACCAACGGGGGCTTCGCCGGGCTCTTCACCCTCCTCGCGCGCACCCCCGGGCTGGGCGGCGAGCGCTCGTTCTCGCTGGTGTGCATCCCGCGTGAGGCCCCCGGGCTCGCGCCGGGTCGGGAGGAGGACAAGCTCGGCGTGCGGGCCTCATCGACGGTGGCGCTCCGCCTCGACGCCGTGCGCGTCCCGCGCGACCACATCCTCGGCGCGCCTGGCGCGGGCATGGACCTCGCCCACGAGACCCTCGCCCGCGGGCGGCTCATGATGGCCGCAGGCTGCGCCGGGACGGCCCGCTTCGCGCGCGACGCGACGCTCGCCCACGTCACGGCGCGCCGGCAGTTTCGGCGGGCCATCGGCGAGTTCGACGCGACGCGCTTCGCCGTGGCCACCATGGAGGCGACCGTCTTCGCGATGGAGTCCCTGGTGGACGACGCGGCGCGCTCCCTCGACGTCCGCGCCGACGCGCCGTGGGCCGCCACCGCCGCCAAGGTGTTCTGCTCCGAGGGCGCCTTCGCCGTGTGTGACGCGGCGGTGCAGCTCCATGGGGCGCAGGGCTTCCTCGAGCCCACGGGGGTGGCGCGCGCGCTGCGTGACTGCCGCGTCACGCGCATCTTCGAAGGCGCCAACGACGTCCTGCTGGTGCACCTGGGCGCCGCCCTGCTCGGCCGGAGGGAGCGCTCGACGCACCCCGCGCTCCGGCACTCGGCCCTCGACGAGCTCGACAGGAGGCGCGACGACGCGGCGGCGCAGTACCGGGACGCGATGGGCGTCCGCGCCACGCAGCGGCAGCTCCTCGCCCAACGGCTGGCGCGGGCGGAGGTGTGCTCTCGCGCGGCGTGGGCGTCCCTCGGCCGGGCGGCGCGCGAGGGCGCCGGCGGAGACGTGGCGAGCTTCGCGGTCGACCTGCTCGTGCGCGACGGCCACCGGCAGCTCGACCTGCTCCGCGACCTCGACGCCGACGAGCACGCATCCGCGAGGCTCAGCGCGGAGGCGTACGCCCCCTTTCAGCCCGCGGTGCGCGCGTGAAGGTCCGCTTCGTCTACCCCCGCTTCGCCCGGCACGCGGACTCGCACCCCGTGCTCCGTGAGTACGTGCCCGCCAACGAGTACTTCGGCCCTCCGTCGCTCGGCATCGCGAGCCTCGCGGCGGTGACGCCCCCCGACTGGGAGCTCGACTTTCGCGACGACCGAGTCGACGACGTCGGCCTCGACGACGAGGTCGACCTCGTCGCGATCTCGTGCTTCACGCCGTCCGCCTCGCGCGCGATGGAGCTCGCGGACGCCTTCCGCGCGCGGGGGCGCCGCGTGGTGATGGGCGGGATCTTCCCCACCGCCATGCCCGACGACGCCGGCGCCCACTGTGACGCCGTGGTGCTCGGGGAGGGGGAGGCCGCGTGGGCCGAGGTGCTGGCGGACGCGAGGCGCGGCGCGCTCCGACCGCGCTATGAGGGTGGTGCCCCCCTCGACCTCACCTCGCTCCCGCCCCCGCGCCTCGACCTCTATTGGGGCCGCGAGACCGAGCGGTACCGGCCCGACGACTTCCCGGTGCAGCTCACGCGCGGGTGCCCCCTGCGCTGCGACGCCTGCGCGCTCCCCATGAGCATGGGGCGCCCGATGCGGCACCTCCCGCTCGAGCATGTGATCGAGCAGATCCGCCAGATCGCGGGGCACGGGCGCCTCGCCTCCCTCACGGAGGACACGAGCTTCCTCCCGGCGGCCGGCGCGCAGCGGCACCTCGGCGACGTGCTCGACGCGATCGCCGAGCGCGACCTCCGCTGCGTGAGCTACGTCGGCGTGAGCATGCCGCTCCTGCTCGCGACGCCGGCGTGGCTCTGGGAGAAGCTCGCGCGCGCCGGGGTGCGGATGTTCTACCTCGTGGGCGGCTTCGACCCGATCACGCGCCGCGCCTTCACCGGCCGGGACCCCGACGCGCTACGCAAGGCGCGCGAGGCCGTACGACGCGCGATCGACCACGGGATCGACCCGTACACGTCCTTCCTCGTCGGCAACGAAGAAGACGACGACGGCGTGTTCGACCGAATGCTCGCCTTCGCCGACGAGGCCGGCGTGCGCAAGGCGGAGTTCGCGATCTTCACGCCGTACCCTGGCACGCCGGCGTGGCAGCGCCTCGCGGCCGAGGGGCGTCTGCTGCACCGTGACTGGTCGAAGTACAACGACGCCAACGTCGTCTTCAAGCCCGCGAAGATGTCACCAGAGCGCCTCCAGGAGGGATACCTGCACCTCTGGCGGGAGTTCTACCGCGCGCGCACCTCCATCCGGGACGCTGGCTACGCCGAGCGAACCGTGCAGTTCTAAGCAGGGAGGCGTGGCTCGCGGTTCGACTCGCGCCGCGCACGACCCAAGCGCGGCGCGAAGTAGCGCGCGTCAAGGCATTGGCTGGCTGCTCGTGACCGCGGCCCTGGGGGGCTGCGGCGAGGCCGCGGTCGCGCCCTTCGACGCCACCGTGGAGGCCCGCGAGGACGCCGGCTCCCGCGTCGCCCGCGACGCTGCCGTCGACGCGGTCGCGCCCGTCGACGCCCCGACGGACGAGGGCGTCGCGCTCGATGCCCCGACGCCGCTCGACCTCCCAACTGAAGTCGACGCGACCGAGGCGCCGGGACCGATCGAGCTCGGCACTGGGAGGCTCGCGTACGAGCCTCTCCCGCGCGTCGGCGGACGCGCGGAGCTGGTGATGGGACCGCAGGGGGGATGGCACATCTACGGCCGCGTTCGCCTGAGGGGGATCAGCCCCGACGTGTACCTCACGTTCTCGCTCGTCCCCGACGACGGCGGAGCGCCGGTGAACCTCGCGAACGAGACGGTGCGCCGCCAGGAGCGCCGCGGGCTCATCGCCGCCGGAGACTTCTACGAGACGAGCGCGGGCGAGCTGGTGATCCTCGCAGATGGCGTCCGGCCGCCCGCCGTCGTGGGTCGGCGCTTTCGCTTCGGCGTCCGGGTCGAGCGGCCCGACCCGGTGATGACGAGGGCGCTCGTCGGGACCGACGAGCGAGAGGTGATGGTGGTCGACGAGGCGCCGTGAGGGCGCCTCACATGACGACGCCGCCTTCGCAGGTCTGGCCCACGCCGACCGCGCGGCCGCAGGCGCCGCAGTGAGCGGCCGAAGCGGTGAGGTCGGCCTCACACTCGTTCGCACCGTCTCCGTCGCAGTCGGCGCGGCCGACGCGGCACGTGAGGGCGGCCTTGGCGCGGCGGTAGATGACGCCGGTCTCGTAGTTGGCCCAGAACACGTAGCGGTCGTCGACCGCGACGCCGTCGGTGCCGTAGCGGTCGGTGACGAAGACCTCGGCCGGGCCTCCCGCCCGAGGCGCCCTGGTGATGTTCCCCGAGTTGCCGTTCGCCCAGTAGACGTGCCGCTCGTCGATGGCGGAGTACGCCGGATAGGCCTGCCCCGTGGCGATCGTCGTGAGGGGGCCGCCGCCGATGGGCATCCGGTAGATGCTGTTGGAGCTGACGCCGGTGAGGTAGATCGACACGCCGTCGGTCGACCCGCCGCCGAGGGTGTAGGGGATGCCCGTCGCGAGCACGGTCCTCACGCCGGTGTCGAGCGCGAGTTGGGTGACGGTCCCTCCGCCGAAGCTGGTCCAGTAGAGGTTGCGGCCCCACACGCCGATGCCCGCGGGGCCGTTCTCTCCCGAAGCGAGCACCTGCACCGCGCCGCCCGCCTTGGGGCAGGTGGACACGTTGGTCGCCGCGAAGGTGGTCCAGTAGACGTTCTCCGCGTCGACGGCGATGCCCGAGATATAGCCCCCCTGCCCCGTGGCGAGTACGGTCACCCCGGTGCCGTCACGCCGAGCGCGCAGCACGGCGCCTCCAGCCTGCCCCCGGTTGGTCCAGTAGACGAACTCCCCGTCGGCCGCGATGCCAATGGGCGTCGCCTGCCCCGTGAGAATCGCCTCCGTCGTCGGAGTCGCGGAGACGCACGCCCCCGCGACGCACGCCAGCCCCGGAGCGCACGCGCGCCCGCACGCGCCGCAGTGGATGTCGGTCGTGAGGGAGGCCTCGCAGCCGGTGGCGAAATCGCCGTCGCAGTCGGCGGTGCCCGCCGCGCACGCGGGGGCCACGGTGAAGCTCACGGTCGGTGACACGAGCGTGCGTGCGCCGCCGTTCACCACGGCCACGACGGCCGCGTAGTACGTCGTCGGCGAGGTCACCGCGGGCAGCGTGATCGCGTCGCTGAAGCCCGACGGCCCCGCGGCGGCGCGCGTCGCGGTCTGCGTCGAGGAGTCCGCGTAGGCGGGCGTCAGCGCCGTGCCCCAACGCACGAAGGTCTGCGCAACGTCGGACACGTTCGAGATCGTCCACGCGAGCGGCGCGCTCGCGGTCGAGAAGCCCGACGCGGGGCGCACGGTCCACGAGATCGCGGGGGCGGGCGCGGGGTTGACCGTCACGGCCGCGACGGAGCCGTAGTACGCGGACCCGTCGACGTTGGCGTCGGGGACGAAGTAGTACGTCGCCGAACGATCGACCGCGGGGGCCGTCCAGCTCTGGGTGAACAGGCCAGGTACCCCCGACTGGTTGTCGGTCACCTCGAGGGGATCGGCCACGGGGTCGGGGCGCGTGCTTACGCGCATCCCGGTGGCGCTCACGGCGGCCCCGCCGCGGACGCGCCACGAGAAGCTCCCCGCGGCGCCCGAGGTCACCGCCGTGGGGACGCCCTCGAAGCGCACGCAGACGGGCGTGACGCGGAAGGTGTCGCGCCACCCTCCGGGGGGTGCGAAGCGGGTGCCGCGCGCGCTGCGGATCGTCGGCGAGAGCGCGAACGTGTAGCTCCCCTCGGCGAGCGCGGGCGAAGGCGTGAAGGTCGCCACGGGGCCCGAGGGGCTCACCGTACCGACCGCGGACTCACCTCCCGACAGCACGCGCACCGAGGCGGCGTCGACCGTCGCGGGGTCGAGGTCCTGCGAGAAGTAGAGGCTGAGGTTCCCCTCGCCGCAGTGGCCTCCGCGGCCGTCGCAGGGCGAGGCGGCGACCAGGTAGGGGGGGATGTCGAGGAGCGACGCGCGGCGTCCGTAGCCGCACCAGGCGAGGCCGCGGCGGGTGATGGCGACGAGCGTGGGCGCCGTGCCCGCGTCGCTGTCGGTGAGGAACACCGGCCGCCTCGGGTTCGACACCGAGCAGGTGCGGTAGCGCCCGTTGCGGTAGATGCACGCGAGCGACGAGCCTCGCACGGCCACGCCGACGGCCTGCGAGCCGCCGTCGGTCCACAGCAGAGACGGGGCCGACGGGTCGCGCAAATCGACGATGCGAAGGCCCGCGCCGTCGTAGGTGCAGTACGCGAGGCCGTCTTGCACCACGAGGTCGGTGGCGTTCGCGGGCCCCGACCACGCCGCGAGGAAGGTCGGCGAGAACGCGCTGCCGCCTCCCGCTCCCGCGCTGGTCACGACGAGGCGGCCCGAGGAGTAGATGCAGTAGATCCGACGTCCGCTCGCGTAGACGCGGACCACGGGCGTGGCGGAGCCCGCGCCGAGCGATCCTCGGCGCGTCGGGCGCGCGCGAGGGTCGGTGATGTCATAGACGTAGACCTCGTTGCCCGCGCCCACGTAGAGCGCGTTGTCGAGCGCGGCGCAGGTCGTGGCGAGCCCCTCGAGCAGCGTGAAGCTGTAGAGGAACACGGGGCTGGTCGGCGTCGAGACGTCGAGGCAGACCATGCCCATCTCGCCGCAGGCCAGGTAGACCAGGTCGCCCACCTTCACGAGGTCGGTGCAGTTGGCGCTGCCCGGAGGGGTCCAGCCCCCGAGGCGCCGCGGCGCGGCGGGGTCCGAGGTGTCGATGCACTCCATCCCGCTCGGCCCGAGGGCGATGTACGAGACGTCGCCGTCGTCGATGGCGCGCGTCGCCACCGCGTCGGTGGGCGCGAAGGTCAGGCCGGAGAGGATCTGCGACGCGAGGACGCCCTCGCACGCTCCCGCGCGGCACGAGGACACCTCGGTGCCGATGTCGCCGTCGTCGCACGTCGCGCCGTCGGCCGCGGCGGGGTCGCTGCACGCGCCGCTCGCGGGGTCGCACGCGCCCGCGACGTGGCACTGATCGCTCGCCGCGCACACCACCAGATCGGCGCCAGCGCAGGCGCCCGCGGCGCAGGTGTCGGCGCGGGTGCAGGCGTTGCGGTCGTCGCAGGTCGCGCCGTCGGGCGCGGCGGGGTCGGTGCAGGCGCCCGTCTCGGGCTGACAGACGCCCGCGACGTGGCACGCGTCGAGGGCGCGGCACGCGACGCCCACGCACTCGCACGCGTCTCCGACGCCGTCGCCGTCGGTGTCGCGCTGGTCGGCGTTGGCGACCGCGGGGCAGTTGTCACGCCAGTTGAAGTCGCCGTCGAGGTCCTGGTCGACGGCGCGCCGCTCGATTCGAAACTTGATGCGCAGCGTGCGGTTGCGGAGCAGGGGGACGAACTCGTTCCGGTCGACGGTGCGGAACTCCCGCTCGTTGCGGACGATGTCGACGTCGGCGAAGCCGAGCTCGGTGCGGCCCGCGTCGACGAGCACGCGGACGCGGTAGATCCCGTTGGCGTTGCAGCCCGGGTCCTCGTTGGCGTGCCAGCGGACGTAGTAGTACCCGTCGTCGTCGTCGTCGCGGTCGTCGTCGTCCGAGTCGCACGCGCGGCCGCGCTCCTTGATGCGTACCCGCTCGCCCACCGGCCCCGAGACTCGGTTGAAGGTCGACACCGTGCGAATCACCGCGCCGGTGGTGGGGTTGATCTGGTCGATGCGCACGACGGGCTCGACGCCCGGCGCCGAGTCCCCGGAGGGCACCGGGTGTCGGGGCACCATCGGCGGGAGCCAGAAGAACCCGGCCGTCCCATTGTCATGGAGCTGATCGACGATCTGAAGATCGCGCGTGGGCTGTGACGTGTCGGGCTCGGTGCACCCTGCGACCGCGCCCATGACGATGAGCGCCAGCCATCTGAATCGCCTGTGATCCATCGGGTCTCCCTTCGTGCAGCCTCTGGAAATGAAGATCGATCAGTGCGAAGGCGC
>Ga0073899_10005687_pt1 | contig 10791 bp, 8 predicted proteins | sample KloWWTmetaKNB5Ph_FD_88975 | JGI IMG/M metagenome (GOLD analysis project Ga0073899, IMG submission 88975) | Active sludge microbial communities from Klosterneuburg, Austria, studying microevolution and ecology of nitrifiers - Klosterneuburg... | ecosystem: Engineered > WWTP > Aerobic digester >...
CAGGCGACGACGCCGATGGTCAAGGCCGTGAGTCGCGTCGTGCCGGTGGAGTACGCCGAGATCGTCGCCTCGATCTCCTCGCTCTCGGCGGGGCCGGGGACGCGGGCCAACATCGACGAGTTCACCGAGACGACGAGTCTGGCGCTCGAGGTCGTCGGGGGTGCTGACAAGGGCAAGGCGATCATCATCCTCAACCCGGTCGAGCCGCCGCTGATGATGCGCAATTCGGTCTTCTGCGCGATCCCGCCTGAGGCCGCCGAAGCCGGAGAGCTCCAGGACAAGATCCTCGAGTCCATCCACGCCATGGTCGAGACGGTCCAGGACTACGTGCCGGGCTATCACCTGCGGGCGGACGTGCAGTTCGACCCGGCGCGTGAGCTGTGGAAGGGCATGGGTCGGGTCTTCATCCCGGTCGAGGTCAAGGGGCGTGGGGACTATCTGCCCGACTACGCCGGGAACCTCGACATCATCACCGCTGCCGCGGCCCGCGTCGGCGACATCATGATCGCGAACAAGCTCGGCGTCGAGACGACCTGGAAGAGCTCCGCCGACCTCAATGACCTCGAAGCAGCAGGAGTCTGAACAGCCATGGGAGACATGACGATTCGTCCCGAGGACGCCCCCAAGGTCAACCACCTGGTGACCGAGGCCGAGGTCCTGGCGCGCACCAACGGCAAGGCCGCAGCCAGCCAGTCCGGCGAGACCGATCTGCGGATCACCGACTCGACCCTGCGTGATGGTTCACACGCGATGGCCCACCAATACACCGAGGCTCAGGTGCGCGGCGTGGTCTCCGCACTCGACCAGGCCGGGGTGCAGGTCATCGAGGTTTCGCACGGCGATGGCCTCGGCGGATCTTCCTTCAACTACGGCTTCTCCAAGGTGGACGAGTTCGACCTGATCAGCGCGGCGGTCGACGAGGCCACTCAGGCCAAGATTGCCATCCTCATGCTGCCCGGCCTCGGCACGGTCCACCACCTCAAGAAGGCCCATTCCGTGGGTGCCTCGGTCGCCCGCATCGCGACCCATTGCACCGAGGCGGACGTGTCGATCCAGCACTTCGGGGAGGCGCGCAAACTCGGCATGGAGACCGTGGGCTTCCTGATGCTGTCGCACATGGCCAGCCCGGAGAAGCTCGCCCAGCAGGCCCGGATCATGGTCGACGCCGGCTGCCAGTGCGTCTATGTCGTCGACTCTGCAGGGGCCCTCGTCCTCGACACCGCGCAGCAGCGGATCAAGGCCGTCATCGACGAGATCGGCGCCGAAGCGCAGGTGGGATTCCACGGCCACCAGAACCTGAGCATGGGAGTCGCCAACTCGGTCCTCGCCTACCAGGCCGGCGCCAAGCAGATCGACGGTGCCCTCTGCGCCCTCGGCGCCGGTGCCGGCAACTCCCCCACCGAGGTGCTCGCCGCGACCTTCGAGCGCATGGGCATCCGCACCGGCCTCGACCTCGGTCAGGTCCTCTCGGCCGCCGAGGACGTCGTGCGCCCCTTCATCCCGCGCCTGCCGTGGATGGACCGCGCGTCCATCACGCAGGGGTATGCCGGGGTCTACTCGAGCTTCCTCCTCCACGCCGAGCGGGCCTCCGAGCGCTATGGCGTGCCCGCCCACGCGATCCTCCAGCGCATCGGCGAACTCGGCTATGTCGGTGGCCAGGAGGACATGATCATCGACGTCGCCCTGGCCCTGAAGGATGAAGAAGAGCAACGAGGACTCGGCGGTGGTCTCTATGAAGCTGCCGGAGCAGGAGCGCGCTGACATGAGCACCAACACCAGCACATGGACCATCGAGTCGGTCGCCGACGAACTCCTCGCCTGCGAGGACGAACGCCGCGAGCGCGAACCCTTCACCGACGAGTGGGAGGACCTCGACCTCGACACCGGCTACGCGATCCAGGACCTCACCCTCCAGAAGCGACTCGAGCGCGGCGAGCAACTGATCGGCGTCAAACTCGGCCTCACGAGCCGCGCCAAGCAGCAGCGGATGGGGGTCGACACGCCCTTCGTCGCCTGGCTGACCGACGCGATGATCCTGCCCGCCGGCGACCCCGTGCCCCAGGGCAAGCTCATCCACCCGCGCATCGAGCCCGAGATCGTCTTCGTCATGGGCCAGCACCTCTCCGGGCCCGGCGTCACCTGCGCCCAGGCGATGAGCGCGGTCGAGTCGGTCTACGGCGGCTTTGAGATCATCGACTCGCGCTACCGCAACTTCCGCTTCAAGGCTGGCGACGTCTCGGCCGACAACGCGAGCTCGGGCTTCTTCACGACCGGCCCGGTCGGGGTCCACCCGAGCACGATCGACCTCGCGCTCGAGGGCGTCCTCGTCGAGGTCGGCGGCCAGATCGTCGACTCTGCGACCGGTGCCGCCGTCCAGGGCCACCCGGGTGAGGCACTCGCGCTCGCCGCCAACGACCTCGCCCGGCGCGGTCACTCGATCGAGCCCGGCTGGATCGTCCTCACTGGCGGCATGACCGACGCGGTCTTCGCCCCGCACGGCTCCTCGATCGCGGTGCACTTCACCAACCTCGGCTCCTGCTTCGTCAACGGTGGAGACTCCGCGGATGCGGCAAAGGACTCAGCCTGATGCCCCTCATCGAGGTCACGCTGACCGCGGGCCGCACCCCCCAGCAGGTGCGTGAGATGATCAGCAACCTCACCCAGGCGGTCATCGACGCCGAGGTTGCGCCCAAGGAGTCGATCCGCGTCATCATCCGCGAGGTGCCCCTTGCGCACTTCGCGGCGGCCGACGTCACCCTCGCCGAGCGCGCCGGCGAGCCCGATCCGCGAACCTGACCCACGGCATACGAAAAATCCTTTCGTATGCCGTGGCGCCCGGCGGAGCCTTGCGCGCCGACTCAGCGCAGGAAAGTTCACGAGCGGGTAGGGAGTTCCCTACCCGCTCGTGACGCACAGTGCGTTAGCAGAGGTTGCGGGGCCGCCTGGCGTGTTCCGCACCGGGAAACATTCCTCGCGACCCAGCTCACGCAGGCGTTGAGTTGGTCCATGACTGAGAAGCAGTTCTTCGGGCACATCATCGACAACGTCGAGGTCGAGTCGATCGACAAGCAGCGCTTCGACGTCTGGAACCCGTGGACCCAGGAGATCTGGGCGCAGGCCGCCGAGGGCGGCGAGGCCGACGCCGATGCGGCGATCACCAGCGCCCGGAAGGCTTTTGACGAGGGACCGTGGCCGCGGATGGGCCGGGTCGAGCGCGCCAAGGCGATCCACAAGCTCGCCGACCTCATGGAGGAGCGCTCCAACGAGCTCGCCACGCTCGACTCGACGAACATGGCCAAGCCCTTCGCGCAGGCCAAGCACGACGTGGGCCGCTCGATCTGGAACTTCCGCTTCTTCGCCGATCACCAGCGTGACAGTTGCGGCGAGGTCTACCCGATGGATTCGGGCCACCACTCCTACAGCGAGTTCGGCCCGGCGGGTGTCGTTGCCGCCATCTCGCCGTGGAACTTCCCGCTCATGATGGCCTCGTGGAAGATCGCCCCCGCGATCGCCTGGGGCAACACCTGCATCATCAAGCCGTCCGAGGACACCCCCGCGTCGGTCACCATGCTGGGCCGCCTCGCCGTCGAGGCCGGCTTTCCCCCGGGCGTCCTGAACGTCCTCAACGGACACGGTATGCCGGCCGGCTCGGCCATCACCGGAGACGACCGGGTCGATCGGGTCACCTTCACCGGCTCGTCGACGACCGGCAAGCACGTGATGACTTCTGCCGCAACGCATCTCGCCCCGGTGTCCCTGGAGTTGGGCGGCAAGGGCGCCAATATCGTCTTCGAGGACGCCGACCTCGACAACGCCGTCCACTGGGCGGTCGAGGCGATCTTCCGCAACGCCGGTCAGATCTGCCTCGCCGGCTCGCGCCTGTTCGTGCAGAAGGGGATCTATGACGAGTTCATGGCTCGCTTCACCGAGGCTGCCGAGGCGCTGACGATCGGTGACCCGTTCGACCCGGCGACGAAATTCTCGGCGCTGGCGAGCAAGCGGCACTTCGACAAGGTCTCTTCCTATGTCGAGTCGGCTCAGTCCCTGGGCGGCAACTTCCACACCGGTGGCGTGGCCACCGACGGCTCGTGGGTGGTGCGGCCGACGATCATCGACGGGCTCGCGCTCGACGCCGCGCCCTACTGCGAGGAGATCTTCGGGCCGGTCTGTGTCGTGAACAACTTCGAGACCGAGGAGGAGGCCGTGCACCTGGCCAACGACACCCGCTACGGCCTCAACGCAATGCTCTTCACCGAGAACCTCTCACGCGCGCACCGAGTGGCGTCCAACCTCAAGGCCGGCACGGTCTGGGTGAACTGCTTCTTCATCCGCGACCTGCGCACGCCCTTCGGCGGCGTGGGCGACTCGGGCGTCGGGCGCGAGGGTGGCAACTTCAGCCGCGAGTTCTTCACCGAGCCCAAGGCTGTCGTCATGCAGATCGCCCGCTGACCCTCACTGCCCCCGGCACGGGAGACCGACGTTCCTCTGAATCGTCCCTACCCGCCCGAGGACCTGTCATGTCCTCAAAATCAATGACAGCCCAGACCAGCCCGAAGGGTTGGACGGATCGCCAGTTCTGGTCACACTGAGCCAGTGCCGCCACTCGCCCCACACTCTGCTGCGCTGCCGACGACTCCCTCGTCATGGGCGGCGGCTGTGGAGCACGGCATACGCACCGCCTTGATGGTGACCACGGTGGTCGCGTCGATCTCCACCGGTTCACTCGCCCTGACCTTCTTCCCCGAACCGGGCCGAGCGGCGATCGTCGGGCTGGCGCTCCTGGCGATCGGTCAACTCGTCGTGCTGGGCACCCTCTGGCGAGGCAGTCTCGGATGGCGGCCGGCGCTCCTGGTGCTGGTGCTGACCGCCGTTGGCTTGCTCCTCGCCATCAGCGACATGGTCACCCTGCCCGAACTCTCCGACACCTGGTGGCCCCGGACCTTGCTCATCGCCACCCCTGGCTATCTGATCGTTGCGCACCGCCGGGGCTGGATCTTGGCGACCGCACTGCTCGGGCTCAATGCTGTCCTGCACGTCCACCGCTGGTATCCCAACCCCAACCTGCCTGAGATGACGCTCTTTCAGGAGATCGCCACGGAGACAGGCCAATACATCGCGTATGCCGGGATCGCCCTTGTCGGTGTGGCCGTCACTCGCGGGGCGGGTCGGGCCGCGGACGCGGCCATTCGCGAGGGCAGGCAGGCGCGAGAGGACGAGGCGGCCGGACGGGTGGAGCGCACCCAGACGCACGAGGCGGACCGCTTCGTCCACGACGAAGTGCTGCACACGCTGCGGACGATGGCGATGGACCGATCGGTGATCTCGACCGAGGTGGCCCTGTCGTCGGCGACGGGGCTGCGCAAACTCCTCGAGATGCAACAGGAGGCCGCGCCCACCCACGGTTTTGTCGAAGAGCTCCAGATCAGCACGCGGACACCGGGCCTCACGGTGCGCGTGGTGGGTGCCTCCGGGCTCTCCCTCCCTCGAGACGTCGCGGCCACCCTCACGTCGGCGGTCTCGGAGTGCCTGCGCAACGTCGCCCGCCACTCGGGCACCGACGAGGCCGAGGTGATCGTGCGTCGCAGTGGCTTCGCCGTGTCGATCATGGTCAAGGACAGTGGCCGAGGGTTCACACCGGGTGCGCGAGCGACAGGGCTGGGCCTGCGAGAGTCCGTGCTGGCCCGAATGGAGGACATCGGCGGATCCGCGCGCATCGTCAGTGCTCCGGGTCGCGGCACGACCGTGCACCTGCGCTGGAGTCCCATCCCGCGGGACGACTACGCGCCCTCGACCCTGGGCGGCGGAGCGATGGCCGACCTCTTCCCGTCGCTGGCCTATCTCCTGGTGCCGACCTTCGTCCAAGGTCTGTGGGCCGCGGCCCTGCTTGCCACCCTGACGCGATCGCCAGTGTTGGCCCTGCTCGGCTCGGTGCTGTGCGTGCTCGTCGGTGCGTGGTCGATCCGGCGCGGATTGCGCTGCGGCCTGACCGGCTGGGAGTCCTTGGCGCTGGGACTGTTCACCTGGGCCTGCACGGCCCTGAGCGTCCTGCTGCTGCCCAACCATGCCCCTCACCCTCGGCTGTTGTGGCTGGTGGCGACGGTGACGGCCATCTCCTCGGTGCTGTCCCTATTCCGTCCCCTGTGGGAGGCCGTCGTCTTCGGCCTGGGCACGGTCGTCATCACCACCATCCTGCTGCGCCTGACGCAGCCCCTGTCCCCGATCACCCCCAACCTCCCAATCATCCTCGCTCCGGTCATCACCGTGGGCATCGCCGTCGCGGTCCGCACCATGATCGATCGCTGCACGTTCGAGATCTGGAGCCACGAGGAGAGCCTGCATGACCAACGTGCAGGGGTGACGGGGGACGAGTTCTTCAGGTCGCGCCTCGACCGGCGGCTCCTGGGTCGCCGATCTGCTCTGGTGGATCTGCTCGACGAGGTCATCACCGACCCCTCGCGCCTCGAGTCGGCGGACGTGCGGGAGCGCGCCGATCTGCTCGAGCGCAGCCTCCGGGACGTGCTCGCGCTGTCCGCGGATCAGGGTCTTGCCGAGGTGCTGAGCCAACTGCGGCTCGGTGGCTGGGACCTGCGCAGCCGTTGGAGTGCTGATCCGCCGCCCGGAGTCCTGCGCCACATCGCCGATGCGCTCCTGCTCGTGCCCGCCACGGTGGCCCGTTCGGACAGCCGACGCCCTACCCCAACCACCACCACCCCCACCCCCACCCTCACGCTCACGGCCAGCGAAGTCGACAGCCGGTGGCGGGTGAGTCTGGTGGCCCTGCCCGAATCAGGGTGGATGCACGCCTTCCAACCGGGGCCGCCGTGGCACGTGGAACGCGTCGGAGGGCTCCGAGCCACCTTTGTCATGGACAATGAAGGGGTGAGTGAGGCCACAGTATGACGACGGCGGTCGTCGCCATCGATGACCACCCAATCGTCGTCGAGGGGCTCATGGCCCTGCTCGCGCGCGAGGACCCCACCTTCGAACTCATCCGGGCCGCCTCCGGCTGGCCTGAGATTCAAGCGCTCCTGGATCGTGGCGAGATCGCTCCGGATCTGGCCCTCGTGGACCTGCACCGCAACGACGGGACCGAGCCGGCCGAGGCCGTCACGGGTTTGGTGAGCCACGGCATACCCGTAGTGATTCTCACGTCAGAACTACGCCCGGTGCCGATTCGACGGATGGTGCAGGCAGGTGCCCTCGGGTTGGTCCTGAAGTCCGACCCGGTCGAGCAACTTCTCACAGTCATGCGGGCTGCCCTGACCGGCGACTTCGAGTGCAGCAGCGACCTGGCGTTTGTCCTGGTGAGTGATCCCGAGGCTCACGCTCGCCTCGCGCCTCGCGAGATGGAGGCACTGGCTCTCCTGGCCGAGGGTTGGCCGCGAAAAACCCTCGGCTCCAAGATGGATCCGCCGGTTTCGCTGCCCACCGTCGTCACCTACCTCAATCGCGCGGTCCAGCGGTATCGCGACCTGGGCCGTGGCGTCGAAACCTCCGCCGACGCGGTCCGTGCGGCCACGGCTGACGGCTGGCTGGACATCCCGACAGTTCCCGCGGTGAGCCAAAAGGGCGACTGACCCCAGTCCTGAGCCACCAACGGCTGAGTCCCCGCGGGACACACCGCCACCGCCGTGCGGGGGACTCAGCCGCTTGTCAGCCGTTGGTCAGCCGTTCGGGTCACAGCAACCCGAGCAGCCAGTGCACGGGTCGTTGGAGACCGAGCCTGTGGCGCAGTCGGCTGCGAGCTGGTTGCACGAGGCGTCCAGCAGTCGCCAGGAGACGGAAGAGGACGTACTCGGGGAACGGCCGGCGTCGCCGGAACCCACCAGGAACAGGACCGTCGCGCCGGCGGGGATTGCGATCGCGTTCAGTAGGTTCGAGGCACAACCCGGGAGCGGGGTGGCACTCGACGAGCGCACACCACCCACACCCACCTCGCTGCCGCCTGCGCACGTGAGCGTTCCGAGCTTGAAGCCCGTGAACTGCAGGACGAGGGTCTGGGTCCCAGTGTTCTTGAAGCTCCCGGGGATTTCCTTGGAGTCTTTGGTCCCGATGCATCCCTTGCCCGAACCGCCGGATGACTTGCACCCTTCGCCGAAGTTGAACACCGGGGGAGGCGGCGGAGTCGCGGCGGCATGAGGCGCACCGACGCCGATGGCGACCACGGGGGCCGTCCAGGCCATCCCCTTCGCGATTGTGCGGCGAGACAGTGGAGAAGTGGAGTTGGCCATGGAGCAGCAACCTTCTTGAACGGAGCGCCCGACGCCCCCTGCGGCACCCAAGTCACTCTCGACGCATCGCCAGACACGTCCTGCAAAGACCATAACGCATGTGAGAGGGCGGTTTGCACGCACTGTGGAAAAGTGATGCGCCGGTGATGAGCTGTGGAAAACGTCCGGAGACATCAGTGGGGGCGACACGATCGTGATCGTGTCGCCCCCACCACCCCTGCCAGGGTGACCGGCGGCCGGTTGGGCGTCCGCCGATGAGAGCCATGCAGCTGCAGTCCGCAAAGTGCTCAACTGTATCCAAACACAGAAGACGGTCATCCGCCACGCGACAATGCACATGTGGGCTCAATCCCGACTGGATTGAGCCCACATGTCAGCCCAAGAGGCGTACGCGTTCGTCTTACTTCGTCGGTGCGGCGGCTGGGCTAGGTGCCTCCTGAGCCGGAGCGACGGGCTAGGCCGGAGGCACGCTGGAGCAGTCCTTGGTCGGGGTGTTGAACGGCGCCGAGTAGATCTTGCCGGTCGCGTCACCCACCACCTTGTAGTAGATGATCAACGAGTTGGCCGAACTGCCTGCGTCGTAGGTCTCGGTGTCAAAGCACTTGGGCAGGTCGTAGGTGCCATTGAGGCTGGGCGTGACATCCTTGCCAGATCCATTCTGGAAGGCGGTGATCTCGATCTTGGTCACGTCCGGACAGGTGCTGGAGAGACAGATCTGCATCTTGTATTGCTTGGGCGGAATCTTGCAGGCGTTGGCGTCCAGCGTCGCCTGCACGCAGGTCGGCTCCGGTGTGGCTGCGGCCAATGGCGCCATGGCGCCGACGGCGACGACGGGAGCGCTCCAGGCGACGCCCTTGGCGATGGTGCGGCGGGAGAGCGGGCGCAGCGCGCCGTCGGTCTCGACCTGAGTGTTGTTCTCGTTGAGCATGGCAGTCCCCAAATATCTGGTCCCGGTGGCAGCCGGGCACTCATGGCACCGTCGGAGCCACCCTTTGACCATAGTGGAGTGGACGGCCTCCGCGCGAACTTCTGCACAGGAGATTTTTTGCTACCCGCAGGTATCGGCCAAAAGGACTAGTCAGTTCAGGCCACGTCGGGGGCTGGCCTGGCCGTGGGTCGGGATGCGGTTGTCGGTGCGGCGGGTCACAGTGGGGTGTATGCCGTCTGCTTCCGTCCCAGCCTCCACCCACCGGAGGCTTCCCGCCACCCGCCACGCCGAGGAGGCTCTGATGCTCTGGTGCCACATCATCCCTCCCTACGTGCTGGAGTCTCTGGCCACGAGTGGCGACGAGGAGCTCGAGCGCCGTGCCCGCGCCACTCTCGCCCACGACGAAGCCATGCGCTCGGAGCGTCGTGGCCTGACCGCCATACAAACCGCCAGCCGTACCACTGACACGCTCGGCCGATCCCGTCAAACCAGGCCGGTCGCCGGGACTCTCGACGGCGGACCGGTCCGCCGCATCCACGATTGCGCCGGCGGCCAGACACTCCCGGGTGACCTGGTCCGCGACGAGAGCGACGACGGCGACCACGGCGACCACGGCGACAGCCCCACGACGGACGAGGCAGTCACCCAGGCCTTCGACGGCTTGGGGGCGACCTGGGAACTGTGGGCCACGGCATACGAACGCAACAGCCTCGATGACAAGGGCCTGCCCCTCATCGCGAGCGTCCACTACGGCAAGGGCTACGACAACGCCTTCTGGAACGGCACCCAGATGGTCTTCGGCGATGGTGATGGCGAGGTCTTCCTCCCCTTCACGCGCAGCCTCGACGTCATCGGCCACGAACTGGCCCATGGCGTCACCCAATACACCTCCGGCCTCAACTACGAGGGCCAGTCCGGCGCTCTCAACGAGTCGGTCTCAGATGTCTTCGGCGTGCTCGTCAAGCAACGACTCCTCGACCAGAGCGCCGACCAAGCCGACTGGCTTGTCGGTGCCGACCTGCTCGGCCCCACGGTCAAGGGACGCGCGCTGCGCGACATGGCCAATCCGGGCACGGCATACGACGACCCCCGCCTCGGCAACGATCCGCAGCCCGCCCACATGGACGACTACCTCGAGACCACGGCCGACAACGGAGGCGTGCACCTCAACTCGGGCATCCCCAACCGAGCGTTCGTCCTCACCGCCCGCGCCATCGGCGGCAAGGCGTGGGAGGACGCCGGGACGATTTGGTATGCCGCGATCACCGGTGACATCAAGGCGGACTGTGATTTCGCGACCTTCGCCCGGTTGACGCACGAGGCGGCCGTCGAGGAGTTCGGCGCCGCCTCCGGGCAGGCCAGGGCCGTGGCTGACGCCTGGACGACCGTTGGAGTGACCGCGGCACCGAAGCCAGCCAAGAAGAGGCGCCGTGCCCGTGCCACCACCTCGCCTGACACGCGGGTGTCCGTGAGCCGAACGGGTGGCGTGGCCGGCCTGACCAAGGAGCGGTCGGTCACCCTCGAGGAGTTGCCGGCCAAGGACACCAAGGCGTGGCAGGGATTGCTGGCCGAGCCCAAGAGCCTGCGCGCGCTGGGCAAGGAGGATGCCCATCCTGACGCCTTCACCTATGG
>Ga0073899_10005688_pt1 | contig 10790 bp, 5 predicted proteins | sample KloWWTmetaKNB5Ph_FD_88975 | JGI IMG/M metagenome (GOLD analysis project Ga0073899, IMG submission 88975) | Active sludge microbial communities from Klosterneuburg, Austria, studying microevolution and ecology of nitrifiers - Klosterneuburg... | ecosystem: Engineered > WWTP > Aerobic digester >...
ATCTTTTCAAAGATGTGCCGGGGAAACAACCGGTGCACCGTGAATTGGCGACTGCGCCAGGCGATCTGGTGATCTTCAATGGCGACAAGCTCTGGCATGCCGTCACGCCGCTCGGAGAGCAGGAAGAGCGGATCGTGCTGACCATGGAGTATGTGACAAATCCCGACATGGGCGCGTTCAAGCGCCTGTATTCCAATCTGAAAGATTCATTCGCCTATTTTGGATTGCGCTCGGTGTTTAAGCGGGCGTACGCACCTCGCTTACAGTCCTGACATCCTTCGCTGCTAGCAGGATGCGGAAAAAGTCCGCCAGCGGCGTTCACAAACGTGCCGCGCGTTATTCCGCGCGGCGTGAACCTCAGAGGCTCACCGTACGGTGCGAGTACGGTGAGCCTCTTCGCTTGCTGCGGCCTTGCTAGACGGCCTTTTTGCGCATCCTGCCGGTGACTGCTAAACCCATACGGTACAGGAGTGAATTGTAGCGTATTACGCAACAATCGAGTTTTTCCGCAGCCTGTTAGAGCCGTGCCGACCGACGCCTCGCGTGTGTCTTCTCGTAAGGCCGCAATGAAATCACGCCGTCATCGTTGCGCTTCCTCTTGCTGCGCGAGTGCCGGAAACCGCAATCGGAAGGTGGTGCCTCCGCCTTCGGTGCTGTCCACCGTGATGGTTCCGGCATATTTGGTCACGATCTTGTGCACGATGCTGAGTCCGAGTCCCGTCCCTTTGCCGGCCGATTTGGTGGTGAAGAACGGATCGAAAATCCTCGGCCGGATGGAAGCCGGGATGCCCGGACCGGTATCGGCAATGGTCACCTGGATCCATCTGCCGTCCAGACCGGTCGTTAACGTCAAGCAGCCGATTCCCTCCATGGCCTGGGTGGCGTTGCTGATCAAGTTGACAAACACCTGATCGATTTCTCCCTTTCGGGCGCGAAGAAACACAGGGGCTTCGAACTGTGTGGCGATCTCCACATGGCCGAAATGAGGCCCTCGCCGGACCATCTTGACCGCTTCGAGCAAACGTTCTGCCACATCGATTTCCGTTTCTCCGTCCCTGCCGGCCGCGCGGGCATAGCCGGCGAAGTCCCGCACGACGGTGGAGACGTGACGGGCGTAACCCACAATATCGGCGGCAAACTGTTTTACCGTGTCCGGATCGTCCTCATCCTGGATCAACTCGGCCATGCTGAGGATAGCCTGGGCCGGGTTGTTTATTTCGTGGGCCATACCGGACACCATGGTGCCAAGGCTGGAGAGTTTTTCAGCCTGGATCAGTTCATCCTGGAGTTGTTTGTCGTCGGTGATATCCCACAACAGGATGCCCACTTGATACTGTGGGGATTCCGGGGTCGCGACCGGAAAAAACCGATAGCGATACAGCCGTGCGGCGACTTCGCACTCACGTTCAGAAAGCCGATGAGGCGAGTCTGCCGGTTGCGTGCTCCATTCCACCACCAGCTGTTGAAGGGCGGACTCGCTCAGGGAAAGGCACTCGCACAGCGGACGGCCGATCAGCGATTCTCCGGGAGGCGCAAAGTACTGATGGGCCAGCGCATTCGCATACTCAACGTGCAGGTCGCTTCCGCACAGGAAAATGGCGCCGGGCAGACTGGCCAGCAGGCTCTGAGTCGTGCGATGCGCCGCACGTAATGCCTGCGCGGCTCCTGTGCGATCGACGAACTGTCCGATCTTCATGCCCGTGTCGGCGAGGATTTGAATCAGGTGGCCGTCGGAGGCTCGCCGGTGTTCGGTATACAACTCAAGCACTCCGTGGATGATGCTGCCGGTCCGGATGGGGACGATGCAGGCCCCGTGAATACCCAGGCGAGAGGCGGTCGGTGCGCGGGTGAATCGGGAATCCGTCAGGACGTCCGGTATCCAGAGCGGGAGTTTGGAGGCCCAGGCGATGCCAGGGAAATCCATCCCCGGCGGGAACTCACTGTTGCGACAGACCGAGAGAAACTCATCCCATCGATGTGAGGGGCGGATCCAGCTTCCCTGACAAGTCAACCTGTCTCCCATCGGCCCGCATTGCCACAAGAGCGCCATATCCCACGGACCCATTGTGCCTGCGACCTGGAGAAGTTGCGGGATGGCTTCTTCGACGGTACCGGCTTGCGCGAGGATATGGCTGACGGAGAGTTGTGCCTGCTGCAGGCTTTCCTGCTGTTTGCGAACGCTGATGTCCTGGAAGACCACGACGGCGCCGACCAGCCGGTCTCGCTCACGGATGGGACTGGTGACATATTGGACGTGAAACAGCGAGCCGTCCTTCCTGGCGAAGGTCTCGTTTTGGATGCGGTGGATGGCCCCGTCATGAAGCGCTGCGCAGAGACAGAAAGGGTCCGAGGAGCGCACCGCATTCCCGTTGCCGATCCGATAGAGGAGCGGTGCCAACGGTTTGCCGATCAGCTCTGCCGCGCTCCACCCGAGCATCCGCGCCGCGGTTGCGTTGGCGAAGGTGGCGCATCCTTGCGGGTCTAGTCCGAAGATGCCTTCCCCGGCACTGTCCAGGATCAATGCATTTTGATGGCTCAACCTGACGACAGATTCTTCGGCACGTTTGCGCCGCGCAATATTGCGAATGATGCCGCTGAAAAACATCCCTTCACTCGAACGCCAGGATGCCAGGGAGAGCTCAATCGGAAATTCATCTCCGGTCTTGGTCAGACCCACGATCTCGATACTGTGCCCGATGATCGTGGCTGTTCCGCCCTGGGCGAGGCGCGTGATGCCGGCAGCGTGCGCAGCGCGAAACCGTTCCGGCATCATGATGGTCAGCGGGCGCCCAAGAACCTCTTCTTTGGTGTGACCGAACATTCGCTCGGCCGCGCCGTTCCACCAGATGATGTGGCCGGTCTGGTCGGCGAGCACCATGGCGTCGGTCGCCGACTCCACCAACGCCCGGAATCGTTCTTCGCTGGCCTGCAGCGCCGCCTCCACATGCTCGGCCCGGACGGTCAGCCCTTTCACCGAGACGGCCCGGCGAAGGATGGCTTTGAGTTCCTGGGAATTATAAGGCTTGGTCAAATACGCGAAGGCTCCTTTGGCCAGAGAGCCGATCGTGTTTTCAGGCGTGACGTTTCCGGTCAGGATGATGACGGGGAGACTCGCATCTAATTCCATGAGCACTTTCAAGACTGAGAGCCCGTTGAGGTCGGGCAATTGGATATCGAGGAGCGCCGCGTCGTAGCGGGTCTGTTTGGCTTGTCGAAGAGCGTCGGTTCCGGAAGCGGCGCTGTGTACCAGGTACCCCTCGTGACCCAACATGTCCGTGAGGGATTCCCGGATATCCGGATCGTCATCGACAATAAGAATAGGAGGGGGCATGGTGCGACTGCTCCGGCTTGTGAGATGTCTTCGCGGTTTGATGTGAGCGCAATACCTATGCCGCCGGCGGGCCGAGCAAGCGTGAGATTGCAGAGGGGGAACCTATTGATTCTATGAGGAACAGCGAGGGAAGGAAGGCACGTACGCTGGGTGACACTGGCTGTGATCGTTCAAATAAATGCTGGGTTTATCGGATCAGATACACCCGAGGAGGAGTGATCGCACTGCCACATGGCCCTTGCCTAGGCCGGACTATTCATGAATACCTGCTCCGTCGCCCGATCCTCTCGCCCGGCGGGGCTGTTCTGGTTCGGCCTCCTCGACGGACTGCACGTACGCCTGCGTCGGCCTCACGTGCGAGCAGCCCCGGCGGGCGTCGGTCTCAAACGCCTCGCGACGGCATTCATGAAGAATCCGGGCTAGGGCGTCGATGCGGGTGAGTTGTCGAGCGGCAAGGTGAAGTAGAACTGAGTTCCAACACCGAGCCGGCTTTCTACACAGATCTGTCCGCCGTGCAGGGCCACCAGACTCTTCGTGATGAAGAGCCCGAGTTGCGCCCCTTGCGAGGACGGCATGGCTGATTCGACCTTGGAGAACTCATTAAAGACATGGGGTAACTCGGCGGGGGCAATTCCGCAGCCGGTGTCGGTCACCGTGATTTGGGCGTACCGCGCGTCGCAGATGCTGCAGCTGACGGAGACATGTCCTGAGGGTGGAGTGAATTTGATGGCGTTGCCGACCAGATTCCAAAGAATTTGCTCCAGCTTGTCGCGGTCGGCACGCACCGTGACCGGCTGTTCGCAGGACAGCACTTCGAGGACGATGGATTTTTCGGCGGCGAGCGTCTGAAAGCTCTCCACCACATCCCGGACGAACTCAAGGATGCGCAGCGATTCGGGTTTGATCTCGATCCGGCCGACATCCAGGCGAGACCAGTCCAGCAGTTGGTTGATGATTCGTGTGAGCCGATCCACGTTGTGTTTGACCCGCTGGAGGTAGTGCTCTTGCCGCTCTGAGAGTTGACCGGTGAGCCCGTCCAGCATGTTCTCGACGAAACCTTTGATGGAGGTCATCGGCGTGCGTAATTCATGCGATGCGACCGATACAAATTTCGAGCGCCGTTGGTCGTGCTCCTGCAGGCGCTCGTTCACCGTTTGCAATTCCTGCGTTCGTTCCTGCACGCGTCGTTCGAGGTGGTCCGTCAACGTGGCCAGTTCGGTATAGGCGCGCGCATTGTCCACGGCAACCGCCACGTGACTGGCAATGGTGACCAAAAGATCGAGATCTTCCTGGCTGCAGGGATGGGTGCCCCGGTCGGCGCCCAGGTAGCCGAGAATCCGCTGTTGGCTCCGAAGAGGCGCGGCGACGAAGGACGAGATTCCCACCTGACGAAGCCAGGGAAGCACTTCGGGGGAAATGAGATCGGCGACCGGCTCAATGCTCGGAACGAACAGGGGCTTGCCACGGATCAGAAGTTCGGCGGCAAACCCGCCGTCTTCGCACACGGGAATCTCAAGCCGTCGAGCGGCTTCCTCCGCTTCCGGGGGCATGCCGAGCATTTGTCCCACCGTCGCGACACCTCGTTCGCTATCCCATAAAAACAACACCATCCGGGCGAACCCCAAATTTTCACTGAGGAGCTGCAATACAATCGATAGGAGCCGGTCAAGGTCGAGCGTGGAGGTGATGGCCGTGCTGGACTGATTCAAGGTGGTCAGTTGCGTGACATGACGCCGGATGGTTTCAAGGTTGGCGGAGATGGCCTGGTTGCGCTCCTGAAGGGATTTGGTCATCAAATTGAACAGCGCCGTCAGTTGGCCGACTTCGTCCTGTGTCGTCGGAACGACAAAGGTGGAGAGATCGCCCTCGCTGACTTTGCGCGCGCCTGCGGCGAGATGGCGCAAGGGGGTGATGATCCGGCGGGCCAGCAGATTCGTGCAGAGAATGCCGGCCGTGATCATGCCGAGGGTCAGCAGGAGAAAGTTTCGCAGAACCTTCGCCAATTCTCGTTGCATCGGCACCTCGGTCAAGCCGATTTGGACGACGCCGAAGGCCTGAAGACCGGTCGGTGCGTTCGCCGCTTTGCGCGTTTCTTCCTCCTGGAGCGCCAGGGCTTCCAGACGAGCTTCCGAGCCCTTCATCACCGGGATGGCAAAATCGTAGAACGTTTCTTCGCGCATGCCCGATGCCGAAATGGGAAGGGTCGAGTCCTTCTCCTGCAGGGGGATCGTGTCTGTGCCGCTGAGCCTCAGGCGCGTGATGGCTGGCTCCGTGCCCGGATTCTTGATTACCGCCTCCGCAATGTCGGGCCGCGGATAAAAGGGTCGTTCCGCCGATCGGACGGTTCCGAGCGGGCTGTCGAGTGTACCTTTGCTCTTTGCGGCGAGGATCTGGCCGTACGCGCCGGTGATCCGCGCATAGACCACTTCGTCGACCCCCAAGACACCGTCGATGAACTGCTCCAGGATGACTCGCTCCTCGATGATGATGCCGTATCGTACGTTGTGGGCGAGATTCTTGACCAGAATGGTCCCGAGATCTTGCACTCGTTCGGTCATGGCGATGCGTTTGCTCTGTATGAAGTACCAACTCAATCCCGAGCAGGTCAGAATAATGATCAAGCTGAAAAATACGACGAACTTGGTTCTGAGACTCACAAATCGTCCCGGGCCGCTGGGGTACAGCGAGGGTGAGGTGAGGTAGTGGGCGGGGCCTTTCACGGTGGATCCTTTCATCAGTAGATCTCGACGGCCTTTTCCTCGATGTCTCTGGGGATCTCGATGTCGAGAAACTTGGCGGTTTTACGATTCAGACTCAGTTCGATACGGTCCGGATGTAAGGGTTTTGCCGGAAGCGAGACGTGACCGTCGAGGATCTTGCGGGCGAGTTGCCCGGCTTGCCGTCCGATATCGCCGTAGTTGACCGACAGGCACAGCAGGGCCCCGCTTCGCGCGAACTCGCGCGAAAATCCGACCACGGGCACGCGTTCATCCAATGCGGTATTCAAGATAAACCGCAACGATTCATCGGTCAGCACGGTGGAATCGGGGACGAGCCACAATGCATCGATCGACGGCAGCAAGGTGCGCAGAGCGCCCGGCACATCCCGCTCGCTGCTGAGTTGGATCGGGACAAGTTCCGTCCCGTTGGATTTGAGCAGTCGCCGCGCGTCTTCGATCAGCGTCGCGGTTTTGGACGGATCGTACAGCGTGCCGACGTGTTTGAGACGAGGCAGCAGGGCCTTAACCATGCCGAGTTGCCGGTCCATCGGAATTTCCATGAGCACGCCCGTCATGTTCGGGGCGTTGAGTTCATACTTGGCCGGGTCCAACACCATGGCATAGACCACAGGAATGTCGACGATCTCGAGTTGCGCTGCCTTCGCCGCCTTCAAGCCGACGGCGAACACCAATGCCGGGTCGGCTGCACGGATCTTGCGGGCCAGTTTCCGCCCCTTCTCCAAATCACCTTGTAAATCATATTCGGCGAGCACGACGTCGTTTGGAAGGGCGGCTTTGAAGCCGCTGATGGCTTGGTTGTAGGCGGCGATGTCCGACGACTTGAGAATGACGACGTCCGTGGCCGAGGCCAGACCGGTACTGAAGAGTAGACAGACGAGAGCGATGACGGTCTCACTCACGCTCCGCCGAATCCGAGCGGCAGGCGTCGTGGTGCACGGTGATTGTGCGAATGGGAACGTCACAGTCTGCATCCTCGTCGATCCGGCCGGTCCCGTGAGCGCTTGCCGAATGCCCCCTGTCTACTGGTCCGAGTGCCCCTTTGTCGTGTGAACGATACCGAGGACGCGTGTGGCGACTCCATCGGTGTTGCGATGAATACGGCCCGTCCAGGCCAGCCAATGGATGGAGCGATCGGCCCACACGACGCGATGCCGGAAGTTGAGCGTGGCCTGGTCGCGCAAACTGTGTTCGATCTGCATCAGGACCGCCCCGCGGTCGAGCGCATAAATCAGGGCGATAAAAGCAGCATAGGTGCCGGGGAAAGACCCGGGGGCCAGACCGAACAAGGCTTCGAGGTCTGGTGACCAGTAGAGGCGGTTGGACTGGAGATCCCAATCCCAGATGCCGACTTCCGATTCGGTCAGGGCCCTGCGCAACCGTTCTTCGCTGAGGCGAAGGTGCGCTTCCGCCTGCTTGCGTTCCGTGATGCATTGCAGTGAGCCGGCCATGCGGAGCGCATAACCCTGCGCGTCCCGCTCCAGCACTTCGGCCCGCGCGTGAAACCAGCAGTAGTCACCCTGCTTGGTCAGCAACCGGTAGTCGACGTCGTAATGAGAGCTGCCTTTCTCGAGGCAGGCCGTCAGTCGATCGAATACGATCTCGCGATCATCCGGGTGCAGCCGGGATGCCCAGCTGTCGAGGATATCGGGAAACTCCTGTTCGTTGTATCCCAGCATCTCCCGCACGCGCGGCGACCACCAGACCGGAGTCATCGGCGAGTACCAGGGCTGGTCGGGAAGCACATGGCCGTCCCAGAATCCGTCGTTCGATCCCCGGATGACGGATTCGAGCCGCTCCTCGCTCGCCCGAAGCGAATCCTGGACCCGTCTGTAGTCGGTGATATCGCGAGAGATCGCCAAGAGGCGTCGTGAATAACCCCGCGTGTCGAGCATGGGAGTGACACGCACGTCCCACCACTTCGGGACTCCGCTGGTGGTGGGACAGAAGCCGACAAACTTGCCGATCTCGCCGGCCTTGGCGGCTTCGAGCGCAGCCAGGGCGGCATTCCGATCGTCTCCCTCCCACAGGTCCGCCCAGGGCTTGTTCAGATAGCTGGTGAGATCGTCGATATGTAAAAGTGTTTTCCCCACGTCGTTCATGTATTGCAGTCGACCTTCCAGATCCAACACGGTGATGCAGTCTGCACTGCTGCGCAGGATTTGGTTCTTGAACTCTTCGCTGTCGTGGAGGGCGACCTCGGCCTCCTTCATGGCGGTAATGTCTTCGCACACGATCAGCACCACCGGGGCTTGTTGGTCGCTGGGCACGGCCTGAGCGGTTTCTCGCACCCAGATAACGCTGCCATCCTTCCGAACCTTGCGAAGCTCCCAACCTCTGGGCCGGCCCATTTCGGCGAGACAGGCGGCGAGGTTCCGGCGTACGTCGTCCTGATCGCCGGGGTGGAAAATGTTCAATAGGGACGATCCGAGCAGTTCCGGGACGTCATATCCGAGACGATCGGCGCCGAAGCGGTTGACCGACAAGACGGTGCCTGCGGCATCCACCATGAAATACATGGACGGATTGTCGTCGAACAGGACCCGATATCGGCGTTCGCTTTCGATCAGCGCCGCTTCAACCCGTTTGCGATCAGTCACATCCTCCGCGAAGCCTGCGATGCGATAGACTGTTCCCGACGCGTCACGGATCGGGAATGCGCGATCCCAGATCCATCGCACCGATCCATCGGGGCGGAGGATGCGATATTCCTCGCTGTACGCTCCCGAAATTTGCCGGCTCATGGCCGCGTCCCGGACCCGTAGCCGGTCGTCGGGATGGATGGCGTCCATCCACGATCCCGGTATCGCGTAGAGGCTTTCGCAGGAACGCCCCCAGACTTCTTCGTATCCGGGACTGATATAGAGCACTCTATTCTTGGCCGGATCGGTGATCCAGAACACTTCCCGAATGTGCTCCGCCAGCTGGCGGAATCGTTCCTGGCTTTCTTCGACGGCGCGTTCGGCTTCCAGGCGCTCGGTGATGTTGCGGAAGACGACCACGGCCCCTGCCACCGTGCCCTTCTCAATGATCGGGGTGCTCACATATTCCACCGGTAGACTGGTGCCGTCCTTTCTCCAGAAGACATCGCGCGGCACACGGTGAACCATGCCGTCGTGAAGGGCCGCATAGATCGGACAGTGATCGGGCGGATAGGCGCTGCCGTCCGGCCAAGAATGGTGAAGCCGTGCGTGCATCGATTGGTCGATGAGTTCGGATGGGTCATACCCGAGCAACTGAGCGGCGGTCGGATTCACGAAGGTGGTCAGGCCGTCGGGATCTAGCCCGTAGATGCCTTCCCCTGCTTGCGTGAGGATGACTTCGTGCAGATGGCGGAGGCGGTCGAGAATCTCTTCTGCCTTGCGCCGTTGGGTAATGTCTCGAATGATGCCGCTGAAGAAGACCGCGGCATCGGCTCTCCACATGGCCAGCGACAGCTCAATGGGGAACTCGCTGCCATCTTTGCGGAGTCCCTCCAGTTCGACCAGGCGTCCGATGAGACGGGACTGGCCAGTTTCCTTCACGCGGGCGAGCCCTCGCTCGTGAGCGGCGCGATACCGTTGCGGCATCAGCATGGTCAGGGGGTGCCCGCGGACTTCGTCATCGGTATAACCGAACAGGCGGGAGGCGGCCTGATTCCAGGAGAGGATATGACCGTTGTGGTCCGCCAGCACGATGGAGTCGGTAGCGGCCTCGACCAGGGATCGAAATCGTGCCTCGCTTTCGCTCAACGCGTGTTCGGCGAGCTCGGCTTTGGCGGCGAGCGCCTGGATGCCGATAGCCCGGCGCAGGACGGCCCGCAATTCGTCCCGGTCATAGGGTTTGGTGAGGCAGGCGAACGCGCCCTGCGTCAGTGAACCGACGGTACGGTCGGCGCTCGTGTAGGCCGTGAGGATGATGACCGGAAGCTGCGGCTGTTCTTCTTGCAATGTTCGTAGGACCGAGGAGCCGTCTCCGTCCGGCAGGCCCAAGTCCAATAGGACGGCATTGTAATGATGGTCGTGTGTCTGCGTGAGCGCTTCTGCGCAAGTGCCGGCGACGCTCACGTCGTAGCCGTCGTGGTCGAGTAAGTCTTGTAGCCCGAGGGCGATATCTGGATCGTCGTCCACGACGAGGATCGAATGACCGGGTGTAATGGCTAGCATAGCGGCCTCGCTGTCACTCCGGAATTCTCATGGCCTGAAACCTTGGGTTGCGCATGTCGATGGTTGATTCAGAACCTCACGGTGACCCATCCCATCACCCGTCTGCCGATGAGGTCGCCCAACGGATGTTCTTTGTGCTCGTCGTTCAAGGCATTGAAGACGGAGACAGCGACTTCCGCGTCGCGCATGTAACCGGCGGCGGCCTTTTGCTGCCAGAAGCGATACCCGGCGCGAAGATTGAGCAGGTTATAACTGCCGACGCGATCCCCCGGCGCGATGACGCCGGTCGTCTGAATACTCGCCAATGTCGTGAAGGTTTGCGCAATGGGATATGTGGTTGCCCCGACATAGTAGTAACTGATTTCCCCGCTCAGGCCGTTGTCCCATTCGGTCCTCAGACCCGCGCTGACTTTCGATCGCGGGGCACCCCGTCTGACCGTCTCGCTGAACGATTGGCCGATTTCCTCATAGGCATAGTTGGCAAATCCGCTGAGCCAGCGGCTGGCGAGAAATTCAATTCCGGCCTCGCCGCCATAGATGTCCGCAGAGCCCTGGTCGTTGACGAATTCGGAAGCG
>Ga0073899_10005690_pt1 | contig 10786 bp, 5 predicted proteins | sample KloWWTmetaKNB5Ph_FD_88975 | JGI IMG/M metagenome (GOLD analysis project Ga0073899, IMG submission 88975) | Active sludge microbial communities from Klosterneuburg, Austria, studying microevolution and ecology of nitrifiers - Klosterneuburg... | ecosystem: Engineered > WWTP > Aerobic digester >...
CCGCAGCCGGGCACGCCCTTCGTCGTCAACAAGGCGGCGTGGAAGGAGCTGATCGTCCCGAACAACACCAGCTTCATCTTCGAGGGCGACAAGCCGTTCCTGGCGGTGCAATACCTCGAGAGCCAGAGCGCGGGCGCGGGCACCGGCGACCCGGCGATGTACCAGATGGTCCCCGTCGAGCAGTTCCTCGACCGCTACGCGTTCGTCACCGGCACCGGCTACATCGTCCACTACGCGCAGATCATCCGCGCCAAGGGCAGCGCCGACGTCAAGGTCGACGGCGCGGTCGTGAACGGCTACTACGCGGTCGGCGAGTACGAGGTCGCCGACTGGAAGATCAGCGAGGGCGCGCACCTGGCCGAGAGCGACTCGCCCTTCGGCATCGTCAGCACCGGCTACACCGACGCGACCTCCTACGCGTACCCCGGCGGCCTCAAGCTGGCGGTCATCAACCCGCAGTGAGCCCGGCGCGGCGGCGGCGGACCAGGCCCGCGAGGCCGAAGCTCAGCAGCGTGCCGAGCAGGCCGCGCGCGCCGCTGCGCGCGTCGGTCACGCGGCAGTCGCAGCCCTCGTCCTCGGGGCCGTCGGTGTCGGTCCCGCTGGCCGCGTCGCCGCTGCCCCCGCCCATTTGCTGGCCGCCGCCGTCGACCCGGCACACCCGCACGCCGTCCAGGAACGCGCAGCTGGTCCCCTGCGGGCAGCAATAATCGTCCCCGCAGCCCACGGGGTATTCCAGGGGACACACGCCGCCGGCTCCGCCGCCGCCACCCGGGGCGCTCAGGCAGCGCCCGTCGCCGCTGCAGCTGGTGCCCTGCGGGCAGCAGCTGCCGTCCCCGCAGCACAGCGGAAACCCGACCCCGCAGCAGGCCCCGTCCCCGCAGTCGTTCGGGTGGGTCTCCGGACAGGTTCCGCCGCCGCCGCCGCCGCATTCTGCCGTCGACCCGCATTGATTATCGCCGCAGCAGTAGGGGTGGTCGGCGTCGCAGCAATAGTCGTCACAGGTGACCGGGAAGTCGGCGGGGCAGGTGCCGCCGCCGCCGCCGCCGCCGCACTCCGAGGTCGACCCGCACTGCTGGTCGGGGCAACAATAGGTGTGCTCGTCGTCGCAGCAATAGTCGCCGCAGCTGTACGGGAAGTCGGCCGGGCAGCCGCCGCCGCCGCCGCCGCCGCCGCACTCCGAGGTCGACCCGCACTTCTGGTCGGGGCAACAATACGGGTACTCATCGGCGCAGCAGTAGTCGCCACAATCGCGCGGAAAGTCGGCGGGGCAGCTGCCGCCCCCGCCCCCGCAGCCGTCGGAGGTCGAGCTGCAGGTGCCGTCGCCGCAGCAGTACGGATGATCCGACGCGCAGCAATAGCCGTCGCCGCAATCCACCGGGTATCCGGACGGGCACGCCGCGAGGGCCGCGATGCCCGGCGCGGTCCCGGCCGGCTGGCCCGACACCTCCAGCCGCAGGCCAGGGGTCGAGGGCAGCGCCCCGGAGACCACCTCGTCGGCGGGATGCGAGGACGCGGCCATTGAACCAGCCAGGCGCGGCTCCACCGAACCCAGCGCCAACACCATACCCACGACATTCACGACGATCATTCAGTCCTCCGCCCGGGTATGCGGCCGCGCGGCTACCCCGCGCGACAGCCCCAAGCTACCCGTATACTGCGCGGCCCTCCGCCCCTGGGGCGAAAGGTTTGCGCAGTCTACGGGTGGTACGCAAGCGTGCATACATACGCGGCGCCCTCCTGATGGTCGTGGTCGCGCTCGACCCTCACTCAGCTGCGCCGGCGGGGGCGCAGGAAGGCGAGGGCGAGCGCGCCGAACCACAGGCCGCCCCAGCCGCCGCCGTCGCTGCGGCAGGCGCAGGACAGCGTGCCCACGTCGGCGCCCGCGTCGTCGCCGCTGGCGCTGTCGCCGGAGCCGGAGCCGCTGGTGTCCGGGGTTGTTGTGTCGTCGCCGCCGCCCTCGGTCGGGACGCCGGTGTCGCCGCCCGGGACGCAGGCGGGCTCGCCATCCTCGTTCAGGCCGCAGGTCGGTGTCATGGCGAGGCCGCTGCAGTCGGTGGTGACGAGGCCGGCCTCGGGGTCGCAGACCTTGAGGGTGTCGCCCTCGCAGACGCCGCCCGCGGGGACCTCGCCGCAGGGGTTGCAGTCGACGAGGTCGCTGCCCGCGGGGCACAGCGCGGGCACGTCGCAGACGCCGTCCTCGGCGTGCGGGCACCAGTCTGCGGGGGCCTCGGGCAGCGCGCCGGAGTCGGGCTCGACGCAGCTGTAGCCCTGGGTCTTGTCGACCCAGCCGCACTCGAGGCCGAGCTTGTTGCAAAACACCTCCTGGGTGACCTGGGTCGAGCCGTCGCAGTAGATCAGGACATCGCCGTCGCAGCGGCCGAAGTAGGTGCTGCCGCCGGGGACGTCGTCGCAGGACGCCTTGGTGTCGATGTTCTCGGCGCAGAAGGGGTCCTTCAGGCAGGCGCGGGTGCCGTCGGAGACGGTCGCGCAGCAGTCGAAGTTGTCCTTCTCGGCCTGGTTGGCCGCGCACTCCGACTTGGCCGCGCACTCGTGCGAGCAGAAGCCCTCGGGCGCATCGACCTCGGAGACGCAGAACGGCACCGAATCGTCGCACTGCTGGTAGCCGTCGGCGTCGCAGGTGCCGCCGGCGGCGACGCCCTTGGGGTTCAGGCAGTCGAAGCCGACGACGCTGTCGAACTCGCCGCAGACCAGGCCGTCGGCCGCGCAGTCGACGGTCTTGATCTCGCTCTCGAGCGCGCCGATCTCGCAGTAGATCAGCTTGCCGGCGTCGCAGCGGCCGAAGAACGACTCGTTGCCGCAGGTGCCGGCCACGACCGCGCAGCCGGCCTGGCCGTCGTCCTCGTAGTTCTCGTTGCAGGCGCAGATGTACTGGTCCTGCTGCTTAGGATCGGGCCACTCCGGGTGGGCGTTGGCCGGGCAGTCCGAGGCGATGGCCTCGCACTTGCCGTCGTTCGCGTTCGGGGTGCCCTCGAAGCCCATGTCACACGCGCAGGCCTTGAGCGCCGCGTCCCACGAGCTGTTGAGCGGGCAGCCCTTGTCGATCGAGACGCACTGGCTGCCGTCGGCGTTGGGCTTGAAGCCGTCCTTGCAGAAGCACTGGCCGTTGGCGTCGATGCTGTTGGCCGGGCACATGACCTGGTCGAGCTCGACGCAGGTCGCGCCGTCGTTGCTCGGCACGAAGCCGGCGTCGCAGTAGCACAGGCCGCCCTTCTCGCTCGAGTTAGTGGGGCAGCCGTTCATCGGGACGTCGGCGGCGCCGAGCACCCCGACGCCGACCCAGGCCTGGGCGGTGGCGACGCAGTCGCTGTTGGTCAGGGCCTTGGCGGCGACCAGCTCGTCGCAGGCGGTGAGGGTGCCCTCGGCCATGTCGACGAAGCTGGCCTGGCTGCCGACGTGGTGCTTGTAGAGCGTGCGATACCAGATCTTCTCGACGACCTCGCGGCTCTTGGCGGTCGCCAGCAGGTAGGCCGCGTGGTTGGGGATGCCGCTGTTGATGTGCACGCCGCCGTAGTCGCCGGGGCCGTTGACGTAGGCCTTCATGTGCGCCGGCTGGTTGCCGCCGGCGGGGTTCTCGAGGCTGCGCGCGTAGCCCTGCGGGAACACGTCGGGCCCGACGATCTCCTCGCCGATCAGCCAGTCGTCGCGGTCGACCATCACCGCCATCACGTCGGCGAAGCTCTCGTTCAGCGCGCCCGGCTGGCCCTGGTAGACCAGGTCCACCGTGCCGCTGACCACCGCGTGCGCGAACTCGTGGGCCGAGACGTCCAGCGCCCGCGTGAACTCCTTGAAGAAGTACGAGTCGCCGTCGCCCAGCGCCATGTACTGGTTCCACGAGTCCCAGAACGCGTTGTTGAAGTCCTTGCCGTAGTGCACCAGCTGCTTGACCTGCGCGCCCTTGCCGTCCCACGAGTTGCGCGCGTGGGTCTTCGAGAAGTAGTCGATCACCCGCTGCATGTGGTCGTGCGCCGTCGACATCGACTTCGTCCACGTGTCCTTGCTCCCCGAGGTCACCAGCGCCGAGCTGTGCTGCTCGCCCTGCGCGTCGTGGGTCTGCAAGGTCGCCGCCGACAGGCCCTTGCTGCGGTCGAACAGCGAGTAGCTCTTCTTCTCCGGGTAGTAGCTGATGCGCAGCGTCACCGGCTTGCCGAACAGGTTGGTGCCGCTGCCCATCGCCGGCATCACCGCCTCGGTGTTGACCCGCGCGTGCCGGGCCAGCACCAGCCCGCTGTTGCCGTCGACGTAGGTCGCGTAGTGCTGCGGCGTGCCGTCCGGCAGGCGCAGCGACTGCATCAGCCGCCAGGCCAGCGCGCCGCCCTCACCCTGCCCGGGCCACACGCCGAGCTCGGGGGCGCCGAGGTCGGTGACCACCCCGTCCTGCGCGGCGGGGGCGTTCCACAGGCGGGCCCGCTGCTGGGCCGCCTGCGGCCCGAAGCGCAGGGTCATCGCCGGCGCCAGCGCGCCGAGCCGCTGGGCGTTGATCGCCGTCAACGCGCCGTCGTCGGCGAAGTGCGCCGCCACCTCGGCGCCCCACACCGGCAGCCCGCGATACGTGACGTCGAGGGTCAGGTGCAGGCCGTCACCGGGCTCCTGGGACGCGCTGCGCTGGACCAGGTCGACGGTCCCGGGCGCGGCGATGAGGCCGAGCGCGTCGCGCTGATCCTGCAGCAGCGCGGCCGCGGCCGCGAGGCCGGGACCCCGAGGATTGGCGACCCGCCCGACGAAGCGCTGCAGCGCGCCGCGCGAGCTCGTCCGCACGCGGGCCGGCGTCGTCGAGCGGGCGCTCAGCTGGACGATCGCGTCGCGCACGTGAGGCGCCGGCGCGGTCAGCTTGTACGGGGTCGCCAGCGTCAGCGGCCTGGGCCGGTTGAGATCCGCCGCCAACACCCGCGGGCTCGGCTTGCCGACGTGCTTGTTGTTGCCGACGTGCTTGCCGCTCGGCTGGTCATCGGCCTCGGCTCGGCCGACGGGCGCGAGCAGGGCGAGGCAAACAGCGGTGGTCCAAAAGCCGGAGTGGATGCGATAGGGAGCACGAGTGTGACGCGTCATCGTGGTGGCTCGGATGGCGCCGACAATAGCTTGACTGCGGCCGCATGAAGAGGAGAAAGTCCGTGCGTGTGGTTCACGGATCGGCGCATCTCTAGCACAAACACCACGGCGGCCACCTTCGGCTCGCTGGCCCTCTTGACGCTGCTGGCCGCGAGCCCGGCGGTGCTGGTCATGAGCCCCGCGACCGCGCGCGCTGCCGACCCGGCCCCGGCGAATGCGGGCGACGTGACCCCGACCGTGACCGCGGTCGCGCCCCAGCAGTTCGCCGCCGGCGCGACGATCACGATCTCCGGCGCAGGCTTCGCGGAGGGCGACTCCGTCAAGCTCGACGGCAAGCTCCTCACCGACCTCAAGGTCGACGCCGGCAGCATCAGCGGCGCTGTCCCGGCCAAGGCGATCGCCGGCAAGAAGCTCGCGGTGTATCGCGGCAAGCAGAAGCTCGGCGAGCTGACCGAATTCACCTTCGTGCCTGCCCCGAAGCTCTCGTCCGTGAGCCCGAAGTTCGCCGCCCCCGGCGAGACCGTCACGCTCAAGGGCAAGGGCCTCGCGCAGGTCAACGCGCTCAGCGTCGGCGGGGTTGCCGTGCCGATCGCCGAGCAGAGCGCCACGGCCCTCAAGTTCGTGGTCCCCGAGGCCCTGCAGACCGGCGCCGTGAAGGTCCAGAGCCTCGGCGGCGAGGCCGTCCTCAAGAAGGACTACGAGGTGTTTCGCGCGCCGGTCCTGACCAGCGCGGAGCCCCCGGCCGCCTTCGAGGGCGACAGCGTCACCGTCAAGGGCGAGCACCTCGCCGGCAAGGTCAAGTTCAAGCTCGGCAGCAAGGCGCTGAAGACCAGCGAGCAGGCCGAGACCCAGGCCAAGCTCACGGTGGCCAAGGGCAGCAAGACGGGCTCGTTGAGCGCGACGGCCCGCGGCAAGGTCGGCAGCCTGGCCGCCGACTTCACGGTGTTCCCGACGCCGCTGTTGACGACGGTGCCGAAGGAGGTCGGCGCCCCGGGCGAGCTCAAGGTCAGCGGCAAGCACCTCGACGCGGTGACGACCTGGCGTTTGGGACAGGTGACCTTGAGCCCGGCCCAGGCCGCGAGCGCGGGCAAGGTGGTGCTGGTGATCCCCGCGGAGGCGCCGACCGACCAGCCCTTGATCGCCGTCTCGCAGGGCCGGGAGTTCGCGAGCAAGAAGCCGGTCGTGACCGTCAAGACCCCGATCGTGCGCGGCCTGGCGTTCTGGCCGGCCGCGGCCGGCGCGGGCGTCGAGGGCGTGGTCCGCGGCGCCGACTTCTCGAGCAAGACCGCCTTCACCCTCGCCGGCAAGCCGCTCAAGACCACCTTCGTCGGCGAGGACCGCGTCGAGTTCGCGCTCGCCAAGGCCCCCGCCGCGGCCAAGCTCGCGCTCAAGGCCAAGGCCGGCAAGTACAGCGGCGCGCCGGTCGAGGTCGACGGCGCGGCGGGCGGCTACCGCGTGCCCGCGGATCTGCTCGCCGGCCTGCTCCCGACCGGCCTCAAGGACTATGACGTGGTCGCCGCGCAGCTCGACCTCGAGGCCAGCACCCACCTGGTGAGCGCGGTCGAGGCCGCCGCCCAGCAGGGACCCGCCAGCGAGCAGGTCGCCGCGCTCGGCCTGCGCCTCGCCCAGGACCTGCAGCGGGTCGCCCTCGCCCAGGCCGCGGTCTGCTCGGCGATGACGACCGGCAAGGGCAAGGAGCAGGCGGCCACCAACGCGGCCGCCGGTGAGCTCCTGCGGCAGAGCAAGAGCCACGCCCAGGCCCTCGGCGGCGGGCTGCAGAAGCTGTGGGCGACGCTGAAGAGCGACGCGCTCGCCGGCGCCGGTCTGGTGGAGGTCGACGCCGCCGTCGCCGCGCTGATCGCCGCCGGGCCCAAGGTGCAGGCCGCGTGCAAGAACCGCTTCCACGGCGAGGGCAAGCTCGTCACCGAGGCGTCGACGACCGTCACCCTCGATGTCCCTCGCCTCTACAACCCCGCGGTCCTCGCCGCCTTCGCCGACGTGCTGGCCCAGGGCAAGAGCTGGACGGCGGTCGAGAAGGCCGTCGGCGAGCGACTCGCCGCGCTCCCGGCCTCGCGCCGGAAGGCCCTGCAAGATGTCCTCAAGGCCAGCAAGGCCGCCGTCGAGGCCGCGGCGTCCGGCGGCGTCACCGGCAAGGGCGCCAAGGGCGACAAGCACGTCGAGACCCAGGGCAAGCCGAGCGGCAACGCCGGCAAGGGCAAGGGCAAGTAGGCCGCATGCGATTTCGCTCCGCCCTCGTCGCCGCCGTCTCGCTGCTCGCGCCGGCCTGTCAGGAGTCGGAGCCGGGGGCGACGACGCAGGGCGCGTCGAGCACCGGCGAGCCGATCGACCTCGAGCCGCACGTGACCTTCACCGGCCGCGTCGACACCGTCGATCTGTGCGGGGTGGTCGGCGCGAACCTCGTCAGCTTTCGCGCCCGCCAGGTCGGCTGCGAGCCCGGTCCGCCGGCGCCCTGCACCCTCCAGACCGACCCCTACAAGGAGTGGGTCGGCGACGCGGCGACGTGTCCCGGAGGACAGACCAACCTCGACATGCAGGTCGACGTGCCGGTCCACGGGCGCTTCGAGGTCGAGGCGCGCACCCTCACCGATTCGGGGTTCGTGAGCCTGTGCTACGGCGTCGACGGCTCGGTGCCGACGCGGGTGAGCGCCGCCCAGGTCGAGGCCCGCGCGGAGCTCGTGGTGAAGGCCACCGCGGGCCCGTGCGGCGGGTGAGCGCCCTTGGCTTTTTTCGCGCGAGCGATTAGCTTGGGCCCCGCCCATGACCTACGACTTTCGCGCCATTGAAGCCCGCTGGCAGCGCTTCTGGGACGAGCACCAGACCTTCCGCGCCGAGGTCGACCCCGAGCGGCCCAAGTACTACGTCCTCGACATGTTCCCGTACCCCTCGGGGGACGGCCTGCACGTCGGGCACCCGGAGGGTTACACCGCGACCGACATCGTCGCCCGCTACAAGCGGATGCGCGGCTACAACGTGCTGCACCCGATGGGCTGGGACGCCTTCGGCCTGCCGGCGGAGCGCTACGCGATGAAGCACGGGGTGCACCCGGCGGTGCGCACTGCGGAGTGCATCCGCAACTTCAAGCGCCAGCTGAAGACGCTCGGCTTCTCCTACGACTGGGCGCGCGAGGTCGATACCACCGACCCGAATTACTACAAGTGGACGCAATGGATCTTCCTGCAGATCTGGGGCGCCTGGTACGACGCCGAGCAGGGCAAGGCGCGGCCGATCGACGAGCTCGAGATCCCCGCCGAGGTCACGCTGCAGGGCCCGGCGGCGGTCCATCGCTACCGCGACGAGCGACGCCTCGCCTACCTGCACGACGCGCCCGTCAACTGGTGCCCGGCGCTGCGCGTGGTGCTGGCCAACGAGGAGGTCGCGGAGCAGGTCGAGCTCGGCCACGAGGTCGTGCGCCGGCCGATGCGCCAGTGGATGATGCGCATCACCGCCTACGCCGAGCGCCTGCTCACCGACCTCGACGGCCTCGAGTGGCCGGCCAGCGTGCTCGACATGCAGAAGCACTGGATCGGCCGCTCCGACGGCGCCGAGGTCGGATTCGCGATCGTCGACCATGACGCCTCGATCACCGTGTTCACGACGCGGCCCGACACCCTGTTCGGCGCGACCTATATGGTGCTCGCGCCGGAGCACCCGCTGGTCGCGAAGATCGCCGGTGACGGGCAGCGCGCGGCCGTGCAGGCCTACGTCGACGCGGCCGCGCGCCGCAGCGAGCGCGACCGCCAGGCCGAGGCCGCCGAGGGTCAGAAGACCGGCGTGTTCACCGGCGCCTACGCGATGAACCCCGCGAACGGCCAGCGCATCCCGGTGTGGATCTCCGACTATGTGCTGATGGGCTACGGCACCGGCGCGATCATGGCGGTGCCCGGTCACGACGAGCGCGACCACGCCTTCGCCCAGGCGATGGGCCTGCCGATCGTCGAGGTCGTCGGCGGCGCCTCGCGGCCGATCGCCGAGGCCGCGTACACCGAGCCCGGCCTCGCCATCAACTCCGGCTTCCTCGACGGCCTCGCCACCCCGCAGGCCAAGCAGCGCATGATCGACTGGCTCGAGGCGCGCGGCCTCGGTCGCCGTCGCATCACCTACAAGCTGCGCGACTGGCTGTTCTCGCGTCAGCGCTACTGGGGCGAGCCCTTCCCGCTGCTCCACCGACCCGACGGCGAGGTCGTCGCCGTCCCCGAGCTCCCCGTCACCCTCCCGCCCCTCGACGACTTCCAGCCCAGCGAGTCCGGCGAGCCCCCGCTCAGCAAGGCCGAGGCCTGGCGCCAGCTCCCCGACGGCAGCCTGCGCGAGACCAACACCATGCCGCAGTGGGCCGGCAGCTGCTGGTACTACCTGCGCTTCATGGACCCGAGCAACGACGCCGCGCCGTTCTCGCGCGCGGCCGCCGACTACTGGCTGCCGGTCGACCTCTACATCGGCGGTGCCGAGCACGCGGTGCTGCACCTGCTCTACGCCCGCTTCTGGCACAAGGTCCTGTTCGACCTCGGCCACGTCGGCACCCGCGAGCCGTTCCAGCGGCTGGTCAATCAGGGCATGGTGCTCGGCGCCACGTACTATCCGAAGGGGCGCAGCGGCGGCGTTCAGGACGGCTTCAAGCCCGAGGAGGTCGAGCCGGTCGACGGCAGCGATTGGGTCCACAAGCTCACGCGCGAGCCGGTCGAGGTCAAGTGGGACAAGATGTCGAAGAGCCGCGGCAACGTCGTCAACCCCGACGACGTGATCGGCCAGTACGGCGCCGACACCATGCGCCTCTACGAGATGTTCATGGGCCCGCTCGAGCACAGCGCGCCGTGGCAGACGGAGGGCGTGGCCGGCTGCCACCGCTTCCTGCAGCGGGCTTATCGCCTGGCCTTCGAGACATCCGACGACGAGGCCGTGCCCGACCGCCTGCGCGAGCTGCCGGCGGGGGAGGGCAGCGACCGCCAGCGCCGCCTGCTGCACCGAACGATCCACGCGGTCAGCGAGCGCATCGATCGGCTGGCCTTCAACACGGCGATCAGCGCCATGATGGTGTTCGTGCGGGACATCGTCGCCGAGGGTGAGCCGCTGCATCGCGAGGCGCTGGCCCAGTTCAGCCTGATCCTCGCGCCCTTCGCCCCGCACCTCGCGGAGGAGATCTGGGGGGCGCTCGGCCAGCGCCGGTCGCTGGCCCATGAGCTGTGGCCGGCCGCCGACGAGGCCTTGCTGGTCGACGCGACCTTCCCGCTGGTCGTCCAGATCCAGGGCAAGCGCCGCGCCGAGCTGGCGATCCCCCAGGGGGCCAGCGAGGAGGACATCAAGGCCACCGCCCTCGCGCACCCCGACGTCCAGCGCCACCTCGACGGCAAGGCCCCGCGCCGCGTCATCTACGTGCCGGGCAAGCTGCTCAACATCGTGGTTTGAGGGCTGTTCTGTGGGAAGGCGACCCGGCGGACCCCGGGCGCCTCGGGCCAGGCGCTGCTCGCATGGCCCGTGTCCCGTGCAGTTGCAACTAGAGCCGTGAGTTGACTCGCGCATCGACCGCCTGAAACCTGTACGGACTGTACGGACTGTACGGACTGTACGGACCGCGGACGTGGGCCTCACGCGCCGGCTTCGACGCCCGGCGCTCACTTCACGCTTTTGTCGGCTGGCCGGGCTGTGCGACGATGCCGACGAGCTTGTGCGGGTGAGGCCCTGCGGCCCGCCGCGGAGATTCCGA
>Ga0073899_10005691_pt1 | contig 10786 bp, 19 predicted proteins | sample KloWWTmetaKNB5Ph_FD_88975 | JGI IMG/M metagenome (GOLD analysis project Ga0073899, IMG submission 88975) | Active sludge microbial communities from Klosterneuburg, Austria, studying microevolution and ecology of nitrifiers - Klosterneuburg... | ecosystem: Engineered > WWTP > Aerobic digester >...
AGTTACGACGCCGGCGATCTCGACCTGGCGATCCAGACGCGCCCGCTGATCTTGCCGACGCGTGAAGAAGTTTTGCGCCTTGAGCAGATGGAAGCCGGCATTGCAGCAGATCGGCAGTATGCCGCCACCGGCGAGACGCCGCAGAGCCGGATCGCTGACCGTATTCGACAAGCGGCGCAGCAGGCGCAGCAGGCGCAGCAGCAGCCAGCGCAGGCGCCAGCATGACGACCGTCACGCCAGCCCACGGCCAAACCGCCGCCAGCCTCAGCGATGGCCGCCACAGCCAGCTATACGCCGAGACGATGCACTCGGAGCAATGGCGCCGACGCCGCGCCCGCGCCATCCGGCGCGCCGGCGGAAAATGCCAGCGTTGCGGCAGCACCGAGCGCCTGGAGGCGCACCACCTGACCTATGTGCGGCTGGGCAGAGAGAAGCCCGCCGATCTGATCGTCCTGTGCCACGCCTGCCACCAAGCCGAGCACAGCCCGCACCCCGACGCCGGCGCCAGCTTTGGCCGATTGGTGCGCGCCATCCGCCAGCGCATCAGCGCCAGGAAGCGCCGCCGATGAACCCATTTGCACGCCGCACCCCGCCCGCCACGCCCACCCAGCCCGCCAGCAGCGCCGAGCGCCTGGCCGCCGCCGCGCAGACCGCCGCCGACGCCGCACACAAGATCGCCCGCGTCGCCGAGCAGCAGGCCGCCATTATCGGCGCGCAGGCCGACGAGATCGCCAGCTTGCGCCGGCAGCTTGCCGAAGCCAGGCAGGAGGCCGAGCGCGCCACGCAAGCCGCCGGCTATTGGTACCAGCAGGCTGGCGCCCTGGCCGAAAAAGCGCGGCGCGACCTACCCGCCGTGATCGCCCGCAACCTCAGCGCCTACGCCCGCCGCAACTAGCCCAGGAAGCCGCCGCCAATGGACACCTACGAGCGCCTGATCGAACTCCTCGCCGCGTTGACCGCCGACGGCGAGATCACCGAGGAGCAGGCCGCCGGCATACTGCTGACCTGGCGCGAGCTTGCCGATCTTGACGTTGCGCTACCGCTACCGACCGCCGAGGGCATCATTGAGGAACCCGACGACCCCAACGGCGTATTTTTGTTGCTGGCCGCCATCCTGGGCGCCCGCGCCGCACACACGCGCCGCACGGAAGATATACTCCGCCGACTCGCGCCACGCTACCGCCGGCCAGTGATCGACATGATCCAGAATCACCACGCCGCCGAAGCCGCACGCCTGGCCGACGACCTGGCCGCCGGGCGCCTGACCGTCAGCGGATGGCAGACCGCCGCGCGGCGCCTGAACCAGACGGCGATCCGCGCAATGGTCGAGCTTGCCGGCGGAACCGGCGGCAGTTACGCTGAGATTGTGCGCAGCGTGCAGATCGAACAGGCCGCCTACCTCCAGCGTTTCGCCGAGCAGATCGCCGCTACGCGCATCAGGCAGGCGCACCCCGATCTATTCCCGCCAGGCCGAAACCTGAGCTTCGAGCAGATCGCTGCACGCCTGGCGATGTATTCAGGCGCCGGGCGCGGCCTATACTTTGGCATCAGCGAGGCCGAGGAGGGCGAGGACGCCGGCTGGATCGTGATCTACCACGCCCGCGACGATAGCGGCACATGCAGCCCCTGCAGCGCCGCCGCCGCCGGATCGCCCTACCTGCCCGGCGCCGGCCCCATGCCGGGCGATGTTTGCTTGGGCGGCGGCGCGTGCCGATGTTGGCGGGAATTGGTATTCGACCCCGACGCATACGCCAGCCTGACCGCCTGACCGCCGCCAGGCAGAGCCACAACCGCACACCCGCCACCACGCGCCAGCCCACCGCCGGCACAACCCCGCCTGGCGCGACAACACCAACAAGCAGCGCAGCACCGAGCGCCGCCACGCGCTTGACCAGATCGCCCAGGGCGCCGGCTACCCGACCTGGCGCCGGCTGGAGACCGCCATCGTCAACGGAACGGCGCAGATCGTTGTCACTGGAAATATTTCCAGTGACGACCCGCCCGCCGCTTGACCACACCCGCGCCAGAAACGACAACGGGCGACCTATAAAGGCCGCCCGTTGTCGCTGTTCCCTACCTCACACACGAAAGGAGAAGTGATCCCGCCCTCAGTGTATTACACGCGTCAAGCCCCCCGCCATTTGACCATTGACGCCGGCGACCCGGCGGCGCGACAATGGACGCAGACGCAAACCGCCAGACCAGCCAGAGGATCGCACCCATGACGCCCACCGCCGAGAGAATTGTAATCGCCGCGTTCGTCGCCGTTGTGCTCGCCGCCGTTGTGCTCACCGGCGCGCAGACGTTCCGGGCCGAGCAGCCCAGGACGCCGACGCCCACGCCGTTGACGCCCGTTCCCACTTTTGCCGGCTACCCAGTACGCGCAGAGCCGCGGCGCGGCGCGGAGATCGTGTGCTATTACCAGCTTCTCGACACGTGGCGCCCGCTCAGGTATGAGCCGATCCGCGGTGATGTGTGGGTGTTGATCGAGGTGGAGGCCGGCGCGTGTTACGGCTGGATCATCGACCCCGGATCGTGATATGATCGCCGTGTGACGCTAATCAGCGATGGCGCGAACTGGATACAAGCCGCCACCAGCAACAACTAGCCCCGCCGCTATCTTTCAGCCGACAACACAAACAGCCGATCCGACTCCGGGATCGGCGGCTTTTTTTGCCCTCTTGACAGCCCTGCTATACTTTGTACCAACATGCAACAAACATTCTACATCGGCCAGGAGCCGCGAGAATGAGCGACGACACACAGCCCCAGGAGGGCACCCCGACCGGCCAGGCGCCGGCGGCCAACACCCAACCCGCAGAGCAGCAGCAGCAGCCCCAGGAGGGCGGCGCGGTTGACGCTTTACCGGATTGGGCACAACGCGAGATCGCCGAACTGCGACGCGAAGCGCACGCACACCGCAAAGCGAAAGCAGCAGCAGAAGCCGCCGCCAAAGCCGCCGAGGACAACCGCCTGGCCGAAGAAAAGCGATTCCAGGAACTGGCCGAAAAACGCGCCAGCCGGATCGCCGAACTGGAGCCAATCGCCGAAAAATACCAGCGCCTGACCGACCGCATGATCGCCGACATGGAAGCCGAGATCGCAAAATTCCCGGCGGAAATTAAAGCGATGCGACCGAACGGCGCCGACCTCGACAGCCTGATCGACTGGACAGAGAAGGCGCGGAAACTTGCCGCCGCCATCACCGCCCAGCAGACGCCTGGCGTCGGCCCCCTGCCCAAGCCCGCCAACGCCACCGCCCGACCTGCCCAAACGCAGGCCGCCGCGATTGCCGCGATGCGCAGCCGCTTCTAACTCCTCAGTTTGGCGACAACCGAATAACCACCAGGAGATCGCCAAATGTCCGCAATCACCGTCACGGCGGCGCAGGTCGCCGTGCTCTATCCGTCCAAGTCGGAAATCTACAGCTTGGAAGCCGCCGAAGCCATCACCAAAGGCCAAGCCGTGTATGTCAACGCCAACGGCAAGGCAGCCCTGGCCGACGCCAGCGCCGCCGGCACGCTCGTCACCGTCATGATCGCCCTCGACAGCAAGGCCGCCGGGGAGCCAAACCTCAGTGTACTTAAAACCGGCTTTCTCGCCGGCGCCACCCTGACCGGGCTGGCGTATGGCGACGCGGTGTACATCAGCGACACCGCCGGCGGACTGGACACCGCCGCCGGCACTGTCAGCAAAGTGATCGGGCGCGTCGCGCCAGTCAACCAGGCCGGCAGCATCCAGAAAGCGCTTTATATCCAGTCAGACTGGAACTAGGCGCCGACAGGCAGCACCAGCAAGCCAAGCAGTAACTAAGGAGTAACTACCATGAGTGCAATTTTCGGAGCCTTGCGCCTGTCGGACTCGGATCGCGTCTACAACGCCACCACCGGCCAGGCCGTGATCTACCAGGCGATCCAGGAACACCTGGCGCAGCACAACGCCGCGCTCAATGCGGCGATGTCGGTCTTTGTGGACGAGACCACCGACCAGTATAAGCGCCGCTACCGCTTGCCCGGCGGCGGGCGCTTGCAGGCGCGCGGACTACAATCCGACGTCGCCGCCGTGAAGCAGACCGGCTATTGGGACGTCGCCTTCCCGCTCTACGACTTTGGCGCCGCCATTGCCGGCGACGACGTGACGCTCGCTTACATGACCGTCGCCGAACTTGACCGCCACATCAGCACCGTTTTGCAGCAGGATGTCAACACGGCGCGCTGGGAGTTGCTGCGCGCTTTGTTCCGTTCCAGCGCCCGCACATTCACCGACGAACTCTGGGGCGACCTGACGATCCAGCCGCTCGCCAACGGTGACAGCGTTGTCTACCCGCCCGTGATCGGCAGCGACAGCGAAGCCACCGACACGCATTACTTGGCAAGCGGCTACACCGCCGCCAACATCAGCGACAGCAACGATCCCTATGTCACTGTGGTCGCCGAGCTCGAGGAGCACTTCGGTACCGTCACCGGCAATAGCCCGATCGCCGTTTTCATCAACGCGGCGCAGACCGCCAAGACGCGCGCCCTAGCCGGCGTAGTGGAGACGCCCGACCGCTGGATCGACCCCGGCGACTCTACCGCCGTCCCGACCGGGCTGCCGCCGATCCCAGGGAAAATCATCGGCCGCCACATGGAAGGCGCCTGGATCAGCCAGTGGGATTACATCCCATCCGGCTACATGGTCGCGATCCACATGGAGGCGCCCAAGCCGCTGATCCAGCGCGTGGACGCCGGCGACACCGGGCTGCCGCAGGGACTCGCCCTTGTCGCCGAGGATCAGGAATTCCCGTTCCGCCGCTCGACCTGGCGCCACCGCTTTGGTTTTGGTGTGGGCAATCGGCTAAACGGCGTTGTCATCCAGATTACGGATGGCAGCTATAGCGCCCCGACCGCCTACGCCTGAACCGGCTAACGCGTAGGCGAAGCCGGCGGCGCCGCACCAGAGAGGACGCCGCCGGCACCCTACGCCAGCAGAGGAGATCAACGACATGGCAACACGGATCGCAATTGCGCAGCGTAAGCAGGCCGCCGCCGACCGGCTGCGCGCCGCCGCCGCCGGGTTGGGGCTAGAGCCGCCGCCGACGACCGCCAAACAGGACGGCGAAACACAGATCGCCGTGATCTTGGAGTGGGCAGCCGACGCGCTAGAGCTTGCCGCCGGCAGGATCGCACCGGAGCCGGCGCCCGCCGCCAGCAAGCGCAGCCGCAAGGCCGAGGACTAGCCGCCCATGGCGACCGTCACCCGCGCGCAGCTTGCCGCCTATCTTGTCGTAATCGCCGGCCCCCTGGCCGATGAAGCCGGGATCAGCGCCGCCGACCAGACCGACGGCATGAGTTACGCGCTCGATCTTGCCCTGGCCGACCTGGGCGACGACACCGAAAACACCGCCGCCGCCTATGCCCTGGCCGAATTGCACGCCTACCGCCGCGTGCTGACCGTGCTCGCCAGCCGGACGGACTTCCAGGCAACCGGCGCCCTGGCGAGCCGCAATCAGCTATTTCGGCAAACGCAAGACCTGATCGCCGACGCCGCCAGCCGCGCCGCCGCCGCCGGCCACCCGACGCAGCAGCAGCAAGCCGCGCGTGTAATCGCCTGGACAACCGATTGGATCGAACCGGAGCCGACCGCATGACGAGCCTATGGTCACGCCTTGACGACGCATACCTCGTCGCATTCATTGCCGCAATGGGCGAGGGCAGCAGTTACGCCGACCTGAAGATCATCACGGCAGAGATCGCGCCGGCATGGAATCCCAACCGCCACCCCACGCCCGCCCTAATCCTTGTCAGCGAAGAAGGCACGGGCGAGCACAACGGGCACACCGGCGCGGCGGCGATCCGTGTGGCGGAGACGCTCAGCTATTACGCCGGCGCCGTCGCCGAGGCTACCAGCTACCGCACCGCCAAAGCCAACGCGCAGGAACTGCACCGCCGGCTGCGCGCCGTGCTGGCGACCTGGCCGAACATCTTGGCCGCCGCCAACGCCGCCGCCAGCACCGGCGAGGCGCCGATCCGCCAGAAGTGGGACCGGCACTGGATCGAAGTACGCGGCGGGCAGGCCGGCGACCACGGCAAGCACTACGGGATCGCCGTGATCGCCTGGACAGTGGAAATTACCGCATAGCACGCCGGCGGCGACCGCCGGAGGAGTCATCACAATGGCAGGAACACCAAGCACCAGCGCGACCTGGAAGATCGGCCGCCAGAGCGCGCAGGGCACGCCGATCACAACCGGCTTTATTACCGCCCTGGCCGAACAATCGAGTTTTTACGTTGCCTTCGATGAGGCGCAGAAGGCCGCCGAACATGGCGCCGGCGCCGCCGACCGCGCCACCGCCCGCAAGAGCGCCAGCATCCGCAGCGGTTATCTCGTGCGCGGTCAGTTTCGTTGCAACGCCTACCCCAACTTGGCCGGGCTGCTCCTACGCGGCGCCGGCTTTGGCGTGAGCACGACCGGCACGACCGAGCGCACGCACGTTTTCACGCTTGCCACACGCGCCAATCACGCCTGGCTGACGATGCTTCACGCCGTCGGCGGGTTGGAGCGCCGCGCCACCGATGCGCGCGTCAACCGCTTGACGCTCACGGCGCAGCCAGACGGGATCAAGTGGTCAGGCGAGTGGCGCGCGCTGACCGAGGACGACGCCGCCGGCACGGAGACGACGACCGCCGAGAGCACCGCCGCCGAGTTGCTGCCGAGCCAGGGATCGCTTACGATGAACTTCGACCCGGCAGGCGCCGACACCGAGATCATCAACACCAGCACTGACGACCTGACCCGCTTCACAATGGATATCGCCAATCCGCTGGACGAAGCCGATCTTGCTTTGTTCCGCTTTGGTCACGCCGACCTGACGCAGACCGGGCTGACCGTCGGCGGCACGGTCGAAGGCGCGGCGATTGATTGGGCAACCTACGATCTCCTCGTGCGCAACAGCGGCGCCAATCCGAGCGCCAGCACCGCGATCTGCGACCTTGACACCATCTTTCAGAGCGCTGTCAACATTGCCGGCGCCGCCGTCCCGTATTCGTGCAGAATCCAAGTTCCCCGCGTCGAAGTGACCATCGACGAGGGCGGTTTTACCGCCGAGGGCGAAAACCTGATCCGCTGGAGTTACGCCTGGCAGATGATCGACGCGGTGACGACGCCGATCACGATCACGCTAGTGAATCTACAGACGGCGTATTGATGCAGAAGATCGCCGGCGCAATGGGATATTCCAACCGGCGATTTTCCCAATTTGGGATATGTGACAATGAACCTACGCACCACCCGCCGGATCACCTACACGACGCCACCCACCGCCGCACAAGCGCAGGCGATGGAGGAGATCGCCGCCATCGACGCCGCCGACGCAACGCCGGAGAGCGCCGCGCGCCGCGCCGAGCTTGTCGAGAAAGCCGGCACGGTGACGCAGCTTCGCGCCACCGTCGGCACAATGGCGGCCTTGCAGATGTACCGCTATCAGGCGCACCGCCGCCGCGTGGTGGAGTGGATCGAGGCCGAGACCGGCAAGACCTGGAGCGCGGCGATTGACGACCCGGAAGGCTACGCCCTGATCCGCCTGGCGTTGAAATGGCCGACGGCGCTTGCGAGCCTGGTCAAGTTGGAGATCGCCGAGAGCAGCCCACTCGACGCCGGCGCCGAGTGGCGCGAGATCGAAGCGCCGGAGGAGTGGCAGACGCCCGCCGGCTATCTTGGATCGGCACCCGTCGATCTGATCGACGCCATCGACGCGGCCGCGCTTGCCGTCAACCCGGCGATCTATGGCGGCCCGATGGCGACCGGAGACGCGGCGAGTGTAAAAAAAAGCGGCGGGATCAGCGTCGAATAACGCGCCAGACGCTCGGCGCCCTGCTCGACGCAGAGCAGCGGGCGAAGGAGGAGACGCAGCCGCGCTTGAGCCGCGCCGACTTGAAAGCCGCCGAGGGTGAGGGGCTGATCGACCCGGCACACTTGGAACTATTCGCCGATTGGTACCAACTCGGCGGGATGGAGAAGGGGATCGGGATCATGGAGTTGGCAGCAATGCCCGCCGCAATGAGAATCGATCTCATGTATCTGTTGCGCGAACTAGGACGCCTACGCCGGCAGCGGCAGGCGACCCGAAAGGACAAGAAGAAATCATGAAGATCAATCTACCCGGCATTTTCTGGATCGTGCTGATTCTGGCGTTAATCCCCGCCGTCAGCGCCGTGATTGAGAACTTTTGGCCGAGCAGCCAATACTACGTGAGCGCCATCGTGATCGCCGTGCTCGGTGCGCTGGCGAAAGCGATCCAAGTGATGTTGGAGCGCAGCGCCAAGAGCGCCGACGGGATCGACATCACGCTACCCGGCGACGCAGAACCCGCCGCCAGCATGAGGATCGAGGCGCAGCCAGAGCAGCCCGGCACGTTGACCCGGCTTTTGTTTGGCTAGTTTCGTGCGCGTGCTCGTGATCGGCAGCAGCGCCGGCGAGACGCTGCCTGACCAGGCAGACGAGATCGCCGGCGTGGTGCGTGACTTGCCCGGCGCCGTCCCGCTCTTTGGCGACGTGCGCGAGCGTGACATCCTAGAGACGATCCAGACGCGCGGCCCGTTCGATGGCCTGATCATCAGCGCCCACGGCGACCCGGCGCAGGGGATCGCCCTCAGCGACGGCTATCTGAGCACCAACGCCCTGGCCGCCTACACCAACCGCGCGGCGGCAAGATGGATCATCTTGTCGGCGTGCTATGGCGATGGGCTGATCACCGTGCTTTTGATGGCGACCGCCGCCGATGTGTTGGCCGCCAGCCAGGAGATTGACGACCGCGACGCGTGGAGGATCACGCGCACGATTGCGCAGGAGTTACAGCAGAACGGCGGCGACCTGCGCGCCACTGTGGAAAAATTGACGCCGGCGGCGCTTTCACCGATGCGATTCTATGCCAACAGCAAGCGCGACCGCCGGCCAACAGCCGAGCGAATCGGATCGGATTTTATGGATTATCAACCACCGCATAACGGCGGACGCATCGAGGGCGCGCTAGACGCCATCCGCCGCGAACTGGCGAGTTTGGCGCAGAAGGTAGCTTTGCTTGAGTACAAGGTGAGTCAGTTTCACGGCAGCAGCGGCAGCGCCAGTCAGACGACCTGGATCATTGTGATGGCCGCCATCGCGATCGCTGGCGCCGCGTTTTCAATTCTTGCGATCTACATTTTGAGGGCTACGCTACCATGATCGATCAAATGTATCTCGCGATCCTTGCCCTTGTCTATCCGGTACTTGTCGGTTTGTGCATTATCACCGCCGGCATTTTCATCGGTGACGCCATCGAGCGCAGCGACCCGGCACGGCTGATCGGCGCAGCGACCTTTATCACCTTCGCCGCGCGGTTTGCGATCTTGTCGATTGTGCTGCCTGGCGGCAGCGGGATCGACCGCTACGCCGCGCAAGAAATCGCCGTGCTCCTTGACGCGTGCGGCGCCGGCTTTGGGCTGGCGTATTTGGTTGTCATCGTGCGCAGGCGCCACCGCCGGCACCGCACCAGCCAGCGCCGCGCCGCACAGGAGGCCAACGCGTGATCCGCCTGACGCCGACCGAAGCCAGCCGCCGCGCCCTGGATCGTTTTCTCGACCTGGCCGACGCCCTCAGCGCGCCGACGCGTGAGGACATGCAGCCGATCCAGGACGTGATCCGCGCCAACTTTGCCGCCAACTTTGCCGGCGAAAGCGGCGACGATGCGCGCTGGGCGCCGCTTGCCCCGCGCACCGTGCGCGAGAGGATCGCCCGCGGCTACCCCGGCACGCACCCGATCCTGGAGAGATCGGGCGAATACCGCCGATCCTTTGTGGAGGGCGACCACCCGCAGCATTACAGCCGCGCCGAGGCCGCCGGCGGGCGATGGCTGATCGAGGAAGGATCGACCGACGAGCGCGCCGACCGGCTGGAGTTTGGCGACTACCGCACGCCGGCACGCCCGGTCACGCTGCCCGGCAAGCGCGGCGAGGGCAGGATCGAGATCGTGATCGACCAGGTGTTTGGAGATTGGTTTGAGGAGGCGCAGCCATGACGATCCGTTTTGTGAGCGCATACCCTGAGACGACCGACCGCGCTTTCACGCAGCCGCCAGATCGACCGCTCACCGGGCCGGAGATCGCGCAGCGACAGATCGACGCGCTGGCCGCCAGGATTGCGGCGATGGAACGCCGGATCGCAGAGCTTGAGGAGCACAAGCCCGACCGCGCCGCGCGTATGGTTGCGGCGGCAGCGGCGAGGGCGCAGCGGCCAGCCGAGGAGGGGAAATAATGACAACACGTTTTGTAGGTACGCCGTTAAGCGCAGAGTTTCCGGCTTCGAATTTTCCGCAACTCACACTGAGCAACCGCCGCCCGGTTTTGGCGTTCGACGCCACGACCAGCGAGACGGCCTACTGGACTTTCGTTGCGCCGCAGGGGTTGACCGGCACGATCACGGCGGTGCTCTCCTATGCGATGGCGAGCGCCACTAGTGGCGGCGTGGCCTTCGACGTGGCGCTGGAAGCAATCTCCAGCGGCGACGCAACCGACACGGACGCCGCTACCAGTTTCGATACAGTGAATGCGGGCAATGATTCAGCCGTGCCAGGGACAGCGGGATACATGGAGCAGTTGAGCATCACACTCACCAACGCCGACGGCGTAGCGGCGGCGGATTTAGTACGCGTGAGCGTGGCGCGTGACGTAGCGGACGCCGCCGACACAGCGACGGGCGATTGCTACGTGTTTGCCGTCGAGATTAGGGACGCCGCATAAATGGCAATTCGTTTCGATGCGAGTGGGGACAG
>Ga0073899_10005692_pt1 | contig 10786 bp, 11 predicted proteins | sample KloWWTmetaKNB5Ph_FD_88975 | JGI IMG/M metagenome (GOLD analysis project Ga0073899, IMG submission 88975) | Active sludge microbial communities from Klosterneuburg, Austria, studying microevolution and ecology of nitrifiers - Klosterneuburg... | ecosystem: Engineered > WWTP > Aerobic digester >...
CCAACACATTGCTGCCTGACTGTGCCATCAAGCCACCGGCAGCTGAGGCCGACGACCTGACCGACGCCCAACACCGCCGAGCGACAAGTTCCCGAGCGCTTATCCGCCCCTCACACTCATCCATCTTTCGCGACCACCGTGCCTCGCCGTGGTCGCAATCCGCTATCGGAAACCGCCTGCGCATAGCAGCCATCGATCGCGGACGCAAATGCTCCCGGAGCGACCGCTCCGGCCGACGACCACCGGGCCACCGGAGCCCTCTCATGGTTCTCGTCGATCCCCAGGAGATCGCGCCCCACGGAGCCCGGCACCTTGCCCCCCCGGCCGGTCAGTGCGCCCCGCGCAGCTTCTGCACCACCATCACCGCCGCGAGCACGATCGCACCGGCGACGATGCCGACCCCGGCGCCCGCGCCGGTGTTGATCAATGCGCCGCCCACGCCGCCGAAACCCGCGGCGAAATGCTCCACCGCGTGTGCCGCTGTCGGCCAGCCGTGCAGCAGGATGCCGCCGCCGACCATGAACATCGCCGCGGTGCCGACCACCGACAGCGTCTTCATCAGCCACGGTGCGAAGCCCAGGATGGCGCCGCCGATGCGGCGGGTGAAGGCCGAGGCGCTGCGCTGCAGGTGCAGGCCGAGGTCGTCGAGCTTGACGATGCCGGCCACCAGGCCATACACGCCCACCGTCATCACCAGCGAGATGCCGACCAGCACCGTCACGCGCTGGCCGAGCGAGGCGGCGGCCACGGTGCCGAGGGTGATCACCACGATCTCGGCCGACAGGATGAAGTCGGTGCGCACCGCGCCCTTGATCTTCTCCTTCTCGTAGGCGACCAGGTCCACGTTGGGGTCGGCCACCGCCTCCAGGGTCTCGCGGTGCTCGGCCTCGGCCTCCGCCTTCGAGTGCAGGAACTTGTGCGCGAGCTTCTCGAAGCCCTCGAAGCACAGGAAGGCGCCGCCGAGCATCAGCAGCGGGGTGATCAGCCACGGCGCCAGCCAGCTGATCAGCAGCGCCGCCGGCACCAGGATGGCCTTGTTCACCAGCGAGCCCTTGGCCACCGCCCACACCACCGGCAGCTCGCGGCTGGCCTGCACGCCGGTGACCTGCTGGGCGTTGAGGGCGAGATCGTCGCCGAGCACGCCGGCGGTCTTCTTGGCGGCGACTTTGGTCATGGTGGCGACGTCGTCCAGGAGGGTGGCGATGTCGTCGATGAGTGCGAGCAGGGTGGTTCCGGCCATGATCTACCGTTGTGGGGAGGAAAGGCGTGATGGTGACAGAAATCCGCCGGGTGCCGGGCAGGTCCGCATGGCGCTACCATGGGCGCCTTGCGAGTTCGAGAAGGGGGGCCGATGCCGGTCGATCTGCTGTTCGCCATGCTGCGCAACCCCGCATCGACCGGCGCGGTGCTGCCTTCCTCGCGCACGCTGGCCAATGCGATGGCGGGCGCGGCGGTTGGCGCCGACACCGTAATCGAGCTCGGCGCCGGCACCGGCCCGGTGACCGAGGCCTTGCTGCGCCGCCTGCCCGGCGTGCCGCTGATCGCGGTCGAGCTCCAGCCCGCGCTGGCGCGGCGGCTGCAGGCGCGCTTTCCGACGGTCGATGTGCGCGAGGCGGCGGCGAAGGAGGTCGTCGATGGCCTGATCGAGCGCCCCGGCCGCCTGGTGCTGGTTTCCAGCCTGCCTTTCCGCTCCCTGCCCAAGGAGGTCGCGGCGGCGACGGTCGACAGCCTCTGCCGATTCCTCGCCCACGACGGCGAGCGCAAGCTCGTGCAGTTCACCTACCAGCCGCGCGCGCCGTTCGCGGTGCCGCGCCACCTGCGCTGGCAGCGCCGCACCGTGGTGTGGCGCAACACGCCGCCGGCGGGGGTGTGGGAGCTGCAGGCGGTGCGCTGAGTCCTTCGCGGCGGCAAGTCACCCGTGAAGCCGTGCCGTGTCCGCCACGCCGCCGCCCGGCGGTGCTCGCGCGGTGGCCGCTCAGCGGTCGACCATGGCCTCGTGCTCGAAGTCGCCCTTCAGGTCGGCCTCGGCCGCTTCGACCAGACCCGGGTGGTGCTCCCACATGTCGGCGACGAGCGCCTCGAAGGGGAAGTCGTCGAAGGTCCCGCGCTCCTTCACGTACTCCATGTGGCGTTCGTCGCGCGCGTTGTAGGGGTGCATCAGCGAGTCGTTGCGGCCGTCGAATTCGAGCGGATGGACGTCGAAGCGCTCGCACATCTGCAGGTTGAACGCCGGCGTCGCCTTCACCCAGCGGCCTTCCAGGTGCATGGCGACGTAGCCGTGCCAGCGATACACGTCGCCGCCGACGAGCTGGCGCAGGCGCTCGGTGCTGAGGTGGTTGCGCACGTCGGCGAAGCCCACCCGCGCCGGGATGCCCGCGCCGCGTGCGACGGCGGTGAGCAGGTTGGCCTTGGGCACGCAGTAGGCGGCGCCCTCGATCAGCGTGCGGCTGGCGGTGAAGTACTCCTTGCGCATGTAGAAGCGGTAGGGGTCGTAGCGGATGCCGTCGCGCACCGCGTAGTACAGCTTCACCGCGCGCTCGACCGCATCGACCGCGTCGCCCACGCTCTCCTCGATGAAGGCGCGCACGCGCGGATGCTCGTGGTCGAAGTAATAAGTCGGTGCCAGAAAGTCCTGCGGATCCTTCTCCTTGCTCATTCCCGGTTCTCCTCGGTGTGCCTGCGTTGTCTCGGGAATGTATAAGGGGAAGTTGACGTTCGCGTCAATATTATTTGCGCCGCACGGGTCGCCGCGATGTCTGCTCCGCGGGCGCCGACGCGCCTGTCGCTAGACTTCGATGAGGCCGCAGCGCACCGCGACGAGCGCGAGCTCGGCGGCGTTCGACACTTCGAGCTTCTGCTTGATGTGATACAGGTGGGTGCCCACCGTGCTCGGGCTCAGGCTGTGGGTCTCGGCGATCTCGGCCACGCTGCGCCCGCGCGCGAGCTGCAGGAAGACGGCGAATTCCTTCTCGGTGAGTGCCGCGACCGGGTCGCCGCCGCCGGCGAACTGCGCGAGCGCGAGGGCGGGCGCGATCGCCGGGTCGATGTAGCGCTGGCCGCGCGCGACGGTGGCCACCGCGTGCAGCAGCTCGTCCGGATGGGCGCGCTTGGACAGGTAGCCGCCCGCGCCGGCACGCAGCGCGCGCGCGGGGATCTGCGCGTCGTCGTGCGCCGACAGCATCAGCACGCGCGCCGCGGGGTGGTGGGCGAGCACGCGCTCGAGCGCGCCGAGTCCGCCGATGCCCGGCATCGACACGTCCATCAGCAGCACATCGGGGTGCAGCTGGCCGAAGGCCTGCACGGCCGCCTCGCCGCAATCGGCCTCGCCGACGACCTCGGCACCGGCGCCTTCGAGCAGCAGGCGGAAGCCCATGCGCACCACCGCATGATCGTCGGCGAGCAGGATGCGCAGGGCGTGGAGGGAAGGGGGCTTCATCATTGCGTGACCGGTAGAGGTTGCCGCAGAGCCTGCGGGAGACGGGCGCGCACGCACAGGCCGCCGGTGGGCGGGCTGTGCAGTTCGAGCCGGCCGTGGAGTTCGGCGAGGCGCTCGCGCATGCCGGCGAGGCCGTGGCGGCCGGGGGTGGGCTGCGGGCCCAGGCCGCGGCCGTCGTCGCGGACCTCGACCTCGATCTCCGCCTGTCCGTCGCGACCGCCGCCCTCGCGGCGCAGGCCGACGCGCACCTCGACCGAGCGCGCGCGAGCGTGGCGGGCGACGTTGGTGAGGCTCTCCTGCAGCACGCGCAGCACGGCGAGGCCGACGCCGTCGTCGAGCGGCTCGTCGCGAGCCTCGCCGAGGGGCTCGATCTGGCAACGCAGCGCGATGCCTTCGTGATGGCTGGCCCACAGCGCGCAGTAGGCCTGCAGCGTGTCCTCGATGCGCTCGTGCGCGGCCGGTGCGTCGCGGCGCAGGCGCTGCAGGATCGCGTGCACGCCGTCCTGCATGTGGCCGGTCATGGCGAGGATGGCCTGCGCGCTGCCGTGGATGCCGGGCTGCTCGGCGCTGCGCTGCAGGATGGCGCCGGCGATCGAGCGCACCGCGGTGATGCTCTGGCCGAGCTCGTCGTGGAGCTCGCGGGCGATCGCGCGGCGCTCCTGCTCCAGGCGGGCCTGGATGGTGCGCGCGAGGCTCTGGTCGGCCTCGAGGCGGGCGTTGGTGGCGCGCGACTCGTCCAGGCGGTCGGCGAGGCGGTTGTAGCTGCGCGCCAGCAGCGCGAGCTCGCGGGTGGCGTATTCCGGCAGGCGCTGGTCGAAGCGGCCGCGGGCGCCGTGCTCGAGCGCGACGTGGATCTGCTGCAGCGGCGCGAGCGCGCGCCGGATCGCCACGCGGGTGGCGAGCCAGAGCGCGAGCAGCAGCGCGCACGCCCAGCCGAGAGCGGCGACGAGATGGTCCCAGGCGTCGAGCACCGCGCGCGAGGTGTCGGGCGTCAGCACCACCTCCAGCGCGCCGGCGTCGAGCCGGCGCGCGCCGAGCTCGGGCGCGACGTGCTGCGCGAACCAGGCCGGCGCGTCGCGACCGGCCTTGTAGGGCGACTCGGGCGACACGTACAGCCGTTCTCCGCCGACGCCGAAGACTTCGAGCCGGTTGGCGCGGATGCGCCCGACCGCGGCGAGCCGGCTCAGCAGCCGCGCGCGTGCCTCGGCGTCGCCGTCGCGCTGCTCCGCCAGCACCACGACCAGCCACTGCTGCGCGACCCGGGTCGCCGCCTCGACCTCTTCGTGGATGGCCTGGCGCGTCTCGCGCATCCACACCGCCGCGCCCGCGCTCATCAGCACCGCGATCAGCACGGTGAGCACCAGGCTGAGGCGGGCCTGCAGGCTGGGCGTGCGCGCGCCGCTCATGTCGCCTGCCGGCGCAGGCTGGCCTGCGCGGAGAAGCCGCCGCCGCGCCGGTCGCGCAGCACGAAGGGCTCGCACAGGCCGAGCGCGGCGTAGCCGACGATGCCGCACCACTGGGTGGCGAAGCAGGCCGCGGCGCCGCCCGCGCCGAAGGCGCAGGGCGCGAGCAGGGCGCGCGCGGTGTGGTTGGCGAGCAGGACCGCGCCTTCGGCATCGAACAGCACGAGCGCTTCGAGCGGGGTGCCGAGCACGCTCGCGTAGCGGTGGAAGCGCAGCAGCAGGAAGCCCCGCGGCTCGGTCTCGATGAGGCGGTGCTCGATGAGGCAGGCGGCGGTGTGGAGCAGCGCGTTGGCGTGGCCCAGCCATTCCACCGGGGCGGCGTCGGCGTCGAGGAAGCCGAGCAGGGCGCCGGCCGGGGGCAGGATCGGGACCGCGATGCCGAGCTGGCCGGGCGGCACGGCGGGGGCGGCCGGGAGCGCGCGCGAGCCGATCGCGCGCAGCACGCCGCCCGCGCTGTCGGCGAGCAGCACGGTGATCGTGGGGCTGTCGAGCTGGCGGTGGAGATCCTCCATCGCCGGCGCCGACAGCGCGAGCAGGCGCTCGTGGTCGAGGGCCACGTCGGCGCCGCGGCGATCACGCGCCGCGTCGTCGATGGGGTGCCCGACCGTGCGCGTCGTCGGCGTGCCCCGGGGGGGAGGCGGGGCGGGGGAAGCTGCGGGAGTCGGTAGGCTGGACATCGCTGTGGTGGTCCTGGAGTCGCTGCGGCCGAGGCCGCCCGTGGCCACCCACGCAGGATTCGTGCCGAGGATGACGAGGGGGTGCGGACCGCGGCGGGACCTGCTTGCATGCAGATGCCGGCGCATAGTTGTTGCGTCCCTGAGCAAGCTTGCTCCCAAACGGAACAGTCGCCGCTGCGCCAGCGCTGCTGCGCCGCGGGCAGTCGCGTGCAGGGGGGCGCGATGTCGATCGCTGGCACGGAACCTGCTCCGGAATCGGCACAAAAGGCCTGCGCCCGTTCCCGGGCCATGCAAGACAACGGAGGAGACCCCATGCTGCAGCTGTTCGCCCGCCTGATCGGCATCGTCCTGCTGGCGCTCGCCGCGGGCAGCGCCGCGCTCGCCGCCGACCGCCCGGTCGTCCGCGTCGGCGTGCTGCAGTTCGGCACGGTGAGCTGGGAGCTCGAGACCATGCAGCGCCACGGCCTGCTCGAGCGCGAGGGGGTGGACATCCGCATCGTCCCGCTCGCGCTCAAGGACGCCGCCAACGTCGCCCTCCAGGGCGGCGAGGTCGATGTCATCGTCAATGACTGGCTGTGGGTGGCGCGCATGCGCTCGGAGGGGGCGGACTTCGTCTTCGTGCCCTTCTCGCAGGCGGTCGGCGGCATCCATGCGCGCCCGGACGCGGGCATCGCCGGTTTCGCCGACCTGCGTGGCCAGCGCCTCGGCGTCGCGGGCGGCGCGCTCGACAAGAGCTGGCTGCTGCTGCGCGCGTATGCCCGCCGGACCGTGGGCGAGGACGCCGCGAGCTTCCTGCGCCCGCAGTTCGCCGCGCCGCCGCTGCTCAACGAGCTGGTGACGCGCGGCGAGCTGCCGGCGGCGATGAACTTCTGGCACTACGGGGCGCGCCTCGCCGCCGCCGGTATGCCCGAGGTGCTGGGCATGAAGGAGATCCTCGCCACGCTCGGCATCGGCGACGAGATGCCGCTGGTGGGCTGGGTGTTCGGCGAGCGCTGGGCGGGGGCGAATCCGGCCGCGATCCGGGGCTTCCTGCGCGCCTCCGCGGCGGCCAAGGCGCTGCTGCGCGAGTCCGACGCGGCCTGGGAGGCGTTGCGCCCGTCGATGCGCGTCGAGGATGAGGCGACCTTCGTCGCGCTGCGCGATGGATTCCGCGCCGGCATTCCGCAGGCTGCCGACGAGGAGGGCGAGCGCGCCGCCGCGCGCGCCTTCGCGATCCTCGCCGCCGAGGGCGGCGAGGCGCTGGTCGGGCGCGCCCGCGAGCTCGCGCCGGGCACCTTCTGGCATGGGGGCGGGGGGCGGTGAGCGCGCAGCGCCTCGCTCCGCCTGCGCCCGCCGTGCCTGCGCGTACCCCGGTGCCTTCGACGACCTCCCCGCACACGCCGGCCGCCGCTGCGCCGCAGGGGACGCTCGCGCGACGCGACGAGCGCCGCCTGCGCATCGCCTCGCTGTTCGTCTTCGTGCTGCTCTGGCAGCTTGGCGCCAGCCTCGCCGACAGCCGCACGCTGCCCGATCCGCTCGCCGTGCTGGCGCGCATCGGCGCCGAGACGGCCTCGCTCGCGCTGCCCGGGCACCTGGCGGTGACGCTCGGCCGGGTCGCGGTCGCCTTCGCGGTGGCGATGCTGGTGGGCGCGCTGGTCGGCATGGCCATGGGGCGCTGGCGCAAGGTGGATGCCTTCCTCGATGCCTGGCTGGTGCTCGGCCTCAACATCCCGGCGCTGGTCACCATCATCCTGTGCTACGTGTGGTTCGGCCTCAACGACTGGGCGGCGATCGTGGCGGTGGCGATCAACAAGATCCCCACCGTCATCGTCACCGTGCGCGAGGGCGCGCGCGCGGTCGACCCCAGGCTGCTCGAGGTCGCGCGCGCCTACCGGCTCGGCCGGCGCACCACCTTCCTGCGCGTCTATCTGCCGCAGCTCGCGCCCTGGCTGATCGCCGCGGCGCGCTCCGGGCTGTCGCTGATCTGGAAGATCGTGCTGGTGGTCGAGCTGCTCGGGCGCAGCGAGGGCGTCGGCTTCCAGCTCAACGTCTTCTTCCAGTTCTTCGACATCACCGGCATCCTCGCCTACACCCTGGTCTTCGCCGGCGTGGTGCTGGCCGCCGAGGGCTGGCTGTTGCGTCCGCTCGAGCGCCGGCTCGGCGCCTGGAGGGCCTGAGCGATGCTCGACATCCGCATCGACACCAAGCGTTTCCCCGACCGTGGCGGGCGTCCGCACCTGGCCTTGTCGGGGCTGCACATGCAGGTCGCGCGCGGCGAGTTCGTCTGCGTGGTGGGGCCCTCGGGCTGCGGCAAGAGCACGCTGCTCGGCATCGTCGGCGGGCTCGACCGCGCCTGCGCGGGCGCGGTGAGCATGGACGGCGCCGCGCCGGCCGATCTCGGCTTCATGTTCCAGGAGCCGCGCCTGATGCCCTGGATGAGCGTGCTCGACAACGTGCTGCTGGTGGTGCCCGACGGCGTGCGCGCGCAGGCGCGGCCGCGGGCGCTGGAGCTGCTGCGCGCGATGGAGCTCGGCGACGTGCTCGACGCCTACCCCGGGCGCCTCTCGGGCGGCATGATGCGCCGCGTCGCGCTCGCCCGCGCCTTCGTCAACGAGCCCGCGCTGCTGCTGATGGACGAGCCCTTCGTGTCGCTCGACAGCCCGACCGCGAACCGCCTGCGCGCGATGCTGCTCGCGCAGTGGCGGCGCTGCGGCGCGAGCGTGCTCTTCGTCACCCACGACCTGCGCGAGGCGCTCGCGCTTGCGGACCGCATCTGCTTCCTGTCGCCGTCGCCGGGGCGGGTGGTGTTCGAGTTGGCGGTCGATCTGCCGCGCCCGCGCGATCCGTCCGGCGCGCAGCTCGACGGGCTGCACGCGCAGCTGCTCGCCCGCCATCCCGAGCTGCTCGCCGGCCTGCTGGCGGCGCGCGAGGAGGCGGCCCATGACTGAGGCACGCGAGGTCTTGCTCCAGGTGCGCGGGGTGCGCAAGGCCTACGGCGCGCGGCCGGCGCTGAAGGGGGTGGACCTGGAGGTGCGCGCGGGCGAGTTCGTCGCCCTGCTCGGGCCCAACGGCGCCGGCAAGAGCACGCTGTTCCAGTTGCTGACCGGCTTGTTCGACGCCGACGCCGGCGAGCTGCGGGTGTGCGGCGAGGACATGCGGCGCACGCCGGTGCGCGCGCTCGGGCGCATCGGCGTGGTGTTCCAGCAGATGACGCTGGACCTCGACCTCAGCGTGGAGGCCAACCTCGTGTTCCATGCGCGCCTGCACGGCATCGGCGGGGCCGCGTCGCGCGCGCGCATCGCCGACGTGCTCGCGCGCGTCGGCCTCGCCGAGCGCCGCGCCGACCGCGTGCGCGAGCTCTCCGGCGGCAACCGGCGCAAGGTGGAGCTGGCGCGTGCGCTGCTGCACCGGCCGGCGGTGCTGCTGATGGACGAGGCCACCGTCGGCCTCGACCCGGCGTCGCGCCGCCACCTGCTCGACGAGGTGCTGGCGCTGCGTGCCGCGGGTGTCGGCGTGCTGTGGGCCACCCATCTGGTCGATGAGGCCGAGGCCGCCGACCGCGTGCTGGTGCTGCATCGAGGCGAGCTGCTCGCAGCCTACGCGCCTGCCGCCCTGACCGCCGCCGCGCACTGCGCCAGCCTGTCGGAGGCCTTCCTGAAGCTCACCGGCACGCCGCAGGCGGCTGATCGCGAATGATTTCGACAACCGGCATCCCGCCGCACCAGACCGCAGCGAACTCCCCGCGCGGCCACGACAACAAGGAGATGACCCGCATGACCCCACCGAAGACCCCGATCCGCGCACTCGCAGCAGCCCTGTGTCTCGGCCTGTGTGCCGGCGCCGCGCTTGCCAAGGACACCGGCTACCTGTTCGTCAGCAGCGAGAACGACAACGCGGTGACCGTGCTCGATGGCAAGAGCTTCCAGGTCGTCAAGACCATCGCCACCGGCGAACGCCCGCGCGACATGAAGCTCTCAGCCGACCGCAGCCAGGTGTTCGTCATCGCCAGCAACAGCGAGCGCGTGGACGTGATCGACATCGGCAAGCTGGAGGTCGTGCGCAGCATCGACGTCGGCGAGGACCCGGAGATGTTCGCCTTCGGCAAGGACGGCAGCCGCCTCTACGTCTCCAACGAGGAAGACGCCCAGGTCTCGGTGATCGACGTGGCCGCCAACAAGGTGCTGGCGAGGATCGAGGTGGGCGAGGAGCCCGAGGGCGTGCTCGTCGGCAAGGACGGCAGCCGGCTCTACGTCACCTCGGAGGTGGCCAACATGGTCCATGTGATCGACACCGCCAGCAACGCGATCCTCGCCAACGTGGTGGTCGGCAACCGTCCGCGCCGCTTCGCCGACACGCCGGACGGCGGCGAGGTGTGGGTCACCAACGAACTCGGCGCCTCGGTGACCGTGCTCGACGCAAAGACCAACGTGGTGAAGGAGACGGTCACGTTTGCGCCGAAGGGCTTTCGCAGCGACGACGTGACCCCGGTCGGCATCGCCATGACGCGCGACGGCAAGACCGCCTATGTGACCCTGGGGCGCGCCAACCACGTCGCGGTGGTCGACGTCGCCACCCGCAAGGTGCGCGACTACGTGCTGGTGGGCAATCGCGCCTGGGGCGCGACGCTCAACCGTGACGAGTCCATGCTGGTGGTGGTCAACGGCCTGTCGGACGACATCTCGCTGGTCGACACCAGGACCAACAAGGTGCTGCGCTCGGTCCCGGTCGGCCGCGTGCCGCACACCGCGGTGATCGACGATTGAGCCCCGGGACCCCCGCAATCGCGACTCGCGTCGCTCCTACGAGAACCCCGGGCGCCCGGGGTGGCACCGCGTAGGAGCGACGCAAGTCGCGATCAAGGCGGTGCAGGAAGCACGGCGCGGACTGGATGGCTGCAATCGCGACTCGCGTCGCTCCTGCGAGAACCCCGGGCGCCCGGGATGGCACCGTGTAGGAGCGACGCAAGTCGCGATCAAGGCGGTGCAGGAAGCACGGCGCGGACTGGAGGGCAGCAATCGCGACTCGCGTCGCTCCTGCGAGAGCCCCGGGCGCCCGGGGTGGCACCGCGTAGGAGCGACGCAAGTCGCGATCAAGGCGGTGCAGGAAGCGCGGCGTGGACTGGAGGGCTGCAATCGCGACTCGCGTCGCTCCTGCGAGAACCCCGGGCGCCCGGGGTGGCGCCGTGTAGGAGCGACGCAAGTCGCGATCAAGGCGGTGCAGGAAGCACGGCG
>Ga0073899_10005693_pt1 | contig 10785 bp, 10 predicted proteins | sample KloWWTmetaKNB5Ph_FD_88975 | JGI IMG/M metagenome (GOLD analysis project Ga0073899, IMG submission 88975) | Active sludge microbial communities from Klosterneuburg, Austria, studying microevolution and ecology of nitrifiers - Klosterneuburg... | ecosystem: Engineered > WWTP > Aerobic digester >...
ATCCCTATAGCGCACAGCAAATCGTCAATGCGTTCAACGCGCTCGACAACGAGCAGAACGGTGATTTCACCACGCTGAAGAACACACTCGATCTTGCGAACAACAAGTACGATTCAACCACGGCGAAGCCTTGGGACTGAGTGTTACATGTGATCAAGCCCTACAGCTTGATCCGGATTTTCGCGAGTTCCGCATGTGGGACGGGGATGTCGTGCTGTACGACAGCCAGAGCGGAAACACGCATCGCCTGCTTCACCCCGCGGGCGTCATCGTCAACGCGCTGAACAGCGCGGAGCGGCTTTCAGCCGAAGCGCTGTATGAGGTCTGTGCAGCATCTCACAGGCTTGATCAAAGCAGCTTTGAGCAAAGCCTGGCACTGCTGCTCGACCTGAGCATCCTGACCCCTTCCTGATTTGTTACTTGGCGACCTGACCTACGAGCAGCTCTCGAGCTGCCTGCGCGGAAACGGCTTGCGGCTGCAGACCGGGCCGTTCGTGTTCCGCATCAGCTCTCCCTTGCCCAAGGTCGCCGAAAACCTCCACCTGCTGTACGACGCCTTCCCGCTCGCCGACGCGGACAGCTTTGCCGACTTTCATGTGCGGATCCGCATTTCCTCGGGGCTGCGCCGCCTGATGCGGCCGCAATCGATTTTCGACCTCGACGGCATCGAGCCCTTCAAGCCCCTGCCCGGCAAGCAGGCTTTCGCCCTGCTGGAATGGGGCATGAACTGGTGCATCTACAGTCACGCTCACCAATTCCTGATCATCCATGGTGCCGTGCTGGAAAAACACGGCCGCGCCATCCTGCTGCCCGCCCCTTCCGGCTCCGGAAAAAGCACCCTATGCGCGGCCCTGATGTGCCGCGGCTGGCGACTGCTGTCGGACGAGCTCATCCTGATCGACCCTGAGACAGCCGAGATTCACTCCCTATGCCGCCCGGTCAGCCTCAAGAACCGTTCGATCGATGTCATGCGCGCCTTCGCGCCGGACGCCGTCATCACCGCCCCCATCCCGGACACATCCAAGGGCACGGTGGCGCATATGCGGCCCAGCGCAGCGAGCTTCGCCAGCGTGAAGGATCGTGCCCTGCCGTGGCGGGTGGTCTTTCCGCGCTACCGTGAAAACAGCGCAACGGTGATCTCTCCCCTGTCACGGGCCGACACCTTCATGCGCCTGGTGGAAAACGCCTTCAACTACACCTTGCTCGGCCCGCTCGGGTTTCAGGCCTTGGCCAGGGTCATCGACCGTGTGCAGGGGCTCGAGGCGGAATACAGCACGCTGGACGACATCATCGCGCGCCTCGACGCGCTGGTGGAAGAGGACGCGAAATGACGCTGCCCACCTGCCTGTTGATCGAGGTGCTGCTCGCACCAGCGCAGGCGCAGGCGCTGTCGACAGCGGAGTGGGAAACACTCATCGGTCAGGCGCGCACGTCTCAACTGCTGGTACGACTGGCAACGGTGCTGCGCGAGCAAGGCCTGCTGCACGAGATCCCGCCCGCGCCGCGCCGCCATCTCGAAAGCAGCCTCCGCCTGCACGAGCGGCAGTTGCAGGCCGTGCGCTGGGAGGTGGAGCATCTCGTGCTCGCATTCAAGCAAGCTCAGATACCGATGGTGTTGCTGAAGGGCGCCGCCTACGCAGTAGCCGAACTGCCACCGGGACGGTGCCGGATGTTCAGCGACTTCGATGTCCTCGTCAGGCGCGATCAGCTCGAGCGTATCGAAACCACCCTGATGATGCACGGCTGGTCATCGGCGGATCAGAACGAATACGACCAGCGCTACTATCGCACCTGGATGCATGAGCTACCGCCCATGCGTCACATCACGCGGCAAAGCGTGATCGACGTACATCACAATCTGGTACCGGACACGGCCCGCCTGCGCCCGGACCCCGAACAGCTTCTGGCGGCGTCAGTGCCCTGCGCCGGCCGGCCTGAAATCCGCGTGCTGTGTGGAAACGACATGATTCTGCACAGCGCCGTTCACCTCTTCCACGACGGCGAATTCGATCACGCCCTGCGCGACTTGTTCGATATTCGCGACCTCGTCGCTCATTTCGTCACTCGGGACGAAGGCTGGCTCGAGCTCATCGCACGCGCCAGAGCGCTGAGCCTGGTGCAGCCGCTGTACTACGCCGTTCGATACCTGCAGCGAATGCTGAGAGTAGATATCCCGGACCTGGCGGTCGACGCCCTTCGCCTTTGCCAGCCAGGCAGACTGGCCGGCGCTGTGCAGGATGCAGCATTTAGGCGTGGTCTGCTGCCCATGCACGACAGCTGCGAAGACGGACTGTCATCGACGGCAAGAACGGTCCTGTACGTGCGGGGACACGCACTGAGAATGCCGCTACGTCTGCTTGCGCCTCATTTGCTGCGCAAGGCTTTGATGCGCAGCAATCTGCTGCCCGACCCGGCAGCCGCCCGCAAGTAGGGCAGCAACCCGATCGGCATGCATTGAAGGCGGATCCGCCTTATTCGGCGGCCCCGGCATCCTTCAGCATCTGCAGCAGCTCACCGTTCTGGTGCATCTCGCGCATGATGTCGCTGCCACCGACGAACTCGCCCTTGATGTAGAGCTGCGGGATCGTGGGCCAGTTGGAGTACTCCTTGATGCCCTGACGGATTTCATCGTCGGCCAGCACATTGACCGCGAGCACTTCCTTCACCCCGCAGCCCTTCAGGATCTGAACCGCGGCAGATGAAAAGCCACATTGCGGGAACTGCGGGGAACCCTTCATATAGAGAACCACGTCGTTGTTGGTGACCTGGTCACGGATGGTGTCTTGAATGCTCATGATTGGGCTCTTAAAACTTGAGTTGAATAGTCGGGTAATTCTAGGGAGACGCCGGCCGGGCGTCAATATCAGTTGCGGCGGCAAATCAGCTGCAAACGCATCGCCTGGTCAGGCATGCCCCAGCCAGCGCCCGCCGGAAACGCGCTCGATGCCAGCGATATCCTTCCATGAGGTGATCGCGGTGAAGCCTGCATCCACCAGCAGGCCACGTACGGCAGCAGCCTGATCGTAGCCGTGCTCGACAAACAGCCAGCCGCCCTTTTCCAGGCGGGCAGGCGAGCGCATCACGATTTCAGCCAGGTCGTCGAGCCCCGAAGGGCCTGCAGCCAGCGCGCCCGGCGGCTCGAACCGAATGTCACCCTGCTCGAGGTGCGGATCGGCCGCGGCAATGTAGGGCGGATTGGCAACGATCAGCTCGAAGCGCTCCTCACCCAGGGCCGCGAACCAGTCGCTCTGCACGAAGGACACACTTGCGCCGAGCCGCGCGGCGTTGGCCATCGCCACCCACAGCGCCTCACGCGATCGATCGAGTGCGGTCACATCCGCTTCGTCGAGTTCCAGTGCCAGCGTTACCGCCAGCGCCCCGCTGCCCGTCCCCAAATCCAGCGCGCGCACCCCCTTTTGCCCGGCGAAATGGGCCAGCGCCAGTTCGACCAGCAGTTCGGTATCGGGACGCGGAATCAGCACCGCAGGTGTGACCAGAAACTCACGGCCAAAAAACTCGCGCTCGCCGGTGAGATAGGCAACCGGCTCGCCTGCCATGCGGCGCTCGACCAGCTGGCGATAGGCGGCCCAGTCCTCGCGCCCGAGCCGCTGTTCCGGCCAGGCCACAAGCCGCGCCGCCGGGCACTGCAGCACGTGGCGCAACAGCACCCGAGCGTCCATCAGGTCGATGCGCACACGAGCCCAGGCCAGCGCGCCCGCGATGTCAGTGCCATCCGGCGTCGGGGTCGGCCAGTGCTCAGGCATCAGTCATCTGCCAGTGCCGCAAGCAGCTCGGCCTGGTGCTCCAAAGTCAGCGCGGCGACGAGCTCGTCGAGCTCGCCCTGCATGACTGCGTCGAGCTTGTAGAGCGTGAGGTTGATTCGATGATCCGTCACCCGCCCCTGAGGAAAGTTGTAGGTCCGGATGCGCTCCGAGCGATCGCCGCTGCCGATCAGGCTCTTGCGCTGCGCTGCCTCGGCGCTCTGCTGCGCGCGCGCCCTGGCGTCGTACAACCGCGCCGCCAGCACCGCCAGGGCCTGCGCCTTGTTGCGGTGCTGTGAGCGATCGTCCTGACATTCAACGACGATGCCGCTCGGGAGGTGAGTGATCCGCACCGCCGAATCGGTCTTGTTGATGTGCTGGCCACCTGCCCCCGAAGCCCGAAACGTGTCGATGCGCAGATCGGCGGGGTTGATATCGATCGCGGTCAACTCGTCCGCCTCGGGCAGCACCGCCACGGTGCACGCCGAAGTGTGGATACGACCCTGGGTTTCAGTCACCGGCACGCGCTGCACGCGATGGCCACCGGACTGGAACTTGAGCCGGGAGAAGGCGCCATTGCCGACGATGCGGGCAATCACTTCCTTGTAGCCACCAAGGTCGGATTCGCTCATCGACACGATCTCGACTTTCCAGCGCTGCCGCTCGGCGTAACGTGAATACATGCGCAGCAGCTCGCCTGCAAACAAGGCTGCTTCGTCACCGCCCGTTCCGGCGCGGATTTCGAGAAAGAGATTGCGCTCGTCATTGGGGTCACGTGGCAGCAGCTCGCGCTGCAGTTCGCCTTCGAGCTCGGCGATGCGTGTTTCGCCAGCGGCCAGCTCCAGCTCGCCCAGTTCGCGCATTTCTGCGTCGGCAAGCAACTCGCGCGCTGTCGCACAGTCGGCCTCGGCCTGGCGGAAGGCCGCATACAGCAACACCACCGGCTCGATTTCGGCACGTTCGCGAGACAGGGCACGAAACACATTCATGTCGCGTGCCGCGTCCTCGGCAGCGAGCGTGCGATCCAGCTCCTCGATGCGCGCAGCGAGGTGTTCGAGTTTGTCGCGGATACTGTCTTTCATGAATGAGTCAGGGCTGGTGCTCGCGCCGCCTGCAGGCGCGAAAACCAGCGCGCTGCGCTAGCCTTGGCGGGGAAGATTGAAAAGCTGCTGCACGATCTGGCCGACTTCAGCCTTGTGCTCGCCGTCCGCTTGGTTCAGGTAGCGGGTCGGCGCGTGCATCAGCTTGTTGGCGAGGCCATGGGACAGTGCCTCGAGCACCTTGTAGGGGTCGTCACCCTTGGCCAGCAGACGCACCGCACGTTCCAGCTCGGCCCGTCGGAGCGATTCGGCATGCTCGCGCAGGGCACGGATGGCCGGTACGGTCTGGCGCGCAGACATCCAACTCAGGAAGCCATCCACGCGCAGGTTGATGATCTGCTCGGCCTCGATCACGGCCTGCTGGCGCGATTCCATGCCGGCATCGACCACCTGCGCGAGATCGTCGACCGTGTACAGAAAGATATCGTCCAGCTCGGCGATCTCGGGCTCGATGTCGCGCGGCACTGCCAGGTCGACCATGACCATGGGACGGTGACGACGCACCTTTACCGCGCGCTCGACCATCCCCAGGCCGACGATGGGCAGGGGCGCGGCCGTACAGGATACGACCACATCGAAACGCGCCAGCATGTCGCCAATCTGGTCGATGCGCATCGTTTGCGCACCAAAACGCGAGGCCAGCGCCAGCGCACGTTCTTCGGTGCGGTTGGCGACGGTCATCGACTTCGGCTGCGCACCGGAAAAATGCGCCGCGCACAACTCGATCATCTCGCCCGCGCCGATGAAGAGCACGTGCTGATCGGCCACGCGCTCAAAAATGCGCTCGGTCAGGTGCACCGCCGCCGCCGCCATCGACACCGTGTTGGCGCCGATTGCAGTGGTCGATCGCACTTCCTTGGCCACCGCAAAGGTGTTCTGGAACAGCTTGTGCAGCAGCGTACCCATGGTGCCCGCCTGCTCGGCGTGGCGCACAGCATCCTTGACCTGCCCCAGAATCTGCGGTTCGCCGATGACCATCGAGTCCAGACCGCTGGCCACGCGAAAAACATGACGAATCGCGTCACGCTGCGGATAGGCGTAAAGGTAGGGCGAGACGTCGTTGAGCGCAACGTGATGAAAGCGCGCCAGCCAGTCGGCCGCATGCTGCGGCTGCTCGGCAGCAAAGTACAGCTCGGTGCGGTTGCAGGTCGACAGGATGGCCGCCTCTCGCACGGAGTCGGCATGTGCCAGATCATGCAGCGCCTGGGCCAGCCTTTCAGGCTGGAACGCAACGCGCTCGCGAATCGCGAGCGGCGCTGTGTGGTGATTCAGGCCAAGGGCGTAAAGCTGCATTCGGATCAGGCTGGTCAGCGCACTGCGATGGAAAGGCGCGCATTATAGCACCCCGACTTGCGCTCAAAAATTGAGCGTAATCAGCCACTTCTTTCCCCCGGCGGCGGCACGGCAATTTCGTCGATCGAAGTCTTCGCCCGCCAACCTGGGTTGTGGCTGGAGGTCTTGATCGAACGACTGATGAGGGGAGCCGACGGCGGGGTCACGCAGGCCGGGCGACAACCGGGTCGCGGGACGCTGCGCCCGGTCGCGGGTCTGGTTTCACGCCGGGTACCGAAAGCAGGCATCGACTCAGCGCGCGGAAAGCGACACCATGAGACCAAACGCCAAGGCTGAATATCAGGGCAAAAAAAAGGGTGCGAATCAACGCACCCCCAACCCCAACAGAGAGACAAAACACTTTCATTTTCGGAGCCGCTGTCGGCAGGACCGAACGCGCAGCCCGAAAGCACTGGAGGAAGTATGCAATAGCGCAAAACAGCGAGCCTGACTTAGGTCAACGCTGATCCATTCTGCCTTCCCCACCTCATCGGGCTCACTCACTGCGCGGGTTTTCGCTTCGTTTCCGCGCCCTCTTCCTGCTGGCGTCGCCTCTCGATATCTGCAGGAGACTCGTCGCGATCATCGAGCAACAGGCGATAGGCAGGCCCTTCCAGGTCATCGTACTGGCCACTGCGCAGTGACCACCAGAACAACACGCCGAGGACGAACACCAGCACCACCGAGATCGGGATGAGAAGGTAGATGCTTTCCATGTCGAGTCCTGCCGAAACCCATTATTTGTCGCGCGGGATGCGCTGCAGCCGCAGCGCATTGAGCACCACCAGCAGCGAACTGCCGGCCATGCCGATGCCAGCCATCCAGGGCGTGACCAGCCCGGCCATCGCCAGCGGCACCGAGGTGAAGTTATAAATGAAGGACCACCACAGGTTCTGCCTGACGATCCGCAAGGTCTTGCGCGCAAGCAGGATCGCCCGCCCCAGACTGCCGAGGTTTTCGTTGAGGAGGACGATGTCGGCCTGATTGCGGGCGAGATCCGTTCCACCCCCCATTGCAACCGAGACATGGGCCTGCGCCAGTACCGGCGCATCGTTGACCCCGTCGCCGACCATCGCGACCACCGCCTGCGGGTTCTTCTGCAACTCGGCGATCCAGGCCTGCTTGCCCTGCGGGCTCATGCCGCCATGCGCATCGGCGATGCCCAGGGTCTTTGCAACACTCGCTACCACACTCGGCGAGTCGCCCGACAACACACCAAGTCCAAGCCCCTCCGCAGACAGTCGCTGCGCCAGCGGCACCGCCTCGGCACGCAGCGTATCAGCGAGCCGGAACAGGCCCAGCCACTGGTTTTGCGCCGCCAGTGCCACGACCGTGCCACCGCTTTGGGAGAAGGCCTTGAGCGCCGCGGGCAATGGCAGGCCCGCCGCATCAGCGACATACTGTGGACGACCAATCCACAACGTATGCTCGGCCACGCGGCCCTGCATACCCTGTCCGGTTTCGGCGCGCAGTTCAGTCACCCTGGGCAACGACAGCTCGCCTGCCGCCTCTCGCAGACCGGCCGCCACCGGATGCTCCGAGCCCTGCTCGATCGCTGCGGCCAGCGCAGTCAGCGCCTCTGCCCCTTGCCCTGCGAGCGGCAACACCTCCTCGAGCCGCATCCGGCCATGGGTCAGCGTGCCGGTCTTGTCGAACACGAAGTGAGTGGCGTGCGCCAGGGTTTCGATTGCATGACCGCGGGTGACCAGCACCCCCATGCGTGCCATGGCATCGGTTCCCACGGTCAGCGCCGTCGGCGTCGCCAGCGACAGCGCACATGGACAGGCCACCACCAGCACGGAGACAAACACCCACAGCGCGCGCGCGCTGTCGATGAAATACCAGGCGATCCCGGTCAGCGAAGCCAGCACCAGCAAAGTCAGGATGAACCACCCCGCCACCCGATCCGACTGGGTGGCGACGCGCGGCTTCTCGGTTGCGGCACGCTCCATCAGACGACGGATCGCTGCCAGCCGCGTCGAATCGCCAACGTGCTCAACGCGAAACAGCAAGGGCGAGGACACGTTGATGCTGCCGCCGGTCAGGCTGTCGCCGAGTTGCCTGGGAACCGGCATGCTTTCGCCCGTCAACAGGGCCTCGTTGACTTCACCCGTGCCTTCGACGACCACGCCATCGGCGGGAATGACTTCACCCGGGCGCACGCGCAGGATGTCACCCACCTCGAGCTGCGAAGTCGGCACCCGCTCGCCGGTCACCTGGCCCGGCCAGCCCGCCAGGCGCTCGGCAAAGGAAGGCAGCACCTTGCCCAGCTCTTCGACCCCGCGCACCGCCTTCTGGCGCGCGACCATTTCCAGGTAGCGACCACCGAGCAGGAAGAAGACGAACATGGTGACCGAGTCGAAATACACCTCCGGCCCGTCAGTGAGCGTGGCCCACAGACTGGCAAGGAAGGCACTGCCCACCCCCAGTGCAACCGGAACATCCATGCCCAGGCTGCGCAGGCGGATGTCGCGCACCGCACGCTGGAAGAAAGGCGCCGCCGAATACAGCACTACCGGCAGCGTCAGCAGCAGGCTCGCCCAGCGCAGCAGCAGCTCCACGTCCCAGGTCATGTCGCCTTCGCCCGCCACATAGACGGGGAAGGCGTACATCATGACCTGCATCATGCCAAAGCCGGCCACGAACACCCGCCACAGCATCGAGCGCCGTTCGCGCTCGGCGATCTGCTCGGAACGCTCGGCGTCATAGGGATAGGCGCGATAACCGATGGCCTGGATGGCGCCGAGAATGTCCGACAGCCTGATCTTGCGCTCGTCCCAGCGCACCCGCGCACGCCGCGTCGCATAGTTGATCTCAACCGCAGATACGCCGTCCTGGCGGGCAACGTGCTTCTCGTTCAGCCACACGCAGGCGGCGCAGGTAATGCCTTCGAGGATCAGCGATGCTTCACGTTCGTGCTCACCCACCGGGCGCACGAAGCTCTTCTGGAAATCAGGGTGATCGAAGAGGCCGAGCTCCTGCAGCTCGACCGGCATCGCCTCGCGCCGCGTCTCGGGCATTGCATCGCGATGGCGGTAATAGTCGATCAGCCCGTTGTCGACGATGGACTGGGCCACGGCCTGACAACCCACGCAGCACATCCCGCGCTCACGCCCGTCGATGCGCACGTAGTGGTGCGTACCCGGCGGGACAGGAAGACCGCAGTGATAACACTCGACATCGACCCCTTCTTGGGTCGGCACAGCACTCAGGTCGGCAGCAGTCATCGGCGCAAACGCAAAGCCGCTCCACAGGGACAATCCTTGCGGAGCGGTCGAAACGGAATATCCGTTTTTAGCACATTTACCCAGGCCCCGCTATTGCGCCGCAGCATGGGATCACTCAAGGCCTCAGCAGGCCCGGCGAGGGCTTACTTGGCCGACATGCGAATCGCGCCATCGAGACGGATGACCTCGCCGTTGAGGTAGGTGTTTTCGATAATGTGGCGCACCAGACCTGCGAACTCGGTCGGCCGCCCGAGGCGTGACGGAAACGGAACCATCTTGCCCAGGGAGTCCTGCACCTCCTGCGGCATTCCCATCAGCATCGGCGTTTCCATGATGCCGGGGGCGATGGTCATGACGCGAATACCAAAGCGCGACAGCTCGCGCGCCACTGGCAGCGTCAGGCCGACCACACCGGCCTTGGACGAGGCGTAGGCCGCCTGCCCGACCTGCCCGTCGAACGCCGCTACCGAGGCAGTATTGACGATGACACCCCGTTCTCCGCCCTCGTCAGCCGCGGCCTTGCTCATGACATCAGCCGCCAGGCGAATCATGTTGAAGGTACCGATCAGGTTGATCGACACGGTACGCGCAAAAGACTCGAGGCGATGCGGTGCTTCACGCCCCACCACCTTCTCCGCCGGCGCCACACCTGCGCAACTGATGAGCCCGTTGAGACCACCAAAACCCGTCACGGCGCGATCGATCGCCGCCTTTGCGCTGGCCTCGTCGGTGACGTCGGTCACAACAAAAGCCGCTGCAGCGCCCAGCTCTGCAGCGACGGCCTCGCCCGCCTCGCGATTGACGTCGGCCAACACCACTCGGCCACCCGCCTCGACCAGCATGCGCGCCGTCGCCGCACCCAGGCCCGAACCACCACCGGTCACCACAAATACGCCGTTCTCGATCCGCATCGCCGCACTCCTTGTCTTGTAGATTGATTGAGCATCAATCCGCAAACATAGTTCACGTTAACGTTAACGTCAATAAATACCCGGCAGATATACGTCACCGCAAATCATGATCCGCCCCACGCTGCATGCCTAGACCTGTCGCACCACCTCGTCGCGGAGCTGCCTGTGAGTGCGCAAGGCCCAAAGTACAAACACCGTCAGCAGCACACCTTCGAGCAGCATCGCCAGCTGCGCGCCCATCTGTGCCGCGAGCAGCCCGGCAAGCAAACCGCCGATGGCATCGAAACCGAAACGCGTCGAACTGAAAAAGGACACCACGCGCCCGCGCAGGTGATCGGGAGCCAGCGTTTGCAGCAGCATGTTGGTCGCGACATTGCCGATCGAAATGCCCAGGCCGACCAGTGTCATTGCGAACACGGAGAGCGGCAGGTAAGGACTAAAGGAGAACACCAGC
>Ga0073899_10005695_pt1 | contig 10784 bp, 9 predicted proteins | sample KloWWTmetaKNB5Ph_FD_88975 | JGI IMG/M metagenome (GOLD analysis project Ga0073899, IMG submission 88975) | Active sludge microbial communities from Klosterneuburg, Austria, studying microevolution and ecology of nitrifiers - Klosterneuburg... | ecosystem: Engineered > WWTP > Aerobic digester >...
CGGAAAAGCTCGTAAAGCGGCTCCAGAGACAGGCCCTCGGCCAACGGATCGACCAGCACCGCCGGGCCATCCTTGGCGGGCGGCAGCGCCATCTGGATCAGACAGAGCTTCGAATAATAGGTGCGCTCGCGCAGAAATTCGGTGTCGATCGTCACATATGGCTTGGTGCGGGCCTCGGCGCAAAACTGTGCCAGCTCTTCGGTTGTTTTTATTGTTGGCATCACTGTCCTGCAGCTTGCGGGTTCATCCCGCCGGTTTTGGTGATAGGTCACGCGCATTCGGTTGGAAAGGCAAGGGCGCGCAAACCGGCCGGATTGTTGCGCAACTGCTGCGGGTTTTGCGGGATTTGCGCGCTTTGTCCCGATGATTCGGCCCGAACAGCGCCCTAAAGATCCGGCACTTCAAAGATAAAGTGTCGTGCGATCGCCCATGGCAACACGGCGCAAGACCGCCGGATAGAGCTGATGTTCCCGGACCAGCACGCGCGCTGCCAGGGCATCGGGCGTGTCCTCCGCCAGAACCGGCACCCGCGCCTGCCCCAATATCGGCCCATCATCCAGCACCGGCGTCACCTCATGTACCGTGCAACCGGCCTCCGCATCGCCCGCCGCGATGGCGCGCTCATGGGTATGAAGACCCGGATATTTGGGCAAAAGCGAGGGGTGGATGTTCAAAAGCCGCCCTCGAAACAGCGCGACAAACTGCGGGGTCAGAACCCGCATGAAGCCGGCAAGGCAGATGATATCGGGCCGCGCCAGCAGAAGATGGGCCGAAAGCGCATCCTCGAACCCGGCGTGATCCTTGCCGAAAGGTCGGTGGTCGACGGCCACGGTCGGAATGCCCAGCATCTGCGCCCGACAAAGCCCTGATGCGGCGGGATCGTTCGAGGCGACCAGAACCGGCCGCGCCGGATGGTCCCCCTTCATGCTGGCGGCCAACGCCACCATGTTCGAGCCACCCCCGGAAATCAGGATGGCGACCCGTTTCACAGAAGGCGCCCCTTGTACTGCACGCCCTCGCCCCGGATCACGCGGCCCATGGGCACGACCGTTTCGCCCTGCTCGCCCAGAAGGGCCGCAATTTCTCCGGCCCGGTCGGCGGCCACGACCAGCATCATGCCGATGCCGCAGTTGAAGGTTTTCAACAACTCCGGCTCAGACATGCCCGCCGTCTCGGCCAGCCAGCGGAAGACCGGCGGCAAAGTCCAGCCTGAAAGGTCGATCTCGCAGGCCATCCCGTCTGGCATCACCCGCGGCGGGTTTTCGGTCAGCCCGCCCCCGGTGATATGGGCCAGCCCATGCACGCCCCCTGCCCGCACCGCCGCCAGCGCCTGTTTCACATAAAGCCGCGTCGGCGCCAGAAGGGCTGCGCCCAACGTGCCGCCGCCAAAAGGTGACGGCGCGTCCCATCCAAGGCCCGAGAGTTCCACCACCTTGCGCACGAAGGAATAGCCGTTCGAATGCACCCCGTCCGAAGCGAGGCCCAAAAGCACGTCGCCCTCGCTCACCCCTTGCGGCAGGTCGCCCCCCCGCTCCATCGCGCCCACGGCGAAACCAGCAAGGTCGAAATCGCCCTTATGATACATGCCCGGCATTTCCGCCGTCTCGCCGCCAATAAGCGCACAGCCCGAGGATTCGCAGCCCCGCGCGATCCCGTCGATGATGCGCGCGGCCTCATCGACGTTCAATTTGCCGGTCGCGAAATAATCGAGAAAGAACAGGGGCTCCGCACCCTGGCAAACCAAGTCGTTCACGCACATGGCGACCAGATCAATGCCGATCGTATCCACATTGCCGGTGTCGATGGCGATCCTGAGCTTGGTGCCCACCCCATCGGTCGCCGCGACCAGAACCGGGTCGTGATAGCCGGCGGCCTTCAGGTCAAACAGCGCTCCGAACCCGCCCAGCCCGGACATCGTGCCGGGGCGCTGGGTGCGTTGTGCGGCCGGTTTGATCCGCTCCACCAGCGCATTGCCCGCGTCAATATCAACGCCCGCATCCGCATAGGTCAGGCCGTTTTTCTGCTCGCTCATCGGTTTGCGGTCCCCAGCATCCAGACAGGTGGCTTTTGGTTGGGCTTAGGACAATGTGCGGGAAATGAAAAGGGCCGCGCGGCGAATGCGCGCGGCCCTTAGGATGATCAAAGCGCGAATTGCCAGGGTGCCTGCGTATAGCGATACCCCCCGCCATCCCGGTCGACATATCCCACGCCCGGGAAATCGAGATGCATACCCGCCACCGCGAACCCTTCGGCGGCGGCGCGCTCAAAGATCATCCGCCGGGTCTGGCGCGCACGATCGAGGTCGGCATCAAAACTGATCGACCAGTCGGGTTGATCGAACTGGAACCCCGGCATGTGAACAAGATCGCCCCAGATCAGCAACTGCTGACCACCGTCGCTCAGCATCAACCCGGTATGGCCAGGGGTATGGCCGGGCAAAGGCAAGGTCATCAGACCCGGTGCGATCTCGGTCTCGCCAGAAAACTCCCGACGCGCCTGCGCATAGGGCGCGCTCAGCCCGCGCGAGACGGTCTTCCTTCAGGCCCTGCTGCGCGCCTTTGACGCCACCCCCGGCCTCAGCGTCACCGGCGCCGCGCGCCACTGGGTCGGGCTGACGGGAGACTGAGCGCGCGTCTTGACCTCCGCCGCCGAACCGCCTACCGATGGCCCCGGCTGGGCCTGTAGCTCAATGGTCAGAGCAGGGCGCTCATAACGCCTTGGTTGGGGGTTCGAGTCCCTCCGGGCCTACCATTCCCGCCGATCCTTGCAATAACGCGGTTATATCCCCGACGTCAGCCGTTCGGTCCGGGCTTCGCGGGGCTTTCCGCCTTCTTCTGCCAGCGCCCGCTTTCCTCGCTCCAGTAGATCGCGGCCAGCCCCGCGCCCGTGAGCGCCCGCCACTGGGATCGGGCGCGTTCGACCGCCGCCCCGTCATTGCCGTCAAAAAGAATACAGCCGCGCTCCGCCGCCTGAAGGGCTGTGATCTCCAGATCCGCGCCGCCGACCGACATCAGGCAAGCCCGTGCATCGGGCAGCACGCCGCCTGCGATCAGGATCGGTTGCAGATTGTCATGCGGCCCGCCCGCCAGCCCATGCGGCACGAACCCTTCCTCGCTCACGACCCACAGCCGCTGATCCAGCCCTTCGGCCTGCGTCTGATCGGGGGCCACGACCCCCACCTGCCAGCCGCGCTCCAGGGCCTTTTCGGCAATCGCCACCAGGGCCACTTCCGGGGCGGAGCGGGTGAGGTGATAGAAATGAACCTCGCCCATTATTCCATCAGGTCGCGGATCAGCCGGTCGAGTGTCATCACCCCCCAGCCCGACGCGGTTTTCGGCCCGACCAACGTCTGTTCGGTCGCGGGCAAGGCCACGCCCGCGATGTCGATGTGACACCAGGGGGTTTCATCCTTCACGAACCGCTTCAGGAACTGCGCGGCGGTGATCGACCCCGCCGACCGGCCACAGGAATTGCGCATATCAGCGATATGGCTTTTCAGGATCGCGTCATAGGCGGGCGACAAAGGCATCCGCCAGGCGCCTTCGCCTTCCGCCGCCGCCGCCTTCAGAAGCGCCGCGCAAAGCGTATCATCATTGGAAAAGACGCCCGCATTCTCATGACCCAGCGCCACAACGATCGCCCCGGTCAACGTGGCCAGATTGATCATGCCGCGCGGCTTGAACCGTTCTTGCGCATACCAAAGCACGTCGGCCAGCACGAGCCGCCCTTCGGCATCGGTGTTGATCACCTCGATCGTGTCACCCTTCATCGACTTCACGACATCGCCCGGCCTTTGCGCCCGACCGTCAGGCATATTCTCGACGATCCCCACCAACCCCACGACATTGGCCTTGGCTTTGCGCAAGGCGAGAGTCCGCATCACCCCCGCGACAACGCCCGCGCCGCCCATGTCCATGGTCATGTCCTGCATGCCTTCGGCAGGTTTGATCGAAATGCCGCCGGTATCGAACACCACGCCCTTGCCGACCAGTGCGAACGGCGCCTCTTTCTTCGCCCCACCTCGCCATTGCATTACCACGACCTTCGAGGGGCTTTCCGACCCCTGCCCCACGCCCAGAAGCGCCCGCATACCCAGTTTGGACAGCTCTGATTCTTCCAGAATCTCGACCTCCAGCCCCAGTTCCTGCATGGCGGCCAGCCGCGCCGCAAAATCGCTGGTGGTCAGCACATTGGCGGGTTCATTGACCAGATCGCGGGTGAAAAGCACGCCCTCTGCCACCGCCGCCATCGGCGCGGCCTGTGCCGCCACCTTTTCAGGCTTGTCGACCTGAAAGCGCACCATCCCGCGCTCGCTCACGCCAGATGTCTTGTAGTCGGAAAAGTCATAGGTCCTGAGCGCGAGGCCGAAGGCCACGTCTGCCGCCCGGGCTGATGCCCCGGCCAGAACCGTCACACCCGCCGCGCCCAGGCCCTTGGCAATCGTCGCACCCGCCTTGCGCGCCTCGGCTACAGTGGGTTTGGCGGGCAGCTTCACCAGTTGCAGTACCTCGGCCTTCAACCCCGCAGGGAACGCCATATCCAGCGCCTCGCCCGCTTTCAACTTGCCCCAGGTCGGGCTTTCCATGGCCCGCGCGACTGCACCGCGCGTGGCCTTGTCGATCTTTCCGGCCAGACCGGACAGTTTCGCCCCGTCGCCCAGCAACAGCGCCAGCCGACCTTCGGCATGGCGTGCGGCGGCATCATCAATGGCATCGAAATGGATCTGGACAGGAGCGGGCATGATCATCCTCTGGCATAGTTTTGCCGGACCCTAGCCCCGCCCCGGTCCTTTGGCCAGATAGGAGTTTTCCCTGCCCCGCCTTTGCGCTAGGGATAGCGGAAACAGGGTGCAAGGGGCCAAGGGCTAGATGTCCAGATTCGACAGATACATGCTGTCGCAGCTGATGATGTTCTTCGGCTTCTTTGCGCTTGTTCTGGTGGCAGTCTATTGGGTCAACAGCGCGGTCCGGCTGTTCGACCGGCTGATTTCCGACAACCAGTCGGTCTGGGTTTTCCTTGAACTTTCCGCGCTTTCGCTGCCGAACGTGATCCGCTTGATGCTGCCGGTCGCGGCCTTTGTCGCAACCGTTTATGCCACGCAGCGCATGGCCTCGGAAAGCGAACTCGTGGTGATGCAGGCCACCGGCTTTTCTCCCTTCCGGCTGGCGCGGCCCGTCCTCTTCTTCGGTCTTGTGGTGGCTCTGCTTCTGGGGGCGCTCACGCATTTCCTCGTGCCGATGGCACGCACCCGCCTCAATGAGCGCAACAGCGAGATCTCCGACAACATCAGCTCGAAATTCCTGACCGAAGGCACGTTCCTTCACCCGTCGGCCGCCGTCACGCTTTTCATCCGACGCATCAGCGCGAACGGCGAGTTGGGCGAGTTCTTCCTGTCGGACCGCCGTCAGCCGGGGTCCGAGACGATCTATGCCGCTCAAAGCGCCTTTCTTGCGCGCAGCGACACTGGTCCGAAGCTGGTGATGCTTGATGGCATGGCACAAACGCTGCGCGACGATCCGGACGGCACCCCGCGGCTTTCAGTGACACGTTTCGCAAATTTCACCTATGATATCAGTGGGCTGATCGCGGCGCGCGGGCCGCGGGTCCCCCAGCTCGAGGAACGCTCGACCGCAGCACTTCTGTCAGCAAACACACAACTTCTGGCGGAAACCGGCGCGACGGCGGCGCAAGCGCGATTCGAAGGGCACGACCGTTTCGCCAAACCGCTTCTGACCATCGCTGCGGTTCTGACCGGATTTGCCGCGATGATCGGCGGCAGTTTCTCGCGCTTTGGCATGTGGCGGCAAATCGCCGGGGCCTGCGGCCTTTTCATCTTCCTCTTTTTTCTGTCGAACCTTGTCGACAAGGCGGCCAACCGGTCTGATGGCGCAACGCTGCTGGTTTATGCACCCGCGCTGGCGGGGGTTGTGATCGCTGCCCTCTTGCTGGCCTTCGGCATGCGCACCCGACACCCCGCACGCACATCGGCGGTCCCCGCATGAGGCTTTCCCTCTATATCGCCCGCCGGTTTCTGACCACCTTCGCGCTGGTCCTCGGTGCCTTCTTCGCCATTCTCTATCTGCTTGATCTGATCGAGCAGGTACGCCGCCTGCCGGACGATACCTTCTCAAAGCTTGCCGGGTTGTCGCTGCTGCATACGCCCGCCTCGGTCTACCGCATTCTGCCGCTGATCATGATCTTGTCGGCCATTGCCCTCTTTCTGCGCCTGGCGCGCACGTCCGAACTGGTGGCGATCCGCGCGGCGGGGCGATCCGGACTGCGGACGCTCGCCGCCCCGGTCTGTGCGGCCTTCCTCATGGGGATTGTCGCGGTGGCGCTTTTCAATCCGATCGTCGCGGCCACCAGCAAACGTTATGCGATCCTCACCGGAACCGGCGCGGGCATATCGGACGCTTCGATCAGCACCGATGGCCTGTGGCTCAGACAGGGCGATACCGACCGCCAATGGGTCATCCGCGCCGACAGCGTCGATCCGGACGGAACGGCACTCTACGGCGTCACCTTCCTGGCCTTCGGGGCGGATGGCCAGCCGCTGTCGCGGATCGAGGCGGCATCTGCCCGGCTGCAAGACGGGCGCTGGATCGCGCGTGACGTGCGCGAATGGGATCTGGCGGACAGTCTCAACCCGGAAGCCAGCGCCCGCACATCGGCGGAACTTACCTTGACCTCCGACCTGACGGCCGATCAGATTCGCGATAGTATCGGCGCGCCGGAAACCATTTCGATCTGGGACATGCCCACCTTCATCACACAGCTTGACCGGGCCGGTTTTTCCGCCCGCCGCCACGCGGTCTGGTTCCAGATGGAGCTCGCGCTGCCGATCCTTCTGGCCGCGATGGTGATGGTGGGGGCCGGTTTCACCATGCGCCATGCGCGCTTCGGCCAGACCGGGCCGCTTGTCCTGATCGCGCTGGTGTCCGGCATCGCAGTATTTTTCGTCAGGAACTTCGCGCAAGTCCTTGGGGAAAGCGGGCAAATTCCCATTTTTCTCGCCGCATGGAGTCCGCCCATAGCGGCGGCACTTCTGTCGGTCAGCCTGCTTTTGCATCTGGAGGACGGCTGACATGCCCGCCCTGATCCCACCCCGCCGTCCCGGATCGCGCCGTGCCGCCGCCCTTCTGGCGCTGGCGCTTTGTTCGGCCGCCGCCGCGCCTATGATTCTGCCTGCCGCCCTTGCACAAGAGGCGACCACAGAAGCCCTGCCCGCGCTTCTGGCCGACAGCATTTTCATCAATGCCGATCAGACCCTGACCGCCGAAGGCTCGGTGGAGGTTCTCTACAAGGGCCAACGCCTGACGGCTTCACGGCTGACCTATGACCAGGCGACCAACCGACTGAAGCTCGAAGGCCCCATCACCATCGACGATGGCAAAGGCACGGTCTTTCTGGCGGATGAGGGCGATCTGTCTGCCGACTTCCGCGACGGCATCCTGAAAAGCGCCCGCCTCGTCCTGCAAGACCAGCTTCAGATCGCCGCGACCGAGATCGACCGGGTGGGGGGACGCTACACCCAGCTCAGCCGCGTCCGCGCCTCCACCTGTCAGGTCTGCCCGACCAACCCCACGCCCTTGTGGGAAATCCGCGCCCAACGCGTCGTGCACGACGAGGAGGAGCGCCAGCTTTATTTCGACCATGCGCAATTCCGCATCGCCGGACTTCCGGTGGCCTATTTCCCGCGCCTCAGGATGCCGGACCCGACGGTTGACCGCGCGACCGGGTTCTTGCTTCCTTCGATCCGCTCCAGCTCCGAACTCGGCTTCGGGCTGAAACTTCCCTATTTCATCGCGATCGGCGACAGCCGCGACCTGACCGTGACCCCCTACGTCACCGCCAAGGGGGCGGTCTCGACCGATCTGCGCTACCGTCAGGCTTTTTCCAACGGCACCCTGACGCTGCAGGGTGCTTATAGCCGCGATGACATCTTCCCCGATCAAGCTCGCGGCTATCTTTTCGGCGATGGCCGGTTCACACTGGCCAATGGCTATATCGCGGGCTTCACCCTCGAAACTGTCAGCGACGACAGCTACCTGCTCGACTATGGCCTCGACGAACAAGACCGTCTCGCCAGCGATGTCTATCTCAGCCGGATCAAGCGCGATCTGGCCTTCGATGCGCGACTGACCCATTACAACTCCCTGCGCGCCGGCGACAGCGACCCGATCCTGCCCGGACTGGTCGCGGGCGTCAGTTATGAGCGGCGCTTCACACCCGACCTGATCGGCGGACAAGGAACGCTGCGCTTCGACCTCCTGGGCGTCAACCGCAGCTCGACGTCGCTGATCGATTCGAATGCCGATGGGGTCATCGACGGGCGCGACGTAGGCCGCCTGACCTTCGGGGTCGATTGGCGACGGCAGACGGTCTTGAGCAACGGCATGGTGCTGGGCGTCGCGGCCGGTCTGAACGGCGCGCTCTACCGGATCGGACAGGATCCGACCTTCGGCGCATCGGTCAGCCGCATGACCCCGACGCTCGCCGTCGACCTGCGCTGGCCTTGGGTGAAATCCGCCTCGGGCGGCCATTCTTCCCAGGTGATCGAGCCGGTGCTCCAACTTGTCTGGAGTGACGCGTCCAACACCTCTGTGCCAAACGAAGAAAGCAGCCTCGTCGAATTCGATGAAGGCAATCTTTTCTCCTTCAGTCGCTTTCCGGGCAGCGACCTTTACGAATCCGGTCTGCGCGCCAACATCGGCGTGAACTGGACCCGCAAAGACCCCGATGGCTGGACGCTGGGCGTCACGGCCGGCCGGGTGCTCAGGTCCGAGGATCTGGGACAGTTTTCCACTGGCTCGCGGCTGTCCGGCACCAGGTCGGACTGGCTTTTGGCGATGCAGATCCGTGCCGACAACGGGCTGAGCGTCACGAACCGCGCACTCTTCGATGACAGTCTCGAATTTTCCAAGAACGAACTGCGCCTGTCATTCGGCCAGCAGCGTTATTCGCTTGCCGGCAATTATGTCTGGCTTGTCGCCGACCCGGCCGAAGGTCGTCCGCTGGCGACATCGGAACTGGCGCTCGACGCGGCTCTGCGTCTGAGCGACAGCTGGGTCGTGACCGGGACCGGGCGGTATGATTTCACTGCCAACCAGGCCGCGCGTGCGGGTGTCGGCCTGCAATTCCGCAGCGAATGCGCGCTTGTTGATCTTTCTCTCTCGCGTCGCTTCACATCCTCGACTAGTGTAAGGCCGACGACCGAACTCAGCCTGTCGGTCAATCTGAATGGGTTTGGAACCGGCAGCGACGGACGGCAGTATCGCAAAAGCTGCGGCGGCTGATCGCACGGCAGAATGGCCAGCGGGTTAGCCGGTGGCATAGGTAGAGACGAGCAGACGGACAGAAACATGCGCCTGACTTCCCTGATTTTCGCAATGGCGGTAAACCTGATGCCTGCGCTCGCCGCACAAGCTCAGGACGGCCCCTTCAGTCCGGTCGTCCGGGTCAATGACAGCGCGATCACCGCCTATGAGCTGGAACAGCGCATTCTGTTCCTGCAATTGCTGCGGTTCCCCGGCGACATTCAAGCCGAAGCAGAAAAAGGCCTGATCGAGGATCGGCTGCGGCTGGCAACGGCGCGGCAAGTCGGCTTCAAGCTGACCGACGAACAGATCGCCGCCGGCATGACCGAATTCGCGAGCCGCGCCAATCTTGACACCGAACAATTCCTAGCCGCCATCGCCCAGGGTGGCGTCGAACCCGAAACCTTCCGTGATTTTGTCGAGGCAGGCATCGCCTGGCGCGAACTTGTCCGGGGCCGGTTTCTGCCCGCCGTGCGCGTAAGCGAAGCCGAAATCGACCGCGCCCTGTCTGCCGATCAAGGCCGGGGTGCGGGACCACGCGTGCTTTTGTCGGAAATCATCCTGCGTGCCCGCGGGGGCGAGGTCGGCCGCGTGCGCCGCATGGCCCAAGATATCGCTGAAACCGCAACATCCGAAAGCGCCTTTGCCAAAGCCGCGCAGGAAATGTCGCTGGCGCCCTCGCGCGCCAACGGCGGGCGCGTCGACTGGATACCGCTCTCGAACCTGCCACCGCAGGCGCGGGCCGCCATCGCCCAGCTTGGCCAAGGCCAGATCAGCGAACCCGTGCCGCTTCAGGGCTATGTCGGGCTGTTCATGCTGCGCGGCATGCAAGAGGGCAGCGCCGAAATTGCACCCGCCGCCGCAGTGATCGACTATGCGCAACTGACGCTGCCCGCCGGCGCGACGGCCGAAGCGCAGCGTCTTCAGGCCAATGCCCGGACATGTGACGAGCTTTACAGCTTGACCGACGGTGGTCAGGTCCGCCGCGAGAAAGCCAAACGCGGTGCGATCCCCGCCAACATCGGGGCCGAGCTTGACCGTCTGGACGACAATGAAACCTCCGCCAATCTGCGCGGGACTGGCGGGCAGATCGTCTTCCTGATGCGCTGCGCCCGCCTCGCGACGGTGGCCGAAGGCGATCTGAACCCCGGTCCCCTGCCGCAAATCCCGCTGACCCCGGTCCTGACGGCGGATGGGGATGTGGTGCCTTCGGTGGTGGAAGGTCTGGGATATGGCTACGGCCCGACCCGCGATCAGGTCCGGGAGGAGGTCGCGAACCGCAAGCTCGCACAACTGGCCGAAAACTGGCTGGCCGAACTGAAGGCGAACGCCATCATCAGCCGCCCATGACGGTGCTACCCATCGCGCTGACCTGCGGCGAACCGGCGGGTGTCGGCCCCGAACTGGCCGTCGCGGCGCGCCGCCATCTGGGGGCGGCGCTGCCGTTCTTCTGGATCGGCGATCCGC
>Ga0073899_10005696_pt1 | contig 10782 bp, 8 predicted proteins | sample KloWWTmetaKNB5Ph_FD_88975 | JGI IMG/M metagenome (GOLD analysis project Ga0073899, IMG submission 88975) | Active sludge microbial communities from Klosterneuburg, Austria, studying microevolution and ecology of nitrifiers - Klosterneuburg... | ecosystem: Engineered > WWTP > Aerobic digester >...
ATGGCAGCAGGTGCAGGCGGTAGGGGACGGCCAGCTCCTCCAGCATCCACAGCGGACGGAAGGAGCGGGCGCTGACGCAGTGGTAGAGCTCGATCATGGGTATCAGGTAGGGGTGATTGCCGCGGTCATTGTGGATACATGCCACGGCGCGGCGTGCGTCATACAGGTGATGAATCGGGCCATATGCCCTGGCGCCGGAACTGCGCGGGCGAATGCCCCGTCCAGGTGCGAAAGGCGCGAATGAAGCTCTTCTCGCTGGCAAAGCCGGCGGCTTCGGCCACCTGCTTGATGGGCTGGCGCGTGCGCCGCAGCAGGTCCACGGCGCGGCTCTTGCGCACCTCGTCCTTCAGCGCCTGCAGCGACGCGCCTTCCTCCTTCAGCTGGCGGTGCAGCGTGCGCGTGGACACATGCAGACGTTCTGCGAGCTGAGCGGCGTTGTGCGACGAGTCGCGGTCCGTTGCCAGCAGCTGGCGCACGCGCGCCACCAGCAGGCGGTCGCGCCGGTACTGGCGCACCGTGAGCGGCAGCGCATGCTGCAGCATCTGCTGCATGGCGGCCTCGTCGCGCGTCAGCGGCAGGGCCAGGTAGCGCGCGTCAAACTGCAGTGCTGCGCAGGGGGCACAGAAGCGCGTGGGGCCGTCGAACAGCACCGCATAGGCCGGCGCGTGCGGCGGTGCGGCAAACGGAAACTCGGCCGCCAGTACCGGCAGGCGCGAGTCTATGAACCAGCTGGCCAGGCCCAGCGCATTGCGCAGCATGGACACCAGGCAGAACTCGCGCAGCCGGCCCAGGTCGCGCCGCTCGGTGATGACCAGGCGGGCGTGCTCGCCCTCTTGGTGCAGCTGCAGCAGGATGTCGTCGGTCAGCAGCGCGTGGTGGCGGCACCAGCGTGCCAGTGCCAGCCCCAGCGTGGGGGCGCTCAGCGAGGCGCGCGCCAGCATGCCGTAACTGCCCCAGGGCAGGCGGCGCGAGAACCAGCCCAGGGCCTCGTCGTCCAGTTCGCGCATGGCGGCGGCGGACAGGGCCTCGAACTGGCCGCTGGTGATGCGGGCCTGGCTGTCCTGCAATTGATCTGGCGTGATTTGTGCTTGGTTCAAGATCTCCGCGGGGTTCATGCCGCGCTGCGCGTAGGCCTGCCCGATGGCCTGCGCAAAAGCCATGGGCGTGGCGGCCTTGGGGGTGGGATTGGCGGATGGGCGGTGAGGGGCTGTGGACATGGCGCGAGTCTGTATTTGTGTGGCGCAATTTGCAACCTTGCTGGCTCGTATCGGTGTTTGCCGCGGGCGCGCTGCGGCGTATGCTTTGGGTCCATCGCCGGGTGTGCGCCCACGCGCCATCCCACTGCCCAGGAGATCAAGCACATGAACCTTGCCACCCCTTTGGCCAGCTATGCCCGTGGCAGCACCGACGCCCCATTGATCGAGGCCACCATAGGCGACTTCTTTGCCGACATGGCGCGCCGCCAGCCCGGCCATGAAGCCCTGGTCAGCCGCCACCAGGGCCGCCGCTATACCTACGCCGAGCTGCACCAGGCCGCGCGCCAACTTGCCAGCGCGCTGCTGGGCCTGGGGCTCGAACCGGGCGACCGCATAGGCATCTGGTCGCACAACAACGCCGAATGGGTGCTGATGCAGCTGGCCACGGCCCAGGTGGGCCTGGTGCTGGTCAACATCAACCCGGCCTACCGTACGGCCGAGGTCGAGTACGCGCTCAACAAGGTGGGCTGCAAGGCGCTGGTCACCATGCCCCGCTTCAAGACCAGCGACTATCTGGGCATGCTGCGCGAGCTGGCGCCCGAGCTCGCGCTGTGCCTGCCGGGCATGCTGGCGGCCAAGCGCCTGCCCACGCTGCGCAACGTGGTGTGGATAGACGTGGCGGGGCAGGGCGACGAGCAGCCCGGCATGCTGCGGTCTTCAGCGCTGATGGCGCGCGGTGACGCGGGCGATGCACGCATTGACGCCATTGCTGCGGGCCTCAAGAACACCGACCCCATCAATATCCAGTTCACCAGCGGTACCACGGGCTTCCCCAAGGGTGCCACGCTGACGCACCGCAACATCCTGAACAACGGCTTCTTCATCGGCGAGTGCATGAAGCTCACGCCCGCCGACCGGCTGTGCATTCCCGTGCCGCTGTACCACTGCTTCGGCATGGTGCTGGGCAACCTGGCCTGCATCACGCATGGCAGCACCATCGTCTACCCCAACGACGGCTTTGACCCGCTCACCGTGCTGGAGACCGTGCAGGCCGAGTGCTGCACCGGCCTGCACGGCGTGCCCACCATGTTCATCGCCGAGCTGGACCACCCGCGCTTTGCCGAATTCGACCTCGCCAGCCTGCGCACCGGCATCATGGCCGGCAGCCCCTGCCCCATCGAGGTCATGAAGCGCGTGCAGGCCGACATGCACATGTCCGAGGTGACGATTGCCTACGGCATGACCGAGACCAGCCCGGTGAGCTGCCAGAGCGATGCCGACACGCCGCTTGAAAAGCGCGTCTCCACCGTCGGCCGCGTGCAGCCGCACCTGGAGGTGAAGATCATCGACCCCGAGAGCGGCGCCGTCGTGGCACGCGGTGAGCGCGGCGAGCTGTGCACCAAGGGCTATTCGGTCATGCACGGCTACTGGGGCGACGAGGAGAAGACGCGTGAGGCCATTGACCAGGATGGCTGGATGCACACCGGCGACCTGGCCACCATGGATGAGGAGGGCTACGTCAACATCGTCGGCCGCATCAAGGACATGGTGATCCGCGGCGGCAAGAACCTGTACCCGCGCGAGATCGAGGAGTTCCTCTACCGCCACCCCCAGGTGCAGGACGTACAGGTGGTGGGCGTGCCCGACGAGAAATACGGCGAGGAGCTGTGCGCCTGGATCATCGCCAAGCCGGGCACCAACCCCACAGAGGACGACATCCGCGCCTTCTGCAAGGGCCAGATTGCGCACTACAAGGTGCCGCGCTACATCCGCTTCGTCACGGGCTTCCCGATGACGGTGACCGGCAAGATCCAGAAATTCAAAATCCGAGACACCATGAAGGACGAACTCGGCTTACAGGAAGGCAAAACCGCATGATTCTCGAATCCCAACTCAACCCGCGCTCGGCCGAGTTCCAGGCCAACGCCGCCGCCATGCGCGCCGTCGTCGATGACCTGCGCGAGCATGTAGAGCGCGTCGCCCAGGGCGGCGGCGAAGCAGCGCGCGCCAAGCATGTGGCGCGCGGCAAGCTGCTGCCGCGCGAGCGCGTGGAGATGCTGCTGGACCCCGGCACGCCCTTCCTGGAGATCGCGCCGCTGGCCGCGCTCAACATGTATGGCAACGACGCCCCCGGCGCCGGCCTGATCGCGGGCATAGGCCGCGTCTCGGGCGTGGACTGCATGATCGTGTGCAACGACGCCACGGTGAAGGGCGGCACCTACTACCCGGTCACCGTCAAGAAGCACCTGCGCGCGCAGGAGATCGCCGAGCAGAACCACCTGCCCTGCATCTACCTGGTCGATTCGGGCGGCGCCAACCTGCCGAATCAGGACGAGGTCTTCCCTGACCGCGACCACTTCGGCCGCATCTTCTACAACCAGGCCAACATGAGCGCGCTGGGCCTGGCGCAGATCGCCGTGGTCATGGGCAGCTGCACGGCCGGCGGCGCCTATGTGCCGGCCATGAGCGACGAGACCATCATCGTCAAGAACCAGGGCACCATCTTCCTGGGCGGCCCGCCGCTGGTGAAGGCTGCCACGGGCGAGGTCGTCAGCAGCGAGGACCTGGGTGGCGGCGACGTGCACACGCGCCTGTCGGGCGTGGCCGACCACCTGGCGCAAAGCGACCTGCATGCGCTGGCGCTGGCGCGCGCGTCGGTCAGCAATTTGAATAGAAACAAGCCCACAGCGCCCGCAGATACGGTGCCAGAAGCTCCTAAATATGCAGCAGAAGAACTGTACGGCGTGATTCCCACCGACACGCGCAAGCCCTTTGACGTACGCGAAATCATCGCCCGTATCGTCGATGGCAGCGTGTTCGACGAGTTCAAGGCGCGCTACGGCAACACCCTGGTCTGCGGCTTTGCCCGCATCGAGGGCATGCCGGTGGGCATAGTCGCCAACAACGGCATCCTGTTTTCCGAGTCGGCGCAGAAGGGCGCGCACTTCATCGAGTTGTGCTGCCAGCGCAAGATTCCGCTCGTGTTCCTGCAGAACATCACCGGCTTCATGGTCGGGCGCAAGTACGAGAACGAGGGCATCGCGCGCCACGGCGCCAAGATGGTCACGGCCGTGGCCACGGCCAATGTGCCCAAGTTCACCGTCATCATCGGCGGGTCTTTTGGCGCCGGCAACTACGGCATGTGCGGCCGCGCCTACAGCCCCCGCTTCCTGTGGATGTGGCCGAACGCGCGCATCTCCGTCATGGGCGGCGAGCAGGCCGCCAGCGTGCTGGCCACCGTCAAGCGCGACGGCATCGAGCTCAAGGGCGGCCACTGGAGCGCCGAGGAAGAAGAGGCCTTCAAGGCCCCCATCCGCCAGCAGTACGAAAAGCAGGGCCACCCCTACTACGCCACGGCCCGCCTGTGGGACGACGGCATCATCGACCCGGCCGACACGCGCCGCGTGCTGGCCCTGGGCCTGGCCGCATCGCGCCACGCACCGGTGCCGGACGTGAAGTTCGGCGTATTCCGCATGTAAGGGGGCCCACATGAGCGCTCTTTCCATCCGCTACGAGGGCCACCGTGCCACCATCACGCTGACCCAGCCCGAGGTGCGCAACGCCTTCAGCGACGAGGTCATCGCCGAGATCACGGCCGCCTTCACCGAGGTCGGCGCGCGCGCCGATGTGCGCGCCGTGGTGCTGGCGGCCGAGGGCCCGGCCTTCTGCGCCGGTGCCAACCTGAACTGGATGCGCCGCATGGCCGACTACACGCGGGACGAGAACATCGCCGACGCCGGCAAGCTCGCCGAGATGCTGCGCGTGATCTACGAGTGCGAGAAGCCCACGGTGGCCCGCGTGCAGGGCGACGTGTACGCCGGCGGCATGGGCCTGGTCGCGGCCTGCGACATGGCGGTGGCCGTGGATACGGCGGGCTTTTGCCTGTCCGAGGTCAAGATCGGCCTGATCCCCGCGACCATCAGCCCCTACGTGATCCGCGCCATGGGCGCGCGCGCCGCGCACCGCTACTTTCTGACGGCCGAGCGCTTTGACGCTGCCGAGGCGCTGCGCATAGGCTTTGTGCACGAGGCGGTGGCCGCCGAGCAGCTCGATGCCCGCGTCGATGCGCTGGTCAAGGCCCTGGCCAGCGCCAGCCCCAACGCCATGCGCGCCTGCAAGAAGCTGGTGCTCGATGTGGCCGAGCGTGAGATCAACGCCGGCCTGATCGCCGCCACGGTGGAGGGCATTGCCGACATCCGCGCGAGCGACGAAGGGCGCGAGGGCGTGCAGTCCTTTCTGCAGAAGCGCAAGCCGGGCTGGCTGGCGTGAGGTTGGCTGCCATGCTCAACGTCCCAGTACCTGCCCTGAGCGGCTGTTGCTCCTTCCCCCTCTGGGGGAGGGTTGGGATGGGGGCCGGAGCGCCGGCATCTTGCCGGCAGCAATGCACATGCGTGGCTGGCCCCCACCCCAACCCTCCCCCAGAGGGGGAGGGGGCAATGCATAGCGGCTGACAGCCATGGACCAGCTCTGGCTCTCCTTCGTGCAATGGCTCCACCGCGTGGGCCTGCACATAGACGCCGGCACGGCCCAGGCCGTGGCCGACGGGGCGGCGCACGCCACGCAGCAGCTCGACATGCCCGGCCTGCTGGCGCTGGCCGCGGCGCTGGGCTGGGCCAGCGGCTTGCGGCTGTATGCCGTGGTGTTCCTGGTCGGCGGCATGGGGGCACTGGGTTGGCTGGAGCTGCCGCAGGGCCTGGCGGTGCTGCAGCACCCGCTGGTGCTGGTGGTCAGCGGCTTCATGCTGTTGGTGGAATTCTTCGCCGACAAGCTGCCGTGGGTGGACAGCGCCTGGGATGCCGTGCATGCCTTCATCCGCGTGCCCGCCGGCGCGCTGCTGGCGGCCGGCGTGTTTGGCGCCGGCAACGCCAGCATGGCCGTGGCGGCGGGCCTCCTGGGCGGCACGCTGTCGGCCGCGGCGCTGGCCACCAAGATGACGGCACGCGCGGCAGCCAATACCTCGCCCGAGCCGTTTTCCAACTGGGGGCTGTCGTTCCTGGAGGACGGGCTGGTCGTCGGCGTGGTGTGGCTGGCCACGCAGCACCCGCTGACGTTCGGCGTGGCGCTGGTGGTGACGCTGCTGGTGTCGGCGCTGCTGCTGGTGGTGCTTTTCAAATTCCTGCGCGCCGTGCTGCGGCGCGTTTCTTCCATGTTTTCTGCTTCTCCCAAGGTGGTTTGAATGTTTACCAAGATCCTGATTGCCAATCGCGGCGAGATCGCTTGCCGTGTTGCGGCCACCGCGCGCCGCCTGGGCGTGAAGACCGTGGCCGTGTACTCCGACGCCGACGCCCAGGCCAAGCATGTGTCCGCCTGCGACGAGGCCGTGCACATCGGCGGCAGTGCCCCCAAGGACAGCTACCTGCGCTGGGAGCGCATCATCGAGGCCGCCCAGGCCACGGGCGCCCAGGCCATACACCCCGGCTACGGTTTCCTGAGCGAGAACGAGGACTTCGCCCAGGCCTGCGCTGCGGCGGGCCTGGTCTTCATCGGCCCGCCCGCCAGCGCCATACAGGCCATGGGCCTGAAGGCCGAGTCCAAGCGCCTGATGGCCAAGGCTGGCGTGCCGCTGGTGCCCGGCTATCAGGGTGAAGATCAAGACCCGCAGCTGCTGCAGCGCGAGGCCGACGCCATCGGCTACCCCGTGCTCATCAAGGCCAGCGCCGGCGGCGGCGGCAAGGGCATGCGCCTGGTCGAGAAGAGCGAAGACTTTGCCTCAGCCCTGGCGAGCTGCCAGCGCGAGGCCATCAACAGCTTCGGCAACGACGCGGTGCTGGTCGAGAAATACGTGCTGCGCCCGCGCCATATCGAGATCCAGGTGTTTGGCGACACGCACGGCAATTGCGTCTACCTGTTCGAGCGCGACTGCTCCGTGCAGCGCCGCCACCAGAAGGTGCTGGAAGAATCCCCAGCGCCGGGCATGACGCCCGCCTTGCGCCAGCAAATGGGCGAAGCAGCCGTGGCAGCGGCCCAGGCCGTGGGCTATGTGGGCGCGGGCACGGTGGAGTTCATCGTCGAGCAGCCGGGCGGCTACGAGGCGCCCGAGCAGATGAAGTTCTTCTTCATGGAGATGAACACCCGCCTGCAGGTAGAGCACCCGGTGACCGAGGCCATCACCGGCGAAGACCTGGTGGAGTGGCAGCTGCGCGTGGCCAGCGGCCAGCCGCTGCCCAAACGCCAGGAAGAACTCAAGATCATCGGCCACGCCATCGAGGCGCGCATCTGCGCCGAGAACCCCGACAACAACTTCCTGCCCGCCACGGGGCGCCTGAACGTCTACCGCAAGCCCGTTTGCACCAGCTTTGAAAGAGGCCAGGTGCGCATCGACGACGGCGTGCGCGAGGGCGACGCCATCAGCCCCTTCTACGACAGCATGATCGCTAAGCTCATCGTGCATGGCGACACGCGCGGCCAGGCGCTGGCGCGGCTCGACGATGCGCTGGCGCAGACGCATATCGTGGGCCTGGCAACCAACGTGCAGTTCCTGCGCCATGTGGTGGGCAGCGGCGCGTTCGCACAGGCCAGGCTCGACACCGCCCTGATCCAGCGCGAGGAAGCCGTACTGTTCGGCCAGGAAAAGGTCGGCCTGCCGCTGGCCGCCGCCGCCGCCGTGGCCAGCCAGCTGCAGCGCGAGCAGGCCGGACAGGGCGCCGACCCGTACAGCCGCCGCGACGGCTGGCGCTCGCTGATCCCCTGCCGGCGCCGCTTCGAGTTCGACTTCGGCGGCCAGCACGCCAAGGCCTGGCTGAGCTACGAGCGGGACGGTAGCTATGCGCTGGAGGTGGGCGAGGGCGAGGCGGCGGTGCGCGGGCCGCTGGCCTTTGCGCCGCTCGCCAGCGGCGGCCTGGATCTGCAGTACGCGGGCCAGCGCACGCAGGCCGTGGCCTACACCCAGGGCGAGACCCTGGAGGTCTTCACGCCGCGCGGCGCCACGCGCATCCAGGCGCTGGATCTGCTGGCCCATGCGGGCGAAACGCAGGCCGAGGGCGGACGTTTGACGGCCCCCATGCCGGGCAAGGTCGTGTCGTTTACCGTGCAGGCCGGCGACAAGGTGGCCAAGGGCCAGGCCCTGGCGGTGATGGAGGCCATGAAGATGGAGCACACCATCGCCGCGCCGGCCGACGGCGTGGTGGCCGAGCTGCTCTACGCCCCCGGCGACCAGGTGACGGAAGGCGCAGAGCTGCTCAGGCTTTCCGTCGAGTGAAAGCGGTGGGTGCGCAGGCGCGGTACGCTCAGCGGCCATGAAGATCACCTTTTGCTGCACCGACACCAAGGCCGAGCCCTGGCTGCAGGGCCTGGCTGCCGCCCTGCCGCAGGCAGACATCAGCGTCTGGCAAGCCGGCGCGCCCCAGGCGGACTACGCCGTGGTCTGGTCGCCGCCCCAGCAGTTCATCGACGAGCAGCCGGGCCTGAAGGCGCTGTTCAACATCGGCGCCGGCGTGGATGCGCTGCTCGGGCTGCGCCTGCCACCCGCCCTGCGCGTGGTGCGCCTGGACGACGCCGGCATGGCCGTGCAGATGGCCGAATACGTATGCCATGCGCTGGTGCGGCACTTTCGCGAATTCGACGGCTACGAGGCCGACATGCGCGCCGGCCGCTGGAGCTACCGCAAGCCGCGCCTGCGCCAGGACTTCCCCGTGGGCGTGATGGGCCTGGGCGTGCTCGGCGAGCGCGTGGCGCGTGCCGCGCTGCAGTTTGACTTTCCTGTGCTCGGCTGGAGCCGCAGCGCCCGGCAGATAGCGGGCGTGCGCTGCTTCAGCGGCGCGGAGGGCTTTGGCGACTTCCTGGCGGGCACGCGCGTGCTCGTCAACCTGCTGCCGCTCACGCCCGAGACGCGGGACATCATGAATCAGGACACGCTCTCGCGCCTGCTGCCCGGCGCCTACGTGATCAACGTGGCGCGTGGCGCGCATCTGGTCGATGAGGATCTGCTGGCGCTGATCGATGCTGGCCATGTCGCCGGCGCCACGCTGGATGTGTTCCGCACCGAGCCACTGCCCGCGCAGCACCCGTTCTGGCGGGAGCCGCGCATCACCCTCACGCCCCACACCTCGGCGCGCACCCTGCGTGACGAGAGCATTGCCCAGATCGCGCGCAAGATCACGGCGCTCGCGCGCGGTGAGCCCATCGCCGGCGTCGTTGATCACGCGCGCGGCTATTGAAATCAAGGAACAAACCCAAGGAAGCACCATGCCCCTGCCATCCCAAGTCCGCATCATCGACGTAGGCCCGCGCGACGGTCTGCAGAACGAAAAGCAGCCCGTGCCCGCCGCCGCCAAGATCGAGCTGGTGCACCGCCTGCAGGCTGCTGGCCTCCAAGAGATCGAGGTCACCAGCTATGTGTCGCCCAAATGGGTGCCGCAGATGGCCGACAACCACGAGGTCATGGCCGGCATCACGCGCAAGGCCGGCGTGCGTTACTCGGTGCTCACGCCCAACCTCAAGGGCTGGGAGGCGGCGGTGGCCGACAGGCCCGACGAGATCGTCGTCTTCGGCGCCGCCAGCGAGGCCTTCAGCCAGAAGAACATCAACTGCAGCATTGCCGAGAGCATCGAGCGCTTCGCCCCCGTGGTCCAGGCCGCGCTGGCCGCCGGCGTGGCCGTGCGCGGGGCCATGAGCTGCACCGTGGGCTGCCCCTACGAGGGCGACATCGCCCCCGAGCGCGTGGCCTACCTGGCCGGCCTCATGAAGGGCATTGGCGTGCAGCGCGTGGACGTGGCCGACACCATAGGCGTGGGCACGCCCATCAAGGTGCAGCGCGCCATCGAGGCCACGCTGCAGCATTACGCCGTTGACGCGGTGTCGGGCCATTTCCACGACACCTACGGCCAGGCGCTGGCCAACACGCTGGCGGCGCTGGAGCTGGGCGTGTGGAACTTCCAATCCTCCATCGCCGGCCTGGGCGGCTGCCCCTACGCCAAGGGCGCCACGGGCAACGTGGCCACGGAAGACCTGGTGTTCATGCTGCAGGGCATGGGCATAGATACCGGCATCGACCTGGATCGGCTGGTGGACGCGGGCGCCTACATCAGCGACTTCCTGGGCCGCAAGCCGAACTCGCGCACGGCGGTGGCGCTGCTGAACAAACGCGCGGGGTGATGCAGGGGAATGCCGGCGGGACGCCGGCGCTCCAAGAAATCCCCGGGAGCGCCGGCGTCCCGCCGGCAAAAAACTGGTACTCCCGCGGCTACCTCCCGCACTTCGACCACCCGGGCCTGATCCAGTCCATCACCTTCCGCCTCGCCGACGCCCTGCCAGCCCAGGTCATTGACAGGTTGCGCCAAAGCGAGCCAGATGACGCAAAGCGCAGGCAGGCGCTGGAGAACTACCTCAACGCCGGCCACGGCGTCTGCCTGCTGCGCGCGCCCCTGCATGCACAGATCGTCGAAGACGCGCTGCTGCACTTCGACGGCCAACGTTACCGGCTGCTGGCCTGGGTGGTCATGCCGAACCACGTGCATGTGCTCATTGAAGCGCAGCCCATACATCCTTTGCCCGAGGTCGTCCAAGTTTGGAAATCGTTTACTGCCAAGGTCATCAACCAGGCCATGGGTCGCCAAGGCATGCTCTGGCAGCGGGAATACTTTGATCG
>Ga0073899_10005697_pt1 | contig 10781 bp, 9 predicted proteins | sample KloWWTmetaKNB5Ph_FD_88975 | JGI IMG/M metagenome (GOLD analysis project Ga0073899, IMG submission 88975) | Active sludge microbial communities from Klosterneuburg, Austria, studying microevolution and ecology of nitrifiers - Klosterneuburg... | ecosystem: Engineered > WWTP > Aerobic digester >...
ACCTCATGAAGGCGCGACTGGAACAAGGCCTCCTCGACGACGCCCGCGCGGCGCAGGCGCAGTGCCTGTCCCAGGCGCCAGCGAGCTGTGTCGCCGCCCAGTGCCGCACCGCTTCTTTCTCCGCCGGAGGCGCCCGGTGACCCAGAGCAAGACGCCCGCGAACGGCGAATCGACCCAGCGCGAATCGACCCAGCGGCGTTCCACTGGCGTGCTGTCGTCGGCCGTCGAGCGCGCGGCCCGGGTGGCGGGTCGGCGGACCCCCAGCGATGGCGCGATCTCGGACGAGGTCGTGACGGCGCGCGCGGCGTTGTCGGTGTGGTTGGTGGCGGGGCGGCAGGCGCGGGAGATGACGCGCGAGCACGTGGCCCGCGTCACGCGCATCCCGATGCGGACCCTCGACAGCCTCGAGGAGGGGCGCTGGGACGAGCTCCCGGCCGACGTGTTCGTCCGCGGCTTCCTCCGCAGCTACGCCCGGTGCGTCGGGCTTTCGGTCGAGGAGTCGCTCGCACGCTACGGCGGCTGCGGCTTCACCGCCGCGCCGGTGGCCTCGGCCCAGGCCCAGGCGCTGCTGGACACGATGGCGACGCTGGCGCCGTCGACGGTGGCCGCGCGCCCGATGTCGGCCGCGCCGGTGACCAACGCCCCCCGCATCCTCGCGGTGGCCGAGCCCACCGCCGCCGTCGAGTCGGTCGTGGCGGCGCCGGTGGCGATCGAGGTCGCGCCGCTGGTCGAGGCGCCCGCCCGCAAGACCCGCCAGCGCGCGGCGACCATCCCCGGCACGCGCGAGCGCGACGCCAAGGGCCGCTTCGTGCGCAAGAGCGTCGAGATGGCCGCCGTGGTTGTGCCCGAGGAGGCGCGCGCCGAGGCCGAGGCGCTCGACGCGGCCGATCGGACCGCGGCCGGGGCCGCCCCGATCGAGGCCGCGCCGCCCGCCGGCGTGCCGCCGGTCGTCGAGATCACGCCGATCGTCGAGGCCACCTTGGCGCCGGTCGTCACGGTCACCGCACCTATCACGGCGCCGGTGCGCGTGACGCCGCCGCGGTCCAGTCGGCCGTTCGCCGCGCCCAGCCTGGTCATCGACGACGATCACCCCGAGGACGCCGAGCGCACCCGCGAGGAGCGCGCCCGGGCCAAGGATGGCGGCTGGCGCAGCTTCTTGCCGCCGGCGTTGCTGGATCAGGAGCGCGGCAGCCGCCAGGGCGGCCTCACGCTCGCCGTGATCATCCTGCTGATCGTCGCGACGCTGACGCTGTCGTACCTGATGCGCCGCCCGAGCTCGACCGGCGAGGGCATCACCCGCGCCGCGACGCCCGCCGCCGAGCTCGGGTGACCGAGGCCGGCGCGCTCGCGCCGACCGACGCCGTGATCCTACGGCGGACCCCGGTGGGCGAGTCGGATCTGATCGTCGCGTTGTTCACCCGCGATCACGGCCGGGTCAGCGCCGTCGCGCGCGGCGCGCGGCGATCGCGCAAGCGCTTCCCGGCGGGGCTGGAGATGCTGGCGGTGCTGGCGGTGACGCTGGGCCGCCGCCGACGTGGCAGCGAGCTGTGGAGCCTCGACGGCGCCGAGCTGGTCGACGATCACCGCGGCCTCGCGCTCGATCCGATCGGGCTGGGCCACGCCAGCTACGCGCTCGAGCTGGTGCGCGAGCTGGCGCCGCCCGAGGCGCCGGATCCCGGCCTGCTCGATCACGTCGTCGAGCTGTGGCGCGCGCTGGCCGCCGGGCCGTCGCCGGCGCTGTTGCGCGGGTTCGAGCTCGCGCTGTGCGCCGAGCTGGGCTCGGCGGTGGTGCTCGACGCCTGCGCGGCGTGCGGCGCGCACCAGCTGGGCGTCGGCGCGGTGTTCGATCCCGCGCGGGGCGGGGTGGTGTGCGGCGCGTGCGCGGCGCGGTCGACCGGGCTCGGGGTGCGGCCGCTCGACGAGGACGTCCGCGCGTACCTGCGCGCGGTGGCGGCGGTGCCGCTGGCGGCGGCGCCGCAGATCTCGGTGGCGCCCGACGTGCGGCTCGGCGCCCGCGACGCGATGCTCGGGGTGATCACCCATCTGGTCGGCCACCCGCTGACGACCCTCGAGTTCGTGACCCAGGTCCACGGCGGGCTCGCGGGCCGCTGACCACCGCCGCGCGGCGATCGATCGCGACGGACGGCCGGATGATCTCGTCGCCGACGCGGTGTAGACTTCCGAGCATGGGATCGACACGCCTGGGGATCGCCTTGGCCTGCGTGTGCGTCGTCGCGGCCGAGGCCCGCGCCGAGCAGCCGGCGCCGGACGACCCGCCGCCCGACGCCGCGCCCGACGTCGCGCCCGACGCCATGCCCGCGCCCGACGAGCCCGCGCCGGACGCGCCGCCGGCGATGAGCGAGGCCGAGGCCAAGGCCGCCGCGCGCAAGCTGCTCGACGGTGGCGACGGCTTCCTCAAGGCCGGCGACAAGCTGCTCAAGCGCAAGAAGGCCGCCGAGGCCCAGGCCCAGTACGAGCGCGCGCTGGCCGCCTACCAGAAGGCGTTCGAGCTGGTGCCCAACCCGCAGATCCTGTTCCCGGTCGCGGTCGCCCACGACAAGCTCGGCCACTGGGCCGACGCCGCGCGCAACTACCGCCGCTTCCTGACCCAGGTGGCCGCGCCGGATCCGAGCCTCAAGGCCGAGGCCGAGAAGCGCCTCGAGGCCGTCAAGCTGAACCTCGGTGTGGTGTCGCTGGTGGTCGCGCCCGATGGCGCGCACGTGACGTTGTCGGGCACCGAGCTCGGCGTGTCGCCGTTGCCCGATCCGCTGTTCCTCGACGCCGGCGAGTACACGCTGGCGTTCGACGCCGACGGCTACCAGCCGCTCGAGCAGTCCTTGTCGGTCGAGGCCGGGAGCGAGTCAGAGCGCACCTTCGAGCTCAAGCCGATCGAGGTCATCGTCGAGCCGCCGCGCCCGCCGCCGCCCAAGCCGGTGGTCATCGTGCCGCCGGCCCCGAGCAAGGTGCCGCTGTACGTCGGCGGCGCGATCACCGTCGGCCTGCTCGGCGGGGCGACCGCCGCGGGCATCCTGGCCATCGGCCGCCACGGCGAGTTCACCGACGAGAGCGGCACCGCCCAGGCCCGGGAAGACGCGCGGGTGTCGGGGCGGCGCATGGCGCTGCTGACCGACGGCCTGATCGCCGGCACCATCGTCGCCGCCAGCGTCGTGACGTTCTACTACGTCAAGGTGTACCGGCCCAAGGCCCGGCTGCACCGCGAGCGCGCCACCGAGCGCGCCAACGCCTTCGATGAGTACGCGGTGGCACCCAAGGTTCGGGTGACGCCGTGGGTCCAAGCCGGAGCGGGTGGGCTGGTGGTCGCGGGTGAGCTGTAGCAGTCGCCGAACGAGGTCCCCATGAGCACGCCGAAGATCGTCCCCATCCTGGTGTCGGTGGCCGTCGCCGCCGGCACGTTCTCTGGCCTGTACTTCGGCGTCGGCACCGGCAAGAAGCCCGAGGCCGCGACCGAGGCCAGCGGCTCGGGCTCGAGCGAGCCCGGCGTCGCGGCCGGCAGCGGCACCGCCACCGACGTGGCGGCGGGATCGGGCAGCGGCACCGCCACCGACGTGGCGGCGGGATCGGGCAGCGGCACGGCGACCGACGTCGCGGCGGGGTCGGGCAGCGGCACTGCCACCGACGTGGCGGCGGGCTCGGGCAGCGGCACGGCCACCGACGTGGCGGCGGGGTCGGGCAGCGGCACCGCGGCGGCGGGGTCGGGCAGCGGCACCGCGGCGGCTGGGTCGGGCAGCGGCACCGCGGCGGCGGGGTCGGGCAGCGGCACGGCCACCGACGTCGCGGCAGGGTCGGGCAGCGGCACGGCGGCGGGCTCGGGCAGCGGCAGCGCGGCGCCGGCCATCGTCCCGGCGACCCTGACGATCGCGGTGATCCCGGCCGACGCCACGCTCACCGTCGACGACAAGCCGGTCACCGGCGGCAGCATCGCGATCGAGCTGACCGGCGGGAAGAAGTCGATCAAGGTGGTGGCCAAGGCCAGCGGCTACCGCAGCTACGAGAAGAAGATGACGATCACCGGCGACAGCGTGCTCAACATCAAGATGACCAAGCGCTCGGGCGGCGGCGGCGGTGGCGGCACCGGTGGCAGCAGCCACGGTCCCGGCGACAAGATCGACATCTGACGCGCGGGCCGCGGCGGGGCTCCACCGCGGGATCCTGCAACCGGGTCGACGCGGTCGTGTCCTCCGGACATGCAAGGACGCGCTCGTCAGGAGAATTCAGTGCTGTTCTCGCTGCGCGAGCTGCGCGGCATCGAGGCGCGGCGGGTCGAGGACGAGGCGGCGCAGCAGCAGGCGCGAGCCGTCGCCGCGGCCGAGGCCTGTCGCCTGGCCGATGAGCGACGCCGCGCCGACGAGGCGGCCCGGCGCGCGGCCGAAGAGGCGATCGAGCGCCACGCGCGCGAGACCCTGGCCCTGCGGCTGCGCGAGGAGGAGCTGCGCGTGCGCGAGGCCGAGGCCCGGGCCCGCGCCGACGAGGAGGCGCGGCTGGCCTCCGAGCAGCTGACCCGCGAGCTCGAGGCGCAGCGCGCGGCGGCGCTGGCCAAGCGGCCGGTGTGGCTCGGCGCCGCCGCCGGCGCGCTGGCGCTGGTGCTCGGCGTCGCGACCTTCGTCGCGATCGACAGCCACCGCGCGCAGAGCGAGAGCGAGAAGTCGCTGGCGACGATCGACGGCCAGCTGGTCGCCGCGCAGCGAGAGCGCGACGCCGCGCTGGCGCGCGCGCAGCAGGCCAAGCTCGAGCTTGGGCAGCTCGCCGACAGGCTCGCCGCGCTCGGCACCGAGCTCGATCAGCTGGACCGCCAGATCAAGACCGCCAACAGCGCCGCCGAGCGGCAGGTGCTGGCCGAGCGCGCGTCGGCGGCGCGGGCCGAGCGCGCGCGCCTCGAGCGCGACGCCGCCGCGCGGCGCGAGGGCTTCCACGGCAAGTGCCCGCCCGACAAGCCGCTCTGCTGAGCCGGGGACGACGGACGAATCGGAGGCGGGATCCGGATCCGGTCTCATCGCCGGGCGCGCAGACCTACATGGCACGTCGCCTCGCGCGGCTGGTAGACTGGAGCCGTTCGCTCGTCTGGATCACCTTCCTCCGCGAGGTCGCTGATGCCCGAGTCGTTCCCGCCGCTGCGCTGCGAGATCCGCCGCCCTCAGCCCGAGCTGCGCTGGCTCACCTGGGGCCTGAGCTCGCTGATCGTCCTCGGCACCCTGGTCGACGCGCTGTGGGTCATCCCGGCGCAGCGGCGCGCGGGGCGGGCCGACGCGCTCGAGCTGGCGCCGGCCCGGGTGCAGGTGGTGGTGCCGGTCGCGCCGCGCGCGACCCGCGTCGACGGTGTGCTGTTGATCCGCGAGCGCTGAGCGGCGTCGCGCTAGCGCGTGGCCTGGGCCGCGCGCACCGCCTCGTCGTAGTGGCGCCAGCACACCGGGTGGTACTCGGTGTCGCCGAGCTGCACCGTCGGGCCGTCGATCGCCGCCTTGCCGTCGGCCAGGCGCAGGTTGCAGATCGCCTTGCCGTTGCAGTACTGGCAGGTGACCTTCACCTCCTCGATCCGATCGGCCAGCTCCATCAGGCGCTGGGCGCCGGGGAACAGCCGGGTGCGGAAGTCGGTGCGCAGCCCGTAGCAGATCACCGGCACGCCGGGATCGACGGTGGCGCGGCGCAACGCCTCCACCGCGGCCGGGGTCAAGAACTGCGCCTCGTCGACCAGCACGCAGTGGTAGCCCGCGAGCTGCTGCGGATCGAGCACGGCGCCCTCGTCGAGCACGACGTCGGCCTCGGCCGAGAGCCCCGAGCGCGAGGCGATCGTCGTCGAGCCGAACCGGGTGTCGATGCGCGGCTTCACCAGCAGCACGCGCTTGCCCTGCTTGCGGTAGTTGTGGGCCACGGCCAGCAGGTTCAGCGTCTTCGCGCTGTCCATGGTCCCGTAGCGGAAGTAGAGCTTGGCCACGGCGCGAGGCTACTCATCCGCGCCGCCGCGGTCGAGGTGGGGCCCGCCCGGCGGTGCGCAAAGTTCGCCAGAATCCAACCCGCGCGCTTGCGGCGGTGGGCCCGCCCTTGCTAGATCCTCACCAGTCGGAGCCGTAGCCAAGTGGTAAGGCAGAGGTCTGCAAAACCTCCATTCCCCGGTTCAAATCCGGGCGGCTCCTCTACCTGAGAGGGTCTTTCGCAAAGACCCTCCCCCGGCGTTCGCCGGGGCCCCCTCCCAAAACGGCCCGGAGCATGCTGCGCGGGGAGCGGGAGACCACCACCGCGGCCCGGAGCGTGCTGCGCGGGGAGCGGGCGACCACCACCGCGGCCCGGAGCGTGCTGCGCGGGGAGCGGGAGACCACCACCGCGGCCCGGAGCGGCGTCAGGGGGCGTACTCGAGGCCGAGGTCGAGGCGGAGGGTGTCGGTGACGCCGCCGGCGCGGTCGGCGGTGATGTGCTGCCGGCCGTCGAGGCGGAGGCGCAGGCGGTCGCCGATGTCGGCGGTGGCGGCGACGCCCCAGGCGGCGTCGGGGTCGAGATCGTCGTCGGCGTCGGGCGAGTCGCTGGTGAGCGCGAAGCCGCCGGCGCCGGCCAGCGCGCGCAGCTCGAAGCGGCCGCGATCGATCATGCGCACGCCGAGGTAGGCGTGGCCGGCGAACACCAGCGCCGAGCGCGGCGTGCCGACGAAGCGCGCCGGCGTGCCGCTCAGCTCGACCTCGGCGAACAGGTCGTCGCCGAACCAGTAGCCGGCGCGCGCGCCGACCTCGGGGCCGCCCTCGACGACGTCGTCGGGGAGCGCGGCGTTGCCCAGCTCGGTGCCCTCGTCGACGCCGGTCGGCAGCGCGAGCACGCCGACGTAGCCGCCGAGCGTCCAGCGGGGCGGGCGCGGCGGCGGTGGCAGGCCCGGCGCCGCGGGCCCGGTCGGCGTGCGCGTGGGCTGGTCGATCGCGGCCGGCGGGATGACGCTCACCGCGAGCGTGCCGAGGGTCTTCTGGGTGGTGGCGTCGACCAGCCGCAGCGCGCCGGTGGCGGGGGCGTTGGCGGCGGCGTGGATCGTCCCGCGCAGCCCGGTCGGGGTGCGGGTCGGTCCGTCGACGGTCAGCCCGATCGACGGCTCGAGCTGCCAGCCGTCGCCGAGCGCGGCGCCGCTGGTCAGCGTGACCTCGAAGGTGGTGGTGCCGTCGGCCGCGACGACGATCGTCGGGCCGGCGGCGGGCGCGAGCGCGATCGCCTCGACGACGAGCTGGCGCGGCGCCAGGGCCTGGCCGTCGGGCGCGGCGCAGGTCAGGGTCGCCGGGCCGACCGCGTCGATCACCGTCACCGCGGCCGGCGGGCCGCCGACCGAGCACGTGCTGCCGTCGGTGACGATCCGCGCGCCGCGGGCCACCACCAGCGGGCCCGGCGCGGCCGCCGCCGGCAGCGGATCGTCGTCGACCAGCGCCGCCAGCGCCGGCGCGTCGGCGCCGGGGGCGACCACCACCGCGCCGCGCACGGTCACCGCCAGCGGCGCGCCCGGCTTGCCCTCGAGGTGATCGCGATCGATCGACGCGACCTGGACGGTGTAGCTGCCCGGGGGCGCGCCGTGGAGCTCGAAGCCGGTCGCGGCGGCGTCGACCTCGCCGGCGGCGACCAGCGCCGCGCCGCGCAGCAGCTCGAAGCGGTAGCGCGCGGCGTTGGCCGCGGGCGCCCACTGCGCGGCGATCGTCGCGCCGTCGGCCAGCGCGATCGCGCCGAGCGGCCCGGCGGTGATCCACGCCGGCGGCGGCGGCAGCGGCCGCGGCTTCTCGGGCCGCTGGCCGCGGGCCACGCGGCTGCCCATGCCGGCCTTGACCGCGACCTTGCCGCCGGCCTTGCCGGCGAGCGCGACCGGGCGGCCGTCGTGGTTGGCGACTGTCGACAGGCCGGCGTCGTCGACCGAGACCAGCGCGCTGCCGGCGCCGAGCTCGGCGGTCGCCGAGGGCGTGGTCACCGTGACCGGCCGCCCGTTGAGCTCGGCCAGGCGGCTGCGCAGCGTGCCGCGCTCGAGCACCGCCTCGGGGGCGTCGACCCGGGCGCGCCGGCGCTCGGGGCCGTAGATGATCACGACGGTGTGCTCGCGCAGGTACAGCTGCTGGGTGTCGGCGAAGGTGATCTCGGCGGCGGCGCGGGCCTCGGACCCGACCCGCCACGCGCGGAACAGGTCCATGCCGCGCCGCGCGGCGTCCCACGCGCCCTCGCTCGGGCGCCGGAACCGCACGTCGCCGATCTTGCGGGTCAGGCGCGCGTCCGGGCCCTGCTCGACGTGCGGCACCTTGATGATCTGGCCGGGGCGCAGCGCGTGGGGCAGGGGGCCGAGCTGCGGGTTGAGCCGGTGCAGCTCGGGCAGGAGCCGGCGATCGCCCAGCACCTTGCTGGCGATCTCCATGCAGGTCTCGTCGCCCTGGACGACGTAGTCGTCGGGCGGCTGATCGGCGCGCGCGCCGGCGACGGCGACGACGGTCGCGGCGCTGAGGGTGGCGAGGGTCAGACGCATCACGGACTCCCGGGCTTGGCGCGCCGCAGCCGGCGCTCGATCTTCCGCGCGGCCACGTCGGGCGCGATCGGTCGGGTCACGACGTCGGCGGCGCCCAGCCGGGCCAGCCGCAGCGACGCCTCGATGTCGCCGGCGTCGACCGCCGCGATGACCGGCCGCCCCAGCGCCACCGCCCGCGCCACCGCGGCGTCGTCGCCGTCGATCACGATCACGTCGGCCGGCGGCGCCGGCGCGAGCTCGGCCCGCACCGAGGCGACGCCGATCGCCGCCAGCGCGACCATCAGCTCGTCCCCGAGCGCGCCGACGAGCGCGACCGTGCCGTGGGGCGCCTCGACCGGGCCGGCCTGCGTGGTCTCGGTGCGCGTGACCATGCGGTTGGCGCGATCCTCGCGCAGCCGGCCACGCCCCATCCCGAGCGCCGGGGGCCACGACTCGCCGGCCATCGCCTGGGCGATCCGCGCGCACGCGTCGGCCACCTCGCGCATCGCCGGCCGCTCGCCCGGCGCCTTCAGCAGCATGCGCGCGACCAGCGCGGCCAGCGCCGGCGGCAGCGCCGGGGCCGCCGTCGCCAGCCCCGGCGGCGCGGCGTAGACGTGCTTGCTCATCACCAGCGCGGCGGCGCCGTCGAACGGCGGCGCGCCGGTCAACAGCTCGAACAGCACGCAGCCCAGCGCGTAGACGTCTGACGCCGCGGTCAGCGTCGCGGCCCGGGCCTGCTCGGGCGACATGTACGCCGGCGTGCCGCCGGTGACGTCGGCGCTGGTCAGCCGCCCGACGCCGGGATCGCCGTCGACCGCGAACGCCAGCCCGAAGTCGATCACCACCGCGCGCTCGTCGTCGCCCCGGCGATCGAGGAAGACGTTGTCGGGCTTGAGGTCGCGGTGGATCAGCCCCGCGGCGTGGGCGTGGGCCATCGCGCGCGCGACCTCGGCGGTGATCGCCAGCGCGCGCCCCGGCGCGACCGGGTCGAGCGACTCGCGGAACAGCGTGCGCCCGGCCAGGAGCTCCATCACCAGGCAGCCGCGATCGCCCTCCTGGCCGACGTCGAACACCTTGCACAGCCCGGGGTGATCGAGCCGGGCCGCCAGCTTGCCCTCGCGCAGGAAGCGCGCGCGGGCCAGCGCGTCGCCCAGCGTCACCAGCTTGATCGCCACGTCGCGCCCCAGCCTCGGATCGTGGGCGCGCCACACCGTGCCCATGCCGCCGGCGCCCAGCGGCGTCAGCAGGCGGTAGCGGTCGAGCACGACGCCGTCGCTCGTCGCCGCGCCCGGCGATCCCGGCGACCCCGACGGCAGGGTCGGCGCGCCGGTCACGTCGCCACCTCGTACAGCTCGAGCGGCTCGGCCCGCCCCGGCACCTGGTGGGTGCCGAGCGCGACGCACTCCGGGCCGGGCGCCGCGTCCTTGGTCGCGCGCGACGCCAGGATCTGCTGCGGCCGCGCCAGCGCCTCGAGCCGCGCCGCGACGTTCACGGTGTCGCCGATGCACGTGTACTCCATGCGCGCCTCGGAGCCGAAGTTGCCGACCACCGCGTCGCCGGAGTGCACGCCGATCGCGAGGTGGATCGTCACCCCGTACTGCGCCTGCCAGGCCTCGTTGCCGACCTCGAGCCAGCGCAGCATGTCCTCGGCCGCGGCCACCGCGCGTGCGGCGTGATCGGGCTGCGCGCCCGGCGCGCCCCAGAACGCCATGACGCAGTCGCCGATGAACTTGTCGACGGTGCCGCCGTGGCGGAAGACGATCTCGGTGAGGATCGTGAACAGCTGGTTGAGGATCGCCACCACCTGCTCGGGCGGCAGCTTCTCGACCAGGCTGGTGAACGACGCGACGTCCGCGAACAGCACGGTGATCGTCCGGCGCTCGCCGCCCAGCGCCAGGGGCTGGGTGCCGGCGACCACCTGATCGACCAGCTGCGCCGGCAGGTAGCGGCCGAGGTCACCGCGGATCTTGCGCTCGCGCGCGATCGTCGCGTCGCTGGTGGCCAGGTCGGCCGCGGCGCCCGACATCGCGGTCGCCAGATCCTCGAGCTCGTCGCCGGTCGCGACCTCGACCCGGCGGTCGAAGCGGCGGTGGGCCAGGTCGTCGGCGAACCGCACCAGCGCGCGCACCGGCGCCGCGAGCCGCCCGCTCCACACCAGCGCGCCGCCGACCGCCGCCAGCATCGCCAGCGCGATCGCGATGATGACCGCGCGCCGCATCCGCGGGATCGACGCGAACACCTCGGCCTCCCGGCGCTCGGCGATCACCACCCACGGCACCTCGTGCAGGCTGCGCGCGGCGCCGACCACCCGGCCGCCGCT
>Ga0073899_10005698_pt1 | contig 10780 bp, 10 predicted proteins | sample KloWWTmetaKNB5Ph_FD_88975 | JGI IMG/M metagenome (GOLD analysis project Ga0073899, IMG submission 88975) | Active sludge microbial communities from Klosterneuburg, Austria, studying microevolution and ecology of nitrifiers - Klosterneuburg... | ecosystem: Engineered > WWTP > Aerobic digester >...
AGTCGCTGAACGTGTTCCGGATGAAGCTCCTCGGCGCGCGGGTGATCGCCGTCGAGAGCGGCACGCGCACGCTCAAGGACGCGATGAACGAGGCGCTGCGCGACTGGGTGACCAACGTCGGCGACACCTTCTACGTGATCGGCTCGGTGGCCGGCCCGCACCCGTACCCGTGGATGGTGCGCGAGCTGCAAGCGGTGATCGGCGTCGAGGCCCGGGCCCAGTGCCTCGTGACGCTGGGGCGGCTCCCCGACGCCTGCGTCGCGTGCGTCGGCGGCGGCTCCAACGCCGCCGGGCTGTTCGCCGGCTTCCTCGACGACGCCGGCGTCGCGCTGTGGGGCGTCGAGGCGGCGGGCGAGGGCGTCGCCACCGGCCGCCACGCCGCGACGCTGGGCGCCGGCCGGGTCGGCGTGCTGCACGGCTCGAAGTCGTACGTGCTGACCCACGCCGACGACGCGCGGGTCGGCCAGATCGCCGAGGCCCACTCGATCTCGGCCGGCCTCGACTACCCCGGCGTCGGCCCCGAGCACGCGCACTGGCGCGACACCGGCCGCGCCCGCTACGTCGCGCGCACCGACGCCGAGGCGCTCGCGGCGCTGCAGCTCCTGGCCCGGACCGAGGGCATCCTGTGCGCGCTCGAGACCGCCCACGCGGTGGCCGCGGTGGCCGAGGTGGCGCGCCACCACGGCCCCGACGCGGCGATCGTCGTCAACCTCAGCGGCCGCGGCGACAAGGACATGATCACCGTCGCCGGCAAGCTGGGGGTGTCGCTGTGACCGCCGCGCGGCTGCGCGCGCGGCTGGCGGCGGTCGCGGCCGAGCGCCGGGCCGCCCTGATCGTCTACCTGACCGCCGGCGATCCGACGCCGGCGGCGACCGCCGACCTGATCGCCGCGGCGGCGCGCGGCGGCGCCGACGTGGTCGAGCTGGGCGTGCCGTTCTCGGATCCGTCGGCCGACGGCCGCGCGATCCAGGCGGCGATGGAGCGGGCGCTGGCCGCGGGCGGCGGCCTGGCCGCGGCGCTCGAGGGCGTGCGCGCCGCCCGCGCCGCCGGCGTCGACGTGCCGATCGTGCTGTTCGGCTACTACAACCCGATCTTCGTCTACGGCGTCGAGCGGTTCGCCGCGGCGGCGGCCAGCGTCGGGGTCGACGCCGCGCTGACCGTCGATCTGCCGAGCGAGGAGCTGGCCGAGCTGGCCGAGCCGCTGGCCGCCCACGGCGTCGGCGTCATCCCGCTGCTCGCGCCGACCTCGACGCCGGCGCGGTTCGCCGCGGTGCAGGCGCTGGCGCCGGCGTTCGTCTACTACATCTCGCTGACCGGCGTGACCGGCGCGGCGTTCGACGCGGCCCGGGTGGCGGGCGATCGCGTCGCGGCGATCCGCGCGGCGACCGGCGCGCCGGTGGCGGTCGGGTTCGGCATCAAGACCCCGGCCGACGCGCGCGCGGTGGCGGCGGTCGCCGACGGCGTCGTGGTCGGCTCGGCGGTGGTCGAGCGCATCGGGGCCGCCGGGGCCGACGCGCCAGCCGCGGTCGAGGCGTTCGTGCGCGAGCTGCGCGCCGCGTTGTAGCCGCGGCTCAGCGATCCCAGCGGGTGCGCACCGCGCCGATGATCGCCGCCAGCTCGGGATCGTCGACGAGCGCGGTGACCTGGGCGATCTCCGCGGCGTGGGCCGGGGGCGCCGGGGTCGGCCGGCGCGGCGCCGGCGGCCGGCGGCGATCGCGCTCGACCCGCAGCCGCGCCAGCGGATCGCCGTCGACGATGCGGGCCGCGCCGAAGTGCAGCTTGAGATCGGTGACCGCCGGCGGATCGCCGAGCGCGGCGTTGATGTCGGCGATGACGCGATCCTTGAGCAGCCGCAGCTCCTGCATCCACGCCGAGGTCTTGACCCACACCGACAGCACGCCCTTGTGCAGGCCGTCCGGCGCGGTGACCCGCGCGATCTGTGGACCGACCAGCCGCGGCCACTCGATCAGGATGCGGTGCGCGCGCACCTCGGGCGCCAGGCGGTGGTGATCGATCAGGTCGCGGACCAGCGCCTCGACCGGCAGCGTGTCGCGCGTGCGCGGGAAGGCGTCGCGCGCCACGCCCGGATCACTCCACGACCAGGCGCCGCACCAGCTCGCGCAGGCGACGGGCGCCGTCGCCGTCGCGGCTGACAAAGCGCAGGCCGGCGGTGCCTTGCGGCGTGTGGTAGCTGACCCGCGCGGCCACGGTCATCGCCGCCGCCGCCCCCGGCGGCGTCAGCTCGACCACGACGTCGGCGCCGAGCGGCGGCAGGGTCGGGGTCGCCAGCAGGCCGCCGCCGGCGCTGACCTCGACCAGCGTGCCGTCGTGGAACTCGAGTTCGGCCCCGACCCGGAACCGCACCGGCACCGTCAGCGGGAAGCGGTCGTGCTTGCGCCGGGGCACGTCGGGGGCGCGGCCGTCGAGGGCGTTGCCGATGAAGTCGCGCTTGTGCTCCTCGCCGGTCGCGAAGTGGACGCTGGCGCCGGCGCGCACCCGCAGCCGGGGCAGGGCCGGGCGCCACGAGTGCACCGCCGCGCGGAACACCACCTTGTTGGGCAACGACGGCGCGGTGACCTCGACCAGCACCTCTTCGCCGTCGCCCACCTTGTCGGTGGTCGGGACGAACAGCGTGTCGGGCGCGACCCCGGTGGCCATGAGCTCACGCCACTCGTCGGAGCTACGCACGCGGAGGCGAAGCAGACGCATTTGCCGACGCTACCGCAGTTCCCGCTCGGTTGGTACTGCGACGTCGGCCGCGGGCCGATCCAGCATCACCTTCCACCCAGCCGCAGCTTCCACACCTGGGTCATCGCCTCGACGAAGATCTTCCGCGACATCTTCGACTGGCCGATCCGGCGATCGACGAAGACGATCGGCGTCTCGACGACGGTCAGCCCGGCCTCGAGCGCGCGGTACTTCATCTCGATCTGGAACGAGTACCCGTTGGAGGTGATCGCCCCGAGATCGATCGTCTCGAGCGCGCGCCGGCGCCAGCAGATGAACCCGGCGGTGACGTCGCGCAGCTTGACCCCGAGGATCGTCCGCGCGTACAGGCTGCCGCCGCGCGAGATCAGCTTGCGGCCGACGCCCCAGTTGCGGGTGCCGCCGCCGCGCACGTAGCGCGAGCCGATCACCACGTCGGCGCCCTCGACCGCGCGGGCCAGCATGCCCGGCAGGTACGTCGGATCGTGGCTGAAGTCGGCGTCCATCTCGAACAGGTAGTCGAAGCCGTGGGCCAGGCCCCAGCGGAAGCCGTCGAGGTACGCGGTGCCCAGCCCGAGCTTGCCCGGGCGGTGCAGCACGTGGACCCGCGGCTCCTTGGCCGCGAGCTCGTCGAGCAGCTCGCCGGTGCCGTCGGGCGAGTTGTCGTCGACGAACAGCAGCTCGCCGCCCGGCAGCGGCGGGAGGAAGTGGCGGACCACCTCCTCGACGTTGCCGCGCTCGTTGTAGGTCGGGACGATGATCAGCGCGCGGGGCTCATGCGGCGGGGCCATCGCGCGCACCATACCCGATCAGCTGCGGCGGCCGCGACCGCGGCGGCGCCGCTCGTCGTCGTCGTCGCCCTCGGCCTCGGCCAGCGCGGCCAGCCGCGCGTCGAGCGCGTCGAGGCGCGCGGCCAGCGCGGCGACCTCGGTGGCCGACGGCAGATCCAGCGCGGCCCGCAGGCGCGCCAGCAGCGCGCTGGCGCGGGTCCGGACCGCCTCGGTGGTCGCGTTCCAGCGGATCGTGAGGGCCTGGGGGAAGGCCACCGGCGGGATGGCGGCGGCGGGCGGCGGGACGGCGTCGGTTGCGGTCGTGGTCGTCATGGTTCGCACGATAACGCGTCGCGTTATGCGCGCAAGACGTAAAGATCGTTCATGAAACGAACCCGCATCAGGGCGCATCCTGCTAGAACGCCCCCATGCCCGCGGTGGCCTCGATCGACGGCGTCATCTCCCCGCTCGCGGCCGCCGCCGTGCCGCTGACCGATCGCGGCCTCTTGTTCGGCGATCACGTGTTCGAGGTGGCGCGGGTGTGGCGCGGCGCGGTGGTCGACGGTGAGCGCCACCTGGCGCGGCTGGCGCGGTCGGCGATCGCGTGCCGGCTGCCGGCGCCGCCGCCGTCGCTGCCGGCGTGGATCGCGGCGGCGATCGCCGCCGCCGGCGAGGCCGACGCGGCGCTGCGGGTGGTGTGGACCGCCGGCGACGGCGCCGGCCTGGCGCGCGGGCCGGCGCCGCGCGGCCGCGCGATCGCGATCGTCGAGCCGTCGGCGCCGCCGGCGACCGCGCCGACGGTGCGGCTGGCGACCTTGGTGATCGACCGCAGCGGGCGCACCGGCGCGCTGGTGCCGGCCGTCGCCAAGAGCGGCAGCTACCTCGCCAGCGTGCTCGCGCTCGAGGCCGCGCGCGCCGCCGGCGCCGACGACGCGCTGCTGGTCGACCCCGACGGCCGGGTGCTCGAGACCGCGACCGCGTCGGTCGCGCTCGTCGATCGGCGCGGCGTGGTGGTCGCCGACGGCGCGTGCCTGCCTGGCGTGACGATGGCGCGGGTCGCCGAGGTGGCGGCGGGGCTGGGCCTGGCGGTGACGACCGCGCCGATCGATCGCGCCAGCCTGGCGCAGGCCGACGAGGTGTTCGTGACCAGCAGCCGGCGTGGCGTGGTCCAGGTGGTCCAGATCGACGATCGCGCCTATCCCGACGCGCCGCGCGCCCGGCAGATCGCCGCCGCGTACGAGGCGTGGATCGTCGGCGCCGCCAACCCCGACCGCCGGGCCGCGCCCGCGCTATAGTGCCGCCGATGGCTCGCCGTGATGTGCGCGTGGTCCGCGACGAAGCCGCGCGGGCGGCTGCCGAGGGCAAGCACAAGCGCGCGATCGAGTGCTACCTCGAGCTCGAGGCGCTGGAGCCGAGCGAGCCCAACTGGCCCAAGCGCGCCGCCGAGACCTACCGCCGCCTCGATCGGCAGCGCGAGGCGGTCGCCGCCTACGAGCGCGCGATCGAGCGCTACGTCCAGGGCGGCTTCCTGGTCCAGGCGATCGCGGTGTGCAAGGTCATCCTGTCGCTCGAGCCCGGCCACGACAGCGCGAAGCTGCGGCTGGCCAGCATGAGCGAGCAGCAGGACGCCAGCCGGTCGCAGGCCGGCGCGCTGGCCGATCGCCACACCTCGCTGCACGGGCTGCCGGTGGTCGAGATGCTGCGCGCCACCAGCGGCACCGAGGCGCCGCCGTCCCGGGGCCGGGGCACCGAGCCGCCGCCGTCCCGCGGCCGGGGCAGCGATCCGCCACCGACCCGCGGCCGGGGCAGCGATCCGCCACCGACCCGCACCCGGGCGACGACGCTGCCGCCGTCGGTGTCGTTCGCGCGCGCGATCGAGACGCCGCCGCCGGCCGCGCCGGAGCCCGATCCCGAGCCGGCCGGCGAGTTCACGCTCGACGGCGGCGACGAGGATCTGGTCGTCGAGCGCCGCGAGCGCTCGTCGGGCTCGATCACGATCGATCGCGGCGCGCCGCTGGACTCGGTCGACCTGGCCTATGCGATGGGCGCCGGGCCGCGCGTCGACGAGCGCGGCGAGGCGTCGGGCATCATCGTGATCCCGATCGACGAGGAGCCGTCGGCCGACGCGCCGGCGCTCGAGATCCACGCGGTGACCGTCGAAGGCGACGACGCCGAGGCGGCGATCGAGATCAGCCACGACGAGCCGCCCGAGGAGCTGTCGCTCGACGACCTCGAGGAGGTGCCGCTGCTGGCCGAGCCCAAGGCCTACTCGGCGGCCGCGCGCAAGGCGCTGACCGCGACGCCGCTGTTCGCCAGCCTGTCGGCGGGCGCGCTCGAGTCGATGATCGATCACCTGGCGCTGGTCGACCTGGTGGTCGGCGACACGCTGTTCCGCCAGGGCGACGCCGGCACGACGCTGTACGTCGTGGTCGACGGCGAGGTCGCGGTGATCAGCGAGGGCCCGCCGCGGATCGAGGTGTCGCGGCTGGGGCCGGGCGCGTTCTTCGGCGAGGTGGCGCTGGTCACCGAGCAGCCGCGCTCGGCGACGATCGAGGCCACGACCACCACCCAGCTCCTGGCGATCGACCGCGACGTGATCGGCGCGCTGGTCGCGGATCACGCCGAGGTGCTGCCGGTGATCCTGCGCTTCCTGCGCGAGCGGCTGGTCGATCGCCTGGTCCAGACCCACCCGCTGTTCGCGCCGTTCGCCGACGCCGACCGCCGCGATCTGATCGCCCGCTGGAAGTTCCTCGAGATCGAGCCGGGCACGACGATCACCGCGGCCGGCACCAAGGCGCCGGGGCTGTACGCGCTCCTGGCCGGGCAGGTCGACGTGCTGGCCGACGGCGCGCCGGTGGCGGCGCTGGGCCCCGGCGAGATGTTCGGCGAGACGTCGCTCCTCACCGGGCAGCCCGATCGCGTGACGGTGCGGTCGCGGGCCAAGTGCCTGGCGCTGTGCCTGCCGGCCGCCGACTTCCGCGAGGTGATCATGACCCACCCGCAGGTGCTGTCGTACATCGGCGAGCTGGTCGAGGAGCGCGAGCGCGCGCTGGCGCCGCGGATGTCGGCCAGCGCCCGCGCGAAGATGGTCTGACGTGGACGGCGATCCGCGCTCCCGCCTGCGCCGCCGCCTGAGCGCCGACGCGCGCGTCGGCTTCGCCCGGGTGTGGGCGCGGGCCAAGCAGATCGTCACCACCGACCCCACCGGCGCCGACGACGAGGATCGCATCGTCGACGCGGCCGCCGAGCGCGAGCTGGCGCGCCACGCCGGCGAGCTCAAGGGCGGCGTGGCCAAGGTGGCGCAGCTGGTGGCGTACACCGGCAGCGGCGCGCCCGACGAGCTGCGCCGGCTGTGGGACGCGGCCCCGGCGGCCGGCGCGGCGGCGATCGCCGGCGTGGTCGAGGCCGAGCTGGGCGCGCCGCCGGCCCAGGTGTTCGCGCGCTGGGAGCCGACGCCGATCGCCGCGGCGTCGCTGGGCCAGGTCCACGCGGCGATCGATCACGACGGCCGCGCGCTGGCGGTGAAGGTGCAGTACCCCGGCATCGCCGAGGCGCTGGCGGCCGACGTCGCGTCGGATGGCTTCGTGCGCCGGCTGGCCGGCCTGCCGCTGGGCCGCAGCCTGTCGACGGCGTCGCTGGCGACGCTGCGCGCGGCGATCGTCGGCGAGCTCGACTACCGCGCCGAGGCCGACGCGCTCGAGCGCGCGGGGCGGGCCTGGGCCGGCGATCCGGTGATCGCGATCCCCGAGGTGGTGCGGGCCCACACGACGCGCCGGGTGCTGACGATGACCCGCGCGCCGGGCGTGCCGATCGCCGAGCTGCCAGCGGGCGATCGCGCGCTGCACGCCGAGGTGGCGATGGCGATCGTGCGGTTCGCCTGGGGCACGCCGTGCAACCACGGCTTCCTCAACGCCGACCCCAACCCCGGCAACTACCTGGTCGAGACCGGCGACGCGACCCGCGTGTGGTTCCTCGACTTCGGCTGCACGGTCGATCTGGATCCCGCGGTGGTGGCGGCGGATCGCGCGATCTGGCACGGCATCCTCGACGAGGACGCCTTCGCGGGCGCCGAGAAGTTCCGCATGGCGCTGGCGGCGGCGGGGCTGCTCAAGCAGACGGCGTCGCTGGCGACGGTGGTCCACCGCGACTGGGAGCGCGAGGTGGCGGCGCCGTTCGCGTCGAGCGAGCCGTTCACCTGGGATCGCCACTACGCGGGGCGGCTGACGGCGGCGACCCGCGACGTGCTGGCGGCGGGCGGGCTGGCGCTGCCGCCGTCGGCGGTGCTGCTGTGGCGTCAGCGCATGGGGGTGGCGGCGGTGCTCGGCATGCTCGAGCCGCGCGCGCCGTTCCGCCGCGCGTTGATGGCGACGCTGGGCACCGGCAAGCAGGCCCTGCGTTAGCAGGAGGAGCGACCCCGGGATCGCCGGGACGTGCATGAACCCGGACGTCGGTGGCCTTCAGGACGTCCTGGCATGGAGCGCCACGTCGCTCTCCGTCGCGCTCCGTCGCCATGAACCCGGACGTCGGTGGTCTTCAGAACGTCTTGGGAGGGGGCCCCGGCGAATGCCGGGGGAGGGTTTCGCGAGAAACCCTCCTGTATCTCAGCGCGCGCCGCCGTAGGTGTAGCGGAGGAACAGGCGGACCTCGATGCCGGCGAGCGCGTCGAAGCCGGGCGCGAGGAAGTACTCGCCGCCGAGGCCGACCGCGTAGTGGCGGTTCTGCAGCTGGTACTCGAGGCCGCCGCCGGCCGCGAACGCCAGCGCGAACCGCTGGCCGGGATCCTGGACGCCGACCTTCTCGAGGACGTTCGACGACAGCATCGCCGCGCCGGCGCCGCCCTCGGCGTAGAGCGCGATCATCTGGACGCGGGCGGTCAGGCGCGCGTCGGCGCGCGCGCGGTAGAGCTGCACGTACTCGCCGGTCGGCGGCGCCGGCACCGTGGCCTCGTGGGTCGAGGCGTCGGCGGCCACGCCGACCGAGAACCAGGAGAACAGGTCGTAGCCCACGCGCAGCGCCAGCGCCGGCCCCGGCTGGGTCCAGTCGGCGGCCTTGCCCAGCGTCGCCGCGGCGCCGAGCCCGGCCTCCGCGTAGACGCCCTGCGAGGCGGGGCGCGCCGACGCCGCCGTCGGCGCGAGCAGCATGGCGACCACGGCCAGACGACGCATCCCCGAAACTGTCGTCGGCGCCGCCCGCGCCGTCAAGCCAACGCCGGGGCGATTCACGGAGCAGGCGGTGGGGGCGGGATGTACTCGGCGGGGGTGAACGTGACGATCTCGGCGGCCGGCGCGGCCATCAGCTCGTCGTGCAGGATGCCGCGCTGATCGCGCACGCGCACCGTGTACTCGAGGACCATGTGCTGGTTGGCCTCGAGCGTCACGTCGAAGCGGATCATCTGCGACACCGCGTCCTGCGGGATCGTGGTCGCCGCCATCGGCGCCTCCGGCACGGCCGGGTCGTTCTCGTTGACGTTGTAGATCGCCGCGAACGGGTTGAGCTCGCCGCGGGTGATGGCCTCGAGATCGATCGACGCCTCGCGCAGCGCGTCCTCGCGCAGCACCCCCGAGATGGTCCCGCCGGCCGGCACCGCCATCGGGATGCCGCCGGCCAGGGACGGCGGCGGCGGATCGCGCGGGTCGACGATGAAGTTGGCGGGCGTGTAGTAGAAGAACTGGTTGCCGCCGTCGAGCTTGACCCGCGCCATGCCGTCGGCCGCGGCCAGGTTCTTGACCGTCCACTCGATCGACACGTCGAGGTCGCCCAGCCGGACGTAGGCCAGCTCGGCCCCGAGCGCGGTCTGGCGCGCCTCGCGCGCGGTGATCGCGGCCATCGTCTCCGGCACGATCGGCAGCGTCATCGACGCCGTCGCGGTGGTCGCGGGCGGCATGGTCGGATCGCCGGTGTCGACGCCGACCTCGATCGCGGTCGGCGCGGGCAGGTAGCGCGGGTCGCTCGTGCACGCGGCCGCGGCGACGACGGCGAGCGAGGTGGAGACGAAGGCGAGGCGCATATGGGTAACTCCGGGCTCAACCCTGGGAGAAGATGAACGGGTAGTTGACGACGCCGCCACCCTTGGCCGGGAACTTCAGCTTGGCGATCTGGCGCAGCACGCAGTCCTCGACCGAGGCGTTGTGCAGCGTGCTCTTGCCGGCGTCGACCTTCTGCCGGGTGACGTCGCCCGCGGGCGCGATCGAGAAGTTGACCACCAGCTTGCCGCCGATGCCCTTGGTCTTGTCGAGCTCGCGCTGGTAGCAGGACTTGATCAGGCCGGCGCGCGACTTCACCACCTTGTCGATCTCTTCCTTGGTCAGGCCGCCGAAGTCGCCGCTGGCGGTGCCGGTGCCGACCACCGCGACCTCCTTGACGCCGCTGCCGTTGCCGCCGCTGCCCTTGGGCGTGCGGGTCTCGCCGGTGTCGATCTTGCCCTGGCTGACGAAGTCGCCCTCGGCCGAGCCGCCGCCGCCCGGGCCGTTGCCCTTGCCGCCGCGGGTGGTGCCGGTGCCGCCGAGCTCGTCGCCGACGCCGGTGCCGGTGCCCTTGCCGTAGCCCAGGCCGCCGGCCTTCTTCTCGCCGGGCAGGCCGGTGAACTTGCCGAGCTGCGTGCGGACGTCGGTCTGCAGCAGCGTGTCGAGCACCTGCCGGTTCTCCTTGGTCATGAACGCCACCTCGGGCGGCGGCGGCGGCGCGTCGGGCGGCACGTCCTTGGCGTTGGGGTCGCGGGCGCGCTCGGTCTCGCCCTTGCCGCCGGACGCGCCCGACTCGCCCTTGGTCGCGCTCTTGACCTTCTTGACGTCGCCCTGGGCCGACGCCGCGGCCTCGGCGCCCTTGCTCGCCGATGGCGGCGGGGGCGGGGGCTCGGGTGGCGCGGTCAGCCGGCTGATCAGGTAGCTGCCGGTCAGATCGTCGGGGCCGGGGTAGACCACGTCGTCGGTCTCGTCGTCGAACTGGAACGTCGCCAGCACGATGATCGCGTGCAGCACCAGCGAGAACGCCAGCGCCGGCAAGAGCAGGCCGAGCGCGATCGGGCCCAGGCCGATCGGCTGCTCGGCCGGCACGAACTGGAAGAACAGCTGATAGTGCCCCGACTCGTCGAGGTCGATCACGCCCCAGTCGCGGGGGCCGATCGGCGTGGCGCGGAACTCGCCGGCGGCGCCGTCGCCGCCCTCGCCGCCGCGGCGCACGAACTCGTAGACCTCGCGCTTCTCGCCCTCGATGCAGATCGTGCCGCGCATGCCCGCCGACAGCGTCAGCAGGTAGCCGCGGTTGCCGGGGCGGATGATCGCGAACTCGGCGGGCAGCGACAGGTC
>Ga0073899_10005699_pt1 | contig 10780 bp, 4 predicted proteins | sample KloWWTmetaKNB5Ph_FD_88975 | JGI IMG/M metagenome (GOLD analysis project Ga0073899, IMG submission 88975) | Active sludge microbial communities from Klosterneuburg, Austria, studying microevolution and ecology of nitrifiers - Klosterneuburg... | ecosystem: Engineered > WWTP > Aerobic digester >...
AATACGACACCGCGATGTTCTTCGTCAGCGACATCGGCCTGCATGTGCGCGCCTGCGCCGACCGCGTGCTGGTGCATACCGCTTCGCTGGAGTCCGGCAACGCCAAGGCCAGTGTCGCCATCGAAGTGCGCAATCGCCAAGGTGAAACCTTGGTCAGCGCCGCCACCGACGACAGCGGTATGGCGCTGATCGACTACAAACTCAATGCCGCCGACACCCTGATCGCGCATTGGGGTGATGACTACGCCTTGCTCAGCTTCAACACGCCGGCATTAGACCTGTCTGAGTTTGCGATTGCCGGCCGCTCACAGATGCCGCTGGATATCTTTCCGTGGTCGGGTCGTGACCTTTATCGCCCCGGCGAAACGATCGGCGTAAACGCGATCCTGCGCGACTTCGATGGCCGCATGACGCCCACGCAGCCGCTGTTCGTGGCGCTGCGCCAACCCGATGGACGCGAACTGGCACGCAGCGAACTCGCGCCGGGTGAGCTGAATTACGCCCGCTATGAACGCACACTCGACGGCGATGTGCCGACCGGCAAATGGAGTGTCGAGTTCAGCACCGATCCGACGATGAAAAACCCGACCAGTTATCCGGTACGGGTCGAGGAATTTCTGCCCGAACGCATGAAGCTGGTGCTCGACGCACAACCCGTGCTCGCTGCTGGCGAAGCGCTGCGGCTCAAAGTCGATGGTGATTGGCTTTACGGCGCACCGGCTGCAGGTAACCGCTTCACTGCACGTGTTTCGGTGCAACCTGACGTGCATCCGATCGTCGCACTGAAAGATTTCCATTTCGGCGATCCGCTTGCCGATCTGCCAAAGCAGCCACGCGATGCACTCGATGACGTGCTCGACGACGAGGGTCTACTCGAAGCCGAGATCGTGATCGATGAAGCAAAAACGCCGACCGGCCCGCTCGCCGTGATCGTCGTCGGTTCACTGTTTGAAAGTGGTGGCCGCGCGGTGACCCGTCCGCTCAAGCGCACGATTTGGCCGGCAGCAGAATTGGTCGGGGCGCGCCCATTGTTCGACATGGACGATGGTGCCGATCCGGGCGACAACGCCGGCTTCGAGATCATTCGCAGCAATGCCGCAGGCGACCTGCTCGCAGCGTCGGGACTGAAGCTCAAACTGCAGCACGAACTGCGCAACTACAACTGGCGCTGGGTTTCGGGCAGCGGTTGGCAAGCCGACTACCTGTCGAAGTGGGAAACCGTTGAAGAACGTGATCTCGACCTGAAGGCCGGCGAACGCATGCGCTACGACGCCCACGTCCGCTGGGGTGGTTATCGCCTCGAAATTTTCGACCCGACGACGCAACTGACGACGCGAGTGCCGTTCACGGCTGGCTGGAATTGGTACAACGAAGGCCAAGACCGCGGCAGTCGCCCGGACAAGGTCAAGCTGGCGCTCGACAAGGCGGCCTATTCCGCCGGTGACAGCGTCGAACTCACGATCAAGCCGCCGCATCCGGGTTCGGCTTTGGTGATGGTCGAAAGCGACCAGTTGCTATGGCAGAAACGCATCGATATCCGCGGTGAAACGACGTTGCGCATCCCGGTCGATGCAACCTGGAATCGGCATGACCTGTACATCACCACGCTGGTGTTTCGCCCCGGATCAGCGGCCGAGAAAATCACCCCGGCACGCGCGGTCGGCGTCATTCATCTGCCGCTGGATCGCAAGAACCGCAAGGTCGATGTCAGCGTCGCCGCGAAGGACAAGGCACGTCCGGACGAACTGGTTGAGGTGAAGCTCTTGGTTCCTGCTCTGGCCGGCAAGACCGCACGCATCACGCTCTCGGCCACCGATGTCGGCATTCTCAACCTCACCCAATTCGCGTTGCCAGACCCGATCGCGTGGTTCTTCTCACCGCGCCGCCACGCCATCAATGCCTATGACGTCTACGGTCGCATCATCGAGTCACTGGACGGTCTGCAAGCACGCCTGCGCTACGGCGGTGACGCGGCAATGCTCGGTCTGCCGCAAGCACGCCGCCCGAACGTGAAGGTACAGACCGTCGACCTGTTCAATGCGCCGGTCGCACTGGATACACAAGGTGCCGCGACAATCCCGCTGCGGCTGCCGGACTTCAACGGCACCCTGCGCCTTGCGGCGGTCGCCTATGCCGAACAGCAGTACGGCGCCGGCGAACGCGAGATCATCGTGCAGGCGCCACTGGTCGTCGAAGCCAGCGCGCCGCGCGCGATGGCCAGTGGTGACAGCGCCGAACTCGCGCTCGATCTCGACAACCTCAGTGGTGCCGATGGCAGCTACGAAGTCATGGTCGATGGCGGCGAATTCATCAACGTCGCCAATGGCAAGCGCAATCTGAAACTCGCGGACGGCGACCGCACGACCTTGAGCTTTCCGCTCTCGGCGCGCCAGAAGTTCGGCATCGCCAAGGTGCAGATCACGGTACGCGGCAAGGACGTGAAAGTCGATCGCAGCATCGAGTTCGCGGTGCGTCCGGCATATCCGATCGAACGCCGTGCGCGTGTCGAAGTGCTCGGTGCGAACCCGACGGTCGTCGCCGATGCATCGCTGCGTAGCGGTCTGGTGATGGAATCGACGGTGTCGCGAATCACCCTCGGCACACTGCCGCCGCTACCGTTCGCATCGGTCGCAACCGATCTGATTGGCTATCCCTACGGCTGTGTCGAACAGACCACCAGCAAGGCATTTCCATTGATCTTCCTCGATGAAGCGACCGCAAAACAATTTGCGGTCACACCGTTGACGCAGAAGGAACGCGCTGAGCGCATGAATGTGGCGTTCTCGCGACTGGCGTCGATGCAGGTCGAGAGTGGCCACTTCAATATGTGGCCGGGAGGCGATTACGTCGTCTCGACGATCACGCCCTATGTCGCCGAAATGCTGGTCGCCGCCAAGGATGCCGGTTTCGAGCCACCGGCGCAGTTGCTCGAGCGCACGCTGAAACGTCTGGAAGATGATTTGCTTGCCGGCGGCAATGCGCACTACGACTACGACTATTCCGAGCACTTGCGCTTAGCCGAGATGATGCAAGCCGGCTACGTACTCGCCCGCCAGAAACGCGCGCCGCTCGGCACCTTGCGTGCGCTCTACGACAACGAGCGCAGCAAGCTGATCGCACCGTTACCGTTGGTGCATCTCGGTGTGGCACTGCAGCTGATGGGCGACACGGAACGTGGCAGCAAAGCGATCGAGGAAGCCTTCACCCGCGAGTTCAAACGCCCGGCCTGGATCGGTGATTACGGCACCGACCTGCGCGACTTGGCGTTGATGGTCGCCTTGACTCACGAAAACGGATTGGCGCAAGCGGCTTATGACGCCAAGGTCTACGCGATGGCGCGCGAGATTACTGGCCGCGCCGTCTGGAATGGCAAGTTCTATTTCAGCACCCAAGAACAGATCGCTCTGTTCCGACTCGGCCGCGCGCTGTTGAATGATCCGGACCGCAAGATCGAAGGCGATGTATTCGCCGGCAACATCAATGAACCATTCGCCGCCACCGGCCAGATTGCTCGCAGCTTCACCGCACCCGATCTCGCCGCCGGCGTGAAATTGGATGTGCGCGGCGATGGCCCGATCTACCTGACCGAAGACGTGGTTGGTTATCCGGTCAGCGCGCCGAAATCGATGCGCAATGGCGTCGCCGTGCGTCGCGACTACTACCGGCTCGACGGCAGCAAATACGACGGTAAACCGCTGACTGAAGGCGATTCTCTGGTGGTGATGGTCACCGTGGAATCCGACGAGAACATGCGCGATGCGTTGATCGTCGATCTGTTGCCCGGCGGTCTGGAGATCGAGAATTTCAATCTCGGCGACCAGAGCCAGTGGGACAGCGTGACTATCGATGGCGTGACCCTGTCCGAGCGTTCGAGCGAAGCCGAAATCGCGTTCGAGGAATATCGCGAAGACCGTTACGTCGCTGCGATCAAACTCTACGACGGATCAAAGGCGCGCCTGTTCTATGCCGTGCGTGCGGTGTCGCCAGGGACTTACACCGTGCCGTCGTCACTGGTCGAAGACATGTATCGCCCCACCCTGCGCGGCATTGGTGAAGCGATTCCGTCGACGATCAAGGTGGTTTCACCGAACTGATCTGTCGGAGGGTCATGCCTGGCCCTCGCGCAGCGAGCGACGACCGTGAACTGGCTGCAGCGCCACCGAAAGCTCCGCAACACGATCATCGCGCTGGCGCTGATCGTGTTGCTGGATCGGTTGTTGCCACCACCGATTCCAGATATCGCCGATGACAGCGCGACCATTGTGCTGGCGCGCGACGGCACGCCGTTGCGCGCATTTGCGAATGCGCAAGGCGTGTGGCGCTATCCGGTAACGATCGAACAAGTTTCGCCGCGCTATGTCGAAGCGCTACTCGGCTACGAGGACCGCTGGTTCTGGCGCCATCCTGGGATTAATCCGTTCGCGTTTGCGCGTGCCACTGTGCAGGCGGCGTGGCATCGCCGCATCGTTTCTGGCGGTTCGACATTGACGATGCAAGTCGCACGTTTGATCGAACCGATTCCGCACGACGCCTTCGGCAAAGTCCGCCAGATGATCCGTGCGGTGCAGCTCGAAGTGCGACTGAGCAAGCGCGAGATTCTGACCTTGTATCTGAACCTGGCACCATTCGGCGGCAGCATCGAAGGTGTGCAGGCAGCATCGTTCGCCTACCTCGGAAAACCGGCGGCGCAGCTATCCCATTCGGAAGCGGCCTTGCTTGCGGTGTTACCGCAGTCACCGAGCCGCAATCGCCCTGACCGCCATCCCGAACGTGCGCGCGTGGCACGCGACAAAGTGCTGGCAAGGCTCGCCGAATTCGGTGATTGGCCAAGCGCGGTGATCGACGAAGCACGCGACGAAAACGTGGTGGCACGGCGCCTGCGCACGCCGATGCAGGCGGCGTTGTTCGCCGAACGCATGCGCCGCATGCATCCACACGAGCGCGTCATCGCGACCACGGTCGATGCGATCGCGCAACGCGCACTGGAAGAGCGCATCAGCGGCTGGATGTCGCGCCTGCCGGACAAAACCTCGGCAGCGGCGTTGGTGATCGATAATGCCCAGCGCGAGGTGCTGGCCTATGTCGGTTCCGCCGAATTTGCCGACGAGGCGCGGCTCGGTCATGTCGATATGGTCGCGGCCAGACGTTCGCCCGGTTCAACGTTGAAGCCGTTCCTGTATGCGCTTGCGCTCGACGAGGGGCTGATTCATTCCGAGAGCCTGCTGATCGATGCGCCGCAGGATTTCGCCGGCTATCGCCCGGCCAATTTTGGCGACGATTTCAACGGCCCGGTGTCGGTCGCCGAGGCGCTACGCCTGTCCTTGAACGTGCCCGCCGTCGATGTGCTCGCACGCATCACGCCGAATACGTTTGCGGCTCGTCTGAAACACGCGGGTGTCGCGCTTGATCTCCCGCTCGGCGCGAAACCGAACCTGACCATGGCGCTTGGCGGTACTGCGACCTCGCTGGATGAACTGGTCGGTGCCTATGCGGCCTTCGGCAACGGCGGCATCGGTGGGCCGGTGCGGTTCACCCGCGCTGCGAAACAAGATGACCGACGTGTCGTCAGCGCCGGAGCGGCCTGGATCGTGCGCCGGATGCTCGAAGATCATGGCCGCCCCGGTGATCCGGTCGGTCTGATCAACACCGGCCGGCGCACACGCATCGCTTGGAAGACTGGCACCAGCTACGGCTTTCGCGATGCCTGGGCGATCGGCGTGACGCCGCATTACACCGTCGGCGTGTGGGTCGGTCGACCGGATGGCACGCCGATTCCCGGCCAATACGGCGCCGCCACCGCGCTGCCTTTGTTGATCGCGCTCACCGACCGATTGCCACGCGTGAATGGTGCGGCCAGTTTCGATACCCAGCCAGAAAGCGTGCGCAAGGCCGATATCTGCTGGCCGCTGGGCGAAGCCTACGATGCGGCCGCGCCGCAACTCTGCCAGCGCAAGCGCGAAGCCTGGATTCTCGACGGCCGCATTCCACCAACGCTGCCGATGCGTGGCACTGCCGCGAGCGAATCCTTGCGCGAAGTGGTGCAGGTGAATGCACGGGGCGAACGCGTGTTGCCGTCCTGTTCCGAATCGCCATCGACTGCGCGCACGATCGCGCACTGGCCAGTGCTGGCCGAACCTTGGCTGCCGCAACGCGACCGCAATGCCTCGCGCACCCCGAACTTTGCCCCCGAATGCCGCGCCGCGCGCGCACCGGTCGCCCGCCGTTTGCGTATCGATGGTCTGATCAATGGCGCCGTACTCCGCCGCGCCCCCGGCGTCACCGAAGCCCCCGCCGCCCGTCTGCGCGCACTCGGCGCCGAAGGCGATGTGCACTGGCTACTCGACGGCAAACTCATCGCCACCAGCCCCGCCACCACGCCGATCGAACACCACTTCGACCAACCCGGTCTGTTCCGCATTCTCGCCCTCGACAGCCGCGGCGCATTCGATGCAGTGACCGTGCGGGTGCTCGCGAATTGACTCATTACAAAAAAAGATTCGCCGCGGTTCTCAGCACCCTGCAACATATGACAGGGGCTTGGTATTAATGTGTTGCAAAAAAAATGGACCGACATAGAATCTAGGCACCCGATGTCCAAATCGTGTCGCACACAAGCATTCATCGGGCAACCGACGCTCGCGAGAGGAAAGAATCATGATGCGCACTGGATTGGCAATAGTGATGGCGATCACCGGAATCGCGGCCCTTGCGGCAACGCCGACGGACGATGCACAAACTGAACGCCGATGCGGCAGCGCCAACGACGGATTTCCGAAGTCGTCGCTGGTGCAGGTCGTGGATGGATCGACCATCGACATACGGCTTCCCGACGATTGGCGTGTCTTCATCAAGGGCGACAACGACCACTGGCGCATCGACCAGAAGGCGCGCGTCACCTGCACCTGCGAGTCCGGCGCCGGTGGTTGCAGCCCGGTACTCGTAAACGGAAGCGCGGGTTGCCAGATGACCACCTGCAACTCGTGCAATAAGTCCGGCGCGCGCGTGGCGCTGCCGTTTCGAGTGGACGACGAAGGCATCCAGCTCGCAACTTCGGAAGACTTGAAAACCCTGCCCCGCTTCAACGCGCAGATGCTTGAGGTTCCGGATGTTCGCGCGGCAATTTCAGGATGGCATCGTGCCTTCGGAAATGATGCCAAGACCGGCGTATCGGCCGGGAACGACATGGTCATGGTGAAGATTTTCGGTCACATCGCGGCCATCGAGTCCCGTAGCGATGTCGACCTCGGGAAGTCGGCCGAAATCCGCCCGATGGCCGCGATGGGTCTAGCCATGTCGGAACCGATCTTCGTCGACAAGGCTCGCGTCACCTGCAAGTGTGAAACTGCGGGTAGTTGCAAGCACGAAAGCGAATGGGGCGTGCACTGGTGCGACGCCACGGCCTGCTCCTCCTGCTCGATGGACTACTAATCATATCGTCGGTTTGCGCACAGAACGGAACAACCAGATCTACAGACACACGTCCGGCGAAAGGTCGGTCGCACATGTCGATCGATCAGAGTGGCGCAAATAGATACGCCCCGCAGTGACCGTTTTGTTGCTTCATCAAAGCTGAACCGGTTGCAACCCAAACGCCCGTTCGCGAGTTTGGGCAGGGCACGATCGGCTTATGTCCTGGCGCACGGCATGGGCCGCTTCGCGTCATATCCACGCCGCTGCGATTTCACGCACAATGTACAGATGACGCTGACCCATCTCGACCGGCTCGAAGCAGAGAGCCTGCATATTTTGCGCGAAGTTGCGGCCGAATTTTCGCGGCCGGTGATGCTGTATTCGATCGGCAAGGATTCGTCGGTGTTGTTGCACCTGTTGCGCAAGGCGTTCTATCCAGCGCCGCCGCCGATTCCACTGCTGCATGTCGACACCACCTGGAAGTTCCGCGACATGTATGCGCTGCGCGACGCCGTGCCGGCACGCTACGGCGTTGATCTGCGCGTGCACATCAATCCGGATGGATTGCGCGATGGCGTCGGGCCATTCACACATGGCTCGGCCGAACACACACGCATCATGAAGACCGAAGGCCTGAAACAAGCGCTCGACGCCGGCTGCTACGACGCCGCGATTGGTGGCGCGCGCCGCGACGAAGAAGCATCGCGTGCCAAGGAACGAGTTTTCTCGTTTCGCAGCACGCAACATCGCTGGGACCCGAAACAGCAGCGCCCCGAGCCATGGCAGCTTTACAACACGCGTATTGCCGACGGTGAAAGCGTGCGCGTGTTCCCGTTGTCGAACTGGACCGAACTCGATATCTGGCTCTACATCCTGCGCGAGCACATTCCGGTTGTACCCCTGTACTTCGCGAAGGAACGTCCAGTGGTCGAGCGCGACGGCTCGCTGCTCATGGTCGACGATCAACGCTTCCCACTGCATGCCGGCGAAACCCCACAGTTGCGCCGCATCCGCTTCCGTACACTCGGTTGTTACCCGCTATCGGGTGGTTTCGAATCCGATGCCGACACCCTGGAAAAAATCATTGCCGAGATGCTGCAAGCACGTAGCTCCGAGCGACAGGGCCGCCTGATTGACGGCGATGCCGGGGCGTCGATGGAGCAGAAAAAGCAAGAAGGCTATTTCTGATGACGCACGCAACCGACATCGCCGACTACCTCGCACGCCACGAGCGCAAGCCGCTGTTGCGTTTCATCACTTGCGGCAGCGTCGACGACGGCAAAAGCACGCTGATCGGCAGGCTGTTGTACGAGAGCAAACAACTCTACGACGACCAACTCGCCAAGCTCGAACGCGACAGCGCCCGTCACGGCAGCCAAGGCGAAGCCATCGACTACGCGCTACTGCTCGATGGGCTTGCGGCCGAACGCGAACAAGGCATCACCATCGATGTTGCTTATCGCTACTTTGGCACCGACCGTCGCCAGTTCATCGTCGCCGATTGCCCCGGCCACGAGCAATACACACGCAACATGGCCACCGGGGCCTCGACCGCCGATGTCGCCGTGGTCTTGGTCGATGCGCGCAAAGGCCTGCTCACGCAAACACGTCGACACAGTTACATCGTCGCCCTGCTCGGCATCCGCCACATTGTGCTGGCGGTCAACAAGATGGACCTGATTGGCTACGACCAAACGCGTTTTGACGACATCGCCGCGGCCTATACCGAACTAGCGGATGCGCTCGGCATCCGCCAAGTACGCGCAATTCCGATGTCCGGTTTGTGCGGCGACAACATCGTCGCACGCTCGGCGGCGACGCCATGGTATGCCGGACCACCGCTGCTCGAACATCTCGAAACCATAGCGGTCGATCATGATGATGCCGGCGCGCCCTTCCGCATGCCGGTGCAATGGGTCTGCCGACCGGATCAAGACTTTCGCGGCTATGCCGGACTGATCGCGAGCGGCCGCGTACAGGTTGGTGATGAGTTGGTATCACAGCCTTCGGGGCGGCATGCGCGCGTCGCCACGCTCTCCGTCGGCGACAGCGCGCGTGAATCCGTCGAAGCCGGCCAGTCCGCGTTGATTTCACTCGATCACGAGATCGATGTCAGTCGCGGCGATGTGCTCGCTGCCGCGGCTTCAGCATGCGCCATCGCCGACCAGTTCGCGGTGCAACTGCTGTGGCTGCATGATGCACCGTTGATGCCCAGTCGCCGCTACCTGATGAAGATCGGAACGCGTACAGTGAATACGCAGATCACCGGCATCAAACACAAAATCGATGTGAACACCCAAGAACACCTCGCGGCGACACGACTGCTTCTGAATGAAGTCGCGCAATGCAATATCGCGCTGGATCAGGACATCGCTTTCGCACCCTACGCAGAAAATCGCACACTCGGCAGCTTCATTCTGATCGACCGCACCACCCATGCAACCGTCGCGATGGGCCGCATCGAATTTGCGTTGCGTCGCGCCAGCAACGTGCATTGGCAGGCGCTGGATGTTGGCAAGGCGGCGCGCGCCAAGATCAAGGACCAGATACCGCGCTGCCTATGGTTCACCGGGCTCTCCGGCTCGGGCAAATCGACCATCGCGAATCTGGTCGAGAAGCGGCTGTTGGCGCTCGGCCATCACACTTATTTGCTCAACGGCGACAACGTCCGCCATGGCCTGAACCGCGATCTCGGTTTCAGCGCAGAGGACCGTGTCGAAAACATCCGTCGTATCGCCGAAGTGGCGCGATTGATGGTCGATGCCGGCCTGATCGTCATCGTCTCGTTCATCTCGCCGTTCCGCGACGAGCGGCGTATGGCCCGTGAACGCTTTGGCGACGGCGAATTCGTCGAGATCTTCGTCGATACGCCACTCGCGGTCTGCGAACAACGCGACGTCAAAGGCCTATACGCGAAAGCGCGCGCCGGGCTGATCCCGAACTTTACCGGCATCGATTCGCCCTACGAACGCCCGCAACAGGCGGAACTGGTGCTAGACACGATCTCCGAGCAGACCGACGTGCTCGCGCTGAAAGTCGTCGACGCGGCGCTGAAGTAACCCCGATGCGCCGACCGCTGCGTTCCACCGCTCGTGAACGCAGCCATCGCCCTATACCCGTTCGAATTTTGTGCCCCCGAGGCTATGCCGCATCGGGCACATCGTTTACGCTCACTGGCGATGACTGAACGCAGTGACGAGGAATTGATGTTGGCTTACGCAAGCGGTGATGCGCGTGCGTTCGAGGCGCTTTACTCGCGCCATCGCGGGCCGCTGTTTCGTTTCCTGTTGCGCGGCATCAAGCGACGCGAACTTGCTGACGAATTGTTCCAAGAAGTCTGGGGGCGGGTGGTTCAGGCGCGTACGCGCTA
>Ga0073899_10005700_pt1 | contig 10776 bp, 12 predicted proteins | sample KloWWTmetaKNB5Ph_FD_88975 | JGI IMG/M metagenome (GOLD analysis project Ga0073899, IMG submission 88975) | Active sludge microbial communities from Klosterneuburg, Austria, studying microevolution and ecology of nitrifiers - Klosterneuburg... | ecosystem: Engineered > WWTP > Aerobic digester >...
CGCGAGGTCGCCGACCGCGTGGTCTTCATGGATGGTGGCGTCGTCGTCGAGCAGGGCCCCCCGGCTCAGGTCATCGACAATCCGCAGCACGAGCGCACTCAGTCGTTCCTCTCTCGCATTCGCAGCGAGAACGAGGAGTACGCCGAGGCTCTGGCCATTCGCACCGCCGCTGAGGCGCTGTAGTCATTAGGCTCGCCGCCCGTGTCGAAATCCCAGGTTAAGTACCCAAGTTGTCACTTCACCCAGGATTTTGGCTAGGTGGCGCGCGAGAACTCCGAGCAACTCAGCGTGCTCAGGCACGTGGCCGCGCTGATCCCCCAGATCAGTCGGCCGTTGCTCGTGGCCATCGACGGACCAGACGGTGCCGGCAAGACCAGGTTCGCTGACGCCCTCGCACAGGTGCTGCTCGACGGGGGTCGGGAGGTGCGACGTACCGGCATCGATCACTTCATGCACCCCTCCTCACACCGCTACGCGCACGGCCGCACCGGCCAGACAGTGTGGGAGCGCAGCTTCGACACTGATGTGGTGCGCCGACGTGTGCTTGAGCCTTGGCTCGATGGCGAACCGTTCTTGCCATCCGCACTGAGCGCAACCGACGACGTTCCCACCGATGCCGCACCGGAGCCCGTGCCGCCCAATGGGGTGCTTGTCTTCGACGGTGTCTTTTGCCAGAAGCCCGAACTCGTCAACTACTGGGACCTCGTGGTGTTCCTCGATGCGGAGGACCTTGAACGCGTACGACGCATGAGCGTGCGCGATGCGAGCAGTCCCGACCCATCTCACCCCAGCCAGGAGAGGTACCTCCAGGCCCAGCGCATCTATCGCGAAACCTGTGATCCTCTTGGGAACGCCGATGTGGTCATCGACACCACCGACTGGTCAGCGCCGCGAATCGTTGATGCACACGCGACTCCGTGGCGCCGGCGGGGCGAGGAGTTGGTCAGGGAGGTACGCATTCCCTCGGATCGAGTTGATATCGCCCAGGCGATCGATGACCTTCTCGATGGCTTCTAGTGGCTTGCTCCTGGTGTTGACCTACGACCTTCCCGAAACAGAAGGCCAGTGACCCCCCAGCCGCTTCAGTGAGTCTGTGAACTCAGGCGTCGCACTGACTCGGGAACCTCTTGGCCTTCACTCCAAGGAGCGGGTTGAGGTGCGCCGTACGTCGTGGTCATCGGCACGATGCCACACCAAGCGTGCTCATCAGTGTCGGGCTCATCTGACCAGGCGTTGCGGACCTTGGTCACCCACTCGCCTTCGACGATGCGCAGTTGCATGCACAAGGTGGCGGCCTGCTCCTTGGCGATCATCGGGGGCACCTCGGAGGTGCGGCCGGGGATGAGGTGCTCGGAGATGAGGTCGAGGGCGGAGTACTGCTCGTCGCCACTGAGCGCTTCGAACACGCCGTACACGACAGCGGAGCGGTAGTTGGCAGAAGACTCAAACGTCGAGTGAGCCACCACCATGGCGTCCATGTGGGTGACGCTGAAGGCCACGGGCGCGCCTGTCGCTACGCGGCGCAACGCACCAGCACCCGTCGATCCGTGCACCAGGATGCGGTCGCCATCGCGTGCGTAGAGCAGTGGCACGGCCCACGGCATGCCGTCATCGGTCACGGTCGACAAGGTGCCCACCATGCCGTCATCGAGGATCTGGTTGAGCACCTCGCGTTCGGCGGAGGCGCGTTCACGGTGTCTGGTTACGGTTCGCACCCGGCCATCATCGCGGGTACGGCGTGGCTCGCCAACTCAAGGAAGATGCTGCCCTCGAGGTTTCACAGCCAATCAACAGGTTCCGTTGTCACTGGCTTAACAGAACTCACAGGCGCTGTGGGAAACAATCGAGACAACTTAGAAGAAAGGCACCAACCATGACCTTTTTCGGTCTCCCGCTTCACCCCCTGATCGTGCACGCCACGGTCGTGATCGTGCCCCTCGCGGCACTCACGGTCATCTTGGCGGCATTCCACAGCCGATTCCGTGCCTGGGCCGGCCCGGTGCCCGCACTGCTTTCCGTCGCCGGCCTCATCCTCACCCCGCTGAGCACAGCCACCGGCGAGGACCTCGAGCACGCTGTTGGAACGCCTGCGTTCGATCACGCCGAACTTGGCGACATGCTGGGCGCCTTCATGATCCCGCTGGCGATTTTGGCCGTGTTGACCTGGTGGTTTGGCCGCAACCCCGCTCGACTCGGTTGGTCGAAGATCACGGGATGGCTCGGCGCCGTTGCTGCCGTCGCTGCCCTGGTGATGGTCGGGCTGATCGGACACAGTGGTGCCCAGGCAGCGTGGTGTGGCAAGAACCCTGACTTCGTGAAATGCCAGGCCAGTAACGACTAGCCGAAACGCCCTCGCACCTGCTCCTCGGTGAGGCCGTAGTCGGCCAAGTCGTAACGGTGCGAGGGCCTTTTGCCGCCCTGACGCGAATCCTGATCGATCGCGGTGACGGCAGCCGAAACCTCTGGAGTCCAATCCAATCCGAATGCTTCGTAGATGCCTCGCGTCGTACCCACAGGGTCGGCGACGAAATCGGTGTATTGGACGTCGACGAATTGGGCAGCGTCGTACGAACTGCGTGCTTGAGCGAACGATTCGTATGACCTTGCCAGCATGTCGAGTTGAGTACGACCAATGACATCGCCGACGAACACGTCGGACCAGCCACGAGTGGCCTCGGCGCTGAGTGAGCACGCTGAAGCAATCGAGGTGACCGGCTCGCGGTGGGTCTGCACGATCAGTGCATCGGGGTAGACACTCATCAGTGCGTCGAGAGCCGCCAAATGAGACGGGTTCTTCAACACCCAGCGCTTGGCAGGGTCGTTGAGCCCGATCAACTGAAGGTTCTGCTTGTGCCGCACGTAAGCAGGAGTCCAGTCGGTCTCGGCCAGCCACGCGCTGTAATCAGGGACGTGGGCCAACGATTCATAACCAATCGAGCGGCCCGATTGCCGCAACACTCGCCAGCACTCCTCGACGCTGGCAGCGTCCATGAAGTGGATGCCCATGAACTCCGGGTTTTCAACGTGATGGGCTGAGTAGGCGGTTTGGAGGTGGTTAAAGATCGGGTTGTCGTTCCACGACTCGCGTGGGGGGCGCGGCATCGGCACCTCTGTCAGCCACAGTTCCAAGCCCTGATGGGTTGGGTCGGCGGTGAGGAGGCGGTGCAGCGCCGTCGTACCGGTGCGGGGGAGGCCGGTGACGAAGATCGGCCGTTGGATTGGGACGTCGCGATAGGTCGGGTTGTCCTTGAATCCCTGCTCGGCCACCAGTCGACTGACCAGGGCCGACTTGATCTGCGCGCGCTGCAAGAAGTTGCCGACGGGGGTCAGACCGCCATGGGCGGCCATGTCTTCGCAGAGGATGCGAAGGCCCTCCTCATGATCATTGCCTCCGAAGTCGCTGAGCCCCGTGCTGCGCATGGCTGCGTTGGCGATGTCGTCGTACGTGCCCAAATCCGGGCGGGTGCGTTGCTCACTCATGACGTCTCCTGGTGGACGTCATACGGTGTGGTCGCTAGAGCAACCAGGTCGTATGACGTTAGTAACTGTGGAACTCTCCGCACGACACATCCAGAGTCACGCCGCTGATGGCTGAGGCAAGATCGGAGGCCAAGAAGAGGGCAGCTTGGGCGACCTCCTCGGGGGTAGCGAGGCGTTTGAGGTCGGTCTTGTCGGCGATCTCGTCATAAATGACTTGGTGGGTGACCCCGCGCTCGGAGGCCATCCAGTCGAAGTAGGCCTTGTTGACGTCTTCGTAGATCCAGCTAGGTGCCACGGAGTTCACCCGGATCCCGCGCGCACCCAACTCGGTGGCCAACGCCGAAGCAAGGTGCACCAAGGTGCCCTTTGAGAGTTTGTAGCCAGCAAACTCTGGCTGGCTTTGCCGAAGCACCGCAGAGTTGATCATCAAGATCGACCCCTTTGACTCCGCTAAGGCGTCTGCGAACAGTCGCGCCAGGGTCAACGGCGCGAAGGCGTTGGTTTCCAGCGCGGCGCGCAACGAGTCGACCTTCAGCGTTGTCAGCGGCTCCATGGGCGGGATCGCGAACGCATTGTTGATGAGTACGTCGACCCGACCGAACTCCTTGAGCGCCGCATCACGCAGGTTCTCGCACGCCGCGTCATCGGTGATGTCGGTCGGCACGATCAGGGCGCGGCGCCCGTGTGACTCGACTTGGTCAGCGAGTTTGCGCAACCGCTTCTCGGTGCGAGAGGCGAGCACCAGGTGGGCGCCCATCCGGGCGGCCTCATCGCCTAGTGACCATCCCAGTCCGGGTCCGACCCCGGAGAGAACAACGACTTTGTCTTCGAGCAGATTCAACTGATCATCCTTCGTGCGATGCCAACTTGGCGCGCTTCAATGCGCTTGGTCCAGGACTCTTCTGAGATGCGTTGATCGGTGAGGTCGGCGCGTTGCGCCAAGGTGTCGAAGTCGACGAGTTCGACGGTGGGTGCGCCCACGTCAGGGTTGGGGTTGAGGCGCTGCCAGCGCAGCATCATCACACCGCGTCGGTGCCCAGTGGTTTCCAGCCAGTTGGCAACACCAGGGTTGCGCTCACTGATCACATACCTAAGCAGTCCATCACCGCTCACAACCGATTGAGCGCGGGTCATCGAGGTTTGATGGTGTTCGTAATCGGTGGAGATGTACCACGCGGACCCCACCTGGATCGCTTGGTAGGCACACTGTGCGACCGGCACCGTAACCACGAGTGCCTGGTCGTTGCTGAGTTCGTAATGGCCGATCGAGGAGTACTGCGACGCCAAACCACCCGGAGTGCTCTTTGGTGTGGTCAGGGTGTTCACCGGCTCCTTGTAGGTGAACCACTCAGGAAAGGCGAACCATGTCTTCAGCCGCCCCGTCAACATTTTGGCCGCCACCCCGAAACGCTTCTCGGCCTTTGCGGTCTGGGACGCTTGGCGAGGGGCGCCGGCGGTGTCGAGTCGCTGCAGCCTTAACGACCCGCGCTCTTCGTTGAGCCAGTCGTCGTACACCTCACGGATGATGAGAGTGCCTGACTTGGTGCCCTCAAACTCCCATTCGAACGTGCCGTCTGCGGCGATGGTGAGCTCGCGGTCATCGAAGGCGGCCACGGTGCCGGGGGCGCCGTCGGCGGAGTAGGTGCCATCCATAATCTGAAAGCTCAGGTCGGCAGTGGTGCCGCGCTTGCCGCTCAGGCGGTACGACGCCCCATCTGCGAGGTAGGCGTTGAAATAGATGGCATCGGGGTTGTCGAGGCCCTGACGTGAGTACTGATGGGTGGGGTTGATCAGCACCGGGTGTTCGAGGTCATAGGCGAAGGCCATCTGGATAGACGAGCGGATCGAGCCAGCCAGGTAGTCGAGCCCCTCGGCGAGATCTTGCTCGGTCTCGATGAACGACGCATTCCTCACGAGGCGCTCGGCCTCGGCGATGGCCTCCTGGAAAGCGCCGGTGGACAGTGGCTCAGACATGAGCAATCACGTCATCACCAAAGCGCTGCAGGTGGTCGATCTTGGTCTGCACAGGCTCGGGGTCGGCTCCCTTGATGTAGGGAATCCGGAAGCCAACGATCGCGTCGGTGACCCCCTTGTCGGCTAGTTTGCGACACCCTGCAGGGGAGTAGGCGTCGAAGGAAATGACGTGCACCTCAAAGTCGTCGCGGGTGTCACCCTCAGCCTTGCGGATCTCGGCGAGGCGCGCCAGCAGCCGATCAAGTTCCTCGCCATCACCGCCCGCGTGCATCCACCCATCGCCTTTGAGTACGGCGCGCTTGAGTGCCGCATCGGAGTGCCCGCCAACCAGAATCGGAATCGGCTTGGTGGGTGCCGGGGTTTGCTTCATTTCCTCGATGGTGAAGAACTCGCCGTCGTACTTAAACCACTCGCCAGTGCTCAGACCCCGCACGATGTCGATGCACTCATCCATCCGCTTTCCGCGCCGCTCCCACGGCACCCCCATCGCCACGAAATCTTCTGGCCATGGGGAGAGGCCGACGCCGAGCCCAAGCCGGTTGTTGGAGAGGAAGGCGACGCTGGCCGCTTGCTTGGCCACCAGGACGGGTGGGCGCACGGGGAGTTTGAGGACGAACGGTGTGAAGCGCAGGGTGGTGGTGTGTGCGGCCAGCCAGGTCGTGAGCGTCATCGTCTCGATGAACTCTTTGTCTTCGAGGAATTCGCGGTCGCCGGTGTCGGTGTAGGGGTAGCGCGAATCTGAGTGCCGCGGATAGATCAAGGAGTCGGCAACCGTCATCGAGGTGTAGCCAGCAGCCTCGGCGGCGACCGCGAGTTCGGCGTAGTAGACGGCTTGGGTCATGGCTTCGGCATAGGTGAACCGCATCCGGCAAGACTAGAACGTGTTCTAAAATCCTGCCAGAGTGGGTGCATGAATCTTCAAGAAATCAGCGATTCCCTTGAGATCCGCGACCTGATCACTGCTTACACGCGCGCCATCGACACTCGCTCGTTCGCTGATCTCGATCACGTCTTCACCTCAGACGCGGTCCTGGACTACTCCGCAATGGGCGGGCCGGTAGGCCCACCGTCCGAAGTTGTGCCCTGGATCGAAAAGGGCCTCGCCGGGTTCGATCGCTACCAGCACCTGCTCGGCCAGATCTCTATAGAGGTCGATGGAGACTCGGCTCGGGCCACGGCCTATTTCACTAATCCGATGGTCGCCGTTGGACGCGATGGCACCGAGAAACTCTTCGAGGTCGGCGGCTACTACCACCACGAATTGCGGCGTACTCCCGACGGATGGCGTTCGGTCCACATCATCGACGAACACGTGTGGTCTAGGGGTTTCTGAGCCCTCGTGCTTAACCAGGATGTTTGGCGCTTTGCGGGGGAGATCCCCTGGGCAAAGCGCCAAAGTCACAAGTAAACCTGTGACTTTTCCCCCTGCGCCAAGAAGCCAACTCCGCGCCTCCACCCTGGCTTGCCCCGCCCCTCTAGGATTGGCACGGACTCGGACAAGGAAGGCCCATGCCTGGCGCAAACATGAAGCCCAAAGCAATGTCAGCACTCTTGAAGGTGTTGGCGATAGCGGTGAGTTTTGCGCTGATCATCTGGGCAGCCATCTTCGGCCTCGTGAAGGCCACGGGCATTGGCCAGGACGTCCCGAGCGCGGGCCCGGCTTCCTCCAGCGACACATCCAAGCCACTTCCGACCGTCGCAATCGAGCCGACACCGACGGTGACTACCGAGTCGCCGACGCCTAGCCCAAGTCCGTCTCCCACCGAGTCTGAGTCAACCGAACTTCAACTCACTGCTTCTCCGCTGCGGGTGTCCCCGGGTGCTCATATCAATCTCACGGGCACGTTCGCTGGACGAGACGGGATGCTTGAGGTGCAACGCAAGGAGGGTGGCCGCTGGACCTCGTTTGCTGGGGTCCGCACGCCAGTGACGGGCGGTGCATTCGCGACGTACATCACGACCACTCGCACCGGGGCTCAACAGTTCCGAGTGGTGCAAGTGGGTGGCTCGGCTGCGTCTAATCCAGTCAAAGTCCGAGTCGGCTAACCACCCGACCTCAATCTGCGTCGTTCAGACCATCTGGTCCAGTGCACGGTCCAACCCGCAGCCATCAGGATCACTCCACCCGCCGCAGCCAGTGCCGAAGCTAGGGGGAGAGCCGCGACCAGTCCGCTCACCCCAGCCGGTCCCACCATGTAGCCGATGTCGCTGGTGAGCCGCCAGCCCCCGAGAAATTGCTGCCGGCCAACGCGCGGGGCGTTGTCGGCCCCCAAAGTCATCACGATGCCGGAGGCGAGCCCGTTGCCGACTCCCATGAATCCTGCGACGACACATACCCAGGCGACACCGTGGGTTAGCGGCAGGAGGAGCACCCCGAGCCCCAATGCCCCCACGCATGACCCAGCCACCCAGGTGCGCCCGAAGCGGTCCATGATCCAACCGGAGGGATAAAACAGCACCAGGTCCAGCGCGGCCGAGACGCTCATGACGAGCGCGGTCGTGGTGGCTGGGAAGTTCAGGTGATGGGCCCACAGCGGCAGCACCAAGGTGCGAATGGCCCGGGTCGCGGAGATCACCATCACGGCCGTGCCCACGGTCAACAACACACCCAGTTGTTCCCGGAGCACCGTGAGCATGGAGGTCTGGGCAATCTCGGAGTCGCGTGTCATTTCGGGAATGCGGGCAGAGAGTACGGCGGCCAACTGCGAGAGCACCGCCGACACCAAGAACACCGATCTCAGCCCGAAGGCATGGATCACCGGCGTAGCGAGCAGCGGGCCGACCACCATGCCGACTCGATGCATCCCGCCCAACATCGACATAGCCCGAGCACGCCAACCCTCCTCGACTGCGTCGATCAGGAACGACTGGCGAGCAAGCAAGAAGACGGACCATGTCGCCCCAGACACCGCGACCGCTGCGGCCAACAGCGCCAACGACGAAGTGCTCCAGGCCACCACCATGGCAAGGGCATCGATCGTGCCGGCGATAAGGAGAGGGCGGCGCTCGCCGTACTTCGCCACGAGTTGGCCTGCTGGCAACGAGAAGAGCAGTGAACCAACTCCGAAGCCGGCTGCGATCAACGAGGTCAGTTGGGCGGAGGCATCAAGACCGAGAGCCTGCAAGACCAAGACCGCGAGCATCGCCCCGTGGGCGGTGGAGGCGCTGGCTGCCGGGACGTAAGCCGGAGCAATCAACGGCCGCCACCCGAACTGGCTAGTGCTCACCGGGCCATCCTGCCCCACCTCCGCCGAACCCCTGCGTGATGCACCACTGTTTGTTAGCCCACGGCCCCATGCTTTGCCCGGATGTTTGTCGCTTTGCGGGGAGGATCATCCGGGTGAGGCGCCAAAGTCACAGGTTTACTTGTGACTTTGACACCCCCACAAAATCACTCAGGGATCCACGCAAAGGTGTCGGGATTGGGCCCAATGCGCCCGGCTTCACCGCGATCAAAGGCGCTGATCGCGGCCATGTCGTCGTCGCTGAGGGTGAAGTCGAAGATGGCAATGTTTTCGCGCATACGCTCGGGATGCATCGACTTGGGGAAGATGATGTCGCCTCGCTGCAGGTGCCAGCGCAAGATCGTCTGGGCGACTGTGTGTCCGGCTCGCGCCGCGATGGCACTCAGATCGGGGTCATCGAGGATGCGACCGCGACCGATCGGCGACCAAGCCTCAACCAGGGTGCCTTGCGCCAAACTGGCGGCCCGCGCGGCTTCGTTGGTCAGTTGTGGGTGCACCTCGATCTGGTTCACCGCGGGAATGACATCGGTTTCGGCCCGCAGTCGCGCCAAATGGTCGGGGTGGAAGTTGCTCACGCCGATAGAGCGTGCTCGCCCCTCGTTGCGAAACTCAATCAGCGTTTGCCAGGTCGAGACGAAGTCGCCGTCGTAGAGCGTGGGCAGCGGCCAGTGGATCAAGAAGAGGTCGACGTACTCCATGCCTAAGGCTTCGAGCGAGCGATCAAAACTGCGCCGCGCGTCATCGGGGCGGTGGAAGCCGTTGTTGAGTTTGCTGGTGATGTAGACGTCGTCGCGGCCCAAGCCGCTCGTGCGTACGGCGGCGCCAACTCCAGCCTCGTTGCCATACATCTGTGCGGTGTCGATGTGGCGGTATCCGGCATCAATGGCTGCCAGGACGGTGGCCTCGGTCTCTGGTGGTGGCACCTGGAACACGCCGAACCCAAGTTGGGGGATCGTGTGTCCGTCGTTGAGCGTGAGCAGCGGAGTTGTCATAGGGGTAATCACATCACTGTCCGGGTTGGCTGACGGTATTGCCACGTGTGCTGAGTTGCCATAAAGCCACAGCGAGTGTGGTCGCGATCGGTACCCAGATGATGATCTCCGGTAGGTTGCGCGACGCGAGGTTCATCGCGCCGCCCACTACACAGATGCCGGCGACACCGCGAAGCAGGAGTCGATGCCGATCGGCTGCCAAGCGGGCCAGTACCGCAACGCCCGACCACGTGATAGCCGCCACGACGCTTATTAATCGTAGATTGGCCGGGAGCACTCCGGGGTGGGAACCGCCGTACGCCGCCGCCCCCCAGGGGAGACCGGCAGCGAGTCCGACTTGGAACAGGGCGATAACAACAGCAAGAGCGCTAGCCACCTTGCGGGGCCAGACAGACTTATACATTCGGGTCCGACTCTCTCCAAGTGCGCTCAAATGGCAGGCGCCAGGTGTGCGGGGCGATGAGTTGATGGATTTGGTTCGGCCCGTAGGACCCCTGCTGATAGGGGCGTACGACGGGCGGGTGCTCCAGCAGGGCAGTGGAGAGTTCCCACAACCGTTCGATGCCTTCAGCGGTGTTGAACAGGGTGTGGTCGCCCCTGGCTGCGTCGTAAATCAGACGCTCGTAGGCCTCGAGCACGGAGCCAGCCCATGTGGTGTCTTGCATCGCAAACTGCATCGACAACTTGTCTAACCGCATCCCGGGTCCGGGGTGTTTGCCGTAGAAAGACAGCGACATTCGGGCCTTGTCAGCCAGGTCGAAGGTCAGGTGGTCGGGGCCGTGATCACCCAGGCCGGAGTCCTCGGGGAACATCGACTTGGGAGGTTCCTTGAAGGCGATCGAGATGATCCGGGCGCCTTCGGCCATCCGCTTGCCGGTGCGCAGATAGAACGGCACGCCGGCCCAACGCCAGTTGTCGATGTAGCACTTCAACGCAATGAACGTCTCGGTTTCGGAGTCTGGTTTGACGCCTTTGATGTCGCGATAGCCGACGTACTGCCCACGCACCACGTCGTGCGGGTCGATCGGCAACATCGAGCGGAAGACCTTGTTCTTCTCCTCAGTGATCGCCATCGGGTCGAACGA
>Ga0073899_10005701_pt1 | contig 10776 bp, 6 predicted proteins | sample KloWWTmetaKNB5Ph_FD_88975 | JGI IMG/M metagenome (GOLD analysis project Ga0073899, IMG submission 88975) | Active sludge microbial communities from Klosterneuburg, Austria, studying microevolution and ecology of nitrifiers - Klosterneuburg... | ecosystem: Engineered > WWTP > Aerobic digester >...
ACTACCAGAACCGCCTGGCTGGACTGAAAAGCTGTTTTGCCCTGACTGAGCAAAACCTTGATTCCACACCTATCTGCCCGCATTGTGGTTTTCGCCCCTCGATTGAAATAAATGCAACTGCAGGCTCACAGATGATCGATCAAATGGAAGCACAGCTCGACGCTATGGTGGTGACCTGGACCTCCACCATCCTCAGCAACCTGGAGGACCCGATTACCCAAGCCAATATGAATCTGCTGAAGATTGACGACCGTGAACCGCTGGAAAACTTTATTCGGTCACGTGAGTTACCTGTGCCACTGGATAGCAACTTCGTTCATGCCCTGAAGGAGGTACTTTCCGGTCTGGTCAAAGTTACCGTCAAGGCCCAGGAGCTGCAACAGGCTCTGCAAGTCACCGATGGTCCGGCGACCCCGGCGGAGATGAAGAAACGCTTTGAAGCGTACATCGATCAGCTTACCAAAGGCAAGGATCCAGCCAAAGTGCGGATAATTCTGGAGTAATGATGACCAGGGATGAACTGATCACACGCTTGAAAGGCTATGAGTGGGCAGATTTCGAGTGCAAGAAAGCTCGAAATGACGTCCCCAAGGATGCTTATTCAACCGTTAGTGCCTTCGCTAATACCCAAGGTGGCTGGCTTGTGTTCGGTGTATCAGAAAACAACGGCCAGCTTGAAGTCACAGGCGTTGATCCGGCGGCGTTTGACCGGGTTCAGGATGCTTTCCTGACAACCCTGCGCAGCGGACAGAAACTCAACCGAATCATCTACGCCGAACCGCATGTCTATGAGCTGGAGGGTAAACGGATCCTGGCGTTCTTTATTCCAGATTCCGGCCGCTATCAAAAACCCGTCTACCTGAACGGCAATCCGCGTGAGAGTTATATCCGTCGAGCAGCGCGTGACGAACGCATGACCGCTAATGAATTGCAGCGTTTTCTGCGAGACGGTGCTGAACAATCTTGGGATAGTGTCGGTCTGCAGGATTTTACAATCGAATCCAGTATTGATGGTGAAACACTGAAGTGGTACCAGGATCAGCTCTATCGCCGAAACCAGGAACAGCGTCAGATCAGCGATCCGGTTGAATTTTTGCTGGAATGGAATTTTATTGCTCATCAATCGGGAAAACCTGCGTTAACCCGAGCGGCAATCCTGCTTTTCGGACAAGATCGATGTGTGAGGTCGCTATTGCCGAGGCCGGTTCTGGATTATCAGCGAATAGATACCCGTTTTGAAAATTGGTCTGCCGAAGAGCGTTGGCATGACCGGCTTGTCTTTGAGGAGAATCTCTTCAAAACATGGCGAGGATTGATTGCCAAGTACTCACGCCTTGCAGAGCACCCCTTTAAATTGGATCCCGCGACATTGCGCCGCAACGACGATCCACCCGATTACATCGCTTTTCGTGAAGCAACCATCAACCTATTGATTCACCAGGACTATGGCGATCAGAACCGCAAAGCATCGTTGAAATGGTTCACCGACCGTATTGTTTTCTGGAATCCAGGGGATGCCTATGCCACTACCGCACAGCTGCTGGAATCCAACGAAAAAGAGATTCGCAATCCCCTGATCGTGAATGCTTTCCGCCGAATCGGGCTCAGTGATCAGGCAGGTACGGGCATTCGTGCTATTCTGCGCAATTGGAATGAACTGGGATGGCGTCCGCCCGAATTTGTCAATGACAAGGCAAGCAAATCTTTCCAGCTTTCCCTCCGCCTGGAACCACTCGTCACCGAAGCAATGGAGCGTTTAAAGGCAGGCCTGGGTGTGCGGCTTTCGCCTGAGCAATCCGCCGTTCTTGCACTTATTGCTCGTCAAGCGCAGATCACCGTAGTGGATGCAGGTATGGTCACTGGCGCAAATCTTAAATCGGCGCATGATGCGCTCGCCTATCTTTGCCAGCAACAGTTGTTGACACGGTTGGATGACGACACCTACGTCTTGGCGGAGCCGATCCGGGCTCGCTTGGAACAGCCTGGCTCCGCAACAGGTCAGGAAAAATTGCATGAAAACGAGCAAACCCATTCAGAACAGGATTACCCGGCAAGTACCCGGCAAGTACCCGGCAAGTACCTGGCAAGCGCCCTGCAAGTCGCGAATGCACTTAAAACAGAGAGTAAGCCAATGAGCCGCGCTGAACTGCAGCAATCGTTGGGTCTCTCGGATCGCGAACATTTCTCAAAAGAGTATCTACAACCGGCGCTGACTAGCGGATTGGTTGAAATGACCACTCCCGACAAGCCCCGAAGCAGTAAACAGAAATATCGACTGACCGCGCTGGGCGAAAAAGTTTTGGAGAGCATGAAATGAACAGTGAACACCCCGAACTGATGCCTGATCATCCGGACATACAAGCCAAAGTTAACGGCCCATTCATTTGTCTGGGGTTGACATTCGAAAATGACGCGGCCCGCCGTTCCCACTTCACGGAGGAACTACGATCGAGGCTGCAGGACCCGGAGTTCCACAAGATCGAAGGCTTTCCCATCGGCAGCGACGAGGACATCCTTAACTTGAGCGACCCGCCATACTACACCGCCTGTCCGAATCCCTGGATTGCCGATTTTATAGCCGAATGGGAAACCAATAAACCTGCCAGTGAAGTGGATGCGCAACACCGTTACCATCGTGAACCCTTTGCAGTAGATGTTAGCGAGGGAAAGACTCATGCTATCTATAAGGCGCATTCCTACCATACCAAAGTCCCACATTTGGCGATTGTGCCATCGATCTTACATTACACCGAACCGGGCGATATTGTGTTGGACGGCTTTAATGGCTCCGGAATGACAGGTGTTGCGGCGCAATGGTGTGGTTCGCCTCCGCCCGAGTACCGCAGAGAGCTTGAACAGAAATGGCAAGCAGAAGGTATGGCGGCACCGAAGTGGGGAGTGCGGCATTGTGTGCTTAATGATTTGTCACCAGCGGCCACTTTTATTGCCGCAAATTACAATTTGCCGTTTGATGTCCGCGCATTTTCTACTGCCGCCAAAAAATTGCTTAACGAGGTAGAAAATGAACTGGGATGGATGTACGAAACCTTGCATACCGATGGCAAAACGAAAGGCCGCATTGAATATACCGTGTGGAGTGAGGTGTTTAACTGTCCGACTTGTACTGAAGAAGTGGTATTTCTTGACGAAGCCCTGGATGACAAATCCAAGAAAGTTGCTGACGAATTTCCTTGTCCCCATTGCACTTCCATTCTTACCAAACGCAACCTGAAGCGACACTTTGAAACCAGTCCTGACAAGAAACTTTCAGATACGTGGACGCATGTAACCTTTCGTCCTGTAGTGATTTCTTACAAAATTGGTAGAAAACGATATGAAAAATTACCTGATGAACAGGATATGGAGATCATCAAGAAAATTCAAGACAGGCCTTTTCCAGTCGAAATACCGTCTAACCGTTTTCCCATCGAGGAGATGTATCACGGCTCGCGTATCGCACCCAAAGGGTTCACCCACATTCACCACTTCTTTCTTCCTCGTGCTGCGCAAGCATTGGGTGCCTTATGGCAAAAAGCCAAGGCTAATGCCGATGTTCGCATTCGGCACATGTTGATGTTCGCTATAGATCAGTGTATCTGGGGATTTTCTGTACAGAATCGTTTCCGCGCTGTTACATATTCCCATGCAAATAATTATATGACAGGTGTCTATTACGTTCCATCTTCAATTTCTGAAACAAGTCCATGGTATGTGCTTGATGGAAAGATCGAACGATTGAGTAAGGTCTTCCAGTCTCACTATGCCCAATCTGCCAGCGTAATTACGGGCACCGGTTCTACTGCAAAACTGCAATTAACCGATGGGTCCATCGACTACATTTTCACTGATCCGCCGTTTGGTGAAAACATTTTTTACGCCGATCTAAATTTTCTGGTCGAGTCCTGGTATGGCGTTATTTCGAACGCCTCCGCCGAAGCTATCGTCGATAAAGTAAAGAAAAAAGGTTTGTCGGAATACCAGGAGTTGATGCGCCGTTGCTTCGCCGAGTATTACCGGGTGCTCAAACCCGGTCGCTGGATCACCATTGTTTTCCATAATTCCCATAACGCCATCTGGAATGTGATTCAGGAAGCATTGGGATCAGTCGGTTTTGTAATAGCTGATGTGCGGACGATGGATAAACAACAAGGCTCCTATCGTCAAGTTACCAGCCGACACGCAACCAAGCAAGACATGGTGATCACCGCCTACAAAGCCAATGGCGGTTTGGAAGATCGATTTAAGTTAATCGCCGGTACGGAAGAAGGCGTTTGGGAATTCGTTCGTACGCATTTAAATAATTTGCCCCTGTTTGTTATTAATAAAGCCGGACAATCGGAAGTCATTGCCGAACGTAAGGAATATCTCCTGTATGACCGCATGGTGGCTTTTCATGTACAGCGTGGTGTGACTTTTCCGTTGACTTCATCTGAATTTTATCAAGGATTACCACAGCGTTTTTCCGAACGCGATGGCATGTACTTTCTACTTACTCAGGCGGCTGAGTACGATAAAAAACGGATGAAGGTAGCCGGTGTCGAGCAATTAAATTTATTTGTGTCTGATGAGGAATCCGCCCGTCAATGGTTACGCGAGCAGTTACGCCCTAAACCGCAGACATTCCAAGAGCTGCACCCTCAGTTCTTAAAAGAAATCGGCGGATGGAATAAAAACGAAACAGCACTCGAACTTTCCACGCTGCTCGAACAAAGTTTCCTCTGTTATGACGGCAAAGGCGAAGTTCCAAGCCAAATACACAGTTATCTCTCCACCAACTGGTCGGAGCTGCGCAACTTGCCAAAAGATTCTCCATCGCTGGTGATCAAAGCCCGCGACCGTTGGTATGTACCCGATCCCAATAAGGCGGGCGACCTGGAGAAACTGCGCGAGAAAGCGCTGCTCAAGGAGTTCGAAGAATACAAAGAAACCAAGAAAAAACTCAAGGTCTTCCGCCTGGAGGCCGTCCGCGCTGGATTCAAGAAGGCTTGGCAAGAACGCGACTACGCCGTCATCGTCGCCGTGGCCGACAAGATCCCCAACAACGTCCTGGAAGAAGATCCAAAACTACTGATGTGGTACGACCAGGCGGTGACAAGAATGGGTGGGGAATAACCCATGATTACCAAATGGAAGGTCTTCAACTTTAAATCAATTCGTGTAGAGACCGAGCTGGATCTCGGTCCGCTTACGATCTTCGCTGGCGCAAACAGCAGCGGGAAGAGCACATTTATTCAATCCATTCTTCTCGTAGCGCAGACTATGGCCCATAAAGTCGGATCACGATCTGTCGTATTGAATGGTGCTCTCTCGAGTTTGGGCCAGTTTGATGACCTGAAATCCAATGGCGGGGAATCGGACCAGATCACCATCAAATGTACCTGCCGACCGCTGCCGGATCAGGATGCTGTAATAAGGAGTCGATCTCAATTCGCTCCTCGTGGCGCTATTTACTATGGGCCGCGCTCCAATCAGCTTCAGGAAATCGCTTGTGAGATTTCGTTTGATGCTGACCCTTCAAGCTCCCAGCGTGATTTGTTCCAAATCCAACCTCGGCTTTTTGCCACCCAGTTGTCCTGCATATCCAGAGACGAGGACAACGTGGATCAGAAAGCCGATATATCGATCCATCATTCCACCAAGGCCATCTCCGAGATTGAAGGAGTTGACAGCGCCAGTGAAATCGACGATCAGCTACGCACCAGTTTGGCTTACGCTGTTGAACTGGACGATAGCTCCATGGCTGAGGTGAAGGACGACTTTCGCTCGGCCAAGCCAATCGGTTGCATACTGCGACACTTCCTTCCCGAGAGAATTGTTTACGCCATCGATACCATCGAAGAGGACGCCAACGCCATCACCATGGCTCTCCAGGACGATGGCCGTCGTGCCATAAGTTTACGGCGCAGCATGGGAAGAGAGATCCTTATTTCCAAAGAGATCATTGCGATCTTGCGCGAAGTTCTCGAAGGCACCATCGATTTCGACCTGGTCTTCAAGGATAAATATCGGCAGGAGTTACTGTTTGATTCCGAGTCCGAGACGCTTACATTTAGGGCATGGCATGAACGACTACGCGGACTGCCACGCGAGAAGCGCCTGAAAGTTCAGCAGGTACTGCGTGAGCGTGAGGATCTTTTTGAACGCATTCATGCGGCTATGAAAGGCTCCGTTGTCCAGAAGCCAGAAACACATGCATTTGCCCCACTGAGGCCACCTCGTTTGATAGCCGAGGCTACCTGGTACCTGGACAATTTCTTCGCAACGTCTTTGAAATATCTCGGCCCGTTGAGAGATGCTCCCAAGCCTCTGTATCCACTCGCACCAGCAGCCGACCCACATGATGTAGGGTTGCGCGGTGAACACACGGCTTCTATTCTTGAATTGCACAAGAACAAGAAGATCTGGTACATCCCTTCGGCGAATTTCAAAGCCCCGGTAATTGACCGCAAAACCGTAACCCGAACACTCGAAACGGCGGTTATCGATTGGCTCCAATATCTGGGTGTGGCCAGCTCGGTAAAAAGCCGCGATCAGGGGAAATTGGGGCACGAGCTGAAGGTGGGGCTTTCCAATTCGGATAGCACGCATGACCTCACGCATGTGGGCGTAGGTGTCAGCCAGGTTTTGCCAATTCTCGTCATGTGCCTTCTCGCTGACACAGACTCTACACTCGTTTTTGAGCAACCGGAGCTGCATCTTCATCCGAAGGTTCAGACCCTGCTCGGCGACTTTTTCCTTTCGATGGCGCTATGCAACAAGCAGTGCATTGTTGAAACCCACAGCGAATATTTCATCGATCGCCTCCGTTTCCGAATTGCAGCGGCATCACCCGAGAAGGAGCTCAACAGCCAGGCCAAGATTTACTTCGTGGAAAAACCGTCGCAGGGTTCAGCTTTCCGAGAGGTGGTGATTAACGAGTACGGAGCCATCTCAGACTGGCCGGAAGGGTTCTTTGATCAGTCTCAACAGCAGGCCGAGGAAATCCTGAGAGCTGCGGCGATGAAGCGGAAAGCAAGTCGGAAGAATAAAGATGCATAGCCTGCCCAGCGTAACAATTGACGCAGGCGTGCTCGCTGTTCCCCATGTTGATTGCGCCAAGGATGATGCTTTCCAGTACGTGGATACGTTACTGGACTGGAGCAAATTGCTTGATGAGCCCTGGGTAGCCATTTACATGAGTGAGCGGGCTTCAGAGTTTCTTTTTGCCGATCGATTGTATCCGCTGAGGGAGCAACTTAGAGAACTGTTTAATGCTCACGGCATAGTAGAATACGACGTCAATACGGTTGCGAGAATTGCCAACCAGCTTCTGGCGATCACTCCATCCTTTGAAACCTACTATCGGGTCAAGGATGTCTTGTTAGAACATCTGGAAACAGATCCGGATGTTATTCGGCTGACAACTCACGACGGTCTCCAATCCGATCTGGCCAGATGCATAACGTTGATTGCTGTGCTGCGTAAGCACTGCTCCCAACCTCTTGGCGGCCATTCACTCATTCTGAGAGAAGCGCCCAAACAGATAATCCAGGTAAGAGCCCATATTCACGAGCTCGAACATTCCAGAAACGATATCCCTGTCTTGCCGTGCCCGCCCGAGTTCTTCGAAGGCGATGTGTTGGTCTGTGACGATTTTCGAGGGCTGATCGAATGTCTCGATGAATCGGCAATTCTGGTTGGCGCGTCTGATGACCTTGGAATTGAACTCGCTGTCCGAATCGCTCTGTTCAAAAATGCGATTGCGCAAGGTGATTCCCCTGACTGGAGCTGCGTGATTGTTCCAGCCATTGGGTCTAGATTTCGGGAGTTGTGCCAACAGGTTTGCGCCGACCAAGGGGACTCCGTGCCACCCAAGATTCTCCGATCAATCGTTGAGACTATCAAAGGACACAATCTTCCAGCCGTACACGCTTTGCGAACAGGACCTGGCGGGGATGATCCGCAAAGAATGCGATGCTCCGATAAGGCGGAGCGTCGCGATATTGATAGGGAATTCCATCTTCATTACTGGGAGTGCGCCAACGGAATAATCGAATTGGCGTCAGTGGTTTATCACAACGATTTTTCAATTCCGGAATGATGTCGATGCAGGATGTTTGGCAATACAGGAGCTGTTTCACGCCCTGCAGCAAGCGCACCTCAGCTCGATTACCAGGGAAGAAGAACGTGGCATGATCTCCTTTTCGTCAAGACGGAAGGCTATCGAGCGGGTTGGTCTGCCCGAGGTGCGCCAGTATCGTCTAGCCCGCTGTGATGCCGAGGAAACTGATTGGCGACATGAACTACAATCTGTGCGGCAGATTGTTCCGGAACTTCGACCGCTGTTGATGATGCGCATCATCAAGGAAGGCGCTCAATGAGTAGTTGGAGAGACGTCATCCTGAACGACTTTGTACCCAACGTCAGCAAGCTGACCCTAGTCGCGGACCCGGATTGTCTGCTGACCGAGGAGAAGCTCGCATTGGAGCTTCGCGGGCGCGGGTTCGATCTGATCGAGTTCAGTGATCCGGTCGAATTCAGATACGCCTATGAATCGAAATATCGCTCAACCTGGGATCGCGGTGAACATACCGATCTGGTTGTAATCCTCTGGCTGCAGGATGCCGAGTTGGAATCTTTGCCCTATGATTTGCTTCAGGTTGGAATGAAGATCTCCTTCAATCTCGGAGATCTTTTCCCCAACCTGAGCTACCCGGTTATTGAGAAGCTTGACCGGAGCTTACTGGATGCACTGTATGATGCACAGCGCAAATCGCATCCTGATCGAATGGGCGACAACGCCACGAAGGATTTCATTCTCCGCCATGTATTTGGCATCGCCGCAGAGCTGATTGTCAATGAAGTGGAATTGCTGCGTGCTTTGCTCCGCTTGCATTACAGAAAGATTCATATCCCCCTCACGCTGTGCCAGCGACTTATCCAAGTACTCAAAAGCAATGACGGATTCAAGGCATGGCCTTTGGATGAAATTGTTCCAGATGACGAAGCGTTTTTTTCTTTTCTCCAAGAACGGTGGCCGGTGTTCCTTGCCAAACTGGGCAAGGCAGATCATGTCAGCGAGGACTCCCAGGAGTATGGTCTCAAGTATTCCGGCCCCGATCACCTGCCGTTCGACCACCAAGATATCAGGGTTTACATTGACAACATGTTCCTTGAAGGGAAACTCACTCCAGTTGACGCTACTGAAACTGAAGTTGATGCTGATTCCTGGGTTCAAATCGGTATCGAGGCGGTAGGTGTAAATGATGAGGAGCTGCGGATCTCCGGTCTCTTTAATCTTGTTGAGAAAGAACTACCGACATCGGAATCCCGTACTCTGATTGGACCACCTTTGCGCTTAAATGGGCCGAACTCTCATCGTTAGTTCATTGTTCTAATACTGCCCAACATCAGATCCGACTCAAGGAAGTAGGAGATGTCTTGAATGCGACATTTGCCGGATGGCTTGGTGGCCACTATGCCAGCCTTATCAATTTGCCGCCGACCAATCCGATCATGCTGCACCATGTGCCGCGTCGCATGGCTCGGGATATCGAGGATTCTGGTAGCAGCAGTACTGCGCTGATCGTGGTCGATGGCCTTGCACTGGATCAGTGGGTGACCATCCGCCAGCTTCTGCAAAAACAAGATGCCAATCTGGTCATGCGTGAATCCGCGACCTTCGCCTGGATTCCAACGCTAACCACGGTTTCGAGGCAATCGATCTTTTCCGGCAAGCCGCCACTCTATTTTCCGTCATCCATCAATTCGACCAATAACGAAGAGAAGTTGTGGAAGCAATTTTGGGAAGGCCATGGCTTGTCCCGGCTCGATGTCGCTTACCAGCGCGGCCTCGGCGACGGCGATGCATCCAGCGTACTCGACTCTGCAATCCATCCCGGCAAGACGAAGGTGGTGGGGCTGGTCGTGGACAAGGTCGATAAGATTATGCACGGCATGCAACTCGGCTCAGCCGGTATGCACAACCAGATCAAGCAATGGTGCCAGAGCGGATTTCTTGGTGCGCTGGTCGGCCAACTGCTGGATTACGGCTATGAGGTTTGGCTGACGGCCGATCATGGTAACATCGAATGCGACGGTAAGGGCCGACCAGCTGAAGGCGTGATCGCTGAAACTCGCGGTGAGCGAGTCCGTGTTTATCCGACCCCGGAGCTCCGTTCTCAGGTCGCTGCATCATTTACGTTTGCCCACGAGTGGCAACCGATCGGATTGCCAGCTAATTATTTTCCTCTGGTAGCGGGTGGCCGGGATGCCTTCGTAAATCCCGAAGACTCCATCGTTGGCCATGGCGGGATCGCTATTGAAGAAGTTATCGTGCCTCTTGTGAAATTTGAAAGAAAGAAGCGGTGATGGGCAAAAGACATGACAAGCTCGGAATCAAACAAACAATCCAGCGCCATTGGATGGATCGTGTTGTACAGTTAATGCTTGCAGGGATGTCTGAAGCAAAAATACGGAATGAGCTAGATGAGTTTCTAAAAACTCAAAAGCAGAGTGGTGGCACAGGCAAAAGAGGAGAAAAAACCTATGGGATGGCGGTGAGCATTCTCGCATCCTGGTTTTCTCCGGATTCAGACTTAATTGCCCTTCGTGATGATGTGCTAATGCTTGCTAGAAACTTACCTATTGAACAGTGGCTGCCACTTCACTGGTTGGTTATTTCTGCTTCATACCCATTTTGGTTTAATGTTGCAAAGCAAGTGGGGAGACTTTTTAATCTCCAAGACCAGATAACTCAAACTCAGGTATTTGGGCGTATCAAAGAGCAATATGGAG
>Ga0073899_10005703_pt1 | contig 10775 bp, 9 predicted proteins | sample KloWWTmetaKNB5Ph_FD_88975 | JGI IMG/M metagenome (GOLD analysis project Ga0073899, IMG submission 88975) | Active sludge microbial communities from Klosterneuburg, Austria, studying microevolution and ecology of nitrifiers - Klosterneuburg... | ecosystem: Engineered > WWTP > Aerobic digester >...
ACCATTCAAGCGAAGGCGCCGCTGCCAGCAGAGGGAATAGATTATCAAGGAATTGGCGCGGCGTGCGCAAAGCACAGCGCCCCGTTTTGTTGTTTCAAGGCCGCCGTCTCGGGGCTAACCCTGAGTCGCGACGGCAGTGGCCGTGGCGCGGCGCGTCGCTGCGGCGGACAGAATCGGTGCACGGGGCCCATCGATGCGCGCTTCGAAGGCGTCATCGTAGGTGCCTGCACCACCGGGAAACCTGCTCGCGAGCCGGCTCGGCGCCGACCCGCGCCGGCGCGTGCCGCTGGCTGCGGCGCGGAGTGGATCGCCTAGGCGGAGCGTGTCTGACTCAGCGGACCGCGCTCGCGCGGTACTCGCGCGGCGCGAGGCCGTAGCGCGCCTTGAAGACGCGGCTGAAGTACGCCAGGTTGCCGAAGCCTCGCGCCAGCGCGATGTCGGTGACGGGCCGCGACGCGGCCGCCGGGTCGGCAAGGTCACGCCGGCAGGCTTCGAGGCGCTCGCCGAGGATATAGCCGGCGACGCCGTCGGACTCGCCCGCGAAGGCGTTGTAGAGGTGGCGCCGGCTGCAGCCGAGCGCGTACGCGATCTCGTCCACCGACAGCGCCGGGTCCGCCAGCCGTTGCGCGACGAGGCGCTTGATGCGCTCGCGCAGCGCCAGGCGCTGCGTCGTCGCCGACGGGCGGCCCGCGATCTCGAGCAGCGACAACTGCACGAACTGCAGGATCGCGTCGCCGGCGCTGCGCGCCGCCTCGGGGCTCATGCCGGGCAGTTCGCGCCAGGTGCTGCGCATCGTCTCTAAGGCCAGCCGCGCGACGCCGCCGCGGGCGCCGAAGCAGCGTGCCATCAGCGCATCGACGGCGAAGCCGCGCTCGGCCAGGCGCTGCTTGGGCACGCGCACGATCAGGTGCTCGACGCGCTGCGGATTGCCGACGGCATAGCTGTCGGTCGTGTCGTAGATGCTCCATTCGCCCGGCGCGACCTGGGCTTCGCGCCCGCATTGCTGCACCTGCGCGCAGCCGAGCAGCGGCGCTACGATCTTCAGATAGCCAACGCTGCTGCTTCGCACCAGCGAGCGCGAGCGCGTGACGCGGTGCCGGTTCGCCTCGAGCCGCGTCAGTACGACGTCGCCGGCCTGCGTGGAGGTGAAGCGGCCGTCGAAGCCGGCGTCGCCGTAGGCGTCGCAGTCGAGCCCGTCGAACAAGCGGTGCATCGATTCGCCCCAGAACGCGAGGCGGTCGCTGGGCGGCACGAGATCGGTGCTGACCACGGTGGCTGCTGCTGCTGGGTTCATGCACGGCTCCAACGGCTCGAGCGGGACGCCGATTATGGCGGCGCGGGTGGCGGCGGCGCCGGGTCGCGGGTCGCGGCCACCCCTAGGGAAAGTCCGGGGCGGCGTGCACGCAATGACAAGCTTTTGCTGCATCGACGGCAAAGCACGCTCGCGGCGACCTGCCTACAGTGGGCACCGAGGCTGCATCGCCGCGCCGTGATCCGACTGAGCGGCACCCGGCACGTTGCAGTCTCGCTGCGATTGTTCCCCGCCCGCTGCCGCAAGGTTCGGGTGGGGATCTTTTTCGGTGCCGGCGCGCATCGAGGCAGGCGCATCGAGCCTGGAACACAATCGCCTTCGTTTCTGCCGATCTGCCGGCCGCCGCGGCCCGGGCGCCTGGGGAGCCCCACGGCGGATCGCTGGCCCCCCGTTTGCCGAAGGATCGAGGAGATCGCGATGTCCGACGTGTCCATGCTGATCAACGGCCTCGCCGTCGGGGCCGAGAAAGACGCGCGCTTCGAGCGCCGCAATCCGCTTGACAACGGCGTCGCGTCGCGCGCGCCCGCCGCCACGCCGGCCGACGCCGTGAAGGCCGTGGAAGCAGCCGCGAAGGCGTTCGAGACCTGGAGCCGCACCGGCCCGGGCGAGCGCCGCGCGCTGTTGCTCAAGGCGGCCGAGGCCCTGAAGGCGAAGACGCCACAGTTCATCGAGGCCGTCGCCGCCGAAACCGGCGCTTCCGGTCACTGGGCTGGCTTCAACGTGATGCTCGCCGCCGGCATGCTGCAGGAGGCCGCTGCGCTGACGACGCAGGTGGGCGGCGAAGTGATCCCGTCCGACGTGCCCGGCAGCCTGGCGATGGGGCTGCGCCAGCCCGCCGGCGTCGTGGTCGGCATCGCGCCGTGGAACGCGCCCGTCATCCTCGGCACGCGCGCCATTGCCACGCCGCTGGCCTGCGGCAACACAGTCGTGTTCAAGGGCTCCGAGATGTGCCCGCGCACCCATCAGCTGATCGTCGAGGCGTTCCAGGAGGCGGGCTTCCCGGCCGGCGTCGTCAACTACGTCACCAATGCGCCGGCCGATGCCGGTGCCGTCGTCGAGGCGATGATCGCGCACAAGGCGGTGCGGCGCGTCAACTTCACCGGCTCGACGAAAGTCGGCCGCATCATCGCGATGACCTGCGCGAAGTACTTGAAGCCCGCCGTGCTCGAGCTCGGCGGCAAGGCGCCGATGATCGTGCTCGACGACGCCGACCTGAGCGAGGCGGTGAACGCGGCGGCATTCGGCGCCTATGCCAATTCGGGCCAGATCTGCATGTCGACCGAGCGCCTGATCGTCGACGAGAAGATCGCCGACGACTTCGTCGCGCTGCTCGCCGCCAAGGCGCAGGGCCTGCCGCTCGGCGACCCGCGCGGCCCGAACCCCGTCGTGCTCGGCTCGGTGATCGGCATGCCGACCGTCGCCTTCAACAACACGCTGATCGACGACGCACTGGCCAAGGGCGCGAAGCTGGTGTGCGGCGGCAAGGCCGAGAACACGCTGATGCCCGCGACGCTGCTCGACCGCGTGACGCCCGAGATGCGCATCTACCACGAGGAGACGTTCGCGCCGGTCAAGGCAGTGATCCGCGTCAATGGCGTCGACGAGGCGGTGCAGCGCGCCAACGACTCGGAGTACGGGCTGTCGGCGTCGGTGTTCGGCCGCGACGTCGCGCGCGCGTTCAACGTCGCGCGGCGTATCGAATCGGGCATCTGCCACGTCAACGGGCCGACGGTGCACGACGAGGCGCAGATGCCGTTCGGCGGCGTCAAAGCCAGCGGCATCGGCCGCTTCGGCGGCGCCGCCGGCGTCGCCGAGTTCACCGACCTGCGCTGGATCACGTTGCAGACCGAGCCGCGCCACTATCCGTTCTGACCCGACCCCCGCGAGCCGGCAGAGCGGGGCCGGAGTGCGCGGGAAAGTCCTAGTGCGCCCGCCGGGCAGCGCACCTACAGTGCGCACACTCGCAGCGGTCCGCCCCCGGGCGGCCTGCTCTGGCGGGGGTCGAGGAGACATGGCGCCGGCGACGGCGCGCCAACGAGCCATAGACGCTCCAGGAAGAAGAGGTCGCAACCGGCCACAGCGACAATAATGCAAGGGCACCGATGACCTCGGTGCCCTTCTTATTGGTGCGGTGCCCGCCGCACTCCCTGCATGCTCGAGTTCGCCGTCGTCACGCTGGCATCGTCGTTCGCCGGGTTCGTCGATGCCATCGTCGGCGGTGGCGGCCTGATCCTGGTGCCGGCGCTGTTCGGCGCGTTCCCGAACGCCGCGCCGGCCACGCTGCTGGGCACCAACAAGGCGGCGTCGGTCTGGGGCACGGCCTGGGCCAGCCTGCAGTACGCGCGCCGCGTCACGCTCGGCTGGCACGCGCTGCTGCCGGCGCTGGCGGCCGCGCTGGCCGGCGGCTTCGCCGGCGCCTGGTGCGTGACGCTGATTCCCGTCGACGGCCTGCGCCGCGCGCTGCCCATCGTGCTGCTCGGCGTGCTGCTCTACACGCTGGCGCGCAAGGATCTGGGCCGCGTACACGCGCCGCGCTACGCCGGTGCGCGCGAAGCCTGGGCGGCCAGCGCCATTGGCCTGGCGATCGGCTTCTACGACGGCGTCTTCGGCCCCGGCACGGGCAGCTTCTTCGTCTTCGTCTTCGTGCGCTGGCTCGGCTACGACTTCCTGCACGCCTCGGCGAACGCCAAGGTGCTCAACACGTCGACCAACCTGGCAGCGCTCGCGCTGTTCGCGTCGACGGGCCATGTGTGGTGGCCGCTCGCCGCGGCGATGGCGGTCGCCAACGTCGCCGGCAGCCTGCTCGGCACGCGGCTGGCGCTGCGCCACGGCGCCGGGTTCGTGCGCCGCGTCTTCATCGCCGTCGTCGCGGCGCTGATCGTCAAGACGGGCTGGGACGCCTTCCTGCGCTGAACCCCGATCGCCCGATCTGCCGCGCCCGGCCGGCGTTATTCGGCGCCTTGCGCCGCGGCGCGCCGCCTAGCATCGGAACGACCCGTCCCCTCGCCGTTGAGACGCCATGCCCGTCGACCCGAAGCTGCGCACCCTCGAGATCGACATCCCGGCCCAGCCGCAGGCGCTGGTGCAGTTGTCGCTGCTGCTCGCCGAGGAGGAAACGAACCTGCAGGATCTGGCCTCGTTGATCGAGGCCGACATGGCGCTCGCCTCGGCCGTGCTGAAGGCGGTGAACTCGTCGCTGTACGGCCTGAAAGGGCGCGTGCAAACGGTGCAGCAAGCAATCACTTACCTTGGCATGCGCGAAGTGTCGGCCGTGACTTACGAAATCGGTTTGCGCGCCGTGTTCCGCCACGCGCCGGAGCTGGAGCCGATCTGGACGCGTGCGGGGTTGCGCGGCCTGGTGATGGGCCGGCTCGGTCAGCTGCTCAACGTCGACCCGTGGGGCGCGCATTCGGCCGGCCTGTTCGAAGAGTGCGGCAAGGCTGTGTTGTTCCGCCATGCGCCCGACCACTACCGCTCGATGCTGCGCGCCGCGAAAAGCGACACCGAACTGCTGACGCTCGAGCACGCCGGCTTCGGCGTCAGCCACGACGCGCTGGGCGCTGCGCTGTGCTAGAACTGGGGCCTCGACGCCGCCGCCGTCGCGAGCGTGCGCCACCATGTGCAGGTACAGGCGACGCTGGAGCTGCCGCCGCAACTGGCGCGGCCGAAGATCTGCGCGCTGTCGGCGATCGCCGCGGCGCTGATGCAGCGGCCCGAGCGCGTCGAGGCAGCGGCGCTGGCGCTGGCGCCGCAGGCGCAGCTCGACGAGACGCTGGTGCTGCGCGGCGCACGCAAGCTGCAGGAGCAGCTCGACGCCGCGAAGTCTCGCGAGGTGCAGTCCTAGTCGCCGGCCCGGCCCGGGCCCGCGACGAGCGTGATCGGCGCGAAGTCGTTCACCGCGTCGTAGGGTAGTTGCGGGTAACGCGACTGGTTGATCCCGTGTGTGCCGACGGTGCCATCAGCAGCGTGTGGCCGTCGGGCGGCGAGAAAAAAAGCAGGGGAAGCGGGACGGCGGCCGGGGGCTCGCTCTCATCCGCCCCGGAGCGCCCGCTCCCCCTTGGACGTCAAGCGGTCCGGGAACCTTTGGGCTGCGCCGCCGTGGGGGCGAGCAGCGCGAACAGCGACAACTGCTGCGGCGAGCGCGTCGTCAGCAGTACCTTGAACTGGCGGCCGCCGGCGGGCGGCAGCGCGCCGGCGCGCCGCGGAGCGAGCGCGGACATGCCTTGCAGTTCGGGGCGGAAGGTGGGCAGGGCCATGGCGGGCGCTCCTGGAGAGTCAGCGCCGCGCCAGCTCGTGGCTGGGCAGCAGGCGGGTGATGATGCTGGAGACGAACTCGGCTTGCGCGCCGGCGTCGGCAGTGCGTGCCGGCAGCGCCAGGTCGGCGGCGCGGCCGAGCCAGCCGGTCAGGGACGCCGCCGCGGGTTGCGCCAGGCGCAGCACTGACGAGGCGCCGCCGCGGCAGCGCGGCGTCGCGGGGCGGTGGCGCAGGGCCGGGAGGGAGCGGGTGGCAAGGCGCATGGCAACGTCGTCCTGGGCTTTCGGGCCGGCCTGGTGCGTGTCGCGCCGGGCCGGTGTGCCGCTGCAGGCGCAGCAAACGTGCCAGCCCGATGCAGGCCCCAGGCAGCCCACGATGGACGCGTTTCGCACGTCGCGGCGCGGCGCCCCATTCCAAACGCGGCCCGATCGTAAGAGCGGCGTTACAGCGCCGACCGGAATTGTCAGCCGGTGCGCGGCTGCCAGCCGTGCGGCACGGCGTCGAGCAGGCGCCGCGTGTAGTCGTGCCGCGGCGCCGCGAGCAGCTGCGCCGCCGGCGCGTGTTCGACGGAGATGCCGTCCTTCATCACCAGCACGTCGTCGGCGAGGTAGCGCACGACGGCCAGGTCGTGGCTGATGAAGACATAGGCCAGGCCCAGCTCGTCCTGCAGGTCCTTCAGGAGGTTGAGCACCTGAGCCTGGACCGAGACGTCGAGCGCACTGACGGCCTCGTCGAGCACCAGCACCTCGGGGTCGAGCGTCAGGCAGCGCGCGATGGCGATGCGCTGGCGCTGGCCGCCCGAGAACTCGTGCGGATACTTGCCGAGCGCGCCGTCGTCGAGGCCGACGCGCGCCAGCAGCGTCGAAGCGCGGCGCTCGCGATCGGCGGCGCCGGCGCCGACGCCGTGGATCACCATCGGCTCGGCCAGCGTCTGGCCGACGGTGAAGCGCGGGTTCAGCGACGCATAGGGGTTCTGGAACACGATCTGCACCCGGCGCCGGATCGGCAGCAGCGCGCTGCGTGGCAGACGCATCAGGTCGACGCCGCCGCCCGGGCCGTACAGCACGACGCGGCCGGTCGTCGGCCCCCGGGCGGGTTCGTGCAGGCGCAGCAGCGCCAGACCCATCGTCGTCTTGCCCGACCCCGACTCGCCGACGACGCCCAGCGTGTGGCCGCGGCGCAGCGTGAATGTGACGCCGCGGCCCGCGCCGCCGAGCACGGCGACCTCGCGGCGCCCGAACAGGCCGCGCCGCTCCCAGTACGACTTGGCGAGCGCCGCGACTTCAAGCACGACGGGCGCGTCGGGATCCTTGGTTCGCGGCGGTGTTGCGTCGGCCGGGGCGGCCGGGGCGCCGCCCGCGCCCTCGACGATGGCCAGCCGCGCCGGCAGCGGCTCGTCGAGGCTCGGCCGACAGGCGAGCAGCGCACGTGTGTATGCGTCGCGCGGCGTGGTGAAGATCTGTGCCACGTCGCCCAGCTCGCGCACCGTGCCCTCGCGCATCACGACGACGCGGTCGGCGATCTCGCCGACGACGCCGAGATCGTGGCTGATGAACAGCATGCTCATGCGGTGGCGCGCCTTCAGAGCCGCCAGCAGCTCGAGGATCTGGCGCTGGATCGTCACGTCGAGTGCCGTGGTCGGCTCGTCGGCGATCAGCAGCTTGGGCTCGCAGGCCAGCGCCATCGCGATCATCACGCGCTGCTGCTGGCCGCCCGAGAGTTCGTGCGGGTAGGCGTCGAGCCGGCGCTGCGGCTCGGGCAGGCCGACCTCGTCGAACAGCTCGGCGGCGCGCGCGCGCGCCGCGCGCCGGCCGAGGCCGAGGTGGCGTTCGAGCGGCTCGCAGACCTGGCGGCCGACGGTGAACACGGGGTTGAGCGAACTCATCGGCTCCTGGAACACGCAGGCGATCTCGCGGCCGCGCAGATGCTGAAGCTCGGCGCGCGGCGCGGCGAGCAGATCGCGGCCGCGGTAGCGGATCGCGCCGCTACGCCGGGCGTTGCCGGGCAGCAGGTCGAGGATCGACATCGCAGTGACGCTCTTGCCCGAGCCCGATTCGCCGACGAGGGCCACGGTCGCGTGCTCGGGGACCTCGAAGCTCACGCCCTCGGCGCCGCGGCCGACGGCTTCGACGTCGCGCGCGGCCGCGCCTTCGCCGACGCGGAAATGCACATGCAGGTCTTCGATGGCGAGCAGCATCACGAGACCCCGCGCAGCTTGGGATCGAGCGCGTCGCGCAGCGCGTCGGTCAGCAGCGAGAACGCCGTCACGAAGACGGCCATGAACGCCGTCGCGGCGGCGAGCTGCCACCAGTGGCCGAGGATCAGCTCGCTCTGCGCCTCGGCGAGCATCGTGCCCCAGCTCACCTGGTCGATGCCGACGCCCAGCCCCAGGTACGACAGGATCACCTCGGCCTTGATGAAGCCCACGACGTGGATCGACAACTGCACCAGCACGACGTGGCTGGCGTTGGGCAGCACGTGGCGGAACGCGCGCGCCAGCGGGCCGGCACCGATCGCCTCGGCCGCGCGCACGTAGTCGCGCGATGCATGCTTGATGAACTCGGCGCGAACCAGCCGGTAGATGCCGGTCCAGCCGGCCAGCCCGAGGATCGCGACGACGGGGCCGACGCCGCGCCCGACGACGGCGGCGAAGGCGAAGATCAGCAGGATCCCCGGTATCGCCGTGAACACGTTGTAGATCCACTCCAGCACGTCGTCGACGGCACCGCCGAAGAAGCCGCCGAGCGCGCCGAGCGCGGTACCGATCAGCGTCGCCAGCAGCGCCGCCGCGACGCCGACGAAGATCGAGACCTGCGCGCCGCGCACGGCCTTGGCGAGCACGTCTCGGCCGAGGCGGTCGGCGCCGAACGGCAGGCTGTCGCGACGCACCGCGTCGCTCGTCGCGTAGCGCTTCGCGGCCTCGTCCCACTCGCGATAGCGCGGCGCGAGCGGGTCGACGGCCGACAGGTCGGCGCGCGGCGCATCGGGCGCCGCCGCGCCGGGCAGCGCGGCCGGCAGCGCCGCGCCGACGAAAGCCGGCGGCGCGCTCGGCACGGCGAGTTCGGCCTGCCAGTCGCGCGCGACGAGGCCGGCGGCGCTCGCCGCGACAAGCAGCAGGAAGACGCCGACCACGCCCAGCGACACAATACCGACGCGGTCGTGGCGCAGCCGCCGCCACGCGGCGCGCCACACGCCTTCGCTGCGCGCGCCGCTCATCGGACCCCCTTGGCGCTGCGCGCCGCCCCCCCGAGGGGGAACGAGCGCCTTCGGAGCGGCCGTGCGGCGCTCATCGCAGCACGACCCGCGGGTCGACCCACTTGTACAGCAGGTCGGTCGCCAGGTTGACGGCCATCGTGATCGCCGCAATGTAGACGGCGAAGGCCTGGATCACCGGGTAGTCGCTGCGGTTGACGGCCAGCAGGATCTCGCGGCCGAGCCCCGGGATCGAGAAGAACACCTCGATCAGGAACGAGCCGACGAAGATGCCGGGCAGCGCGACGGCGACGTTGGTCAGGATCGGGATCAGCGCGTTGCGCAGCACGTGGCCGAACAGCACGCTGCGCTCGGGCAGGCCCTTGGCGCGCGCGGTGCGCACGTAGTCCTGACCGATCTCGTCGAGGAAGAAGGTGCGATACAGGCGCGTCTGCGGCGCCAGCCCGACCAGCACCGCCAGCAGCACCGGCAGCGGTGCGTAGCGCGTCAGGTTGGTCCACACGCTGTCGCTCCAGCCCTGCACCGGGAACCAGCCGAGCCGGAACGCGAGCAGGTACTGGCCGACGATCACGTAGACGAGAAACGAGATCGACAGCGCCGCCGTCGTCGCGACCATGATGGCGCGATCGGTCAGCGAGCCCCGCACATAAGCGACGCCGAGCGCGATCGGGATCGCGAGCAGCGCGTCGAGCACGAGTATCGGCAGCATCACGGTCAGCGTCGCCGGCAGCCGCGTGGCGAACAGGTTGGCGACCGACTCGTTGGTGGCCCAGCTGCGCCCCCAGTCGAAGGTGACGATCTGCTGCAGGAAGATGCCGAACTGGACCCACCACGGCCGGTTCAGCCCGAGCTGCCCGCGGATCGCGTCGATCTGCGCCGGCGTCGCATTGAGGCCGCCGAGGATCTCGGCCGGGTCGCCGCCCCAGGCCTTGAACAGCAGGAACACCAGCAGCACGACGCCGAACAGCGTCGGCACCATCTGCCACAGTCGACGGATCAGGTAGGCGGCCATCGCGCGCGAGTGTAGGGGCAGGCGGCGCGGCCGCCGCACAATGCACGCCGATGACGCGACGCCTGCTCTGCCGACTGCTGCTCCTTATCGCCGCGCTCACCGGTCCGGTGCTGGCCGCCGACGCGCCGAAAGTGCTGCGCTACGCCTTCCCGACCGCCGAGACCGGGTTCGACCCGGCGCAGTTGAGCGATCTCTACTCGCTGACCGTCACGCCGCACATCTTCGAAGGCCTCTACCACTACGACCTGCTCGCGCGGCCGTTCAAGATCAAGCCGCGCACTGCCGCCGCGATGCCCGAGGTGTCGGCCGATTTCACCGAGTGGACGGTGCGCATCCGGCCCGGCATCCACTTCGCTGACGATGTGGCGTTCAAGGGGCGGCGGCGCGAGCTCGTCGCGGCCGACTACGTCTATTCGTTCAAGCGCTTCTTCGACCCGGCGCTCAAGAGCCCGGCCTATTCGAGCCTGCGCGACGAAGGCGTGCTCGGCCTCGATGCGCTGCGCGAGCAGGCGCTGAAGACGGGCAAGCCGTTCGACTACGACCGCGAGGTCGAAGGCGTGCGTGCGCTCGACCGCTACACGATCCGCTTCAAGCTCGCCGCGCCGCGGCCGCGCTTTCTCTACACGCTGGCCAGCGGCGAGTCGTTCGGCGCCGTCGCGCGCGAAGTCGTCGTGCACTACGGCGACCGGATCATGGAGCATCCGGTCGGCACCGGCCCCTTCGTGCTGAAGCAATGGCGACGCAGCTCGCTGATCGTGCTCGAACGCAACCCGGGCTACCGCGAACACGTCTACGACGCCGAGCCCGACGCCGACGATGCCGCCGGCCAGGCGGTCGCTGCACGCTTCAAGGGGCGCCGGCTGCCGATGATCGATCGCGTCGAGATCAGCATCATCGACGAGAGCCAGCCGCGCTGGCTGGCGTTCCTCGACCGCCGCTACGACCTGCTGCAGGGCGTGCCTCTCGAGTTCGCCGAGGTCGCG
>Ga0073899_10005706_pt1 | contig 10773 bp, 10 predicted proteins | sample KloWWTmetaKNB5Ph_FD_88975 | JGI IMG/M metagenome (GOLD analysis project Ga0073899, IMG submission 88975) | Active sludge microbial communities from Klosterneuburg, Austria, studying microevolution and ecology of nitrifiers - Klosterneuburg... | ecosystem: Engineered > WWTP > Aerobic digester >...
GCGCCGAGCGCGCCGCCGATGCCGCCCGTGTTCTGGCTGAACTGGATGCTCGGGCTCATCGTGTAGTCGGCGGCGACCATCTGGCCCTTGCCGAAGTTGCTGCCCCCGCGCATCTCGCCGCTGTCCTGCAGCATGCGCTCGGTCTGCATGTTGCGCATCGCGCCGCCGCGCTCGACGACGACGAAGCAGTTCGACTGCTGGATCATCATGCGGATCACCGGCACCGTCGAACCGAGCTTGTAGTTGCGCAGCTGCTGGTACCAGTGCGCATGGGTGTCCTCGACGACGGCCAGCGTGCCGAGCGACTCGCCGCAGTGCTCGAGCGCGCTGTTGGCATTGGCCGACGTGGCGCCGCCGGCGGCGCCGGTGACCGGCCCTTTCGAGCCGCCGCCCATCTCCTGCGCCAGTGCGCTGCCGCCGAGGCCGAGAACGACGAGCACGCCGGCGGCGCGGCGCATACGGTGCTGGGCCATCGCGATCTCCCGTTGTTGTTCGCAGATGGCGTTATACCGCCGCCACCCTCGCAGCGCGAGCCGGGCGCACCCGCGTCAGCCCGCGACGAGCCCGAAGCTGCGCAGCGCCGCCTCGGCCGCGGCGGCATCGGTCCACAGGCGGGCCTGCATGCCGATCGCGCGCGCCGTCTCGACGTTGGGCGCGTGGTCGTCGAAGAAGACGGTCTCGGCAGGCGCGATGTCGAAACGCTGCAGCGCGTGACCGAACAGCGCCGCATCGGGCTTGATCATCAGCACCTGCGACGAGAACACGCCGTCGTCGAACCAGCCGAGGAAGGCGTGCTCGCGCAGCAGGTACTCGGCATACGGCACCGGCATGTTCGACAGGTAGTAGAGGCCGTGGCCCGCGTCCTTGATCCGGTGCAGCAGCGCGACCGTCTCGGGCACGGGCTGCAGCTCGGCAGGAACGGCGTCGACGACGCGCCGGACTTCGCCGGTCGACCAGTCGAGCCGGCGCGCGATGCGCTCGACGAGGGCCTCGGCATCGAGCGCACCGCGGTCGAACTCGTTCCAGTCGCCGCCGTCGACGAAGAAGGCCGTCGCCAGAGCCGCCGCGCCGCCGGCGGCCGCCACGCGCTGCGGCAGCTCGCGCTCGAGCAGCACGGCCGGGCGCCAGCGGAAGACGACGCCGCCGAAGTCGAAGACGACGCTCTTCACGCGCGCAGCCGGGCGAGCAGCGCCGCCGTCGACGGATCGAGGCCGCTGGTGTCGCCGCTGGCAAAGCGCGGCAGCAGAGCGCCCGCGAGCGCCTTGCCCAGCTCGACGCCCCACTGGTCGAAGCTGTTGATGCCCCACACGGCGCCGCTGGTGAACACGCGGTGTTCGTACATCGCGACCAGCGCACCGAGCGAGCGCGGCGTCAGCCGGTCGAGCACCAGCGTCGTGCTCGGTCGGTTGCCCGGGAAGCTGCGGTGCCGCGCGATCGTCGCGGCATCGAGCGCCGGCGACGCCGTCGGTGCCTTCTCGGCGAGCGCCTCGTCGAAACTCTTGCCCTGTAGCAGCGCCTGCGACTGTGCCAGGCAGTGCGCCAGCAGCTTGGTGTGCGCGTCGTGCAGGTCGTGCGTCGGCTGGCGCACGGCGATGAACTCCATCGGCACGACGTCGGGCCCCTGGTGCAGCATCTGGAAGTAGGCGTGCTGGCCGTTGGTACCCGGCTCGCCCCAGACGACCGGGCTGGTGGCGAAAGGCACGGCGTCGCCGTCGAGATCGACCGACTTGCCGTTGCTCTCCATCTCGAGCTGCTGCAGGTAGGCGGGCAGGCGCCTCAGCCCTTGATGGTAGGGCGCGACGCAGCGTGTCGGCCAGCCGTGGAAGTTGCGGTACCAGACGTCGAGCAGCCCGAGCAGCACGGGGAGATTGCGCTCCAGCGGCGCTTCGGCGAAGTGGCGGTCCATCGCGTGCGCGCCGGCGAGCAGTTCGCGGAAGTGGTCGGCGCCGATCGCCAGCGCGATCGGCAGGCCGATCGCCGACCACATCGAATAGCGCCCGCCGACCCAGTCCCAGAAACCGAAGGTGGTGTCGATGCCGAAGGCGGCGGCTGCGGCGACGTTGGTCGTCGTCGCGACGAAGTGGCGCGCGATGTCGGCGCCGCCGTGCGCCGTGAACCAGGCGCGCGCCGCTTCGGCGTTGGCCATCGTCTCCTGCGTCGTGAAGGTCTTCGACGCGATGATGAACAGCGTCTGAGCGGGATCGAGGCGGCGCAGCAGCGGCGCGATGTCGTGGCCGTCGATGTTGGAGACGAAGTGGAACGCCAGCCCGGGGTGGACGTAGGCATCGAGCGCCGGCACCGCCATCTGAGGGCCGAGGTCGGAGCCGCCGATGCCGATGTTGACGACGTGGCGGATGCCGCTCGCCGCCGTGTCGCGCACCTGCTCGCACCAGGCCAGCATGCGGTCGAGCACGGCGTGCACCTGGTCGCCGTGCGGCGCCGCGCCGCGCGGCGCGCGCAGCGCCGTGTGCAGCACCGGCCGGCCCTCGGTGACGTTGATGGCCTCGCCGGCCAGCATCGCGTCGCGGCGCGCCTCGACGCCGCATTCGCGCGCCAGCGCGAGCAGGAAGTGCAGCGTCGCGATGTCGAGGCGGTTCTTCGACAGGTCGGCGTGGATCTCGGGCGCGTCGAAGGTCAGCGACGCGCAGCGCGTCGGGTCGATCGCGAAGGCCTCGCGGATGTCGAAATCGCGGCCGTGAGCGACGTAGTGGCCTTGCAGCGCGGCCCAGGCCTCGGTGTGGTCGCAGCGGGTGAATCTCATGGCAACGCCGGCGTGGAAGACGCCGCTATTAGAACCCGGGAAGGCGTCCGGTCCGCGCGTTGACCCTGCCCGCTCGCGATGCAATCATCGCAGCGACATGTCATTCGACCTCGTGCTCTTCGGAGGCACCGGCGACCTGGCCTGGCGCAAGCTGTTGCCGGCGCTGTTCCAGGCGTTTCGCCACCACAAGCTGCCGCCCGGCGGGCGCATCCTGGCCGTGGCTCGCGACGCGCGCAGCGACGACGACTACCGAGCGTGGGTCGGCGAGCGGCTGGCCGAAGTCGAGATCTCGAAGCGGCCGAAGGAGGGCGAGTTCGCCGCCTTCGCCGAGCTGCTGCACTTTCGCGCCATGGACCTGTCGCGGCCCGAGGGCTACGCCGGGCTCGGGCAATGGATCGACGCGCGCGGCGCCGAGACGGTGCTGATGTACCTGGCCACCGGGCCGCACCTGTTCACCGGGATCTGCGAGCAGCTCTGCCGCGCAGGCCTGAACGGGCCGAACGTGCGCGTGGTGCTCGAAAAGCCGCTCGGCCACGACCTCGCGAGCGCGCAGGAGATCAACCGCGTCGTGCGCTCCGCGTTCAGCGAGCAGCAGGCGTTTCGCATCGACCACTACCTCGGCAAGCCGGCGGTACAAAACCTGATGGCGCTGCGCTTCGGCAACGTGCTGTTCGAGCCCCTGTGGCGGCGTGAGCACATCGCCAACATCCAGATCGTGCTGGCCGAATCGATCGGCGTCGGCACGCGCGGCGACTTCTACGACCGCACCGGCGCGCTGCGCGACATGGTGCAGAACCACGCGCTGCAGCTGCTGACGATGGTCGCAATGGAGCCGCCTTCGAGCAGCGACGCCGACGCCGCCCGCGACGAAAAGCTCAAGGTGCTGCGCTCGCTCAAGCCCTTCGACGAGGCGAGCGTTGCGCGCGACGTGGTGCGCGGCCAGTATCGGGCCGGCACGGTCGACGGGCAGCCGGTCGCGGCCTATCTGGACGAGGCCAAGGTACCGCCGGGAAGCCGCACCGAGACCTTCGTCGCGCTGCGCACCGAAGTCGAGAACTGGCGCTGGGCCGGCGTGCCGTTCTATCTGCGCACCGGCAAGCGGCTGGCCGCGGGCGACGTGCACATCATCGTCGTCTTCCGTCCGACGCCGCACAGCATCTTTCCCGGCGTCAACCGGCCGAACCGGCTCGTCATCAAACTGCAGCCCGAGGACGGGCTCGAGCTGCACCTGCAGGCGGCCAAGGGGTCGCGCCAGGGCGAATCGCTGGTGCCCGTGTTCCTCGATCTCGACTTCGACGACGTGTTCCCGACCGACCGCGTCGGTGCCTACGAGCGGCTGCTGCTCGACGCGATCGGCGGGCGGCTCAATCTGTTCGTACGCAGCGACGAGCAGGAACAAGCCTGGCGCTGGGTCGAACCCATCCTGCATGCCTGGGCCAACGACCCGGCCGGCCCGCGCAGCTATGCGGCGGGCACCTGGGGCCCGGCCGCGGCGAGCGCCCTCATCGCGCGCGACGGATTCGCCTGGACGGAGGAGCAGTGAGGCTTCAGCCGGCGGCGGCCGGCAGCAGCAGTTCTTCGACACCGTAGAGCCGCGCCAGCGACGCCAGCTTGGCCGACGGCTGGTGCACGCCGAAGCCGCGGCCCGCGGCGCGCGCGCGGCGCTGGCATTCGAGCAGCACGGCCAAGGCCGACGAGTCGAAATCGGCTAGCGCCGACGCATCGACGACAACGGCGCCGGCCGGCTCGTGCTGCAGCGCCAGCGCGAGCGCGTCGAGCGCGCCGCGCGCCTCTCGTTCAGTCAGCGTGGCGGGCAGGGTCAGCATCGTTCGCGGCCTCAGCTGCGGCGCGCCGGCGCCTTGTTGCGCTCGGCGAGCTTGGCGATCAGGCCGTCGATGCCGCTCGCGCTGATCTCCTGCGCGAAGCTGCTGCGGTATTGCTCGACCAGCCAGACGCCTAGCACGTTGACGTCATAGATCTTCCAGCTGTCGGCGTTCTTCTCGAGGCGGTAGTCGAGCTGGATCGGCTCGCCCCTGCCGCGCACCTCGGTGCGCACGACGACTTCGGTGTCGGTGGCCGCGTTGCGCGACGGCTTGAGCTGCACCGTCTGGTCGCGCACCTGCGTCAGCGCGCCGGCGTAGGTGCGCACGAGCAGGGTCTTGAACTCCTCCTGCAGGCGCTTCTGCTGCTCGGGCGTGGCCTGGCGCCAATAGCGGCCGACGACGGCGGCCGTCATGCGCTGGAAGTTGACGTGCGGCATCACCTTCGTATCGACGAGCGCGATGACCTTCTGCACGTCGCCGCCCTGGATCGCGGCATCTGCCTTAATCGTGTCGATGACTTCGGTCGACACCTGCTTGATCAGCGTCTCGGCGCCGGCGGAGGCCTGCGCCTGCGCGGCGGCGGCGAACAGCGCGAAGCCGAACGCGGCGACACGGGTGGTGAATCGATGGAGCATCATGGTCCTTTCAACGTCCGCGCGGCAGGCGCGGTGCACATGCGACGGGCGGCAATCACCGTGCCGGCGACGAGGCCGGCGCGTCGGGCGGTTCGGCCGCGTCGGGCTCCTCGGGCAGCGGCGGCGGGTCGCCATCGTAGACGAGACTGCGCCGGCGCTGCAGCCAGCCGTCGCGGATGAAGCTGTACTTGTCGAGCGCGATGTCGTCGACGAGGCGGCTGGCGCCGAGCAGGCCGGCGCGCACGTGCACGATCTGCAGCGCCGACAGGCCGAGCTGGACTCCATCGGCATCGATCCATGCCGCCGGCATCGCATAGCGGTCGAGAGGCAGCGCCACCGATTCGCGCAACGCCGAAGGGCCCAGCACCGGCCACACGATGTAAGGGCCCGACGGCACGCCCCAGCGGCCGAGCGTCTGACCGAGGTCTTCGTGGTAGTGCGGCATGCCGAGGTCGCCGGCGACGTCGAACAGCCCGCCGACGCCGAACAACGTGTTGACCATGACGCGCATCGTGTCGCCGAGACCCGCTTCGAGCTTGAACTGCAGGAAGTTGTTGATGGCCGACCAGGCGTCGGTGACGTTGTCGAAGACGTTGCCGATGCCGGTGCGCGCCAGTTCGGGGACGACGTTGCGGTAGCCGGTGGCCAGCGGCTTCATCACGTGCTCGTCGAGCCCCTCGTTGAAGGCGAACACCTGGCGGTTCCAGCGCTCGAACGGGTCGCGCGGATTCGCCGCGGCGCCCGGCCCTGCCGGCTGCGTGCCGGTTGTCGCGCAGCCGCCGAGCACGGCGAACACCAGCACCGCCGCAACGGCGCGCAGCGCCCTCACTTCTTGCCTCCCGCCGCCGCCTCCGTTCCGGCGTCGGCCGCCTTGTTGAACAGGAACTGGCCGATCAGGTTCTCGAGCACGACGGCCGACTGCGTCTGCGTGATCACCTGGCCCGGCTGCAGGTTGCGCTCGTCGCCGCCCGGCTCGAGGCCGATGTACTGGTCGCCGAGCAGGCCCGAGGTGAGGATCTTGGCCGAGGTGTCGCGCGGGAACTGGTACGACTGTTCGATGTCGAGCGTGACGACACCCTGGAACGTCTTGCCGTCGAGGCCGATGTGGGTGACCCGGCCGACGGTAACGCCTGCGCTGCGCACCGGCGCGCGCACCTTCAGGCCGCCGATGTTGTCGAAGCGCGCCTGCACGGCGTAGCTGTCGTTGTTGGCGAAGGTCGCGAGGTTGGCCGCCTTCAGCGCGAGGAAGACCAGTGCGAGGATGCCCAGCAGCACGAACAGGCCGACCAGCGTTTCGATGCTCTTGCGATTCATGGCAAAGCGTCTTTCGTTTACGGCGTCGAGAACATCAGCGCCGTCAGGATGAAGTCCATGCCCAGCACGGCGAGCGACGAGACGACGACGGTGCGCGTCGTCGCGTAGGCGACGCCCTCGGGCGTCGCCTTGGTCTCGTAGCCCTGGTAGAGCGCGACGGCGGTGCAGATCACGCCGAACACGGCGCTCTTGACGATGCCGTTGCCGACGTCGCGCCAGACGTCGACGCTGTTCTGCATGATGGACCAGAAGTTGCCCGAGTCGACACCGATCAGCAGCACGGCCACGACGTAGGCGCCAAGGATGCCGATCGCCGAGAACAGCGCGGCGAGGATCGGCATCGAGACGATGCCGCCGATGAAGCGCGGCGCGAGCACGCGCACCTTCGGGTCGATCGCCATCATCTCCATCGCGGCGAGTTGCTCGCCGGCCTTCATCAGGCCGATCTCGGCCGTGAGCGAGGTGCCGGCGCGGCCCGCGAACAGCAGCGCCGTGACGACGGGGCCGAGCTCGCGCACCAGCGCCAGATTGACGATCAGCCCGAGCGATTCGGCGGCGCCGTACTTGACCAGCGCGTAGTACATCTGCAGCGCGAGCACGAAGCCGACGGCGAGCCCCGACGCGACGATGATGACGAGCGACAGGTTGCCGATCGCATGCACCTGCGCGACGACGAGCGAGAAGCGCCGCAGCGCCGCCGGACAGCGGCGCAGCACGTCGACGAAGAAGAAGGCAGCGTGGCCGAGCGAATGCAGCCACTGAAGCGCCACGCGGCCGAGCGTCGCGATCCAATTCATGCTCATGCGCCGATCCCCAGATCCTGCGCCAGCGGCGCCGCGGGATAGTGGAAGCGCACCGGCCCGTCGGGCTCGCCGCGGATGAACTGGCGCACCTCGGGGTGCTCCGACGCATTGAGCGCATCGGGCGTGCCGTGCGCGACGACGCGACCCTGCGACGACAGCAGATAGGCGTAGTCGCAGATCAGGAAGCATTCCTGCACGTCGTGCGACACGATCAGCGACGTGGCATTGGTGCTGTCGTTGAGTTTGCGGATCAGGTTCGCCGCGACACCCATCGAGATCGGATCGAGCCCGGCGAACGGCTCGTCGTACATGATCAGCTCGGGGTCGAGCGCGATGGCGCGCGCCAGGGCGATGCGCCGTGCCATACCGCCCGAGACCTCGGAGATGCGCAGCGGCGCGGCGCCGCGCAGGCCCACGGCGTTGAGCTTCATCAGCACGATGTCTCGGATCAGCGCCTCGGGCAGGTCGGTGTGCTCGCGCAGCGGGAATGCGACGTTCTCGAACACGGTGAGGTCGGTGAACAGAGCGCCGAACTGGAACAGCATGCCGAGCCGCCGGCGCAGGCGAAACAGCGCCTGCTGGTCGGCCGTGTCGACGACTTCGCCGTCGAACACGACGCGGCCGCTGTTGGGCGCGTGCACGCCGCCGATCAGGCGCAGCAGCGTCGTCTTGCCGCAGCCCGAGCCGCCCAGGATCGCCGTCACCTTGCCGCGCGCGAAGGCGAGGCTCACGTCGTTGAGGATCGTGCGGCTGCGGTCGTAGCCGAAGACGACGTGGTCGATCTCGATCAGGCTGTCGGGTTTCAATCGGGGACGGGCCGGCCGGCGGGGCCGGTGCGCGAGTTGTTCGGCACCGCGAAGCGGATTGCGGCGCGGGGCATTCTCGCACGCACGGCCCGGCCGCGCGCCGGCTGCTCAGCGCGGCAGGTCGCTCGCGCCCATCAGGGTTTCGTCGATCGCGCGCGCGGCCTGCCGCCCCTCGCGGATCGCCCAGACGACGAGCGACTGGCCGCGCCGCACGTCGCCCGCGGCGAAGACCTTGTCGACATTGGTCTTGTAACCGCCTGCAACGTCGGTCGTTGCGCGGGCGTTGCCGCGGCCGTCCTTCTCGACGCCGAACTGCTCGAGCACGCTCGCCACCGGGCTGACGAAGCCCATCGCGAGCAGCACGAGGTCGGCGTCGAGCGTCTGCTCCGAGCCGGGCACTTCGATGATCTTGCCGTCCTTCATCTCGACACGCACCGTCCTGATGCCCCTCACCTTGCCCTTGGCGCCGAGGAACTCCTTCGTCGAGATCGCGAACTCGCGCTCGCAGCCCTCTTCGTGGCTGGAACTGGTGCGCAGCTTGTACGGCCAGTAGGGCCAGGTCAGCGCCTTGTTCTCGTGCTCGGGCGGCATCGGCAGCAGCTCGAACTGCGTCACGCTCTTGGCGCCGTGGCGGTTGCTGGTGCCGACGCAGTCGCTGCCGGTGTCGCCGCCGCCGATCACGATGACGCGCTTGCCGGTCGCCATGATCTGGTGCTTGACCTTGTCGCCGGCGTTGACCTTGTTCTGCTGCGGCAGGAACTCCATCGCGAAGTGGATGCCGTCGAGCTCGCGGCCGGGCGCGGGCAGGTCGCGCGGCTGCTCGGCGCCGCCGGCGAGCAGCACGGCGTCGTAGTCCTTCAGCAACTGCTCGGGGGCGACGCTGTTCTTCGCCCAATTCGTGATCTTGCTGCCCGCGGGCAGCGCACCGACCATCACGCCCGTCTCGAAGCGCACGCCCTCGGCCTGCATCTGCTCGACGCGGCGGTCGATGTGCGACTTCTCCAGCTTGAAGTCGGGGATGCCGTAGCGCAGCAGGCCGCCGATGCGGTCGTTCTTCTCGTAGACCGTCACGTCGTGGCCGGCGCGCGCGAGCTGTTGCGCCGCGGCCAGCCCTGCCGGGCCCGAGCCCACGATCGCGACGCGCTTGCCCGTTTTCGCCTTCGGCGGCTGCGGCGGCAGCCAGCCTTCGCGCCAGGAGCGGTCGGCGATGGCGCGCTCGATCGACTTGATGCCGACCGGATCGTCGTTGACGTTGAGCGTGCAAGCCGCCTCGCACGGCGCCGGGCAGATGCGGCCGGTGAACTCGGGGAAGTTGTTGGTGGAATGCAGCACGACGCTGGCGTTGCGCCAGTCGCCGCGGTAGACGAGGTCGTTGAAGTCGGGGATGACGTTGTTGACCGGGCAGCCGCTGTTGCAGAACGGCGTGCCGCAGTCCATGCAGCGCGCGCCCTGGATCTTGGCGTCGTCGTCGGCCAGGCCGATGACGAACTCCTTGTAGTTGCGCAGCCGCTCGGCGACCGGCTCGTAGTTCTCCTCGACGCGATCGAACTCGAGGAAACCCGTGACTTTGCCCATCTTGCTGTTCCGCTTGTTAGGTTGTCTGTGCGCCGGGTCGTCACTTCGCCGGCACGGCCTTGCCCGCGGCGTCGGGCGACTTGGCCCGGGCGATCGTCGCGTCCGCCTGCTGGGCCGCGCCCATTTCGCCGAGCGCGCGCCGGTACTCGTGCGGGAACACCTTGACGAACTTGCTGCGCGCCTCGGCCCAGTGGTCGAGGATCTCGCGCGCACGCAGCGAACCGGTCCACTGGTGGTGGTCGTCGATCAACCGCTTGACGATGACTTCGTCGGCCGCCGGCTGGCCGTCGCCGCCGTGGTGCAGCGACGCCGCACCCTGTGTCGCCTGCTGCTCGTCGGCTGGCAGCAGCTTCTCGAGCGCGACCATCGACGTGTTGCAGCGCTTGGCGAACTGCCCGTCCGGGTCGTAGACGTAGGCGATGCCGCCGCTCATGCCGGCGGCGAAGTTGCGCCCCGTCGCGCCGAGCACGACGACGGTGCCGCCCGTCATGTATTCGCAGCCGTGGTCGCCCGTGCCTTCGACGACGGCCGTCGCGCCCGACAGGCGCACGGCGAAGCGCTCGCCGGCGACGCCGCGGAAGAATGCCTCGCCGCGCGTCGCGCCGTAGAGCACGGTGTTGCCGACGATGATGTTCTTCGTCGCGTCGCCGCGGAAGTCGATGCTCGGCCGCACGATCAGGCGCCCGCCCGACATGCCCTTGCCGGTGTAGTCGTTGGCGTCGCCGATCAGGTACAGCGTGATGCCGTGCGCCAGGAAGGCGCCGAAGCTCTGGCCGCCCGTGCCTTCCATCTGGATGAAGATGGTGTGGTCGGGCAGTCCTTCGGGGCGATGGCGGATCAGCTCGCCCGACAGCATCGCGCCGACGGTGCGGTTGACGTTGCGCGTCTCCTCCATGAACTGGACCTTCTCGCCGCGCTCGATGGCGGGCCGGCACTTCTCGATCAGGCGCACGTCGAGTGCGCGAGCGAGGCCGTGGTCCTGCTCGTCGACCTGGCGGCGCGGCACATCGGGCGGCACCGTGACCTGGTGGAAGACGCGGCCGAAGTCGAGGCCGC
>Ga0073899_10005707_pt1 | contig 10771 bp, 7 predicted proteins | sample KloWWTmetaKNB5Ph_FD_88975 | JGI IMG/M metagenome (GOLD analysis project Ga0073899, IMG submission 88975) | Active sludge microbial communities from Klosterneuburg, Austria, studying microevolution and ecology of nitrifiers - Klosterneuburg... | ecosystem: Engineered > WWTP > Aerobic digester >...
GCGCAGCAACAGGCGGTCCAAGCGGCATGCTCATCGTGCAATGGCGGTGCGTGAGCACCGCGTCCGCACGATGTCGCATGACGCCCGCCTGTTGCGAGCACCGGAGGGTTCCCGGCGAATCGTTGGGGTCGCCTTTCTTTGGTTACTTTATTTGGCGAAGCAAAGAAAGTGACTGCCCCGCGGCATGAGCGGCTGGTGACACGGCGTCACCCGTGCTTGACAACCACCGTCTTCAAAACACTAAACCCATACAGAGCCTCAAACCCCTTTTCACGCCCATAGCCAGAGGACTTCACTCCACCGAACGGCAGTTCAACACCGCCCCCTGCCCCGTAGTTGTTAACGAATACCTGCCCGCTTTTCACGGCGCGGGCCATACGCAAACCGCGACCACCGTTCTCTGTCCATACACCGGCGACAAGTCCGTAGTCAGTGGAATTCGCCAGACGGATCGCGTCCGCTTCGTCCTTGAATGGCATCGCCGCCAGCACTGGACCGAAGACTTCGTCCTGCGCGAGCGTTGCGGTCGCGGGCACGTCGGCGATGAGTGTTGGTTTCGCGTAGAAGCCCGATGCGGGTGCGTCGGCGACGATACTGCCCTGCGCGATGGTTCGCAGATTCGTGGTTTTCGCGTCGGACAGAAAACTGTTCACGCGATCCAATTGATTGGCGCGAATCAGCGGCCCAACGTCCATATCCATCGCGGCCGGCCCTACTTTCAAGGTAGCCATACGCTCACCAACCGCTGCAAGCACGCGCTCGTACGCGCTCGCTTCAATCAACAGCCGCGAGCCCGCGCTGCATGTCTGCCCAGCGTTCTGCACAATGGCGTTGATGATGACGGGGATCGCTTCATCGAGATTAGCATCGGCAAAGACGATCTGCGGACTCTTACCACCGAGCTCCAGCGTGACGGGTACGTGTCGCTTCGCTGCGCTTTGCGCGATGATCGTTCCCACTCGTGCCGAGCCAGTGAACGAGATATGGTCGATGCCTTCTGAGTCGGCCAACGCCTGACCTGCTTCATGCCCGTAGCCGGTGACAATATTGAGAGCACCGTCTGGGAAGCCGCATTCAGCGGCAAGTTCCGCGATTCGCAATAGTGACAGGCAGGCGTCTTCTGCGGGCTTGACCACGCAGGCGTTACCCGCCGCGAGCGCACCGCCGACCGAGCGCCCGAAGATCTGCATCGGGTAATTCCAAGGAATGATGTGACCGGTCACGCCATGTGGTTCGTAAAACGTCATCACAGCAAAACCTGGCGTGTACGGAATGGTGTCTCCGTGCAGTTTGTCGCAGGCTCCAGCGTAGTACTCAAAGTAGCGCGCAACGGCTGTCGCGTCGGCCTTCGCCTGTTTGACCGGCTTGCCGCAGTCGCGCATTTCGATTTGCCACAGCTCGTCGTGATGTGCGAGGATGGCTTCCGACAGCTTGTGCAGGAGGCGTCCACGTTCAACCGGTGCAAGCTGACTCCATGCGCCGCCGTCCGCGGCCTTGCGGGCCACGACCACGGCGTTGCGAATGTCTTCCGCGTTGCCACGAGCGAGATGAGCAAAGACCTGACCATCGCTTGGATCAAGCACCTGTATGGTTTCGCCGGAGCTGCCTACTACACGTTGGTTGTTGATGAAGTGGGTTGTCATTTTTTCCCTGTCAATCCCGCGAAAGCGGAAATCCAGACCGATATGCCTGAGCGATCACGACCACCCTCAGCCTAACCCCGGCGCAAAGCTGCGCACACGTGCGCCAGCGCTTGCGGCAAAAGTGACTGGATTGCTACTTTGCTGCTGGCTTGAACAACCACGCGTACGTGGACTCATCCGTGCGCGGCGTGTATGTGAGGTTCTTCTTTGTCGCCCATACGTTCATCTGAAAGTGCAGCGGAATAATGCCCTGATCGGCCATTGCGATCTCAGTCGCGCGCCCAAGCAGCGCTTCGCGCTTGGCGTCGTTGATGGTCACCAGCGCATCTTCCAGCATTGCGTCAAATTTGCCGTTCGAGTATCGTCCACGATTGGCGTTACCCCAGCCCTTTTTCGTGTCGAACGTGCCGAGCAGCGGGCGCAGACTGTCCGACATTTCACCGGACCCCGCCGACCAGCCGAGCAGCATGAGGCTGAACTCAAGCTTCGTCGCACGCGTGAAGTACACGGATGACGGCATGGCGTCCACTTTGGTCGCAATGCCGATACGAGCCAGCATCTGCGCGATTGCCTGCGCGATCTGTTCGTCATTGACGTAACGATTGTTCGGCGCATGAATCGTCATGCCGAAACCATCCGGATAACCCGCCTCGGTCAGCAATTGTTTCGCCTGTGCAGCGTCGAATTTGTCCGGTTTCAGATTCTTTGACGTGCCCGGATAGCCATCGGGCAGGGGTTGCCCGGCCGCGACGGCCTCGCCTTCCATGACCCGGCTGACGATGGCGTCGCGGTTGATCGCGAGCGAAAGTGCCTTGCGCACGCGCGAATCCTTCAACGGATTTTTTGCGAGCGGCTTGCCCTGCTTGTCCGTTACAAATGGTGACACGTCGCGGTTGGAATCCATATGGATGTAAATCAAGCGGTTAGAGCCAACGCGCGACAGCGACAGATTCTTGTCATTCTTCAGTCGTGACATGTCCGCTGTTGGAGCGTTTTCAAGCGCCTGAATGTCACCCGATAACAATGCTGCGACACGCGCTGGATCATTGGTGAGGATGCGCAGCGTCGCCTTCTCCCATGGCGTCTTGCCACCCCACCAGGCATCATTGCGGGCGAGTTCGAGTCGGTCGCCTTTGGCGAAACGCGTGAATTTGTAAGGGCCAGTGCCGACGGCCGCTTTGCCGCTGTTGAAGTCTTCGGTACCGCCGCCTGTGGCCGCTTTTTTCGAGACGATGAAGACGGTTGAAAGATCGTTGGGCAGGAGCGGATGTGCTTTCTCGGTCGTCAACACCAGCGTGTGCGGATCAGTCGCCTTGATCGCCTTGATATTTTTCACATAGGTCGAAAAGGACGACGGCGAGTTCGGTACTTTCGGCACGCGGTCATACGAAAAGATCACGTCGTCAGCCGTGAAGTCGCTGCCGTCGTGCCATTTCACGCCCTTGCGCAGCTTGAATTCCCAGGTCGTATCGTCAAGCGGTTTCCATGACAAGGCGAGCCCCGGCGTCAGCCGCTGCCGTTCATCCATCTGCACAAGCCGTTCGAACACGTGACCGGCAGACGCATTGTTCGGTCCCACATTGTGATAGTGCGGATCGAAAGCCGTGATATCGCCCGACAACCCGATGGTGATCGATTGTGCAAATAGTAAGGTGCTGGCCGCTGTTGCAGCGCACAAGGTCATAATCGTTCGCAAGAACTTTTTTGTTGAAACCATGGTTTTCCCCGGCTGAAACTTGAGCCGACAGGATAACCGACCGGACGGCTGAGCAGCACGCATGAACGCACGCATCGAAACGATTTTTCCGGACATCCGTCCGTGGGCAAGCGGCAACTCGGGGCTCCTGTCCCTGTCTTACGTGTGGACGTTCGCGAGTGCGTCGCCCGGCCCGCATGTATGTGTGAACGCGCTGGTGCACGGCAACGAGGTCTGTGGTGCTATCGCTGCGGACTGGTTGCTGACAGAGTTGCGGGCTGGCCTGCGTCCCGTGCGCGGAACGATCTCTGTCGTGTTTGCCAATATCGGCGCATACCAGTCATTTGATGCGGCGAAGCCCTATGAGTCGCGTTGTGTCGATGAAGATTTCAATCGTCTGTGGGACGTCGCCACGCTGGACGGTCCGCGTGATTCGCGCGAATTGCGGCGGGCGCGTGAATTGCGGCCGTTCTACGATACGGTTGATCATCTGCTAGACCTGCATTCGATGCTGGAACCGGCACCGCCCATCGCTCTGGCGGGTGACACGGCCAAGGGGTTAGCTTTGGCGCGGGCGGTTGGCGTTCCTGAGCACATTCTGGTTGATTCAGGACATGCGGCCGGCAAGCGGCTGCGGGACTACGTCGGGTTCGGTGATCCGGGCAGCCCGAGGAGTGCGCTGCTTGTCGAGTGCGGACAGCACTGGGAGGCGGCAGTCGGTGACGTCGCACGACAGACGATGCTGCGTTTTCTCGGGCACTTTGATGTGGTCGACGCAGATTGGCTGGCGCTGCATGCCGATGATGCTGTTCCGGCGACGCAGCGGGTGGTGGATATCAGCATGGTGGTGACGCTGAAGAGCGCGGCATTCCGCTGGATTCGGCCGCTGCTTGGCCTCGAAGTGATTCATGAAGCCGGCACACTGATCGCGATGGACGGAGACACGGAAATCCGCACACCGCACGCAGACGCCGTGATGGTGATGCCGGTGCCACGACCGAAGATCGGGCAGACGGCGGTGCGGATCGGGCGGTTCAGGCTGCCATAGACCCAGCTACTCGATGGGGCGGCGATCTGCCGGATCGGGTCGATCCACCCAATAGCGTTGTCGTTGTGCCCGCGCCCTTTCAGGGTTGCCATTCCCGTCAACGGAATTCAGCGTGATCGCGCCGTGCCAGTCCGTGCGCAGTACCGGTATGCGACGTTCGGAGTAACGGGCGAGTACATTCTCGCGCGGATGACCAAAGCGGTTGCGATAACCGGTATTGATAAGCGCGAGCCTCGGTGCGATTGCATCGATAAATGCAGGCGTCGATGACGTCAGGCTGCCATGATGCGGCATCAAAAGCACGTCGCTTTTGAGTGCTGACGGGTTTGCTGCGTAACGCTCAATGATCGCTGCCTCGCTCAGCGCTTCGACGTCGGCGGTCAACAGCGCGCTGAAGTCTTTCGCACCGACTTTGATCACGCAGGACCGGTCATTGGTCTTCAAGTTCGCTTCGAGATAATTGGTCGCATCTGGGTGCAGCACGTCAAAGCGTACTCCGTCCCATGTCCATGATTGCCCCACCGCACAGGCGAGGGCTTGTACGTCGCGCTGACTGGCGGTCTTTACGATTTCGGCCTCCGCGAAGACGGATGTCAGCATCCAGTCCACCGGTACGCTGTTGAGCAACGAGCGCGCACCACCGCTGTGGTCAATATCGAGATGACTGACCACGAGGCCGTGAATGCGTGATGAACCCGAGGCACGCAGATAGGGCGCGATCAGACGCGAACCAGCATCAGACGCATCTGTCCAGCGTGGTCCCGTGTCATAGACCAGCGTGTGATTCGCCGTTTGCACGATGACCGCAGTGCCTTGCCCGATGTCGAGCACCGTCAATTTGAATTCACCTTCTACAGGTCGCTCCGGCGTGATCAGAAACATCGGCAGGCACCAGAGAAAACCGATCCAGCGATGCGGCCATCCGCGCGGCGCGAGCAGCACAAAGCTGCCGAGCAGCGCGAGCCCGACCGTCCACAACGACGGCGCATGTTGCGTCCACAGCGGTGCGGGCAGACTCATGAGCCACTGTAACCCTTGCACGAGCCAGGCAATCAGCTGATGAGCGAGGCTCAGCAGGGCGTCAAGGGGAAGTACCAGCCAGACAAGTGTGAGCGGTACCACGAGCATTGTGATCAGCGGAATTGCAACTGCGTTGGCAATCGGTCCGACCAGTGAAACCTGCTGGAACAGTGCAATGGACAGCGGCGCGAGACCTAGCGTTACCGCCAGTTGCGTTATGAGAAGCAGGTGCCACCACGGCCGCTCACCATAACGATCTTTGGTGACATAAATCAGCAGCGCCACCGCGACAAACGAAAACCAGAACCCAACCGCCAGTCCAGCCCATGGATCGATGACGAGCACTACGACAAGTGCCCATGCGAGGATGAGCCAGGCTGACAGCGTCCGCCGAAGCATCAGCGCCAGTGCTCCGGTGAGCAGCATGTAGCAGGTGCGCTGCGCAGGGACTTCGAATCCGGCGAGCGTCGCGTAAGCCAGCGCGATGAACGCAGCGGTCAGTGCGGCCGCCTGTTGCGCGGGGAGTTTCGCGATCAGTCGCGGTGAACGTCTCCACACGGCGAATACGAGCCACGCAACCCAGGTAGCGAGTAGAGTCACATGGGCGCCGCTGATCGAAAGCAAATGCGACACGGCTGTCGCGTTGAATAGCGACCAGTCTGATTCGTTGATCGCACGTTGATCGCCGAGCGCCAGCGCGATCAGCACACCGCCATAGCGCTGTTGCGCGAGAGCGGTTTGCATGCGTTCACGCAGATGACCGCGAAGCTGATTGATGCGATCTATGGTGCGGCCAGCGTTAGCGGCGAGGCGTCGATTGGGCTCGTCACCCCGCACGCTGCCCGTCGCGCGAAGATTGTTCTCGAGCATCCATGCTTCGACGTCATAACCGTGCGGATTGGCGTAGCCATGTGGACGCTTGAGCCGAACAGTGAGTCGCCAGCGTTCGCCTGCGCGCAGTGTCGGTAGCGGCTCGCCCTGAAGCTCCTTGATCGTCGCCCTATACCAGCCGAGTGCAATCCGCGGCGGCACCGTTACCGCCGGCGTTATTACACGCTCTACGGCGAATGCAAAACGTACGCCCTGTGTATCGGCTTGCGGCAGCTCATCGATGACGCCGACAATCTCAATGTCGCGCCCCTCCCACTCGCGCGCCAGTTCGTGCGACATGCGCAGGTCCGCGCGTAACCACGCGTAGCTTGAGCCCAGTATGACTGCGAGCAGCAAAAGGGGAGCAGTGTGCAGTCGTGCTGGGCGAAGCAATGTGAATGCTGACACGATTGCGGCCACGACCAGCAGCGAAGCAGATATGGCAAGCGGCGGTAGCACAGGCACCCGCTGCGCGAGCACCACGGCGAGAGAAAAGACACCAAGCGTAAGGACGGTTCGCACGACGCGATGCTACTTGAGAAGAACGCTGGTGACTGGCGATAACGTCGCGGCACAACGGGTGACTAGGAAAGGCTAACCCTGTGTTGTTACGGATTTCCAGACACCCGTTTCTCGCAGCGACGCTTCCTGCTCGGGATAAATGAGATGAGTCGTTACCTGTTTGACTGCACGCGCGCCGTACAGGGGAGCCACCGGCGTTTGCGAATGAAATGCCGGAACAAAATGCTGCAACACCATGGCGACAAGCGGCATGCCCAGTCTGTGAACCGCATTGGTACCGCCCATGAATCGACCAGCTAGTTCGATGGGAACGTAGTTGCCCTCGGCATCAGGGCGCGCCTGAAAATTGAGCAGTCCGCGCCAGCCGTCTGTCCACGCAGCCTCCGCGTAGCGCAGCGCCAGTTGCGTGAGCGCCGGATCATCGAGCAGCGTGGTTTCAAATGCGGCGCCGCGAATACCGTTCGATATCCAGGCTGCAAGAAATTCAAAGCCTTCGTCTCCCAGCAGGCAAAGCACGCAGGAGCTTCCACGTTGAACCGGTGCGAACCACAACGGCATGCCGCTTTTGATCGCCTCTGGTGTGAGCATCGGCGCCGGACTGACCGGTTCCTGAATGACCTGATTGCCCAGTGCCAGTACAGCGTCCACATGGGCATCATTGAGCAACATCCTGACTCCGTTGGAGCCAAAGCCGTCTCGTGGTTTTGCAACGAGCGGAAAACCAATGTCAGCGATGAGTTCCTGCACGCCACTGGCGCTGATGGCGCTTCGCGCAAACGGCAGGCCTTTGTTCATTGCCCACTGGTAACTCGTCCACTTGTCGCGAATGACCTCGGCCATCTCAACGCAACCGACGAGTGCACGGCTCTGCGGCTTGCCTTGTGCCCAATGCGCCAATGCGACAACGTCATCGTCACGTCCCGGAATAATCAGGTCAGGATCATGTCGCGTAACCAATTCGTCCAGCAGCGCAAGCAGCGCCGCCTGCTCGCGTGCCGGTGGAGACAGATAGCAGACATCCATGCGGAAATTGTTGACAACGCCTGCCTCGGTGTTCAGTCCAATAAGTTCGAATCCGTCGCGTCCCATGGCATCGATGCTCTCAAGCACGCTGGTGACGACGAGGCTTCCGGTGCTCATCATCAATAGCGTGACCGGTCTGCCGCCGGTGTTTACTTCGCTCATTGCACTCCCCGCGCTTCGAAGGCGCTACTCGACAATCATGTTTGCGCGCTTCGCCACGGCCCGCCATTTTGCGATCTCGGATTCGATGTAAGTTCGAAACTGTAGCGGTGTGCTTGCGACGGGTTCGGCCGCCTGTGCCGAAAGGCGTTCCCGTACCTCTGGTAAGGCAAGGGTGCGGACAATCTCCCGCTGCAATTTCTCGACAATTGCCGACGGGGTTTTGCCTGGAGCCAGCAAACCCTGCCACGAACTGACTTCGAATTGCGGGAACCCAGCCTCCGCCATCGTCGGTACATCGGGCAATTGCGGCAGTCGCTTGTGCGAAGCAACTGCCAGCGCTTTGAGCTTTCCGGATTTGAGCTGCGGCAAAGCCGATAGCGCCGACATGAAACCAAGGTTGACCTGTCCACCGACCAGTGCGGACTGCGCTGGCACGGCCCCGTTGTAGGGAATATGGGTCAGTTGAATGTTCGCGCGCTGTTCCAGCATGGCGCCTGCGAAATGTGCGGACGAACCGACGCCGAATGACGCGTAGGACAGTTTTCCGGGATCCGACCGAGCGCGTTGCACGAGTTCGTCAACCGTGTTGACCTTGAGTGCGGGTGCCGCGGTCAGAACCGACACTGCCGCCGTGAGCTGTGTCACCGGCGCGAAATCACGAAGCGTGTCGTAACTCGGACGTGTGTAAATCGCATCGTTGGTCGCGGTCTGGACCGCCGCGACGATCAGGGTGTAGCCATCGGGTTCGGCGCGAGCGACGTATTCAAAGGCAATCCGCGAACTGGCCCCCGGCTTGTTCTCGACGATCACCGGCTGGCCCCAACTGTCCTGCAGCCCGCGCGAAATTTCCCGTGCAATCAGATCTGTCGGGCCGCCGGGAGCGAAGCCAACGATCAGCCGGATTGGTTTTGACGGATAAGTGGCGGCTTCATCGCGCGGTTGCGCGTCCGCCGTGGCAGCGATGCTTAGCGCAAAGGTCGCCGCAACGACCGCACCAGCCAGGCTCAAGACACGGCCGCTCACCTGATTCGCTGGGTGAAGATGCGCAACGGGGCCGGTGGAAGCATGAGGCAATCGGTGCTCGTCTAGCTTCTTGTCCATCGCCCCGACTTTCCGCCGTCCTTCTCCATCAGGCGAATATCGGAGATCACCATGCCGCGATCCACGGCCTTGCACATGTCATAAATGGTCAGCAGACCTATGCTCGCCGCCGTCAGCGCTTCCATTTCCACGCCGGTACGGCCTACCGTTTCCGCCGTGACTTCGATCTGCACGCACGATTTCGCCTGATCGGTCGTAAACACGACGGCCACTTTGGTCAGCGGAATCGGATGTGCCAGCGGGATCAGGTCGGCGCAGCGCTTGGCGCCACCAATGGCCGCCAGACGGGCGACACCGAGCACGTCCCCCTTTTTATGTGAACCCGACTCGATCAACGCAAGCGTGACCGGAAGCATCGTTATGGTGCCTTCTGCACGGGCAACGCGCTTTGTTTCTGCCTTGTTTCCGACGTCGACCATGTGCGCCTGACCGGTGGCGTCGAAATGTGTAAGCGTTTGTAACGGTTCGGTCATGGCAAGCGGCTCAATGAGGTCAATCGAGGAACTGGAAAGCGATTTGGGCTATCTTAGCAAGATGCATTTCTCTCCTTCCCGGCGTCTCGCGCCACGCGCCGATTCACCTCCACGACGCGCGGTGGCGGCCACATTGACGGCGATTTCGCTACTGGCGACGTCTGTCGGCGCGCAATCGTCATTGCCGGAACTGGGTGACAGTTCGGGGGCGCTCGTCTCTGGACAGCAGGAAAAAAAGCTCGGTGCAGAGGCGATGCGCGAACTTCGCGCAAGCGGTGCTTACCTGCAGGATCCGGAGGTCAATGCTTATCTGAATGAACTCGGTCAGCGCATTCTTGCCGCCAATCCGTCGATCCGCGAGAAGTTCGAGTTTTTTGCCGTGGGCGATCCGTCGGTGAACGCGTTTGCGATGCCCGGTGGCTACATCGGCGTCAACATGGGTCTCGTGCTGCTGACGCAGTCGGAGAGTGAACTCGCGAGCGTGCTGTCGCACGAGATGGCGCACGTGACGCAGAAGCACTATGCGCGCATGATGGACGATCAGCGCAAGAACGCGTGGATGGGCATCGCCGGGCTCGCCGCGGCGGTCATCGCAGCCAAAAGCGGCAAGGGTGACGCCGCACAGGGCGCGTTGATCGGTTCGCAGGCGGCGATGGTGCAAAACTATCTGAACTTTTCGCGTGATAACGAGCGCGAGGCGGACCGCATCGGTTTTCAATATTTGTCGCGTGCGCAATTCGATCCGCTGTCCATGGGTTCCTTCATGGAGAAATTGCAGCGCTCATCGTCACTGAACGACACCGGTATCGTTCCGGGCTATCTGCGCACGCATCCGGTGTCGGTGGAGCGGGTCGCCGACGCCCATGCACGTGTGGGTACGAGTAGCGACTTCAAGCTCGCGCGTGAAAGCGTTGATTTTCATTTCGTGCGCGCGCTGCTGCGCAGCTATGTCGGTGATTCAAAGGCCGCTGTGACGTATTTCGAATCCGCGCTCGCAGATCGCAAATTTTCATCGGAAGCGGCAACGCGTTATGGGCTTGCTGCTGCGCTGCTGCGCGCGCGTGACTTCGAGCGGGCCAAACGCGAACTGGTGACGCTCGAATCGGCACGCGTGAAGCATCCGATGATTGCCGCGATGATGGGTCAAATTCTGATTCAGAACGACGAGATTCCGGCTGCCGTGCGCTTTTTCGAGCGAGCGATTGCCGAATAC
>Ga0073899_10005708_pt1 | contig 10771 bp, 9 predicted proteins | sample KloWWTmetaKNB5Ph_FD_88975 | JGI IMG/M metagenome (GOLD analysis project Ga0073899, IMG submission 88975) | Active sludge microbial communities from Klosterneuburg, Austria, studying microevolution and ecology of nitrifiers - Klosterneuburg... | ecosystem: Engineered > WWTP > Aerobic digester >...
CCTCGACGAGGGTGACATCTTCACCGTCGAGCAGCTCGATGACGCGATCCGTCGCGCCACCTTGGCTGACAAGCTCAACCCGGTGCTGTGTGGCACTGCGTTCAAGAACAAGGGCGTTCAGCCGTTGCTCGACGCGGTTGTTAAGTACCTGCCGAGCCCGCTCGACATCGCCGAAATCGTGGGTCACAAGCCCGGACACGAGTCTGAGCACATCGCTCGCAAGCCTGCCGACAACGAGCCTTTCTCTGGCTTGGCTTACAAGATCGCCTCTGACCCTCACCTGGGCAAGCTGATCTACGTTCGCGTCTACTCCGGCAAGCTCGAGGCTGGCTCGACCGTGCTCAACTCGGTCACCGGTCGCAAGGAGCGCATCGGCAAGGTCTACCAAATGCACGCCAACAAGCGTGAGGAAATCTCCTCGGTTGGTGCTGGCCAGATCGTTGCCGTGATGGGTCTGAAGGACACCAAGACTGGTCACACCCTGTGTGACACCGCTCAGCCGGTTGTTCTTGAGTCGATGACCTTCCCGGCCCCCGTGATCGAGGTTGCCATCGAGCCCAAGACCAAGGGCGACCAGGAGAAGCTCGGCACCGCGATCCAGCGGTTGTCTGATGAGGACCCGACCTTCACGGTGAAGACCGACGAAGAGACCGGTCAGACCATCATCGCTGGCATGGGTGAACTTCACCTGGAGATCTTGGTCGACCGGATGCGTCGCGAGTTCCGCGTGGAAGCCACTGTCGGTAAGCCGCAGGTTGCTTACCGCGAGACCATCCGCCGCAAGGTCGAGAACCACACCTACACGCACAAGAAGCAGACCGGTGGGTCTGGTCAGTTCGCGAAGGTGATCATCTCGATCGAGCCCAGCATCGACCCCGAAACGGGCGACGCTGGTGGCTACCAGTTCTCAAACAACGTCACGGGCGGTCGTATCCCGCGGGAATACATTCCCTCGGTTGATCACGGTGCCCAAGAGGCGATGGAGTTCGGCGTGCTCGCCGGCTACCCGATGGTCGACGTGAAGGTGAGCCTCGAAGATGGCGCTTACCACGACGTCGACTCCTCGGAGCTGGCGTTCAAGATCGCTGGAACCATGGCCTTCAAAGAAGCTGCACGCATGGCCAAGCCAGTACTTCTGGAGCCGATGTTCGCTGTTGAGGTCGTCACCCCCGAGAACTTCCTCGGTGACGTCATCGGTGACATCAACTCTCGTCGTGGCCAAGTGCAGGCTATGGATGAGCGTCACGGAGACCGTGTTGTCACGGCCCTTGTGCCGCTATCAGAGATGTTCGGGTACGTTGGTGACTTGAGGTCGAAGACTTCTGGTCAGGCGTCGTACTCGATGGAGTTCGACTCGTACGCCGAAGTTCCGCAGAACGTCGCCGACGAGATCATTAAAAAGGTTCGTGGCGAGTAAATTCGTTTCGGATCTGGCGACACAACCACCAAAATAAACGAGTCAGAGTAACAACCAACAGGAGGAGCCCAAGTGGCTAAGGCGAAGTTCGAGCGGACCAAGCCGCACGTCAACATCGGCACGATTGGTCACATCGACCACGGCAAGACGACGCTGACAGCAGCAATTACCAAGGTGCTGCACGACAAGTACCCAGACCTGAACCCCTTCACGCCGTTCGACCAGATCGACAAGGCCCCTGAAGAGCGTCAGCGCGGTATCACCATCTCGATTGCACACGTCGAGTACCAGACCGACGCGCGCCACTACGCGCACGTCGACTGCCCCGGTCACGCCGACTACATCAAGAACATGATCACCGGCGCGGCTCAGATGGACGGCGCAATCCTCGTGGTTGCGGCGACCGACGGCCCCATGCCTCAGACCCGTGAGCACGTGCTGCTCGCTCGCCAGGTGGGCGTGCCCGCTCTGGTCGTGGCGCTCAACAAGTGCGACATGGTCGACGACGAGGAGCTCATCGAGCTCGTCGAAATGGAGGTGCGTGAGCTTCTCTCCGAGTACGAGTTCCCCGGCGATGACATTCCCGTCATCAAGGTTGCTGCTTTCCCGGCGCTGAACGGCGACGAGAAGTGGGGCGCCTCTGTCCTGGAGCTCATGGACGCGGTTGACGAGTTCATCCCGCAGCCCGAGCGCGAGACCGACAAGCCCTTCTTGATGCCCGTTGAGGACGTCTTCACGATCACCGGTCGTGGCACCGTCATCACCGGTCGTATCGAGCGCGGCATCGTCAAGGTCGGCGAAGAGGTCGAAATCGTGGGCATCCGCGAGACCTCGCAGAAGACCACCGTCACCGGTGTTGAGATGTTCCGCAAGCTCCTCGATGAGGGTCAAGCTGGCGAGAACGTGGGTCTGCTTCTTCGTGGCACCAAGCGCGAAGACGTTGAGCGCGGCATGGTTGTTATCAAGCCGGGCACCACGACTCCTCACACCAACTTCGACGCGAGCGTTTACATCTTGTCGAAGGAAGAGGGTGGCCGTCACACCCCGTTCTTCAACAACTACCGCCCGCAGTTCTACTTCCGCACCACCGACGTGACCGGCGTCGTGACCCTCCCCGAGGGCACCGAAATGGTCATGCCTGGTGACAACACCGAAATGGCCGTTGAGCTGATCCAGCCCATCGCCATGGACGAAGGTCTGCGGTTCGCTATCCGTGAGGGTGGCCGTACCGTTGGTGCTGGTCGGGTTACCAAGATCACCAAGTGATCTGATTTAGCTCTTCGAAGGGCCCGGAACTTCGGTTCCGGGCCCTTTGCTATCCCCATAACGTCTGCCCCAGGTGGCCGTGGGTGTCGGCCCATGTGTGACGATCTACCTTCGTGTGCCAGATGAGGGAGTGGTGTGAGTGAGCGAGCGGCGTGAGCGAGCGGCTGCAGTGCGAGTGGCCCAACAGCGCAAAGAGCGGCAACGCACCATGGTGGTGGGGTTGGTGATCGCTGCACTTCTGCTCGTTGGTGGCATCGCAGTTGCCTGGCAGGCTGCGCAAACCAGCAAGGCCAAGGCTGATGCGAAGGCGCAAGAACAACTCGCTTCCAAGCAATTCATCACCACGCTCACGTCGATCCCGGGCGCGACCTTCGATGCTGCTGGCGCCCCCAGCAAGGCACCTAAGGCGCCCACCAAGTTGGCAGGCGCTTCAGCGATGACCGCAGGCAAACTGCCGCGCGTGGTTTACGTCGGTGCGGAGTACTGCCCCTATTGCGCCATGCAACGCTGGCCACTCGTAGCCGCACTGAGCCGCTTTGGCACCTTCGATGGACTTGCTCCCGCACTGTCTTCGTCGAATGAAGGTGCGGTGTCAAACATCGCGACGATTACGTTTAGGGACGCCACGTTCACTAGCGACTATCTCGCATTCGAAGGCTGGGAGATCCAAGATCGCGACCAGCAACCACTGCAGACGCTGCCCGATGATGTGGACGCCTTCGTCAAGAAGTACGACGTCCCGCCCTTGTCCTCACCTAGCCCGGGCTCGATCCCATTCATTGGGTACGGCGGCCAATGGGCCAGCGCTGGCGCGACCTTCGATGGCGGCCTATTGGTCGGCAAGACCAACGGCCAGATCGTCACCGAAATGAAGGATCCGACAACCGATCTCGGTAAGGCGGCACTCCAAGAGGCCAATGTGATCACCGCTCAACTGTGTGTGCTGACCAAGAACCAGCCCGGCGAGGTGTGCTCATCGAAGGCCGTCGTGTCAGCCTCGCGACTCCTCAACAAGTGAGTGGCCTGCGATGAAGCGGCGCTATCCCAACTGGCTGGTCTGGGGCAGCCTGACGCTGGTGGTCATTGGGTTGCTCGATTCGGCCTACCTCACCTATGAACACTTCACTGCTTCGACCACCTTGGCGTGCATCGAGTCCGGAGTTGTCAATTGCCATGCAGTGACCACCAGTGAGTGGTCGCGACTCTTCGGCATTCCGGTCGCCCTCTTGGGTTTGATGTTCTTCTTGGGCTACTTGGTGCTGTGCCTGCCCCGCACATGGCGGCGCTCATCTGCGCGTCTTGATCGCTTGCGAATTGCCTATGGCGCCACCGGAGTGGTCATGGTCGGCTACCTGGTCTGGGCTGAGATGTTTCGCATCCATGCGATCTGCTTGTGGTGCACCGGAGTGCATGTGGTCACGGTCGCGTTGGTGTTCCTGCTGGTAGCAGGGTCGGTGTTTGTTGAAGAATCCAAGGCTGAGTGAAGGGAAGCGCTGATGGCTCTAATCGATGCAGTGAGCAAGGGTGTTGTTGGCGTGCTGGGACGAGCGCCGAAGGCAGCCCAGTCCGCGCTGGGTGGGCGTCACGTCAACGCTGACGGGGATGTGCTCGAACCCGAAGTGGCCGCAGCCCTGCGTTTGTTGGCCCTGATGCCCGATTCGGACTTCTCTGACCTTCCGCTGGAGACAGCTAGGCGCCAAATCGATGCTGAGGCAGACCTCTTTGGCGGCAAACAGTTGCCGATGAGCCTGACCCAGGACGTGAGCATTCCAACGCCCGAGGGCTCCATCACTGGGCGCCTTTATGTCGGTCCCAACGGGCCAAGCAACCGGCTGTTGCTCTATTTCCACGGCGGTGGCTGGGTGCTTGGAAGCCTGGAGAGTCACGACAGCCCGTGCCGTTTCCTGGCCACCCACGCTGGGGTCAACGTGTTGGCGGTCGACTACCGACTTGCCCCCGAGCATCCGTTCCCTGCTGCGCCCAATGACGCCCTCGCGGCGTTTGAGTACGCCGTTGCCATGGCTCCCGAGTGGGGCCATGACCCCACCATGATCGGTGTTGCGGGTGACAGTGCTGGTGGCAATCTCAGTGCGGTGTTGGCGATCGATCTGCGTGATGCGCCGGTGCGGCCAGCAATGCAGGTGCTGTTCTTTCCCGTCACTGATTTGAGCGCCAAGACTGCGTCGTACTCAGAGTTCAGCGAGGGGTACTTCCTGACTGAGAAGCAGATGGATTGGTATTCAGCCCACTATTGCGGCGATACCGATCCTGCAGACCCCCGCATTTCCCCGTTGTTGGCCAAGGACCTCACGGGTCTGGCCCCGGCCTACGTCGTGGTGTCCGGCTTTGATCCGTTGCGCGATGAGGGGGAGGCCTATGCCAAGCGGCTGGCTGAGGCCGGAGTTCAGGTGGCGTTGCGACGCCACGGCAACATGATCCACGCCTTCGTCAACAGCACTGGCGTTGGGCGGGCCTCAAGGGAGGCCATGCTGGAGGCGTGTGGGGCGATTCGGATGGGATTGGGTGTTGGGCTCTAAATCCTCACGACCGGCACGTCCGCACCACCACTTCACCGACGACGGTCGACGTGTGCGCGAGGTGCTGAGCTACTCACGCCGCGGCAGTCGACTCACCGAGAAGCAGGCGCAGGCATGGGCAGCTAGCTCCGAGCGATGGGTCATCCCAGAGGAGTCCGCAGACACCAGCCGGGTTGAAGATTGGTTCGACCGGACCGCACCCATGATTGTGGAGATCGGTTCAGGCATCGGTGAGGCAGCTGTGGCCACGGCCTTGGCTTATCCCGATCACAACGTGTTGGCTTTTGAAGTGTGGCGTCCAGGTGTTGCCGAGACCTTGATCCGCATCGAGCAGGCCGAGGTCACCAACCTGCGACTCATTGAGTTGGATGCCGTGTGGTCCCTGCGGCATCTGTTCGAGGAGGGGTCACTGGCACAGGTGCACACCTGGTTCCCAGATCCGTGGCACAAGGCCAGGCACCACAAGCGCCGCCTCGTGGGTCCTGACTTCGCGCACACGGTCGCCAGCAGATTGGCTCCAGGTGGAGTGTGGAGGCTGGCAACCGATTGGGCGCAGTACGCCGAGCACATGCTCGAGGTCCTTGATGCCGAACCGTTGCTCGCCGGAGGGGTCTGCGAGCGTTGGGGGACCCGACCGCTGACCAAGTTCGAGCGCAAAGGCATCAATGTTGGTCGCGAGATTTGCGACCTGGCTTACGTGCGAAGCTCTTAGCCCAGCAGGGCGTTGACTGCTGCCTCAAAGACCTCGGTGTGCCGGTCGACGTCGGCCTCGGTGTGGTGGGGACTAAAGAGCGCCATGTTGTGGAACGGCGTCATCAAGATGCCACGGTTCAGTGCCCACAGGTGCATGAACCCATCGAGCTCTTCATCGATGGCGAGCGCAGCATCACGACCGTTGCGCGGAGGTGGGCAGAACCAGTACTCCGCACGGCAGCCGAGCCGGTTCACGTGCCAAGGCAGCCCGTGTGCTTCAATCACTGACTGCACCCCGTCGGCGAATCGCTCAGCGAGTGGGATGGCGATCTCGAAGTCTTCCTCGCGCAATGCCGAAGACAACGTGGCCCGCACCGCGGCTAGTGCCAGCGCATTTCCAGTGAGGGTGCCTCCGACTCCGGCCACGTCAATCTCGTGGCTCTCTAGGGGGTGGTCCAATGTGTTGGCGACTTCAGCGGTCATCCCGTAAGCCGCGACCGGCACTCCGCCTCCGATGGGTTTGCCCATCACGATGAAGTCAGGCTCGAGGCCCCAAGCCTTTGTGGCGCCACCTGGTCCGGCGCACAGGGTGTGGGTTTCATCGATCACTAGCAAGACGCCATGGCGACGGGTGATCTCTCGAACCCCAGCCAGATAGCCCTCATCAGGCAACACGATGCCGATGTTGGTGAGCGCGGGCTCCATCAAGAGGCAGGCCATGTCTCCATGTGCCAATGCCTTCTCGAGCGCGTCGAGGTCATTGAACGGGACCACGCGGGTGGTGTCTTCGACGTGCACCTGCGGACCAAGCGCACCAGGACGGGGTACGACGTTGCCGTGGTCATCCAAGATCGCCAAGGTTTCATCGACGGTGCCGTGGTAGCACCAGTCCATGACCGCAATCTTGGGTCGCGAGGTGAGGTGGCGAGCGAATCTGAGCACGAAGCGGTTGGCGTCGGTTGCCGACATCGCCATTTGCCAGCGAGGCAACCCAAAGCGCCGAGCCAGTTCAGCGCCCACCCAGGCGGCGTCGGTGGAAGGCAGCATCGTGGTGATGCCGGTGGCCGCTCGGCGAGCAACGGCCTCGGCAACCTGAGGCAGCGCGTGGCCAGTCATGGCTCCGGTGTCGCCGAGGCAGAGGTCGAGGTACTCAATGCCATCGACGTCTGTGAACCGTGCGCCGCTAGCGGTCTCAAAGAACACCGGGAACTGACCTGGCCAACGGGTCATCCACGGCATCGGCACCCCAGCAAGCAGGTGCTCGCGGGCTTGCACCGAGTGTTCGCGCGAACGCGGGTGCAAGGAAGTGAAGAGTTCTTCTTCAGCTGCATGGAGGTTGGCAAGACGCTGGCGATCGATCATGCTGGCCAAGGTAGCCAAGGTCAGGGGAAATTGCGAAGCCCATGGGATCAAAGTCCTCCGGCCTTGAACTCTATGGCGGGGCTCATGCGAGACTTTGCCCTATGTCTGAGACTCCCACGCCCCCTGAGCCGACTAACCCCCAGTGGCAGCAGCCGCCTGTTGCGCACGGCTATAGCCCAATGGCGCCGCCCCACCCTCAAGCCACGACCGTGTTGGTGCTGGGCATCTTGGGCCTTGTTGTGTGCGGGCTTCTCGGTCCGTTTGCCTGGAGCATGGGCAACCGCGTGGTCCGCGAGATCGACGCTTCAGGTGGCGCGATGAGCGGCCGCGAAAACGCCAATATCGGCAAGATTCTGGGCATTGTTGCCACAGCACTGCTTGGGCTCGGGTTGCTATTCGTGATTTTCGCGATCCTAGTGCCGCTGATCTTCGGCGTGACTGCGTCCACCGTAGGCTGAGCATGCCGGTTCGCATCCATCGCGCCTGGTGGGTAGCTCTCGCCACCTTGGCGACTTTGGTGGCTGCCTCCGGTTTTCGATCCTCCACGGGTGCGCTCTTAGAACCGCTTGAGGCAGAGTTTGGTTGGACTCGGGCGGTCACCTCGGGTGCGGTGTCGCTCAACCTGGCCATCTATGGTCTGACAGCGCCTTTTGCTGCGGCGCTCATGGAGCGGTTCGGATTACGCCGGTTGGTGGCGCTGGCTCTGTTGATGATTTCGGCCGGTGCCGCCGGCACGTTGGTGATGACGCAGGCCTGGCAACTGTGGTTCTTGTGGGGTGTGCCGATTGGCGTGGGCACGGGCTCATTGGCATTGGTCTTTGGCGCCATCGTGGCGAACAGGTGGTTTGAGAAGAACCGAGGGCTCGTCACCGGTTTCTTCTCAGCCGGGTCCGCTACGGCTCAGTTGGTCTTCTTGCCGACGATTGCCCACTTGGCGACCGGGCCGGGTTGGCGTTGGGCTGCCGGACTCGTGGCACTGGTGGCCTTCCTGCTGGCCCCAATCGTGTGGTTGGTGATGCGCGATCGCCCGGCCGACGTGGGACTTCAGCCCTACGGCGCTGGCCCTGACTATCAAGCGCCGGCAGTGCAGGCAACCGGTTCGGCCGCGCGATTGGCCATCTCGGCACTCGTAGGTTCGCTTCGTAGTTGGCCCTTCTGGGCGCTGATGATCACGTTTTGGGTCTGCGGGTGGTCCACCAACGGCCTGATCGCCACCCACTTCATTTCTGCGGCGCATGATCACGGCATGCCACCGACCACGTCGGCGGGCTTGCTGGCGCTGATTGGCATCTTCGACATTGTGGGCACTGTGGCCTCTGGCTGGCTCACCGACCGGGTTGATTCGCGTCTCCTGCTGGCTGGCTACTACTTCTTCCGGGGCATCGCGCTGTTAGTGGTTCCGTCGGTGCTGGGGCCAACAGTGGAGCCGCCACTGTTCTTCTTCGTGGTCTTCTATGGCCTCGACTGGGTGGCCACTGTCCCGCCGACGGTGGCCTTGTGTCGCCAGCACTTTGGGCTCCAACGTTCCGGCGTGGTCTTTGGCTGGGTGTTCGCCTCACACATGGTGGGGGCTGGCGTCGCGGCGTCGTACGCCGGAATCATCCGCGAGTCGCTAGGCGACTATTACTGGGCCTGGATCACCGCTGGCGCGATGTGTGTCGTGGCGGCGCTGATCTGCTTGACGATTCCGCGCACGGCTCGTCTCGACGAGCCCATCGCCGACGAACTGGGCAAAGAGACAGCCCAGATCTAGGAGCGCTGAAGCCGGGTCTTGATGCGCTCGCGCAGCTGGGCCTCGTTGGCCAAGCGTGCTGTATCGCGCTCGCGTCGCATCGCTGAAACCGCGGCCAGAAAGTCTTCGGCTGGCGTGCCCGCAGGGGGCGGGGGAGCGACGTACTGCGCGGTGCGCGCAGATAGGTCATTGACCAACGATTGCCACGCCGCCGGACTCAGCTGGGAGCGGCGCCCGGTCAACTGGCGCAACGAGACGCTGAGCCCATCTGGCAAGGGCGCGATATCGGCGCTTCTGGCCCACTCGATGAGGTGCGGCGGACACTGCACCGGTGGGTGCACGGTGAGTCTGGCCCGATCCCGTACGACGTAGGTGCCGGCCAGCAGGTCGCCGATGCGCTTGCCCTTGTTGTTCGTCAGGGCGCACAAGACGGCGGGCACACCGGCGAGCACTCCGATTTCGGCGATGCCCAAGATGCCTCGCACTAACGCATGGCCAAAGCTGATCGGCCCGGCATCATCGCGCACGGTGCGTAATCCCATGGCGAATTTGCCGACGCTCTTGCCGCGAGTCAGGGTCTCTAGTGTCACCGGAAACACCAGCCAGGCAGCAATCATGGTCAGACGGCCACCAACACTTGCCAAGGCTTCGTCGCTCACCACTGACATGGTGAGGAAGAGACCAGCGATCAGGATCGCCATGAGTAAGAAGTAGTCGATCATTCCGCTGACAAGGCGAGCCCCAAAGGTGGCGGCAGGCAGATCGAGCGCGACCGCTTCACCTACGACGGTGTCGTCATCGCCGACACCTGCATAGATCGAACTCATCGGTTGGCTCTCTGTCGGTTCTTTGCCGCGTTGTCTCGGCCCGGCTCTGGGTTACAGCCTAGATTGTGCACGTGGACGTTGATGCCTTCATTGCCGCGCACCAGGGGACCTGGGTGCGACTTGAGGCGCTGAGCAAAAAGCGGGTGCGCTCTGCGGACGAAGCAGACGAGTTAGTCGATCTTTATCAAGAGGTGGCGACGCATCTGTCGATGGTTCGGTCGCAAGCACCTGACGCCTCGGTGATCGCCTACCTCAGCGAGTTGCTCTCGAAAGCTCGACTGCGCGCGACGGGCACTCGAGTCACGCCGTGGAAGTTGGCGGTTGATTTTGTGACCCGCCGCCTGCCTGGTGCGCTGTATCTGAGTCGGCGGTGGTGGCTCACCACGATGCTGGTCAGCTACGCACTTACGTTCTTAGTCGCGTGGTGGCTAACGGCGAACCCCCAAATCGAACAGACGCTGATCAGTCCGCGACAAATCGATCAACTCGTCAACCATGATTTCGCCGACTACTACAAGCAGGCTGCTGCCTCGCACTTCGCAGCCAAGGTCTGGACCAACAACGTGTGGGTTTCGGTGTTGTGTTTGGCGCTGGGACTCTTTGGGATCCCGGTGATTTACATGTTGTTCCAAAACATGTTCAACCTGGCAGTGATCGGCTCGATCATGGTGCGTCATGACCGAGGCGACCTGTTCTTTGGACTGATCCTTCCGCACGGTTTGCTCGAACTCACCGCAGTCTTTGTGGCGGCCGGTTATGGGCTGAGGGTGTTTTGGGCCTGGGTGGTGCCTAGTCCAATGACCCGGCTGCAGGCGTTGGCACGAGTTGGGCGCGGGCTGGGCGCGGTCGCCATTGGGCTAGTGGGGATGTTGGCGGTCTCAGGGGCCATCGAGGGGTTTGTGACGCCTTCAGACCTGCCCACCTGGGCGCGGATCAC
>Ga0073899_10005709_pt1 | contig 10770 bp, 8 predicted proteins | sample KloWWTmetaKNB5Ph_FD_88975 | JGI IMG/M metagenome (GOLD analysis project Ga0073899, IMG submission 88975) | Active sludge microbial communities from Klosterneuburg, Austria, studying microevolution and ecology of nitrifiers - Klosterneuburg... | ecosystem: Engineered > WWTP > Aerobic digester >...
GGCGGGCGCCGCGGCCGGGTCACCGCGTCGCGGGCCATCGCGCCGCTGCCGCCGATGCGGGTGCTGGTCGCCGAGGACAACCCGATCAACCAGCTGGTCACGATCGGCCTGCTCGAGGCGCTGAGTTGCGAGGCGACCGCCGTCGAGGACGGCGCCGCGGCGCTCGCGGCGCTCGCGGCCGACCCCTACGACGTCGTGCTGATGGACTGCCAGATGCCGGTGCTCGATGGCTTCGAGGCGACGCGCGAGCTGCGCCGACGCGAGCAGACCGGCGGGGCGCCGCCGGTGCCGGTGATCGCGCTCACCGCCAACGCCTCGCGCGAGGATCGCGATCGCTGCCTCGCCGCCGGCATGGACGCGTTCCTGTCCAAGCCGTTCCGCAGCGAGGATCTGGCCGAGCTGCTGCGCCGCTACGGCGCGGCCCGCGCGGCGCTGCGGACCGCGCCCGACGTGGCGCCGGTCCCGGTGGTCGCGCCGCCGTCCCCCGCGGCCACGCCGCCGCCGCTCGCGCCGCCGCCGCCCGCGCCGCCGCCCGCGACGGTCAAGGGGCCGCGGATCGCGCCGCCGGTCGCCGCGCGGTCGACCGTGACCGGGCCGCGGATCGCGCCGCCGGCCGCGCCGGGGCGGACGACGACCAGCATCCCGCGGATCGGGTCGCCGCCACTGGGGGTGCGGACGACGACCAGCATCCCGCGGATCGCCGCGCCGGCCCCCGCGCCGGCCCCCACCGCGGCGGTCGTCGACGCCGAGGCCAGCGAGCTGCCGGTCGTCGACGGCCGCGCGCTGGCGCGGGTGCGCGCGGTGCAGCGCCCGGGCCGGCCCGCGCTGTTGCCGCGGATCGCCGCGATGTACCGCGCGCGCTCCCCGGCGTTGATCGCCGAGCTGCTGGCGCTGGCCGAGGCCGGCGACGTCGACGGCGTCGCGCGGTGCGCCCACGATCTGAAGGGCACCAGCGGCAACCTCGGGCTGGCGCGGCTGGTCGACACGGTGGCCCGGATCGAGCGGGCCGCGCGCGACGGCGAGCCGGCGCCGGTGGTGGCCGCGCTGGCCGAGCTGGTGGCGCGCCACGCCGAGGCGCTGGCGGCGCTCGCCGACGAGATCCCTGCTGAACCGGAGGCCGAACGTGCTGGCTGATCTCCCCCGTCCCCGGGTGCTGATCGTCGACGACGACGACATGACCCGCCTGCTCGCGACCGAGACCCTGGAGGGCGCGGGCTTCGAGGTGTTCGAGGCGGCCGACGGCGCGGCCGGCGTCGCCGCGCACGCCGAGCTGACGCCCGACCTGATGCTGCTCGACGTCAACATGCCCGGCCTCGACGGCTACGGCGTGTGCGCGCAGGTGCGGGCGCGGCCCGAGGGCAGCGCCACGCCGATCCTGGTGATGACCGCGCTCGACGACGTCGACGCCGTCGAGCGCGCGTTCGCCGCCGGCGCGACCGACTTCCTGACCAAGCCGCTCAACCTGCCGCTCCTGGCCCACCGGGTGCGCTACCTGCTGCGCGCGGCCCAGGCGTTCCACGACGAGCGCGAGCAGGCGCAGGTGCTGGCGCGGGTGCAGCGGCTCGCGCGGCTGGCCCACTGGCGGGTCGACGCGGCCGGCTTCGCCTGGGCGTGCGACGTCGGCGCCGTGCTGTGGCCCGAGGTGGCGGCGTCGGTGCCGGCGCCGCGCTCGCTGCTGGCGCTGGTCCACCCCGACGATCGCGACCTGGTCGCGACCGCGCTGACCACCACCGCGCCCCACCAGCTCGACTACCGGATGGTCCTGCCCGACGGCAGCGAGCGCCTGGTCCGCCAGGACGCCGAGGTCATCGACGACGCCGGGCGGCCGGTGCTGATCGGCGCCACCCAGGACGTCACCGAGCAGCGCGCGGCCGAGCGCCGGATCGCCCAGCTGGCGTTCTTCGACGATCTCACCGGCCTGCCCAGCCGCGCGTTCCTGCACCGGTTCTTGCGGCGGGTGCTGCTCGACGCGCGCGCCGCCGGCACGCCGGTGACGCTGATCAGCATCGGCATCGCGCTGGGCGCGGTGCCGGGCACCGTCAGCCCGACCGATCGCGACGAGCTGCGCCGGGCCATCGCCGCGCGGGTGGTCGAGCACGTGCGCGGCGCCGATCTCGACCTGCGGCTCGATCAGCCGGTCGGGGATCCCGACGCCTGGGTCGGCGGCGCGCTGCTGGCGCGGCCCGGCTCCGACGAGCTGGTGCTGGTGTTGCGCGACGCGCGCGCCACCGAGCCCGAGCCGGTGGCGGCGCGGATCGCGGCGGCGCTGGCGGTCGGCTACCGGGTCGGCGACCACGAGCTGTTCGTGACCTCGCCGGTCGGCATCGCGACCTCGGACGACTCCGGCGACGACCCGCGGACGCTGATCGAGCACGCCCGGGCCGCCAGCCACCAGGCCCGGGTCGCGGGCCAGCCGGTCCACCGCTTCTCGGCCGACGTGCTGCGCGCGGCGCGGCGCTCGGCCGACTTCGAGCGCCGGGTCCGCACCGCGGTCGCGCGCCTCGGCGATCCCGCCCGGGAGCCGGAGTTCACGCTCTACTACCAGCCCAAGATCGAGCGCGGCAGCGGCCGCACCGTCGGGGTCGAGGCGTTGATGCGGTGGTTCCCGCCCGACGGGCCGCCGATCTCGCCGGGCGAGTTCATCCCGGTGGCCGAGCGCTCCAACGCGATCTCGCTCCTCGGCGACTGGCTGCTGCAGGAGGCGTGCGCCCAGGGCGCGGCCTGGGTCGAGGCCGGCACGCCGATCCACGTCGCGGTCAACGTCTCGCCCCGGCAGCTGCGCTCGGTCGGCTTCGTCGAGCGGGTGGTCGCGAGCGCGGCCGCCGCCGGCTTCGATCTCGGCCTGCTCGAGATCGAGATCACCGAGCACGCCACCGTCGACGACTTCGATCAGGCGGCGGCGGTGCTGCACGCGCTGCGGGCGCGGGGCGCGCGGATCGTGCTCGACGACTTCGGCGTCGGCCAGTCGTCGCTGGCGTACGTCGCGCGGCTGCCGGTCGACGTGATCAAGATCGACCGCGCGTTCGTGGCCGGCCTCGGGCGCGACCCGGTCAGCGGCGCGATCGTCTCGGCGGTGATGGCGATGGCCGAGGCGCTCGACATCACCGTGGTGGTCGAGGGCGTCGAGACCGCGCAGCAGGTGCGGATCCTGGGGCGCTACCCGGCGTGCGAGATCCAGGGTTACTACTGCGCGCGGCCGGCGCCGCCCGCCGAGCTGACGCCGTTCCTCACCGGGCGCTTCGCGTGGAACGTCGACGACGACGGCGCCGCGATCGAGATCGCCGTCGACGACGTGCCCGGCGAGGTCGTGCTGGCGTCGTGACCTGGCCCGGCCGAGGGAGGTGCGGCGACCGGCCGGAGCCTGCACGTGTTTCGTTTGAGCCCCCGTCGACGCGTCGGGAGTCTCGCGTCCTGGGGGGAGGCTCGTCGGGGACCTGGCCCCGACGAGGGGGGCTGGGCGACCAGCCCCCTGCCACTCAGCGCATGAACGTGCGCCGCACCAGGTCGACCGCGCGTGGCCCGAGGGTCTCGCCGCGCCACGCCAGCGCGCGCGACACCACCAGCGCCTTGTCGGCCGGGTTGATCCGCGGCCGATCGGCGAACAGGCGCGGGCCGGCGGCGGCGATCTTGTCGAGGATGCGCATGCCGCCGTGCCACATCAGCGCCAGCTCGACCGCGAGGTCGGGGCCGACCACGTCGACCAGCGGGCGGGCGCGCTCGAACAGCGCCCGGGTGCGCGCCACCTCGTAGCGGACCAGCGCGCCGACCTGCGGCGTCGTGCGCCGGGCCTCGACGTCGGCCTCGCTGACGCCGAAGTGGCGCAGGTCCTCCTGCGGCACGTAGATCCGGCCCCGGGCGAGGTCGGCCGGCATGTCCTGGATCAGCCGCGCGAACGCCAGCCCGGTCGCCAGGTCGGCGGCGAAGGCGTGCAGCTCGGGGGCGCGGTAGCCGCCGATGTACAAGAGCAGGTGCCCGACCGGCTCGGCGGCCTCGCGGGTGTAGGCGCGCAGGTCGTTCCAGGTCGGGTAGCGCAGCGTCTCGAGATCGGTCCGGAACCCGGACACCAGCTTGACGAACTCGGTGATCGGCAGGGCCAGCGACTTGATCGTCGCGGCCAGCGCGACGAACACCGGGTGCTCGGGCGGCTTGCCGAAGTAGGTCTGGTGCAGCAGCTCCTCCCAGCGATCGAGCTCGCGCGCGCGCCGGCCCTCGTAGGCCGGCTCGTCGGCGAAGTCGTCGGCGACCCGCGCGAACGCGAAGATCGCGAAGATGTGCTGGCGCAGGTTCGAGCGCGCGAAGATCGACGCCACCGGGAAGTTGTGGTGGTGGGCGCGGCACAGCGCCTCGCAGTAGCGGTAACAGGCGCCGACCTCGAGCGAGGGCGGCAGCGGGACGGCTTGGGCGGTGGCGCGGCGGTCGCCGATGCGGTGGATCACGGAGCGGGCTCCTGGGGGGACGACGCCAACGTAGCACCCTTCAACCCGGCCAGGACCTCGGCGGCGGTGGTGGGGCGCAGGTCGCCCGCCGCCACCAGCTCGGCCGCCACCGCGTCGATCAGGTCGCCCTCGGCGCCGGCGGCGCGCGCGACCGCGCGGGCGTGCAGCGCCATGTGGCCGCGCTGGATGCCGTCGGTGGCCAGCGCCCGCAGCGCGGCCAGGTTGCAGGCCAGGCCGGCGGCGCCGGCCAAAGACGCCAGCCGCGGGGCGGCGCTGACGCCGGCCAGCTTGAGCGCGGCCCGGGCGCCGCGGTGGACGTGGAGCGCGCCGCCGACGGTGCCGACCGCCAGCGGCAGCTCGAGGCGGCCGCTGAGGTGGCCGCCGTCGACCCGCCAGGTGGCCAGCGGCGCGTAGCGGCCGTCGCGGGCGGCCCAGGCGTGGGCGCCGGCCTCGACCGCGCGCCAGTCCTGGCCGGTGGCGACCAGCACGGCGTCGACGCCGTTCATGATGCCCTTGTTGTGGGTGGCGGCGCGGTAGCGGTCGTGCTCGGCGAAGCGCGACGCCGCGGCCACCCCGGCCGCGACCGCCGCGCCGTCGGTGCGGGCGTCGGCCAGCGCCGCCAGCGGCACCGCGCAGGTCACCGTGACGGTGCGCTGGTCGGTCAGGTTGGTGAGGATGCGCAGCCCGACCACGCCGTCGACCAGCGCCGCGACCTCGGGCGCCAGCAGCTCGCACAGCGTGTTGACCAGGTTGGCGCCCATCGCGTCCTTGCAGTCGACGTCGACGTGCACGACGACGACGCCGCCGTCGACGCCGCCGTCGGCGAGCATCCGCGCGGTCACCGCCAGCGGGCCGCCGCCGCGGGCCACCAGCCGCGGCGTCAGCGCTCGGGCCCGGGCCACCAGCGCCGGGGCCTCGCGCTCGATCCGGGCCGCGGCGGCGCCGGCGTCGGCCAGCTGCACCAGCTGGATCTGGCCGGTGACGATGGCGGGCGCGACCACCGTGGTGAAGCCGCCGCCGGCGCGGGCCATGCGCGCGGCGTTGGACGCGGCCGCGACGATCGACGGCTCCTCGACCGCCATCGGCACCAGCGCGTCGACGCCGTCGACGGTGAAGTTGGTCGCCACCGCCAGCGGCAGCGCGTAGCGGCCGACGACGTTCTCGATCATCCCGGCGGCGTCGGCCAGCGAGATGCCGCCGTCGAGGTCGGCGAGGTCGACGCCGGCGTCGGCGAGGTGCTGGCGGCGCTCGTCGACAGACTTGCCGTGGAAGCCGGGCAGGCGGGAGGTCACGCGGCCGGACCTTAGGGCCGCGGCCCCGGGATGTCCACCCCGGTCGGATCGAGGGCGAGCGACAACGGGCACAGTCCGGCTTCGACGAGCGCGGCGGTCACCAGGTTACGCGCGAGCGCGGCCGGGCGCGCGATCACGACCAGATCGCCGCCGCCGGCGCCGGTGGTCTTGGCGACCGCGCCCAGCGGGGCCAGCCGGAGCTGCAGCGCGCGCACCGCGGCGGGGACCAGCGCGACGCCGGTGGTCGCCGCCAGCCGCGCGGTCGCCTCGGCGGCCGCGGCGAACCCGGCCAGCGCCGCCGGCGCGGTGGTGGCCCCCGCCAGCGCCGCCGACGCGGCGGCGATCGCGGCCAGCGCGGCGTCGACGCCCGGGCGCGCGCGGGCCGCGGTGACCGCGGCCACCAGCGTCGCGGTGTCGGCCGGCGCGCCGGTCCAGGCCACGTCGAGCGCCAGCCCGGCCGGCAGCGCGATCGGCGCCACCGCGCCGCGGGTGAACACGATCGCGCCGCCCCAGGTCGAGGCGGCGATGTCGGCGCCGCTGCCGGCGGCGCCGCGCCGGCCCTGCGCCGCCGCGTGGGCCGCGGCCGCCAGCCGTCCGACGTGCGCGCGATCGAAGGCGCCGACCGCGTGCAGCGCCGCGGCCACCGCGGCGACGGTCGCGGCCGCCGACGACCCGAGCCCCAGCTTGTGGCCGTCCTGGCGCAGCGCCTCGCTGTCGACGGTGACCCGGGTCAGCGCCGCGGCGGCCTCGGCGCCGACCTCGCGGCCGAGCTCCTCGGCGGCGGCGGCCAGGAACTCGGACAGTGCGACCGGCGCCGGGCCGACCGTCGCGCGCACCCGGCGATCGACCGCGATCACCACCGCGGCGCCGCCGTCGAGCACCGCGTACTCGCCGGTCAGCATGATCTTGCCGGGCGCGGTGGCGATCACGCCGGCTCCACGCCGGGGCCGGCCGCCGCCGTGGTCACCGCGGTCACGCCGGGCACCGCCGCCATCGCCGCCGCGACCGCCGCGCCGTCGGCGGCGCGGGTCAGCACCTTGACGTGGGGGCCGGCGTCCATCGTCGCCCACGCCCCGACGCCGGCCGCGCGCAGCTCGCGCACCGCGGCCAACGCCGCCAGCGTCGCCGGCTGCCAGTACAGCACGGTCGGCCGCGACGCGATCGCCGCCGCGTGCATCGCCAGCGCGCTGCCCTCGGTCACCGCGCCCAGCGCCTCGAGATCGCCGGCGGCGATCGCGGCCTCGGCGGCGCCCAGGTCGCCGTCGACGCACGCCACCCACGCGGCGTACAGCGGCGAGGTGGCGGCGCAGTGATCCATCGCGTCGCGCGAGCCGTGGGTCTTGGCCGCGCCGCCGCCGACCTCGGCGACGATCATCCGCAGGTCGGCGACGAACGCTGGCGCGGCGGCGATCGGCGTGGCGATCGCGTCGTCGCCGTCCGCGCGGGCGCCGGCGTGCATCCGCACCAGCCCGCCGTAGATCGAGCGCGCGGCCGAGCCGGAGCCCAGCCGGGCCAGGCGCGACAGCGCCGCGCCGTCGAGGTCGAGGCCGGCGGCGCGGGTCGCGGCCAGCGCCAGCGCGGCGAAGCCCGAGGCCGACGACGCCAGCCCCGACGCGGTCGGGAAGTGGTTGACGCTGTCGATCGCGGCCCGGGCGTCGACGCCGGCCAGCTCGCGCACCCGATCGAGCCAGGTCGTGGTGCGGGCCAGCACCTTGGCGCTGGCGGCGGCGCCGTCGAGGGTCATCGCGTCGGCGGCCAGCGCGGGATCGAAGCGCACGGTCGTGACCGTGGTCAGCGCGTCGAGCGTCAGCGACAGGCTGCCGGCCGCCGGCAGGTTGCGCACGCCGTCGCGCTTGCCCCAGTACTTGACGAGCGCGATGTTGGCGCACGCGCGCGCGGTGAACGAACGACCGATCATGGAGCACCTCCCAGCGTCGTGACGAAGCCGTCGGCGCCGAGCGCGCGCCACGCGGCCACCACCGCGTCGGCGCGGTCGGGGGCCAGCGCGATCACCGCGCCGCCGCCGCCGCCGCCGGTGAGCTTGGCCCCGAGCGCGCCGGCGCCGCGGGCGCCCGCGACCAGCGCGTCGAGCCGCGCGGTCGAGACGCCGAGCCCGGCGAGGTGGCGGTGGCCCTCGTCGAGCGCCGCGCCCAGCGCCGGCCAGCCGGCGGCGCCCGCGGCCAGCTGCCCGACCGCGGCGTCGGCCAGCGCGCCGAGCCGCGCCAGCGTCGCGTCGGTCGCGGCGGGCGCGGCGGCCCGGGCGTCGGCCACCCGCGCCACCATCGCCGCGGTCGAGCGCGGCTGCCCCGACAGGCCGATCACCAGCGGCAGCGGCGGCGCCGCGATCGCGGTCAGCCCGGCGCCGCGCACGAACCGGCCGAGCCCGCCGGCGCTGGCCAGCGCGGCGTCGAGGCCGCTGGGGTTGCCGTGGAAGCTGCGCTCGGCGCGGTTGGCCAGCTCGGCCACCGCGCCGTCGTCGAGGGCCAGCCCGCGCGCGCCGGCCAGCGCGCGGACGATCGCCACGCACAGCGCCGCCGACGAGCCCAGCCCGGCGCCGGCCGGCACGGTCGCGGTCGCGGTCACGAGGACGCCGTCGGCCACGCCCACGCCGTCGCCGATCGCCCGCAGCGCCGCGGCCACCGGGTGATCGTCGCCGGCGGTCACCGCCACCGCGAACGCGCCGGTCACGGTCAGCGCCAGCGGGCCGGGCCGCGCCGCGGCCACCGCTTCGACCCCGCGATCGATCGCGCCGGCCACCGCGGCGTGGCCGTACACCGCCGCGTGCTCGCCGAGCACGATCACCTTGCCGTGGCCGTGGCCGCGGGCGCCGGCGATCACGGCCGCGCCACGCCCACCGCGGGCAGGCCGAGATCCTCGAGCCACCCGCGCAGCGGCGCGCCCAGGTGCCGCGGCGCCGCGCGCAGATCGGCGACCCGGCGGCTGCCGGTCAAGAGCATCACCGCGCGCACCGACGCGATCACCCCGGCCAGGAGCTCGCCGATCGCCTCGACGCCGCCGGCGCGCTGCGCCCGCAGCACCGGCGCCGCCAGCCCGCCCAGCGCCGCGCCCAGCGCCAGCGCGCGCGCCACGTCGAGCCCGCTGCGCAGCCCGCCCGACGCGATCGTCGTGAGCCCGTGGCTGGCGCACGCCACGGTGGCCACCGCGGTCGGCACGCCCCAGTCCCACAGCTCGGTGCCGAGCGCCCGGGCCCGCGAGCCCTCGGCCGCGCGCCGCGCCTCGACCGCGACCCAGCTGGTGCCGCCGGCGCCGGCCACGTCGACGGTGGTCACGCCGACGAACTTCAGCCGCGCCGCCGCCTGCGCCGACAGCCCGCAGCCGGTCTCCTTGACGATCACCGGCACCGGCAGCGCGTCGACCAGCCGGGCGATCGTGTCGACCGCGCCGCGGAAGTCGCGATCGCCGTCGGCCTGGATCAGCTCCTGGCCGGGGTTCAGGTGGATCGCCAGCGCGTCGGCCTCGATCTGCTTGATCAGCTCGATCACCCGCGCGGTGCCGAGCGCCTTCGCTTGCACCACGCCGAGGTTGCCGATCAGCACGACCCCCGGCGCGACGTCCTTGACCCGGAACGTCGCCAGGAGCTCGGGGTGCTCGGCCATCGCCCGCTGCGAGCCGACGCCCATCGCGAGGCCGGCGGCGGCCGCGGCGGTCGCGACCTCGCGGTTGATGCGCGCCGCGGTCGCGGTGCCGCCGGTCATGCCGGTCACCATCACCGGCGCGGCCAGCCGGTGGCCACACAGCTCGACGTCGAGCTCGAGCTCGTCGGCGGCCAGCTCGGGCAGCGCCTGGTGCACCAGGTGGACGTGCTCGAGCAGCGTCGTGCGCTCGGCGAAGTCGGCCTCGCCCGAGGCCGCGACCTCGAGGTGATCGGCCTTGCGCCGCGCGATCGCAGGTTCGTCGACCATCGCCGGTTTCTAGCACGCTGCCGCCCCGCCGGCGGCCGGGCGCCGGCCGCGCGTCAATACACCATCAACAGCACCAGCGCGCCGAACGCCAGGCCGTTGAGCAAGAACAGCGGGTCGCGCAGCATCGCGTCGGTGGGGCTGTCCTCGCCGGCCTTGCGCAGCGCCAGGTCGGCGAAGCGCAGGATGCCGACGGCGCCGAGCGGCGCGGTCCACACCAGGTTGCGGGTGCCGAAGAAGCGGATGGTGTGCGCGTCGAGCGTGTACGCGACGTACGCGCCGATCGTCGCCAGCGCCAGCACGATCATCGACCACTGCACCGCCGTCGGGTGGTAGCCGGCCAGCGCCGCGCGGGTGGTGCCGACGTCGCGGCCGGCCAGCTTGGCGCGGGCCAGCTCGTGGGCGCGCTTGCCCAGCCCCAGGAACATCGCCAGCAGCCCGGTGCACGCCAGCAGCCACGGCGACGGCGCGACGCCGATGGCCGCGCCGCCGGCCATGACCCGCAGGATGAACCCGGCGGCGATCAAGATGACGTCGACGAACGCCACCTGCTTGAGCTTGAAGCTGTAGGCCAGGTTCTGCGCGAGGTACACGCCGGCCCACACCCCCGCCATCGGCGCCAGCGCGAACGCGGTGCCGAGGCCGGCCAGCGCCAGCACCGCCGCGACCACCAGCGCCGCGCGCTCGCCGAGGTGCCCCGCGGCGATCGGCCGCTTGCACTTGGTCGGGTGCGCGCGATCGGCGGCCACGTCGAGCACGTCGTTGAACGCGTAGACCGCGCCGGCCAGGGCGCAGAACGCCGCCACCGCCAGCGCGGCGCGCAGCGCGTAGTGCCCGTCCGCGAGGTGCTTGGCGAACACCAGCGGCGCGGCCACGAACACGTTCTTCACCCACTGGTGTGGGCGGAGCGTCTTGAGGACTGCGCGGGCCGGGCTCATCGGCGAGCGCGCGGTGTTAGCACGGGGCTCGACGCGATGCCGAGTTCCCGGCGCCAACCGTGCGGTGGGCTACGGCGCGACCGCGGCAGAACCCGTGCCCGTCCCCGAACCCGAACCCGTCGCCGTGCCCGTCCCCGATCCCGTCCCCGATCCCGATCCCGTCCCCGATCCCGTCCCCGATCCC